>Ga0194129_10003303_pt1 | contig 22516 bp, 17 predicted proteins | sample TA2KigCa35mmetaG_FD_150862 | JGI IMG/M metagenome (GOLD analysis project Ga0194129, IMG submission 150862) | Freshwater microbial communities from Lake Tanganyika, Tanzania - TA2015038 Kigoma Deep Cast 35m | ecosystem: Environmental > Aquatic > Freshwater > Lake | place: Tanzania: Lake...
TCAGTCGTACCGAGCCGTCGGCCTGGACTTCTCCTCGCAGCTTACGACCGCTCTGCGGATTTTCCAGTTCTATCCACTGTCCGACCCGGCCGTTCTCGAGGGCCATGAGTTTCGCAGAGACCCTGCCTCCCGCGAACTCACTCCATCCCATAACCATGGTATTCCGCTTAATGGAAATCGCAGTACGTAGATCGGCGCGTGCCAGCGCCTCGCCGCTGCGGACGGTACGCGTCAGCGTTTGCCCGAGCGCGCTATCCATCGAAGAAATCGTGCCGGTGAGACGTGCGCCTGCCGGGGAGGTCTCCTCGCGAAGATCGGCAGCCCCCAGGCGATGACCGAAGGGTAGGTCGCGGACAACCACCACCACGGTGCCTGCATTGCGTGGCTCAGGCTCCGGTGCGGTGGCTTCAGGAAGGGCGAGTGCCACGAGTCGTCGTGATCGCGGGTCGCCGGGGCAAACCACTTGGACGGTCTGTCGGCTACCAAAGGCAAAACCCCAGGCCCAACCCGTGGGGCACTCCCCGAGTTGCAACTTGCGGTCGATCGACTGCGCGCGGACGCTGCCGCTCGGCAGCGCCAGCACTTCTTCGGCGAACGACTCCGCGGCCTCCGCGAGACTCGAACCTGCGCTTGCGTAACCCTTCTCCGCGGCGACGGCAGGGGCCATCGACCAAAGAAACAGCACCGCAGCTGCAACAGGTTTGAGCGATCGTTGCATGGAACCCTGTCTTAGCCCTGCCGCAGCAGGTTGAGGACGTACTGCTGCGACTGGTTCGCCTGCGCGAGCATCGCGGTACCGGCCTGCGCAAGAATCTGTGCTTTCGCCAGGTTGGCAGACTCTTTCGCGTAGTCGGTATCGAGGATGCGTGATTTGGCTTCCTCGGTATTCTCGACGATGTTCATCAGGTTATTGATCGTATACTCGATGCGACTCATGGTCGCACCCATTCGGGCTCGCGACTCATTCACGATCGTGGCCGCTCTATCAACGAAATCGAGCGCGGTGATCGCTTTCTGCGGGTCGGCAATCGTCACGTTGTTGGTGGACTGCCTCAGAAATCCGCGGGTCGTTGCGTATTCCCCAAACTTGACTCGCAGCGTTTTCGCCGCTCCCGCACCGCCGTCGATGACTTCAAACATGCTGTATTCAGGGTCAAAACCAGCCTCTTCGCGGACAAAATTAAAGTCCGAATCCTCTGAGAGCTTCTTCGCTAAATCCGCGACACTCGTGACATCGTGTGCGGTCAACACCCGTCCGCCGACCTGCAACTCAAAGGTATTACCGGCGCTCTTGGGGTTGGTCGTATGAAAAGCCGTATTTGTGAGAGTGAATTCTTGCGGATAAAACTTTGGAGGCCCGTCGTCAAGGGTACCAGGAGCGACGACTGAGTTCGACACTGTAATCAGGGTTTTGGTGTCGATAGTAGTGGTCGTACTGGTCGCGCTAGCAGAGTCACCAACACTTGCAAAAACAGGTCTCGCGTAGAGCTTGGTCGCGGGATCGGGTTGGCCGGCGATCTTCCAAACTATTTTGACCTCGCCATTCGAGAATGTGATGTCGCAGGTCGTGGAATCGTAGTTTGGGTGAGCCTTGAACTGCGCGATCATGTCCTGCACGGAGGTGCAGGCGGTGGCGCGCAAGATATTTTTCGACAGACCATCAGGGTTATTGGCAACGTCTCGCGTGCCGTCCCAGAGCTCAAGCTCAAAGTTCGGCTTGGCTGCGGCCGAGAACGTGACGTCGACGATTGCTCCGGTGGCGTCGGTCTTGTTTTTTCGATCTAGTGTAGTGGTCGCTGAGGTACCTGTACCAGCGGTCCCGCTGGCGCTGGTGGTTATATCGGTGTTCTCTCTGAAGTCTATCGATTGAACGGAGCTGCCCTTCGTCGCGTTGTAGCTGGTGCGGTCAGCGAGATTGAGATCCTCCGCCGTCAGCGATTGCAGCGGCACCGTAATGTAGTCGGCCGCATTGATGCCCACCTGAACCTGCATGGGCTTGGCGCCCTCTGCGATCAGCAGGACGTCACCGTCCCACGCGGCCTGGTTGGACACGCGACGGATTTCTTTCATGAGTTCGTCGAACTCGGCGGACAGATAGCTGCGATCCTCTGAGGTGTAGGTGCCGTTCGAAGACTGCACCGCAAGCTCGCGCATACGCTGCAACACGTTTTGCAGCTCTTCCATGGCCCCTTCCGCGGTCTGCGACATCGAGATGCCGTCGTTCGCATTGCGGATGGCCATGTTGAGCCCCTCGATCTGGTTCCGCATGCGCTGCGCAACCGCCATCCCGGAGGCGTCATCCAGTGCCGAGTTGATGCGCTTACCCGATGACAACCGCTGCATCGCGGTTTCCATCTGGCCGCGATTCAGGGCGAGTGCGCGCTCGGATTGGATTGAGGCAATATTTGTGTTGATCGTAAGGGCCATTGAGCATCTCCGTCGAAATCCCGCCGGTTACGTTGCCGGCCAACCGAACCAAGCAAGCGGCATGCCAACGTACTTCCGTCGGAACATCGATTGCGTCTTGGCGGAACTCGTGCAATTCCTGGGCCGTCGAGCAATGGCGTAACGAATCGTCGAGCGAGTCTTTACTGGTTTTACTCTGTGGAACTCGTGAATTAGTGCGATCAAATGCGCCGGTCCGGCACTTTGTTTCTTGCGACCTTATTAAGGTGTCGACAGCGGTACCCATGACAAAGCGGCGGCATCGCGCTCTGCATCGCATAGCCAAATCGGTCTGAGCACCGGCGTAAGTTCTACCTGCGAAGCGCCGCGCCGTTCGCCTCGGTGATGTCCGACGAGCGGCAAACACTTGCCGGTTCATGACATCCGCAGCCGCGGATTTCTTGCCGGTCACGGTCAACCTTTGCCGGAAGAGTGCCCTTTCAGACAATTCTTGGGGTGGCATAGAAGTTGCTAACTCTGACACCGGAAGACCCAAAAGCGTTAACCGGGAGTCCGTGAACGATGTCACAAATCGATAGAGCACTCGGCATATTTCCTACGGCGGCCGCCATCCAAGCCCGTCGCCTGGAAGTTGTCGCCGGAAATATTGCTAACGCGAGTACGCCAAATTACCGGGCTCGCGATATCGACTTTCGTCAGGCCTTGCGTGATGCCGGCGACGAGATGCGTCTGAAAGTGACTCATCGATCCCACATCGAAACGCCAGAGCAACTCACGACGCGCGCTTTGCAGTATCGAACCCCCCTCGCGCCCTCGCGCGACGGTAACACGGTGGAGACACACATTGAAGAAGCTGCCTATGGCGATGCTGCTGGCCGGTACCTGGCCGCTCTGCGTTTCTCGGAAGGGGCGCTCTCCGGCCTTCGCAAAGCGTATCGCGGCGATTAAGCGTAACTCCAGAGACTCTAAATCATGTCACTTTCTAACATTCTTAAGCTCGCAGGTGGTGCACTGAACGCTCAAACGGTGCGACTGAATACGATCGCCTCGAATCTGGCGAATGTGGAGACCGTAGCGGGTTCCGAAGAAAAAGCCTTTCGGGCAAAACGCCCCGTCTTTGCAACCGTGATGGATCAAGTATCCAATGAAATTCAAAAAGGTTACGGCGTTACAGTAAAAACGATCACCGAGAGTCGTCGAGCGAACCAACAGATCTTTGATCCGGATAACCCGCTCGCGAATTCAGAGGGTTACGTGTTTCGATCAAATGTGAACCCACTGGAAGAAATGACCGACATGCTCGATGCCGCGCGTTCGTTCGAGACCGCACTCACGACGGCGAGTACCGCTCGCGAACTGATGATGCGGACGATCGATATGAATACCAAGTGAGATAACTAGTTTATGCAAACAACGATTTCAAGCGGATCCCGTAGTCCCCTGCCTCCAGGGGTTTCGAGCTATGAGGATGAAAAACGTAAAGAGGTAAAACGATCGACTTCTTTAGGTCAGAACGAGTTTTTGAAATTAATGACTGCGCAGCTGAAAAACCAAGACCCACTTGCTCCGATGGAAAACGGTGAGTTCCTCGGGCAAATGGCGCAGTTCTCAACAGTGAACTCAATTGGCGAGATGGCGACGCAGCTTAAAGCAATGTCAGATCAGCTGGCGGCTAACCGACTTTTGTCAAGCGGCTCGTTGATCGGTCGATCCGTACTCTCGGCGAGTAACACCGGCGAGCTCGTCTCAGGCGGCACTCTGGAGGGTGCTGTACGAGTGACTGAGCCCGTCGATGGCGCCACCGTGACGATCAAGAATCTCGTCGGCCAAGAGATGGAGACCTTTGAGCTTGGACCGGCAGGAGCAGGCGACTATCCGTTTTCTTGGGATGGATCGCTGCGGGGAGGCGCCAATGCGCTACCCGGTCAATATCGCGTCGAGGTGACGGTACGACGCGCGGGTAAAGCCGAGGCGGCAAAGGCGCTCCTATATGTTCCCGTCAACAGTGTCTCTATGAGCGGACAAGACATTGTTTTGCGGCTGCGCAACGGCGCACAAATCCCGTTAGCTCAGGTCACCACGCTTCGCTGAGCTAAAGCGAACTAACCTGTTTTATTTTGGAGAAAGGCACCCATGTCATTTTACACCTCACTGACTGGTCTGAATGCTGCGAAAGCGGAACTCGGTATCGTCAGTAACAATATTGCGAATGTCGGTACGATCGGATTTAAAAAGGCGCGAGCTGAGTTCGGTGATATTTTCGCGACCTCACCCTTGCAGAACGCATCGGGTTCGATCGGTCAGGGTGTGCTCCTGAAGGGCGTTGCCCAGGAGTTTTCGCAAGGTAACGTTGCATTTTCGCAGAACTCTTTGGATATGGCGATTCAGGGTCAAGGCTTCTTTACCTTGAAGCCCAATCTGACCTCCAACCAAAGTGTGTTCACCCGCAACGGATCATTTCGTGTGAACAACGATCGTTATGTGGTCGACGCCTCAGGTCAGTTCGTTCAAGTATTCCCAGTCAACGACGACGGATCCGTGGTCGCTACTGGTTTGAACTCGGCCAAATCTCTGCAGTTGCCAAGTACAGCAGGTCTGCCCAAAGCGTCCTCAAAAATTGATCTGGGTGTGAATCTGCCGGCCGACGCCGAGATCATTCCGCAGCAAGCGGAGTACAAATCGGGCGCAGCGGTTTATCGGTTCGATCGAAATGATCCAAGCACCTTTAACCGATCGACCTCGATCACGGTGTTTGACTCGTTGGGTAACCCCTCGATTGCGACGATTTACTACGTGAAGGTGTCTAACGCGACAATTGAAGATCCAACCAACAAGTGGCAAACCTACATTTTCGTCGGTGATCGAGAAATTAAACCCGCTCTTTTGAGTGCGAAAACGGATAAGGGTGAAAATCTATATATCGATAAGTTCGGTCAGTCAACCACCGATCCGACCAAATTCGATCCAACATTTAACGCAGGAGCACCACATCCACTTTATTTTCTAAACGATCAAACAAACAAGGTAGACTCTAAGCCTGCCAAGCTGACCGGTGGATTTGTTAATCGGACCGGAGGTTTTGACTTCGGTAGCACCGACAATAATAAAATAGTGATTGGTGCTAGCAAGGCGAGCACGACATTTAGTGGTAACTGGACCGAAGCGGTCGCTACCGCGAGTGCTGCGACAGCGCAGAGTGTCACGCTACGATTTGATAACGATGTGACCTCGGCGGTCGCAGCATCGGCAGATATCACGGAAATCGAACTTTTCTCTCAGGCCGCAAATGCTGCGACAGGATCTGCCACCGGTGCCGACAGTGGGGGTACGACTCTGACGGCGGCGGGCATTGATAAGGCGCTGACAGTTGCGAGCGTCCTCACTAAATTAGCCAACGCTAAGATCAGCTTCACCGGTAAGGCGATCGACGGAACGCTTGCCTTTTTCAGCACCGCGGGGACACCGTTCTCAGTGCAGGTGCTCAACACCATGGGAACGACAAAGGGGGGTTTCGCCGGGGACGATTTTACCGCCACTGCGAAAACGATTGGCTCAGCGACTGCAGAGCTACAGGGGTTGACGAATACCTCACTTTTAAAGATTTCGATCGATGATTCCGACCCTGTGTCGATCAGTCTGCCGGATAGTCTGCGCGGGAAGGCGTTATCGGGCACCGAACTCGCCGCGGAGCTAACGAAATCTGTCAACAATCGTTTCAGCGACGACAAAGAAATTGAAATCACTGCAGCTGCAACGGATAACAGTACCTTCCGGCTCGTTGCCACCTTTGGCGACAACAGTAATCTCACAGCGGCTCAGCAAACGGCTCTTAAAAATGGATTGTCGGTGACATTGGATGCGGGAGCTTATCTTCCGAACGCCACACTCGATTCCAAGGACCTCGTGAAGGCGATCCAGGCAAAAGTCGATTCGGCGATCGGGCGGACCGATGTTATTAAGGTCGGCTATGACCCGCGTGCACGTAGTCTCACGTTCAAGCCGCGAAGCAATGATTTTAAGTTCGCGACGTTGGGTGTAGCCGGAAAAGACGACAACACCGCGAATAACGTGCTCGGATTCCCGGCAAAGGCTGTCCCTGTATCGGTCGGTGCCGGTACGACTCAAGGTGCTTTTAAGGGTAACGAAGTGCTTCCGAACGGTCGTGAAATCCAAAACGAGGATCAGCGTCGTTACGGCATCAAAGTCGAGTACCTCAAAGATCAGCGCAAGTTTGTATTTTCATCCGGAACTACGGGTGAAAAATCGCTGATCACGGTCGCGGTCGACGATAACGCACGTGCGGCAGAACTACTGGGAATCTCCTCGACTTACGCGACTGAAATTGTCGGTACAGCGGGGTCTGGACTGTTATCGCAGCCTGCGATCACAACGGGTGGTAAGGCGGGTATCGATATCAGCGGAACGTTCTCAGTCACCACGAACGATAATGTCGTGAACGTTACGGTAGACGGTATCGACGGGTCGGTGAAGATCCCGCCGGGTGCGTATACCGGGTCGACGTTTGCGGCGGCGCTTCGGGATCGAATCAACGGACTCGCCTCACCGACTGGCAAGACAGTGAGCGGTGTGACGGTGACGTTTGATCCTGACAATTCGCGATTCATTTTTAAGTCGGGTACAACGAATGAGGAGTCGTTCATCAACGTGAACGGTCACCCGAACTTTGGTCTGAATAGCACCACGCAGGTTCGCGGTAGCGTGCCCAAGGTGACCACTCTCGTTCAGGCGAAAGATCCTGACGGTAACCTGCTCTTCATCGACAAGGATGGTAAGGAGACTACGAAAAAGCCGGATAGTCTGCCTAACTACGCACCGATCTACCTCACCAAGGGCCAGCTGACCTTTGATACGACCGGTAAGTTGGTCTCCCCGAAGGAAGGCGCGCGGTACACGCCGTTCGATCCGCAAAACGGTGCAGACTTAATCACGTTGAACGTCGACTACGGTAAGTTCTCGACCCAGTTCTCGCAGCCCTTCTCGGTGTTGTCGTTGACACAGGACGGCTTCACCTCCGGTCGACTCGATGGAATCAGCATCGATTCTGCGGGCACGGTGCGCGCGAACTACACCAATGGTAAGCAGCAGGCGCTCGGTAAGCTGATCCTCGCGAACTTTGCGAGCCCTAACGGTTTGAAACAGGTCGGTAACGCGAACTATGTTGCCACCTCCAACTCGGGCGAAGCAGTGGTCGGTATCGCTGGCTCCGACGGCTACGGCACGATCCAAGGAGGTGCGCTCGAGCGCGCTAACGTTGATCTGACAGAGGAGCTCGTGAATCTGATTACTGCTCAACGAAACTTCCAGGCTAATGCGAAGGCAATCGAAACCACGACGAACCTGACGAGCACGATCGTCAACATCCGTGGCTAAGCGTAGTAACTAAGGATAAAGCCGTCGTGGACAGGTTGATATTCACATCTCTTAGCAGTCAAAAGTTCATTGAGCATCGAACTCAGCAGATTGCTAATGAGATTGCCAATATCAGCACCGCAGGCTTTAAGCGGGAGTTTACGGCTGCCATCCAGACGTATCGGTATGACGGGGACGGTTACAAAAGCCGTTATGTGCCGGTAGTAACGCCCGGCGCTCGGGTGGATCTGGATCCGGGCCCCATGATGAACACTGGACGCGCACTTGATGTGGCGCTGCGCGATAATCAACTTTTCGCGGTCATCTCGAAAAGTGGAGAAATCGCGTACACCCGACGAGGCGATCTGAGTGTCGACGCCACCGGTACGTTGGTGGTCGGTTCCGGTGAGCAAATCGCGAGTGATGCAGGAGCACCGATCACCATTCCGGAGCTGACCGAAATCAAAGTGGGTCCTGATGGCACCGTACTCACTAAGCAATTAGGGGGTGAAGCGGTGATTTTTCAGCCTTTGGCCCGTATCCAGGTCGCCGAGGCGGATCCCAGCAAGCTCGTCTTGAGAACAGACGGACTCTATGAGTCGTCGGATCGTCAGCCCTTTGCAGCAGCGCAAACACCGGCGGTGTCTTCGGGCACCCTCGAGGGCAGTAATACCAATTTGTTCTCGAGCATGGTGGACATGATCAGTATGAGCCGTCGGTACGAGATGGCGGTCAAAGTATTAAAGCAAGCGAGTGATCTGGCGCAACGCAGTCAGTCACTCGCCCGTCTCAATCAGTAACTAGGACGTCGCAAAATGGAAGCAGCACTGTGGGTAGCGAAAACCGGTCTCGACGCGCAGCAAACGCGGATGACGGTCATCGCCAATAATCTCGCGAACGTGAATACCACGGGATTTAAGCGGGATCGGGCGACCTTTGAAGATCTGCTTTACCAGAGCGTGCGTCAGGGCGGTGCCCAAACCTCTGCGGATACCGCGGCACCTACCGGCCTCTTGTTAGGAACCGGTACGCGGATCGTAGCCACTGAGAAACTCCACGCGCAGGGTAATCTGATTCAGACCCAGAATGCCTTTGATGTAGCGATCAGTGGCGAGGGTTTTCTCCAGATTCTGCAGCCCGATGGCACTCTCGCCTATACCCGCGACGGCGGTTTTAAGATCTCTGCGGAAGGCGTCCTTGTGAACTCGAGCGGGTATCGACTGCAACCGGAGCTCGCCATCCCGCAGAACGCACAAACAATCACGATCGGCGGGGACGGGACCGTTTCGATCCAAACGTTTGGTGAGGCGCAAGCCCAGACGATCGGACAGATTCAGCTCGCACGCTTTCTGAATCCGTCCGGATTGCAAGCGATCGGCGAGAACTTATTTCGAGAGACGACATCGAGCGGTCCACCGCAGGTCGGTATTCCGACTCAGCAGGGTAACGGACAAATTATTCAGGGTGCACTCGAGAGCTCGAATGTCAACGTTGTCGAAGAGATGGTCAATATGATCGAGACTCAGCGCGCTTACGAGGTGAATTCGAAGGCGATCGAGTCGGTCAACGGCATGCTCCAGTACGCCAATAACAATCTTTAGTGACTAGCGCATGAATCTCTCGCATCTCGGTTCGATTGTAGTGCTAACGCTTATCGGCGGCTGTGCCGAGATTGGCGTGCGCGATGTTGCGCCCGAGCGCGTATATATCCCGTTAAATCAGGCATCGATACCGCTCGAGGCGGACGGGTCGATATTTTCTCGTGCAGGGCAAGACAGCCTGCTCGGGAACGAGCGCTCGCGTCGCCAAGGTGATCTCATCACTGTTTTGATCGAGGAACAGGTCTCGGCATCAAGTTCAGCCTCCTCTAACGCGTCACGTAATTCGGCAACTACAGCTCTTGATGGCAGTGCGTTGGGCGAGATCGATCGACGGCTTAAAAAAGCAGGCATCCCCTGGCCGGTGGATATCAACCCGGCGGAGAGCGCCATTGAGTCGAAGGGAGAGGGCAGCGCTGAGCAGCGGGGTCGGATCACCGGCTCTGTGACGGCAGTGGTTACTGAGGTGCTGCCGAATGGCCTCCTCGTGATTCGTGGGTACAAAAGAATGGAGTTAGCACGGGGAGCTCAAATTGTACGTTTAACGGGTCTGGTGCGGCCCTCGGACATTCAACCGGATAACACCGTCCGATCACGTCGGCTCGCCGACGCGGAAATCACATTTGCATCGAAGGGCGAGCTCGCCGATGCAAGCCGATCAGGATGGATGAATCGGACTTTACTGAGGTTATGGCCTTTTTAGGCGATTGAGGACTCACCGAAAGGAGCACCGTTATGGCTGTCGTAGTAAACACTAATATCTCATCGTTGACCGCATCGAGAATCCTGACCGAAAACCGGGGGGATCTCGAGCGCGCGATGGAGCGCCTGGCCTCGGGTAAAAGAATCAATAGCGCCAAAGACGACGCAGCCGGTATGGCGGTGTCGGCAAAGATGCGGGCCGAAATTCGCAGTCTGAATCAAGCGGTCCGTAATACGAATGATGCCATTTCGCTGGTGAATACCTATGACGGTGCTGCTGAGGAAATTGAGGCTATCCTCATCAGAATGCGAGAGTTAGCAGTTCAGGTAAAAAATGGTACATACGAAAATGCCGATCGGACAAACGCAAATTATGAGTATGCAGCGCTCAAGACGGAGATTACGCGCATTGCGAGCGTATCCTCATTCAATCGCGTAACGTTGGCACAGGGTTCCTCCGGTGCAGCAGGTGGGACCGGAAGTGCGGCAACCTCGTTCAACTTTTACGTAGGGTCAGACCCCGCGAAGACCGGCAATACCGTGACCTTTGCTGCGGCTGCTTTAGATTTAAATCTCACCGTCTCGGGCTCTAGCCTTAAAGATATCTTATCGGAAGGTAACGCAGGTAGTGCAGCAGTGGCTGTCGATAAAGCTTTGACGAAGCTCGCGCAGTCTCGGGCAGATGCTGGCGCAATGGTAAATCGCCTTGAGCATACCGTGTCGAACCTGATGAATGTATCGCAGAACCTGAGCGAGGCCGTTTCAGCGATCGAGGACACTGATTACGCAGCCGAGTCAGCAAATCTCGCAAGGGCGACTGTGCTTGCACAGGCAGGCACCGCGATGCTCGCTCAAGCGAACCAGTCGCCGAACTATATCCTGACGTTGCTGCGACAGTGATTTATAAAATCTAACGAGCCTTAACATCCCGCCATGAATAACATTGACCGCATGAAAACATTAGTTGTCGGAATGACCCTCTCGTTTTTGTCGGCACTGACTACGATATCTGAAGCCGCCAGAATCAAAGATATTGCCTCGTTGTCCGCGGCGCGGCCCAATCAACTTATTGGCTACGGGCTTGTGGTCGGTTTGCAAGGTACTGGAGATGGCAAAGATATTTCGTTCACTATTCAGTCACTGCGGGAGATGCTGGCGCGAATGGGCGCTTCGGTGGATGGACCGCTCTCAAGCTACGATCTGGATCCGACCTCGGTAAAAGATTTTAAAGTCGATAATGTGGCGGCGGTGATGGTCACCGCAGAATTACCGGCTTTTGCAAAGCCTGGGCAAAAAATCGACGTTAATGTCGCCGCTATCGCAAAAGCAAAGAGTTTGCGCGGTGGTGTGTTACTGATGACGCGAATGCGCGGTCCGGATGGTGAAACGTACGCCGTTGCGCAGGGCCCCTTGGCAGCGTCTGGTTTTTCTGCAGACGCAGCCGGAAGCTCGGTGGCGGTAGGTGTCGCAACCTCCGCACGCATCCCGGGTGGTGCTCTCGTTGAGCGTGAAGTTACGGGTCCGCTCAATACTGGCGATCACGTGACGCTGAATTTGATTTCGGCAGATTTTGCGACTAGCGCGCGGATCATGAAGGCGATCAATACTCAGTTTGGTGAAGGCGTCGCTGCGGCGGTGGATGCGGTGTCCGTGAAGGTTCGAGCACCAAGCGCGCCGGAGGCTCGTGTGGCGTTCGTCGGGCTCTTAGAAGAGCTTGATGTGGATGCTGCCGAGCCTCCGGCTCGTATTGTGGTTAATTCACGGACAGGTACCGTCGTGATCAGTGCCAACGTTCGGGTGAAGGCCGCGGCGGTGAGCCAGGGTGATATCACGGTGACTGTGGAGGCAACCAATGAGGTTAGCCAACCACAGGCGCTCTCCCAGGGCGGAACCACAACACCTGTACAAAATGCAGAGGTCTCGATCAGCGAAGAGAATAAAAAAATGGTCCTCTTTAAGCCAGGTGCTGAGTTGCGTCAGATCGTCAATGCCGTCAATGAAATTGGAGCATCGCCGACCGCGCTGATCTCCATACTCGAAGCGCTACAGCGTGCGGGCGCATTACAGGCCGAATTGATCGTGATTTAAGGCTTATGGATGTTCGTCACACCAATTGGTACGACTTTGGATCGCTCGCCGAGCTTCGCAGCCGTGCCGCACATCAACCCGGATCAGAGGTCACGGGTGTCGCGCAGCAATTTGAGTCGCTGTTCTTAAATCTCATGCTCAAAGAGATGAGAAAGTCGATCCAAAAGAGTGGACTCTTGGGCTCGGATGCGATGGAAACTTACGAGCAGATGTTCGATCAGCAGGTTGCGCTCGGAATGGCAAAAGCAGGCGGAATCGGCATTGGAAAATTTGTTGAGAATCAGCTCGCGCAGAACAACACCAAGAAGCCTTCTGTGATCAACGATGAGGATATTGAGACGACAACGGTCTTAAGACAGCGTTTCCTGATAAATAGGGAGCGCTAAGGTGTCTGATCTACTCAGCGTTGGCGTCACGGGTTTAGGCGCCTATCAACGTGCTCTCTCAACGACAAGCAATAACATTGCAAACCTGCAAACGGAGGGGTACGTCCGCCAGAGGGCTGTGCTCGAGTCCGCCGGCCAGGACACCACATCGAGAATCAGCCTCGGCAACGGTGTACGATTCGCAGAGGTTCAAAGACTGTACGACCAGTTTGCTGAGGAGGCCATGCAGCGTGCCGCTTCCTCGCTTAAATCACAGGAAAGCCTACTCAGTCAGCTGCAGAGTTTGCAGGATGCGATCGGTAGCTCGGAGGCTGGTCTGCATGGCGCGTTCCAGGCATTTTTCGATGCAGCCCGAGAGCTCGAGTCCGCCCCTGCCTCACCCGGTAGTCGATCTGGATTTTTGGCGGCGGCCGAGGGCGTTGCGATACGCACTCGCGAGCTTGGGCGTACGGGAGAGGACCTTAGCACGCAAACAAAGGTTCAGATTGAATCGAGTGTTGGCAAGGTCAATTCGCTTTTGGGGGAGTTGGCCGCTCTCAATCTGCAGCTCTCTAAGCGTGCGAATGACGCTGAGCAGCCGATGCAGCTACTGGATCGTCGAGATGCGAGTCTTAAGGCCCTTTCGGAGGAGATCGGAGTCACGGTAAGTCTCGCGAAGAATGGTAGTGCAGCAATTTTTGTGGGTGACAGCGCGTCCGGTGTCGCGCTGGTCGAGGGCGGACGGGCTCGAGTACTGTCGGTGAGTTTTGACGCTTACGACTACTCCAAGAGCGAGTTTGTACTTGATGCGGCCAGTCAGCCGACGGTGCTCGCGGGCATCAGCTCTGGGTTGATCGGGGGTCTGCTGAGTTTTCGAGGACAGAGCCTCGGACCGACGATTGGCAAGCTCGATAGCTTAGCGCTAGCGTTTGGGGGCGCTGTGAATCGCGTCCATAAAGAAGGGATCAACTCGAAGGGAGAGCCCGGTCAAGACCTCTTCTATATCGGCCCTGATTTCGCGATCGAGGGTGTCGCGAATGCTGGAACGGGCCGTTTGTCGGTCGAGGTTATCGATCCAAAACTGGTGCAAGCACACCGTTATCAGATCTCATATGACGCTAAGACAGCTAAGTTGACCGTAAAGGATGTCCAGACCGGCGAGGCTACCCTCGGTACAACGCCCGTCGTTTTTCAGGGGCTAAGATTTACTCTTTTGGGTGATCCGAAAACGGGGGATACCTTTCGGGTCACGCCTGAGATGCACCCCGCGTTAACATTTAAAACGCTGATTAAGGATGGTGCAGATATCGCTTCCGCCGCGCGTTTGATGATTCAGGCCGCGAGTACCAACGCGGGTGATGCGCTCGCCGACGTTAAGTTGGTATCGCCGCGATCAGAGGCCGCATTCCGAACTCTGGCTGAACTTTTACCCGAGTCCACCCGCCCCACTGAGCAGTCCTTTACGCTCGATCCGTCAAAGGTAACACCGCGACCCGATACCCTTGTCAGCGCCAGCTCAAAACCGATCGCGGTGATTCCAGCAGGATATCAAGATGTTTCGTTGCAAACCGCGTCGGTAGGCGGCCAATTAGCCATCTTCACTCGAGATGGTCGACAGCTCTCGGGTCCTGAGGTCTCGAGTGTGATATCGGTTGATAACGGGTTTTACAAGGGGGCAACGTATTCCAACACCTATTTGAACAAGTCTGGGACCAGCGGCTATTTCGACCTGGATTTTTCCAGAGGTTTATACGTAGAGAGTGGCTCTCAGCTTGCCCTTGAGAGTGGTGATTCGATTTCTGCACCCGAACTGTACACCGCTGCGGGCAGCGCGGCAGGATCGACAACACCGATCACTTTGCGATCGCCGGCACAGATCTATACAGATGCGATTGACAGCACACTGTTTCCGGCCGCAAGTACGATAACTCTGCGTATCAATGGGGCAGACGTGGATATCGCTGCGCCCGCAAACGCCACACCGACCCAGTTGGCCTCAGCAATCAACACCCACAAAGCAACGACGGGTGCAATCGCTGAAGTGTCAGGCAGTAAACTTGTTTTAAAGTCGTATAACGCGCTGTACGATGCAACCAGTAAGCTTTATAGCCCTTTGACTACCGGCACCATCGCCGGTACCTCAAAAATCGAAATTAATGGTGTCACATTTACCACTACGAATGATACGCCTGCGGCAACGCTCGCCACAAAGATCAATGACGCTAAAGTAGGGGTCACCGTAACCGAGTCGGCAGGGAAACTCACCATCACGAATACCGAAGGTCAGGCTGGAGAGCCGATCACTATCGGTGCTGATTCCAATGTGGGGATTACACCAAAGACGTATTTCAATAGCGCTGCATTACGAGTCGGTATCCCCTCGACATCCAGCGTCTCTGATTTAACGAGACTCGGTTTGAAAACTGGGTTCGTGATGACCAGTGCGCTCGCTGAAGATCTGTTGGTGTTCGGCGTAAGCAGCACCGGTGAGGCCTCGGCGGTATACCTGTCGGGGTCCTACCAAACAGGTACCCCGCCCGCAGCGCTTCGCGCTGACAAACGCGAGTACTCGATCACATTTGATTCAGGTAACTACATTCTTAAGGATGTACTGACTAGCACAGAGGTCGCAAAAAGCACCTTCGATCTGGAAACGCGTGCAGTCAGTTTTGGAAATTGGCGTGCACTATTTGAAGGAATTCCTACCTCGGGTGATCAGTACACGGTCAAACCGAATACCGATCCTGTCGGCGATAATCGAATCGCTGCCGCAATTTCTAAGCTTCAGCAAGATCGTGATTTGTTAAGTACGGGGCAAACCTTGCAGGCGTACTACGAGGATATTGTCAACTCAGTTGGCACCCGACTCGTACAGACTGAAATCTCAAAAGATGCCTTTGAGGTTACTTTCGAACATGCGAAAGAGCGAAGGGACCGCGTGTCAGGGGTCAACTTAGATGAAGAGCTCGCCGAGCTACTTCGCTTCCAGCAGGCCTATCAGGCAAACGCGCAAGTCGTACAGATCGCAAGTCGACTCTTCGATTCTTTAATGCAAAGGCTCTGAGGTATCTATGCGTATCTCTACATCCATGATTTACGAGCATCTGACCGACAGCGTTAGTCGGAATATGGAGGACCTGAAGCAGACACAAGCACAGATGTCAGCGGGTAAAAAGTACACCAAACCGTCCGAAGCTGCAGACGTTGTGGGTCGCGTGCAAAGCATTGAAAGTCGGATCAAGACTTTAGAGGCTGACTTTGAGGCAGTAGTCCGCACGAAGGTAGGAGTTACTGCTCAGTCCAATGCCTTGGAGGTTGCGGCGGGGGTGATGGATCGGTTGAAAGAGATCTCTTTTCAAGCGTCTAACGACCCGCTATCCGCTCCGATCCTCGCGTCGCTATCTGCAGAGGTCACAAGTCTGAAGCGATCATTAATCGATATCGCGAATACCCGCGACTCGAATGATCGATACATCTTTGCTGGACTTCGCTCCAATGAGATTCCCTATGTGGTGAAAGCTGATGGGTCAGTCACTTACGAGGGATCGACAACCCCTCTTCGGATCCGAGTCGGCGATGTCAGCTACGAGGATGCCTCGGTGGCAGGGCCTTCGGTGTGGAAGAGCGTACCGCGAGGCGCGAGCTCTATAAGTTTTTTCGCTGCACTGACCGAGTTCGAAAAAGCATTGAAAGACAATACTCTTGCAGGTAGACGGCAGGCTCTCGCAGATGTTGAAGCGATGTCTAATACGGTTGCCGTGGCCGTCGCGCGCTCGGGGGGCGTGGAGGAGCGGCTTAAGCTCGCTGAAGAGCAAGCGCAGGAGACGGCAGCCCGTGCGAAAAGTGTTTTGTCGGAATTTAAAGACCTCGATTATGCTGAGGCCGTAGCGACGCTTGAGCGGCGCGAGCTGCTCCTGCAGGCATCGCAGTCGCTGATCGGACGGCTCTCCCGGCTGAGCTTGCTCGAGTACATCCGGTGAGTAGGGCTCGACTGTGACTGAAACCAATCTCGTTAAGTCTTTGGGAGCCTCGGATCTTGATACCAAGGAGTTAACAAAGAACTTGGTTAATGCGATCAAGACGCCCAGACAAAAAATCATCGATGCCGAGAAAAAGAAAGCGGATGTCGCAATATCCAATCTCAGTTTGCTTAAAAATGCGCTGACAACCTTAAAGTCTGCTGCGACTGAAATTGGTAGCGTCAGCAAGCTCAATAAACTTGCGTTGACATCTTCAGACACCGCGACAGCGACCGTGACGGCGGCGACGGGAACGAGCGTCGCACTTGCCGGCAACTATTCTCTTACCGTTTCGCAGTTGGCGCGTGCACAGCGCAGTGTGAGTGATCCCGGATACGCGAGTTCATCGTCTGTGGTGTCATCGTCTGAAGCTCTTAAGCTCAATCTGACGCTTGGAGCAACGACTAAAACGGTTGATATTTCAACAAGTACTACGGCCTCGGGGCTCGTTTCGGCGATCAACAGCGCGGGACTTGATCTATCCGCGAGGCTGATCGACACCAAAGATGGCACCGCCACCCCTGTTAAGATCGTCATTCAGGGGCCCGAGGGAGCCTCAAATACGTTCACGATGAACTTTACGAAAGCAGACGGGACCGCGGCGACCTCGCCACCGGTTTTCAGCACCGGGGTGACAGGCGGACAGACTCCGCTGGATTCGACGTTTACCCTCAATGGGCTGACGCTGACGAGAAGCAGTAACACGGTCACGGATGCGATCAGCGGTGTAAGCATCAACCTACTTAAGACCAATACCGCAACCACGACGAACTTAAATGTTACCTTCGACGGTGCTGCGTTGGTGACGGGGGTCTCCAATTTTGTCGAAAGTGTGAATCTGATTAATAACTTCATCAAACGCGCGACAGGGCCGGCAGTCCAGGGGGATGATATTGCCGGCAGTCTTCAAGGCGATGCGACGATTAAAACGATACGTAGCTCGATTCGATCGAAACTGATTGCCGCAGCACCCTCGGGGAGCGGCGGTGTTGCCGCATGGAGCGCGCTGGGAGTAGTCTTTAATCGTGAAGGTGTTTTGGAATTCGATAAAGATAAATTCACGACGAAATTTAATGCTAATCCGCAAGATGCGATCACTGCGATTTCGAACAACGCTTCGAGTCCGTATGTGTATTCAGGATCGCCGAGTGGTCTTGCCGGGGATGTAGCCGTTGTCGCCCATCGCCTGCTTGGGGTCGCGGGCGCGGTGACCCAGTTGGACGAGGCTTATCAGAGTAAGATTAAAGTAGTTGAGAAAAAGCAAACTAAACTTGATTCTTATGTCACACGAATTACCGAACAATACGAAAAGCAATTTGCGGCGCTGACCTCTATCTTATCAGAGTACAAAGCGACCTCAAATCGCTTGACACAAACATTTGAGCGCAAATCCAATAATTAAGCACTGATATGACGGTATCAGAGTGGGTCGGTCGGATCACCGCTGTTGAGCGATACTTGGAGTCGCAGTACGCTCTAATGAGCGCCATCACCCAAGAGATGGCCTCAGAGCAGATCGAGAAATACCTCGATACCGTCCGAGTCTGCAGAATTGCCTTTGCCGCATTTCCGCCGGATATGCGCCACAACGCAGGGAACGCGTCAGCGGAGAACATCCAGGATTCGATCACTTTTCTTGAAAAGAGCTTAAAGGCGCGTCAAAACGAGCAACTCATCCTTGACTGGTTAAAGACTGCAACATTCAATGAGCTCACTGCGCACTTTGAGCGTAAGTGTCTGCTGTCGGTCGACCCCGTTAACGATTTTTTAATTCTTGGAAGTCGTCGTATTGATGAGGTCTATGAGGCACTTCAGAAGCGCGGCTACCAGCGCCTCATTCGGATCACTGATGTGTTGAAAGACCCCAATGATTTGACGACGATTGATGACCTTAAAGTGACCGAAGCGGTCAGCAAGCTTCCGGACATCAAGAATGTAAGACCCGAGCGACTGCACTTCGTAGATCCAGATGGAATAAGTGCAAAGGTGATTCTCGAAACATTCGAAAGTCGAACCAAGCTATTTTATGTAAGTCGAAATACAACGAGCATGATGGCGGGGATTTGGACTACGCAAATTCTTAAAAACCTACCTAAAGTTACGCTCGAGGGGCAAAGCCTGCTCGATCTCAAGGATGTGGGATCGGGTCGAACTGCGGTGGTGGTGGGGGCAGGTCCCTCTCTTGATCAGGCCATACCGGAAATCAAACGGGTCGCAGATCAAGCCATTGTTATCGTGGCGTTCAAGGCGCTTCGCTCTTTGGTTGCAGCCGAGATTCGGCCGCACTTTGTGTTATGTCTCGACCCCAAGCAGAAAAAGAGGCATCTCGAGGGCGTCGATTTTGGTCAACTCGGGGCTTTCGTTTACGAGGCGGCCTCGAACGATGAGATGGTGGCCGCGGTGAGGGGCTGCCCCACTTTTCCGTTTGTGGCCTCAGACCTGCCAATCGAAATCTTGCGGTCGCTCAAGCTGGCTGAGGTGCCTATTATGGGTACCGCGGGCAGTGCAGTGCATGGCGCTCTGCAGTTGAGCGTGTTGCTCGGTTGCTCCCAGGTTTATTTGGCGGGGACCGACTTTGGGTTCCCCGATAACCGTCTTTACGCCACAGGCTCGGGGAGCGGTGACGAGTTTAAAGTCTCAGCGGATGGGAAAAGCTATAGCCGACAGCCACTCGATTCGCACTTTAGATCAGGAAATCTCAAAAGTGTTCCCGCTAATGATGGTGGCGAGGTAGGTGCCAGTCTTGAGATGATCCAATTTCGGGAGTGGGTTGAGAAGTTTGTGGGTTTAGAGACCACGAAAAATAGCCAGCTCCAATTTTTTAATCTGGCATTTCGTGGAGCGGTCATCAAAGGTGTGCCTTTCGCTAAATCTATTGAATGTATGAACCTTGACCAGGGATCGTCATTTCTCGTTCGAGAGGTGTCAGGTAAGGCGCGGCGGGTCAGTGATAAAAAGAAAAATCAGCTTGTCAGCGTATTTTTATCCCGAGTGGAAACACTACGAAAGCTTCGTGACAGTTGTCAAAAAATAAGAGACAAGAACCATAAAAATCGGGATTTTGGCGTCGAGCTTAGTAAGATGCAGAGTCTCTCTAGGCGGTGTATCGAGGTTTCTACTTTAATCAATGAGAAGTTGATGGAAATCGATGAGTATGCAGATCGGGTATCGGATCGCTCTCGCGAGGAGAGTGATCGACTGATTCTCGATCTTGTAAGCAAGGCAAATTCCGCCGCTGAAGATGTCTCCGCTGTTTACCTGGATATCGTGAAATCACTCAAGGCGAGCTGAAGCGATCGGGAGTTAGGGGGATACGGTCTGGGGGTCTTGGGCTCTCATCCTTTAGTGTAGTGCCGGGGTTTTCCCTGCTGAAAGGCATGACCAAACACTCCCGTTAGCCCGGCAGCACAAGTCTAGCAGTTGCGACTTATCGGTAGATATCTCACCCGAACAGAATATTTCTTTTTCTGACTAAAGTTTCCGCGATCGCTGTCGACTGACGTGCCGGATAGGTACAGCGCTCTGATTCCGAGTGTCATTGCGCCGCAAACTTGTTATTAGTGCGGAACGGACAGAGTCGACTTGAATTTCTTATATTTCCGTAGAGTCAAGTACGCAGACGTCCCCAGTATAAATACGAACCTGGGAACGGCGCATTGTCGATACAAGAAATCGATACGTCATTTGAAGACGATATCTCCGCAACAGCTCCGACGTTAAAGAAATTTGGGTTGATGTCGACTGCGACTCAGGAGTGGAAAACCTGAATAAGGGTTTCACCGGGTCAGGCATCACAAATTCGATAAACCAGTCGGAGTTGCACCATGGGCGTAGTCATTAACACCAACATCTCCTCGATCACAGCGTCGCGGATTTTGTCCGAGAACCGGTCGGATCTGGAGAGGGCGATGGAGCGCTTGGCTTCGGGCAAGCGTATCAATAGCGCCAAGGATGATGCGGCGGGCATGGCGGTTGCCGCCAAGATGCGCGCCGATATCCGCAGCCTCAATCAGGCGGTCCGCAATACGAATGACGCGATCTCCTTGGTGAATACTTACGACGGTGCGGCTGCGGAGATCGAGAGCATCCTGATCCGCATGCGTGAGCTCGCGGTGCAGTCGAAAAACGGCACCTACGAGGCGGCTGATCGTACCAACGCTAACTACGAATACACGGCGTTGAAGACGGAGATTCGACGCATTGCACAGGTCAGTGCATTTAACCGCACTGTATTGACGACCTCCGCAATCGCGAGTACGGGCATCTCGTTTTACGTCGGAGCCGATGTCGCTAAGAGCGGTAACACCATCAACTTTATGGGTGCGACTACTGCAGCCTCAGCCGGTTTGGACTTTAACCTTGAGTCGACTGCTGATGGCGATCTTGCTGCTACCGGAGCAGCTGGCGAGTTAAAAAATATTCTTGATGCTACGGCTGCCACGGGCGCTTCGGCGGCGATTGGGAATCTTGATACTGCGATCAACAGCCTTGCGGCTAAGCGCTCCGAAGCCGGCGCCTTGGTGAATCGTCTTGAGCACACGGTCTCGAACCTGATGAACGTGAGCCAGCGACTGCAAGAGGCGGCCTCGGGGATTGAGGATGCCGATTATGCCGCCGAGTCTGCTGCACTTGCGCGAGGCATGGTGCTGGCACAGGCGGGCACCGCGATGCTCGCGCAGGCAAACCAGGCACCCCAATTTATCTTGGCTCTGCTGAGGAGCTAAACGTAGAACGATCCTAGAGAGCTAGCAGTAAGCACTGCTATCACCACTCAAGGGTGAGCCCCACTCACCCTTACTTTACGGAGCAAGAGCACCATGGGCGTAGTCATTAACACCAACATCTCCTCGATCACAGCGTCGCGGATTTTGTCCGAGAACCGATCGGATCTGGAGAGGGCGATGGAGCGCTTGGCCTCGGGCAAGCGTATCAATAGCGCCAAGGATGATGCCGCGGGCATGGCGGTTGCCGCCAAGATGCGCGCCGATATCCGCAGCCTCAATCAGGCGGTCCGTAATACGAATGACGCGATCTCGCTGGTGAATACCTACGACGGTGCGGCTGCGGAGATCGAGAGCATTCTGATCCGCATGCGTGAGCTCGCAGTGCAGTCGAAAAACGGCACCTACGAGGCGGCTGATCGAACCAACGCCGACTACGAATACACCGCGTTGAAGAATGAGATTCGACGCATTTCAGATGTCTCTGCATTTAATCGTCAGGTTGTTGCCGATGTGTCTGCCGGCACGAGTTTTAGTTTCTATGTCGGTTCCGACGTTGCGAAGAATGGTAATACGGTGACTTTTACGGCCGGTTATTTGGACCTTAATTCGAGTGCGGCTGGCGCCAATCTGGCGGCAGTGGGTAGTAGCTCATTACAGACGATCATAGACACTACCTCTGCCGGTCAAGCTATCACCGCTCTAGATACTGCGATTACGACTTTGGCGGGGCGTCGCTCTGAGGCTGGCGCCTTGGTGAATCGTCTTGAGCACACGGTTTCGAACCTGATGAACGTGAGCCAGCGACTGCAAGAGGCGGCCTCGGGGATTGAGGATGCCGATTATGCCGCCGAGTCTGCTGCACTCGCGCGAGGCATGGTGCTGGCGCAGGCGGGCACCGCGATGCTCGCGCAGGCGAACCAGGCACCGCAATTTATCTTGGCTCTGCTGAGGAGCTAAACGTAGAACGATCCTAGAGAGCTAGCAGTAAGCACTGCTATCACCACTCAAGGGTGAGCCCCACTCACCCTTACTTTACGGAGCAAGAGCACTATGGGCGTAGTCATTAACACCAACATCTCCTCGATCACAGCGTCGCGGATTTTGTCCGAGAACCGGTCGGATCTGGAGAGGGCGATGGAGCGCTTGGCCTCGGGCAAGCGTATCAATAGCGCCAAGGATGATGCCGCGGGCATGGCGGTTGCCGCCAAGATGCGCGCCGATATCCGTAGCCTCAATCAGGCGGT
>Ga0194129_10003306_pt1 | contig 22505 bp, 25 predicted proteins | sample TA2KigCa35mmetaG_FD_150862 | JGI IMG/M metagenome (GOLD analysis project Ga0194129, IMG submission 150862) | Freshwater microbial communities from Lake Tanganyika, Tanzania - TA2015038 Kigoma Deep Cast 35m | ecosystem: Environmental > Aquatic > Freshwater > Lake | place: Tanzania: Lake...
AATGTTGTTTAGTATTAACATTTCTAAACTGATTTTTATTTGCAATATAGATTAAATTCTGTTTTTTTGATTCAACACGATATCGCTTTCTATTGTATTTTTGATAAGTTGGAGCGCAACTAGCAATTAATGAGGCCATTACAATGATTAACCAAACTTTATTCATATTATTCAATTTAGAAAGTGATTAATCAGACAACGAAGATTTCAAAATTTGTTATGAAATTTTTCTTTCACTTTTCGACTTTAATTTGAAATAGGGGTCTTGTTTTAAAAAAAATCAAACTAATCAAGCCATTTACTAGTAAAATCGGTACTTGTATATTTTGTATGTTTATTGCCACTTGTTTCTTCTATGGTTAGAAGATTGTCTTTGATTATAATTTCTATCTTCCTTTTTTTGTTGGATAGTAAAAAGTATTTGTCATCGGATTTATAATCACTTGAGATGATTCTTCCATTTGTGTAGTAGTTTGAATTTATGAAATATTCAAAAACATTTTCAGTGCAAAGACATTCTTCAGTTTTTAGAATGATTTGAATATTCTTATGTTTTTTCTTTGAAAAGTATTTTCCATCAGTTTTATAACTCTTCACATCTAAAGTGAATAAACAATTTTGTGAATAGTTTACTGATATGGAGAATAAGAATAGGACTAGAAGAGTATTTTTCATAAAAATCAATTTATTTCAATCCTAAACGAATTATTCCATTTTCGTTATAAAAATTTTTCTTTCACTTTTTAATTTTATCTAGAAAAAGGGGTCTTATTTCTAGAAAAATATTTTTTTTGAATAAGGGTTTTAGTCGTCATTGAAGGCCTTTGTTTCTGGTAAAACATCATATACAGGGGAGGATACCCAAGGGAGGGAGCCAGGAAACAAGGAGGAAAGGAAGCACTATCCTTGGGAAGAGGATAGGCGGATTAATATTTCTTCTCCTTCTGTTTCATCTTTAATTGGTATTAATTTTCCTTCACCAACTAAATAGAAACCATCTGATAATTCAATAATCCTCAAAGGTCCGTGTGTATGTATAATCATCCCATCAGAGAACCTTAATTCAACAACCTCGTGAATGTTCTTAATTAGTTCCACTTCTTCCAATAACATTTCATCTTCGAAGGTTGTGTTATTCCAAATGACATAAACCTTTTCTTTTTCTATTCTTGTTACTTTTCCAATGTAGTTTCCCCATGTTTTTGATTTTCCTTTACCGGTGGATCTTACTGTGTCTCCTATTTTCATAAATCAAAGATTTAAGGCAAGGTAGGAGCAAAAAGTGATTGGTTATTTGTTATTAGCAAAAATTACAAAAGATGAATCAATTTCCACAGGATCCAAAATAATCCAACCCTTACTAGAGAAGTCATAGAGTTCTGGATGATAGAATGTATTGGTTTTATTAGATAGTTCATCAAATCTATTTCCTCTTAAAATATTGGAATTTTGATTCAATAGATAAGAAGAAATCTCTTCTCTTAATTGATTTTCTTTTATTTCAATTGAGAGTTTATCACCCAACTTATTGGAAACATATGTATTCAAACTTTCTTGTAAGATTGGGATTTTCTTTAAAAATTGGTTTCCAATAAGAATTAACTTGTGATGGATATAATCCATTGAAAAGAAATCCGATGTTTCAATATTAATTCTGTAAGCCATGACCTTTATGTTTTTAAAGTCATTACCTAATTGATTTTTAATATAGTGAAGACAAGTATTCAGTATTTTTTCAATTGCTTCATTATCAATTGAAGTCAATTTTGAAGATAATATGGATTGAGTAATTTCAATTTGAACCAGGTCAACTGGAGAGTTATTCAATTTCTCCATTATTTGATTTACTTGGTTGTTCAATGTTTTGGTTGCCATAATAATCTGATTTAAACAAATAATAGGATTATAAAATCATTTTGTCAAGAATTTTAAACCGATTTAATTATAAATAGTTGGTATGAGAATGGATTACTCTTATTATAAAAGCTCTTCCAATAATGTATACTAAAAACTATAAAATATGCAGGTCCACCAAATCTCTATCTAAAGAAATTCGATAATTTTCACCTGATTGCCCATCAATTAGATAATTTGAAACAATATTACTAGGAATTAATTTGGATAATTTCTTATTAATTCTTGAGATATTCTGAATCAATAATGTAGCATTATCAATCGAGGTATAATTTTTTATTTTTAAATCGATAAAGTCATCTGATTTCGTTAGATAAAAACTACGAAAAGTATTTTCAATAATTTCAATTTCATCATCAAAGTTTTGAAGTCTAATTCCTTTGTCAACCTGAAGAAATATTACATAAATTATTGATTCAAGAATTTCAAAATCTATTATTACATCGGCAAAGTCAACCAAAACTAATTTTAGTTTATTTCCAAACTCTCGAAGCTCTAATCTTGATAATCCATTGGTAATTCCAACTCTATCTCGGAATAAGATTCCTGTTCTAATCTTTTCAAAAATTGAGATTAATTGATTAATGAACGCGGGTTTAATATTTCTATTCTTAATTAATTGCATCACTTCAGGACGAATGTCTCCTGTTCTCATTTTAAATGAAATATCCCTTTTATCCACGCACATGTCCATTACACAACCAGTTTTGATTGGTGGAATAAAACCTATCATTTGTCTTTCTGAATTGAAAATTAAAAATCTTAATGTCCACGCGGTTATTTCATACACAATTGGAAAAACATCATTTAAACCTTCCCCTAAAACATCTCCCCAATTCGAACATTGAATGAAAACATTTTTGATGTCTTGGGAACAATAACCAAAATAGTTATTATCGTTTCTTTGATTTGTAAGAAGAATGACCAATTCACTTTCTGAAATTGAATTGCTGATTCTATAATGATTACATATTTCAAAGAAAGAATCAAACTCTTCTCTAATTTTTGGAGTATTATCTTCTAAGGTATGTTTAATAAGTTCAGGATTAGACTCGTGAATTTCTTCCTCATTTTCTGGAACATCTTCTTTATTGAATAAAAATTTAATTTCTCCTTTAAATGTACTGAGGTAATCACAAATGGTATTAAACTTACCTATTGTCATATCTTCACTTCTGACTAAATGAACCTTCATTTTTTAATTTTTTTAATTCCCAATGTTGGGATTTTTCAATAAAAATATACATTATTCAGACCTTTGCAAAACAATCAACGGATTGAACAAAATTTTGAAATAGGAAGTGAATATAAATCCCAATGTTGGGAAAATGAATACTCCAAAAATTCTTAAATTAATTTTGCAAAACAATCAACGGATTGAATGAAATTTTGAAATAGGAAGGAAAAATATATCCCAATGTTGGGGAAATCAAAAACAAAAAATAATCCTTCAGAACTTTGTAGAAATAAACATCTCAACTGAACTAATTAAGAAAAATGAAAAGGTTGAGTTGATCCAAACGAGGGTCGTGAAAATTTCCAAATACTGTTTAACCCACTATGGTTACTAGACACATTATCTAGTTATTAGTCGACGAAGAACCGTCACCACACCACTGGTAAATTCTTTGGGTTGATCTCCTTCACCCAAGGTCAAGAAAAGGAGGTTTTTAATTAATCACTTTAAAAACCTTTTGTCATGTCAACAATTCCAACAAACGAAATCGTATTAGTATCAATCGACAAATTGTTATTAAATGAGCTAAGTCTCCAAACTTACTCCTCACCAAAAAACTATGAGGAGATAAAAAACAACATCCTCGAGGTAGGTATAATCCAACCAATCTTGGTAAATGTAGGAGATTTTAAAGTAATCTCTGGAAACCTCCGAGTTACAATCGCAAAGGAATTGGAATTTGATGCTGTACCAGTGATATTCCAGGACCTAACTGAAGTTGAAATGGACATTGTCTTTATGTCCTCCAACTTTCAAAGAGAAAAATCTTTGGCAGACAAATACCGTGAAAATAATCTCATCAATAGTTTGTTCGGTGTCCGTAAAGGATCCAGAACGGATCTTGATCCTCAACTCAAAGAGGAAAAACAAAAAAAGGATGAACTTAAAAAAGGTTTATCTACCTATGAGATTAACTCATTCAACCGCATCAACAAATTGGCAAAAGAACAATTTGGAGAAAACTACAAAGAGGTTGTAGTTCAAGAATTAAATAAACTTGAGCAATCAGGTAAATCCTTAAACACTTTGGTTGGGAAACTTGAAAAAACCAATCAAAAGGTTGGGGTTAAGAAAAACTCCAAACCTCAACCAACAAAGGGTCAAGTGATCCAACAAATTAAAAAGGTGTTGAACCAACTTCCAGTTGAACAACACAAGGAGGTTTTACAATCCCTCCTTCAACAATACGATTTTCAAATGGTGAGTTAAACCACCATTTAAAATAAGGTAGGCACACCCTGTTTACCCAAGTCGAAGACCTTACAAACTTCCAAGAGACAACTTCAAATCAAACCACCTTCCCGGGTCGGTAATGGGAAGATTTTATTCAAAAATTTCAAACAAACTACGATGAAAACAACACAAAACAACGGATCAGAAGGAACAATGAAGGTTGTATTTTACAACAAATCATTTGATGTTCCAAACTCACAAGGAGATGAGAAAATCAACTTACGAGTGGCAACACTTTTCTCTGGGTATGGTTCCCAAGAATTAGCTTTCAACTACACTGGAGTTGATTATGTTAATGTTGCAAATAGCGACATATTCAAACCGGCAAATGAAGTTTATGATGCACTTCATACAACAGAAGTAGGAAACTTGGGTGACATCACAAAAATTGATGAGAACACTTTTCCAGATTGTGACCTACTTACATACTCTTTCCCATGCACTAATGTGTCTATCGCTGGAAATCAAGAGGGAATTGCTGTTGGAACTCAAAGCGGACTTCTTTATGAGGTTGAAAGAATCGTGAAGGTAAAACAACCAAAATACCTCATGATGGAGAATGTCAAAAATTTGGTATCCAAAACCCACATGGCATCCTTCCAAAAACACATCGACTTTTTAAACTCGTTGGGTTATGCAACCTACTGGAGGGTATTAAATGCTGCCGAATTTGGTTGTGCTCAGAACAGAGAAAGAGTACTTATGATGGCTGTTATGGGTGAGACCAAAGAACAAGTTAAACGCCGTATGATGCGAGTGGATAACCACAAAAAAGCTCGTGTTTCAATGAGACCATTCATCGAGAATGAAGTGAGTTCCAAACTCTTCATCAACTGTAAATTTGAAGCTCACAATCCATCGAACGAAAATTCGGTGTGCAAAATGGTTGCAAAAAGAACGGATGTTAAATACGACCAAGCATCCAGAATCTACTCCATTGATGGTGCATCACCTTGTATTACAAAGAGTGCAATACCTCAAATATTGACCGATGACAATAAGGTAAGGTTCATCTCTGCTCGTGAGGCCTATAGATTTATGGGAATCAAAGACCAAGACATCGACAAGATGTTGAAGACATCATTAAGTGAAAAACAACATGTTTCACTTGCTGGAAACTCGATCTGTGTTCCAGTGTTGGAGGCAATCTTCACCGAGTTCTTTAAACCGGTTCCATTATACGGAATTTGGGCCAACTGTGGATTAAGAAGGATTGCTTAATTCAATTTCACCTACAAACTCTTAATCAGAGAGTGAATCTGATTCGTAAATCAAAACTGGATTTTCCACTTATCCAAGATTAGATTTTCGTGAACAATATATTATTTACGAAGTGGGAAATAAAATCAAATTTTATGTGTAGAAGAGAAGTAAGAGAGAAAAACAGACAATTCCAGTTAAGTTTAGAAAGTATATTAAAACATGCTCCTAACGATAGTATCTATGCTTTTTGTCATGAAGAAGGTGTAGAGTTTTTCTTAATCAGAAATGGGAAATTACAAGGGTCTCAATCCAGTATCAATATAATCAAAAAAACAGTTTCTTTTAAATTTTACAGCAGATTACAAGTCATTTGTGACTAATTAAAAACTCTTAATCAGAGAGTGAATCTGATTCGTAAATCAAATTAATAAACTTTTTAAAACAAAAAATATGGGACTAGATATGAAACTATATGTAAAAACATTCACCAAAAGAATTAACGATAAACGGGAACAGGTGAGTATTATAAACATTGACAGAGAATTTAAAAACACATCTCACATCAAAATAGAACGAATAGCTTTTATTATTGAAGAGGTTGGAATTTGGAAAGATGTTTATCCCATTCACAACTGGTTTGTTGAAAATGTCCAAGATGGAATTGACAACTGTGCTGACTATTATGTGAGCGAAGATCAGTTGAAAGATTTATTAAATACCTGTAAAGAGGTATATAATGACCATTCTAAGGCACCAATTCTTTTACCCGTTTATGACGATGAAGATGAATATGATGAATATTATTTTGAGGAAATCGAAAAGACCATTTCGATTATTGAAAATATCTTCTCTGAATATTCAGTCAATGGTTGCTTTATTGAATCTGTTCATTATTGTTCAACCTTTTAGTATTTTTAGAATCCATTTTTAACATTAATAATCAAATCAAAAATATGAGACCAATAGAAGAAATAATTAAAGAACTTGAAAGTCACCCAGATTATATTACATCTCAAATTTTCACATGGAGTGAATTTTTAGAATTAAAAAATGATGCATTAGATCCTTTTGATGGAACAAGTTTTACCCCAATTGAACTAAAAGATTTAAGTGAAAGTTTAAAAGAAAACATTATCAATCACATACATAATGTGTTACATGAATACACTTATGTTATTAATTCACCCTACCCACATTTGATTAAAAATGATAAAGATGAATGGGAAATTGAAAATGATCAATACTTTTAATTCAAATTCCTTATATTGTTAATAATATATTATCTCCTGTTGATGAGTTGGTTGTGTGAGTTACCCTTACCCAAATCAGAGATGATTTAGGAGGACACTCACACTCTCTTGTTAGATTGAGAGGTTATATGGCATCAGTGAAAACCATAATTTGTCGGCAACTTCGGAATGGTCACTCATCCCTAGATAACACCTTCCGACTTCGTGCTGGTGTTGAACTTTTTATCTATCCCCAGAGTAGTTCAGTTTTAAAAATACCGCTCTCGTCTTATCTACCGTTCAGTATTTTCTTAATAAATAGTTGATTGTTTGATTTTTATTGATTATCCTTTATCAACCATTTAATTTAAATGATATTCGAAGTCGTTGGAAAGGAAATATTTGGGAGATCTGTTTCGACAATTTCAATTTCTAAACTAAATTGTATAAAATTTAAATTTATTTACTTTTAAAAAAAAATATTATAATGAAAACGAACAATAAAATATCAAAGGAGATTTCTAAATTTTTGGATGATAATAAATTTGAATTGATATCGATTCATAATGAGATTTGTATAATTAAAATGGGGGATTTGTATGGCCTGTTTCAAATGGATGGTAAAAAAATATATTCTGAATTGACTAGTATTGTTTTCAATGAGACCAAAAACTTATTTATTTTAGAAAAAGATAAAGAGTACGGATTATATGTCCCTCAAATATTTGGTTCTGGTTTTTTATTATCTCCTTATTTTCAATTACTGTTTTTCACCAATAGAACAGTACAATATTATGGTCATAAGTATATAGGTTGTAAAGATGAATCAAAAGTTTGGTTTTGGAACGGGATTGATTATCCCGAGAATTTAATCAAACTATCTAAAAAATCTAGAATTGTTGAAAGTGTTAACAATATGTTCGGAGTTCTTGATGAATCATTTGAAATACTATTACCATTTATTTATAAGAGTTATAAAAAAACGGACTTTCCAAGGTCATCCTCATTATATGGGTCTTATTTGTTCGAATTTGAAGAAAATAATCAAATAAAATATCACTTAGTTAGTCAATCTTTCGAAATCATTAGGGAGTTAGATGAAATAAAAATGATTTCAAAAAACTTGATTCTAGTAAAGCAAGGAAACCAAGTAGGTTATTGTGATAGTAATTTGAATTGGATTGAAGGACTTGAAAATTTAGATAATGATGATTGGCTAAAAAAAGAACATTATGTTGGTACAATTTGGATTTACAAGAAAAATGGTCTTTATGGATTTATTGATCTAAAAGGAAAAATTAAATCAACCCCCATTTATTCAAACATTGAGAAATATGGTCCTTTTTTCGAGGTTATAAATCATGAAGGTCTATATGGATTCTTTAATGAAAAATTGAAACAAATTATTCCTTTTGAATATACTTATATTGCAGATCACATCGATTTTGATGAAGAATTTTTGAAAAATCGTGATGATTGTGAAATCGATATATTTCCGTTTTACACTAGTCCATTATTTGCGATAAACGATTTAACTAAAAGAACAACTCTTTTCAATACTTCTGGAAAAATTCTTTATGAATTTAATTTAGATGAAACTGAAGATGATTTATCACTTAATTTTTGTCCTGAAAATCCGAAAGTATTAAATTATTCAGTAAAAGGAAAGATTATATTTTCAACTGATTTCCTAGGTAGAATTGTTGATTCAACTAAACCTACCAATTGTCAATCTATTGTGATTTTAGATTATCCAGATTATTTTTTTTTCATAACGGATAAAGTTTTTGATTCCAATAATCGAAATTGTCAAGTTAGGAGGTCCGTTCTTATTTCAGAGATGAAAAAACAAAAAATTCATTCTCCTTATCATCATTATACAGATTATAGGATTGAAATTATAAAACAAAATAAGTACGGAGAAGAATGGGTTTTAGGAACGGGCTTACATTAGTAATATTCAAGTAACTTTAATTTAGAAATTAATATTTTGATATTTTTTCCCAAAAAGCGTATCAAAAGCTCAAGTGTATCATTTTAATATATAAATCGTTTGTTTGATACAATACAATTTTGTATCTTTAAAATATAAAAGAAACTCCAAGAGTTGGATTCTAATTAAGGAATCAGTAGGAAATGGAAGGTTGGAGATTATTTTATCATAACCCGAAGCTAAATTTGCTTTTATTTTTTATTCTTGTTTTGATGAAATATAATTAGTTACAATTTTCAATAATCATATTTTTTACTTCATTATCCATTGGATTTAATTCGATAGCCTTTTTCAGATCGCCACATCCTAATATTATATTACCAATTTTGAAATATAAAGTAGCTCTATTAAGAAAGGATTCAATTGATTTATCGTCTAATAGAATAGCTGAATTATAATCCTTTAGAGCTAATTCTGTATTATTTTGAATTCTATATAAATTACCTCTATTTGTATATGCTCCTGCAAAACTTGAATCAATTTCAATAGCTAAATTGTAATCCACAAATGCCTCATATATTTTTCCTAATTTTTTAAAGCTTAAACCTCTGCTATTGTATGCTAAAGCAAAAGACTTATTAATATTGATAGATTTTGTATAATCATCAATCGCTTCATTAATTAGTCCTTTTGCAAATTTAGCATCTCCTCTGTAGCAATAGGCCTGATAATAGTCTTTTTTTAATTCAATGGATTTCGTGAAAGCATCTATAGATTCATTGAATGCTTTAAGTTTGAATTTTACGATACCTAAATTATAATAAGCGTCATAAAATGTTGAATCTAATTGGATTATTTTTTTGTAATCGGCAACTGCCAATTCGTATTTTTCAAGATCTTTACGCACAATACCTCTATTATTTAATGCGATAATGTTGAATGGATTAATTTCAATAGTTTTATCAAAATCCATAAGTGCACCATTCAAATCTTTGATTTTTAATTTTGCAACTCCTCTGTAAAAGAAGGCTTCTTCGTTCCCCCCACTCATTAGAATGTATTGATCGAGATCTTTAATACAATTATTATTTTCATCTATCTGTAAAAATGCCTTGGCACGGAAAAGATAACTATCCTTGAGTTTAGGTAATATTTCAATTGTTTTTGAAAAATGGGTAATTGCTGCACTAATTTGATTTGATTTTGCAAAATATAAACCTAACTCAGTATGACTATACCAATTTAAAGAATCCATTTGAATCGACAATTCTAAATCCTTATAAAAATCGTCAACAAGCCCCAATTCTTTACTTGCTTTGGCTCTGTATAAATAAGCATCACTGAATTGTGAATTTAAAGAAATTACTTTACTAAATTCTTTTATTGCTGTAATGTATTCTTTATTTTCCTCTAATAGAATTAAACCTAAAAAAAAATGAGAACGATAATGATTAGGATTTAAAATAATGGACATTTCAAGATATTGTTTCGATTTGACAAAATTATTTTTACTGAATTGGTATTCCCCAATCATGGAATATGCTTCGAAGTCATCTTTAATTTGATTTAAATATTTTTCAAGATCGAAAATAGATTTATCCATTTTTTCATCAAAAGAATAATCATTAGTTTTTTGACGAAGAGCTGCTCTGTTTTTGTATACTTTAACATTCGAAGAAAAAGAAACCACTTTATTATAATCACTCATTGCCTCAGCATACTTTTTTAAACTATCATAACAAATTCCACGTAGAAAAAGTGCCTCTGTGTTAAGATCATCTATTTCAATTATTTTATTTAGTAAATTAATTGCCCCGTTATAATCCAATAATTGGATTTTTTCATTTGCATTACTTTTTAGTTTTTCTATTTTTTTCGATTGTGAAAAAACAGCAATAGTTGTAAAAGTGAAAATGTAAAAAAGTACAATTTTAATAATAGATCTGTGCTTCATTGATTTCTTTTTTTAATATGGAATATCGGTTATTGGTCGTAAGAAGATTTTATTCTACTTTATTTAAACAAGTTCCAAATGGGATAACCAGGCAAAAAAAGTAAAGTTAAAACAATCCAATATACAAATAGCGACTCAATTTCATCTTCCCAAAATTCCTTTGAAAAGAATGGAAGTAGCTCTTTTTTTCTAACGAACTTTTTCAATAATAGGGATATTGGTTCAAGAAAAATAAAGAATATTATTGCTCTCAAAAGATGATTAAATCCACCAAGAATTATTACGTCAATATAATTCTGTCTTAATAAGTTGGTGCCTGTGTAGAAAGTGGTAAATAAAATAGGAAGAATAAAGCTTGTTATTCCCATTATTAGCAAATATTTATTTGATTTTTTTGACATATTCTAATTTTTATATTTAATTATGGACAACCAATTAAGTATAACCAAACGCCATAATTCAAATCATAACCAACATACAAACATACATTAAAAAATTAATTTATTGAAAATAAGCAAACTAAACTACCCACCAAACCGCTCCCTATGGAGACGGAGACTCCACTGCCAAAGATTGAAAAACATAGCTTGCCGATTGGTTCCATCAGGCAAGGTACGAATTATAGAATGGATATAACTTGCATGACGATAAAACTCCTCTTTTGGCATTGAGGGAAGAATGGATATGATGACTGCTGGATTGATGTGATACATGACCTTTTGTGAAAAAGGGGGAATGTATTCACAGCACCAGTAGGAAGTCATTTTCAAAAGAACTAAGGAAGTGTAGATTTTCTAATAATTTAAGCCTACACCCCAAATTGTGATTCTAATTTTCAAATTCATATCGCCAAAAGCGTAGCCTTTTTATCAATTTAAGTTTAAAATAAGGGTGTTACCCCAACAAACTTAAAATTGTGAGAAAATGAAGGTGTATTATGTAAGGGTCAGCTCCATTGAACAGAGGACCGACCGCCAGAGAATAAATGAAAAGGAATTTGATTTGGTGGTGGAAGATAAATGTTCAGGTTCCATTCCATTTTTTGAAAGAGAAGGTGGAAAGAAAATCAAACAACTCCTTGACAAGAAAATCATCACCTCACTTTCTGTTTGGACCATTGATCGATTGGGAAGAGACCTTTTGGATATTTTAAACAGCATTCAATATTTGAGTGACCGGGTAATAAGAATACATTTCATTCAACAGGGGCTTATTTCATTGGATGATGAAGGAAAAGAAAATCCGATTTCAAAAATGATTATTTCCATATTAGGAATTGTTGCCGAGATGGAACGAAAACAAATCAAAGAAAGACAAAAGGAAGGAATTGAACTCGCCAAACTTCGTGGAGTTTATAAAGGAAGGGTTCACGGTTCCAAAGAGGATCTTAGAACTTTTCTTTCAAAACCCAAAATTGCAAAAACAATTGAATACTTAAAGAAGGGATACAAAGCTTCTGAAATCTCAAGGATTGTCGGTATTCATGTGAATACGGTAACGAAAGTGAAGAAGATGGTGGGTTAGTCTTTGACACAACGAACAGAAATGCCCTCAGATCTCTTTGTGCCTTTTCCAAAATTCCAACAAGTACGATAATCATCGAGTAAACCTCTACCCCAAGTTTCTTCAACAAAGGATTCACTCGAGCTCCAAAAGTACGTTCCGTAGTCAATTTTATCAAAATTACCTTCAGATGAAACATATCCAGCAGGTAGAGCTGAAAAACCACTTTCATTACTACCACTACCAAAATTTTTCCATCCTTTATTTACCTTCATTTTGGTACCTGAATCTTTTCCTAAATATTTTACCAATTGATCCCATTCAGTATCAGAGGGAATATGAAATCCCTCTGGAGCTAAACCTCTTGAATCATTAACTGCATACCAATTGTATAACTTACCATATTTTTCACCATTAGTTGAGTCAAAATTATAATAGCAACTCATAGGTCTTTTTTCTTCTCCTGCTTTTTCCCACTCCTCTTCGGAATTTGCTTCTGGTATAGGGTCTCCATTCCTAAAGGTAGATACATCTATATTTTCACAAATCCATGTTTGTGTTCCAATCTTATTTGTTTTGTAATTTTTGTTATTTCTTTTATCAATCACTGAATTATAATCAACATTGTAATCTTTTACTAACCTTATTGCATGATATTCTCCACCAGAAGCATTAGAATATTTTAACCCATCATCTCCTTCAATAACTCGAGTTTTAAATGTACCGTAATGGGTAAATTCAGAAGTCCAATAGTGTACAATTTCTCCTTTAGAATAAAATTTGTCAGTTAAAACATAACCGCTTGGTTTCGATGAGAATTTATAAATATCAGTGCCATTACCATTTTTCTTAATTATCGCAGTTTTCCCATTATATCCTGTTCCCTTGCAGGTAGGACAGATTTTTTTATATTCTTTACTTGCATTCTCACAATTATTGCAGGGAATATAATCTCCTCCAGACTCCCAATTATTCCAGTCACTTTGGGATTTTAGCTTTTTACCAGCTTGATCAAATCCAAGTTCAAATCCAAGTTGACACCATTCATAATCTACGGGAATATGCCAACCCTCTGGTGCTAAACCTCTTGGATCTTTTACTGCATATCCATTGTATAGCTTCCCATATTTCTGTCCGTTATTTTTATCAAAATTATAATAACACCATGCAGGTTGTTCATTTTTATAATATTTATCTAATTCTTCATAGTTCCTTGCTTCAGGGATTGTATCACCATTTCTAAACCTTGACACATTCAAATTTTCAGCTGTCCAAGTTTGAGTACCAATTTTCACTGATTTATAGGAGCCTGTTTGTGTAACATTATTTGTAGAATTGGTGTTTTTATCATTATTAACAACCGCGGGTTTTGGAGCCGGTTTTAGTTTTTCTAATTCACCAAGAACTAAGGCTAAACTATCCGTTTTTGTTTTTAACTGTGTTTGTAATTTGGCTAAATCTTGTGTTTTAGTTGCTGATTCCGTTTTACTTTGTTGGAGTTCTGAACTTAATTTACTAACATCAGAATTTAATGATTTAATAGAACTTTCCAAATTTGTTATTGTGTTGGTCAATTCAGAAATTTTAGTTGATTTATCTAGGTTTATTTTCCTTTCAGAACCAACCACTTCATTCAAACTATCAACTCGTTTGTTTAAGATTTCGATTTGTTCTTTTTTAGATTGGGCATTAAGCAAACCCACCATAAACAGACAAACAACAAACAATAGATTTTTCATTTACTAAATATTTCCCCAAAAATACTAAATCCATGTAACTCCTGCAAGAATTGAGAATTATACCATTCTAACTAATTAAGAAAATAATTTAGTTAAAAGTGGATATGAACGACTCACTTCGAAAAGAAATTGATGAGTTGAAAAAACTACCAAAAAGTAAACTCAAAATGCTATTATTGCTTTACAAGTTTCTATTGTTTTTAAACTCCGATACTTTCTCTTTTGTGTTTTCTCTTCTTTGGTGTGTTCTTCCCTTATTATTATTTTCATTTTCCATTCTTATTTGGTCTGGAGTATTGCTTCTTCATTATTTTATTTTCTGGAAAAAAATCAAACCCTTTTTGGATAAGAAATTTCAGACGGAGAAGGATAATAAGGAGATGAGGGAGGTGTTAAATGAGTTGGGGAGATTTTAGTGAATAAAATCATTAAGAATGATTCGAAAAGAATAAAAGTAATGACAATGGATTTTTTAAAGCGGCAGGGGCGGATAAATCAATTATAAAATTTGACATTAAGAATTGAGAAAATTACTTTTTATCTTTTATTCGATTGAATCTATATCCTAGTAAAATATTAAAATCTAAGTATAGTTTTAAGTCGGAAAAACTATTTAACAAAGTTCCGTAACAATAGTCTGCTGTAAAATAGAATCTTTTTCCAGAATAACGATCAAATCCAATTCTACCCCCGAAAAATAAAGACGAATAGTTTATCACATCATTGTGATATATTTCGATTTGTTGACCTTGGTTATCAAAAGAAGTTTCGTAATAATCTTCTTTTGTCTTGTGTTTTAAATATCCAATCGATGGTGCAACATAATAATTAAGACGATATTTACGATTCCAAATTAATTTTAAGTCAGCTTTTAACCCATCATAATTTACTCTACCGTAGTTGTTCACATAGTTTGCAAAAATATAATTTGTCCTTAATGCAAACTTATTTTTACTAAAACTTTTTTCTAAAAATACGTTATAAGGGATTTTGATTACATTGCTATTACTCATTTCAATAAAAGTGAATAAATCCTGACAATATCCAGAATAGATGGCCATATTAAAGTAATTTTTATTTTCGAATTTTTTGAATGGACTATAAGAATATGTGTTAATATTCGGAGTATATGTTGGTGTGTAAGTTATCTGTGGAGTAGTAACATTTTCTGACGGGTTCAAAACATTAAAAATTTTACATTCTCCCGGTTCTAATTCAATGGTTCCGTAATAGTACTGACCAGTGTTTCTAAAATAAACAGTATAGTTATGACTTCCTGAGTATAGATATCTTGTCAAAGTACCATTATCACCGCAATTTGGTTTGAATTGAGAAGGAAAATATTTGGTGAATTTCCCAATAAAGACGGCATCTACATATAAGTAAACATCACCAACATAAGGGTTATTAGTGTAAAAACTCAATTTACAAGGGATTTTACTTGGGTCGATTATTCTTTCTTTATTTATTTGGGGAAGACCATTTAGATATTCCAGTATGGATATTGCAAAATTTATACTTGCCCTTGAGCCATCTTTCGATTCATCTCCAGAGCTAGTAATTCCTATAACTTCGCTTTTATCATTTATTAATGCTCCTCCACTACTGCCGTGGGTAATTTCAGCATTTGTTTGAATTATTTTTGGAGAAACTGAAAAATTCAAGTTTGAAACCAGCCCCCTACTGACAGTATTCATGTACTCCTCTTCGGCAGGTGTTCCAATAGCCCAAACATCTTCTCCTTTTGTTGGAATTTTATTTGATAATTTTAAATATGGAAAAGCCCTTCTGATATTATTCTTAATTGAGATGGTTGCCAAATCTTTTGATTTTTCTCCAGTTAATATTTTATCGACATCATGTATCTCTTTGAAATTATTAATGTCTGTAATAACTTTGAGAGAATATGCATCTTCTACAACATGAAAATTTGTTACTACAGTTCCAATAGAGTCAACAATAAAACCACTTCCGTGTCCTACTTTATTTCCCTCATGATCAATAATTTGAATCAAAACAACCGCGTCGTCGAGTAGTGCTATATTTGGTTTGTTTTGGGCATTGATTTTTAGACCGAAAAAAGTAATAATTATGAAAAGAGAAAAATAACGCATGCCAACTAAAATAATTTTTTTAGAATTTTTAATTCAACAAAATCCACCATGAGGTGTGAGTGTTTTAAAACTTCTTTTCCCCGTTCCTTTTAAAATTTCGACGTTTTTAAGCCGGGTTGAAAGTAAACACTTCCTTGAATTTCAATAAAATGTCATTTCTGACAACACAATAATACAAACAAAATTTAATTCAGCCAAGTATTACACATTTCTTACTCATTATCTATTTATTAAAAAATGAAAAGTTTATGAAGAAGATAATCTACCAATTCTGTTTTCACAACCACAGAACCCAATTTGAAATGTTGGAGAGAATTGCCTATACCTTAGAGTGTTACAAAGAAGAAATGATGGACATTCATAGATATACCTATAACCTAGATTTCTTTAAAGGAAAAGATGAAGTAATACTTGTAGATATCATTCCCCATTTTATGACACCTGAAATTCATTCATTTGATTTTGATGATTATGAACTTGAATCAGTTATGCTTGAGGAGATCACAAACAAAACTCTTGATTTTGTAAAAAACAACCTTGATCCAGAAAAAACTCTTGTTATTCATGTTGTTCATTCAGTCAACATATTGACAAAAGAATCAGAATAGTCTATCATTTTTTAAAAAGAGAAAATGAAAGAACTTATATTCAGACAATACTTCAAAAATGTCAAAGATTCCGAAAGTATAACAAAAACACTTGCTCCATTAATAAATGAGACCTTTGAAAAGAACATCTCGGAGCTCATCACCTTTGATTTCGGAGGATTACTTGTTATAACCAAAGAAGACCGAGAGGAACCAAAGGCAATCTTCAAATTTGACTACGAAGATTATAATTCACCAGTTGAATTATCACTTCACATTATGATGATTTTAAATTCAATTTCAATTGGTGAAATAAAGATTACAGAGGGAACAATCGTTGGAATTGACTTAGTGAAAAGGGAAGTGAATTAGGCCTTTATCTTCTTAAAATTTGAAAGACCATACGGTAAGGTAATTAATAGAAGATCAACCTCATCAATAAATTCATAAGGAAGAACCTCAACTTTTACATTGATAATCTTTCTAATTCTAATTGAAAGTTCCTGAAACAACCTGACTTGTTTTACCTCATCCATACAAATGAAATAGATAAAATGAATATGGTTTGTTCCAAAGTATGTTCGGTAATATCCTTGTTTAAAGTTCTTCCAAAATTCCCTATTTGTTTTTCCCATTAATAGATTCCTCCCGTTGGATAAAATGCGATGCAATGCCCCCATTTTTCCTTTAAACTTTTTCAAATAGAGGGTCAAAGGAATTTTAAACTTGACCATTGTCCAATTTTCCTTGTTGTTTTTGATATTTTTTATGCTGTAATAAGTTTCCAGTAAATCTTTACTCATTGCGATCAATATTAAATTTATAAATCGGATCCAAAATGTCCTCTTTTGATAGAATGTAAAAACTTTGAAATAAGACCTTTAATACATCATCTGTATAAAAATACTTATCCTTCAAATTCTTGGGTCTTTGATCCACAAATTTTGATAACTCAAGTTGAATGGGAATTAAATCAATTTGAAGAGTTTGTTTGTCTACAGTTTTAGTTCTGACTGATATTGTTCCACCAATCTCGTTACTTGCTAATTCCTCCATTTCTTTATAGATGGGACTGTTTTGAGATTTCAGTTTTTTCCCTACAACAAGAATTTTAAAGTTCAATATGTGATCTCCAGGATATATTCCTGCTTCCATCTCAAAACTGATGGTCCCAAAACCAATGTCAGATTTACTTGTGTTTGTTCGAACAATTTTCAGAATCCTGTCGGTTATTGCTTCCAGTTCAATTTTACCTAATTTATCAAAATTGGAGTTGTTTCTTGACTGTTCTAAACAGATTTCTAATAGATCAACCGGGTAATCTTCATCTTTATAAAAATCTGCCAGGATATGCCCCGTAATGATGTTTCTTTTAATGGTTTGTTTGTTATTCATACCAATAAATATGTCATCTACTCATTTTTAAGAGGAACACTAAATAAAAAAGGGTGATCACTTCGCACTGGGGATAGAGTTTTTAATATGATTTACTGATATCTAAATTAAATTTAAACCCCAACTTACCCTATATATTTTATCAAATTGTCCTTTTGTTAAAGGATTTAATAATTATACAGATCATTATTCAATTATTCAAAACAAGTTGGGTATATTCAAATATGTGAATAATCTTCATCAGAAATATTTAAAACGTATATCTTCTATTTTTACATTATCAAACCATATTGAGAAGCATCACTAACGACAAAAACGGGTAAAAATTAAAGATTATATTTAAATTTGATCAATAAATGTAATAGATGAAAAATCGTATAATCCTTGTAGTTTTCTTTGTAGTATTTATTAATCAGTATTTTTCTCAATTACCTAATTATGTTCCAACTAATGGATTAATTGGTTGGTGGCCTTTAAATAATAATTTATTGGATTATAGTGGAAACATGAATAATGGTAGTAATTCACAAACTGTAACGGGAACAACAGATAGATTTAATAATCCTAATAAGGCATATTATTTTAATGGATCAAGTAGTTATGTTACAATCCCACATGATGGTTATTCAACCTTTACTCTATCAATGTGGTATTTTATGAATCAAAATCTTTATCCACAATTTCCCTTAATTACTGGCTCAGCTAATCCAGCATCTTATTCTATTTTTTTTACGGGAACAGGAGGTTTGCAATTTCAAGTTGCTTCTGGTGGTATGTATCCAGGAAATATTTCTTTAACACCTTGGGGCGAATGGATTCACCTGGTCTGTGTGTATACCCAAACTGATAATAAACTTAAAATTTATAAAAATTCAAATTTAATAGTAACGCAAGATGTACTTGAAGTAATAACGAGCCCAGGTAATCATGTATTAGGGAAATTAAACTCATCATTTCTTACAGGAAAATTGGATGACATTGGACTTTGGAATCGTGCCTTAACTCAAAATGAAATAAATAACCTTTACAACTCTACGCTAGATATTAACGAAACAAAAAACAATTCAATTTCTATTTTTCCAAATCCGTTTAATGGCAAAATACAAATAAATGCAAATACTTATATAAATAGTAAATTTTCAATTGTTAATAATATTGGACTTGAAGTATTCCAGGGAATAATTACTAATGAATCACTTGAATTAGATTTGAATTTTTTATCGAAAGGAACTTATTTTATTCAGTTTGAAAATCTTAATAAACCTATTGAAATTTTGAATTATTGAAATTAATTCAAAATTTGTTTGTCTCCTTGAATATTCCGGAAACTTTTTTACTATAAAATATAACTAATACAAGAAAAGTTTATGCTTATTTTCTAGAAAAAAACTGATTTCTAGAATTTTAAATAAATCAATGATTAAAACACTCCCCAACGACCGGCGGAGCATCTCCTTCACATTCATTCCAATTACCGTTTATTTGAATTTCAGAACAATCATTAATTGTAACAACTGGACCGAAACCATATGTTCCAGAAGAGGTCCCACTACAATTTCCAATTGATGTAAAGTAACTTACTTGAACTACTCTGTCACAATTGCAATCAGGTTCAGGGGTTGGTTCGGGGTTTTTGTTGTTTTTTTTGCAACCTGTAATTATAACAAGTGTAAAAATTAAAGTGAAAAACTTCATTTTTGTTGTATTAACATGTAATATTAAGGAAAATAATTGATTAACCGATATCAATTGTAGCTTTTTGTTCATACTTCGTTTTTTACAGAAAAAACGACATGAAATCATTTGTTTTATTCATCCTTGGAGTTTTTATTGGATTTATATTGTTATCCAATGAGCAATTTATAACCTCATCAATTACTTCAGAACATAGTGATTATAGTAGACCAAATAAAAAGGAAAAAACCAACTATGATCCTGGACAAGACAACCAATTTTCAAAGAAGGAAAGGGATTATTTTAATAAAATAGCCAAGAACAGTGAATACGGTGGGGAGTGTGAAATATCTCGTTGGAAAACTGATATGAAAATTTATGTAAATGGTGATAAACGAGATTATTTAATGGAAGAATTATATTCTATTGTTGGTGAACTAAATGAAATTATAAATCCGATTGATATTGTGGTTGTTGATGATATAGAGGAATCAAATTACCAAATCCTTTTTGGGTCGGAACAGGAATATAATGATTTAGATCCAGGGTCAAAGGAACATACTCCAAATAACTGGGGATTATTTATCATAAATTCGGGAAAAGATATTAGAAGAGGAACAATGTATGTTGACATATATCGGTGTGAAAGTATTGAAGGACAAAAACACTTATTGAGGGAAGAATTGACTCAATCTTTGGGTTTGACTAATGATACTTATGACTATCCCCAAAGTATTTTCTATCAAGTCTGGTCGGAAACAACCGAATACGCCCCTATTGATAGGGTGTTAATTGATATGTTGTATAATCATTGGTGAGTGGAGAACTTATCTTCTTGAATTAATAAATTCATCCAAAATAGATTGTTTAATCTTTGTTTTTCTTGGCCCCAATTTATGAGCAGATATTTTATTTTCTCTAATATAATTCCTCACCATTTGAGAAGTAACCCCAAGCTGTTTAGCAACATCTTCAACTGTAAGTAATTTATCCTCTTTCTTCTCCTCTAAATCCTCTACTAGCTGGGTGTTTTGAAAAGGGATCATCCTATCTTCATAATTAACCGTTGCCTGAAAAATTGCATCTGATAATTGAACAAAAAATTGTTTTAGGTCATTGGAGGCGTCCGAATAGGATTGTCCATTATGTCTTATTGCATCATCAATGTATTTCCCTACAAAGTGCTCTACCATTCCAAAATCAAGTTCTCTACCAACGAGCCTTGACATTTGCAAGTATGGGTTAATTAAATTGGGACTATTCATTTTACTTAATATTATTCATAAAGTTAGTAACTTTTGTGTTTTTATCTACATAACCCTCCAGAGTGCTCAATTTTTTATGTCCCGTATATTGCATCAGTGTGCTTAAGGGGATGTTTTCACCTAAAAGAATAGTGATAAAAGAATCTCTGGCCCGATGAATACTGATTACTTCCCACCTTTCTAATAATCGGCCATCTTCTTCAAAATCGGTTAAATCATTAAATAATCCAGTAGATTGCAAAAAAGTTTTTAGTGCTCTATTATAGGCTGGATTTGTCATTCTGTTGAAATTGTATTCATATTTTTCTAAGATTGAAAGACAAATATCAGTTAAGTAAATCGTGAACTTTTCCCTAGTTTTTACTGCTTTTTTAATTAAGGCAATACCTTCATTGGTTTTTTTAATTTGACTCTTCTCCACAGTAGTTAAATCTGACCATCTTAAACCAGTCCAACAGGCAAAAACAAACAAATCACGGATAAATTCATGAGAACTTGATTTTAATTCAATTTCCTGAATTTGAAAAAGCTCATTTTTAGTTATTGTTGCTTTTCGAATGTCGGGCATTTCTATTTCCTTTCCAAATCCTATTATTTCAGTTGGTGCAGAACACATTTTTTTTTCATGTGCCCATTTCATAAAATGAATGAAAATATTAACCTTCTTTCTCAGTGTATTACCTCTAATTCCTCCATATGTAATATACTTCTTGGTAGTCGAGTTCTCTCTTTTTGTTTCGTTGAATTTTTTAAATTCAAACATCCACTTTTTATTAATCTCATATAGGAATATTTGCCTGCCAAGAAATGTCTCATAATCCGTCAAATAATATAACAAAGCCCGATGTGAATTTAATGACTGAATTTTCTTGGTATCACTATTACTGAACAATTCTATTTTTCCGTCATAAAATTGTTGGTATGCTATCAATAGCCTATCTGTTTCACTTTTTAAACTATTATCGTGCTTCAACAAGTTTTCCAATTCATCAACCGTAGGATAACGACCATAACTCTTGTGATAATGGAGAATACTGGATTCAACTTTATTTCTTAGGTCATCAATTTGTCTTTGTTTCCTTTCCTTGTCTTTAACTACCCCTTTTAATTTTCCTATGTCAGAAATTTGATCAGGTGTATCTAATTTTACTCCAGTTGAAAATCTCTTTCGGGAATACTTGTGGCTATATGAAATTTTCACATAGTTATCTTGAATTACAATTTTAACACCTTTCATAATAACACAAAAGTAGAATTATAAAATCTAATATTGACCAAAATATGACCAAAAAAATAAGAATTGATAAAAATATATAAGCAAAGTGCACTTTGCTAATTTTGCTAAAATGTAAAAAAAGATAGTAAAATCAATGTATACAGAGTAAATTAATAAAGTAATAGATATTACAAGAAAATATAGTTCGAATCCAAACGGGATCACATGAAGCGCCTCACAGAAATGTGGGGCGTTTTAGTTTTAATCTAGTCGATCTTGTCATCTTCTTCAGTTTTAGCTTGTGTTCCA
>Ga0194129_10003311_pt1 | contig 22481 bp, 17 predicted proteins | sample TA2KigCa35mmetaG_FD_150862 | JGI IMG/M metagenome (GOLD analysis project Ga0194129, IMG submission 150862) | Freshwater microbial communities from Lake Tanganyika, Tanzania - TA2015038 Kigoma Deep Cast 35m | ecosystem: Environmental > Aquatic > Freshwater > Lake | place: Tanzania: Lake...
CACAGCAACTTCGGTGACCCGTCCCTCGAGGCGAGGAACCAGACCGTCTACTCGAAGGTCTCGATGCCGCTCTTCTTCAAGCGCGAGGGGCTCAGCTACTTCATCAAGCTGTTCTTCGGCCTGTTCGTCGCGGCCGGCATCGCGTTCCTCGCGTTCTTCATCAAGCCCACCGATCTCGACCCGCGCTTCGGCCTCGGTGTCGGCGCGATCTTCGGCGCGATCGCGAGCGAGTACGTCGTCGCCGGTGCGCTGCCCGACTCGGCAGCCATCACGCTCGCCGACAAACTCCACATCGTCGCCTTTGGCGCCATCTTCCTGTCGATCGTGCAGTCCACGTTATCGCTGCACCTGTTCACGAACGGCGACGAGGAGCGTTCGAAGCGGCTCGACAAGCTCTCGGCGATCGCGGTCCCGCTCGGCTACATCGCCCTGTCGTTTGGGATCGTGCTCTTCCGCTGACGCGAGGGTCCGACCATGCGCGCCTGCGACCTCGCGCGTCCGAGCGGGCCCGTGGGTGTCGCCGTCGCGCGTCAGCCGCGTCTGGGTCGCGACTCCCAGCGCCGGCGCGCCCGCTCGATCGAGGCCTCGAGCCCTCGGACGAACCGGGACGGTGGAAACCGCTCCTCGGCGAGCCGCGTCGCCTCGGCGCTCATGATCCGCGCGCGCTCATGGTCGTCGAGGAGCAGCTTCGCGAACGAGCGCAGCGCCAGTGGGTCGTCCGAGAGAAACCCGCTCAACCCGTGGACGATTGGCGAGGTCGGGTGTCGGTTCCCGATCACTGGGAGCCCCGCGGCGAGCCCTTCCATCAGCGCCATGTTGAAGCCGTCCTCGAGGTGAGGCCCGGCGGTGTGGATGAGAAAGCGATGCGCTGCGAGCCCGCGCTTGAGATCGTCCCAGTCGGCGGCTGGCTCGACCCCGGGCAGATCGGGGTTGTGGCCGACGAGCCTGACGGGCATCCCGCTGAACGCCGCCTCGTGGAGATCCCACGCGAGGTACTCGCGCCGCGAGCTCACTTGGTTGGCGATGCGGAGGCCTGTCGCGCGCGTGCCGTGCCAGTCGGGGTACTCGCTCGGGCACGCGCAGGACTCGACGACGTCGCACTCCGCGAGCTTCCAGCTCTGCGCCTTCATGTCGCTGACGGCGACCGCGACGCCGCCGACGGCCGCGAGGTAGCGATCAATCGCCTCGCAAAGCTCGCTCGGAGCTCGCTCGCACTTCGCTTGCATGAGGCGGTGCTCGAGCGTCACGTGCAGCACCAGGATCCGCGGCGCGTCGAGGCTCACCGCAAGGAGATCGCTCAGGTTGTGTCCGAGGATGCAGTCGTAGCTCGCGCGCTCCGCGAGGGCGGCGTCGAGCGACAGGAGCCGAGCGCCCTGCGGGACCGGTCGCATGCGCTCGTCCCATCGGTCGGTGTAGCGACCGGGGAGCCCGTCGACGATGTCGAGCGGACGCCCGAGCCGCCCGAGCTGATGGACCCAGGCCTCGTGGCAGTTGAAGGTGAGGAGCCGTCCGCTCACGCCGGGATGGTGTTGCAGCCGAGGACGATCTGTACCGCGGCCTTGGTGTCGGGCTGCACGAGCTTGCAGGCCGCGGGGCAGAATTTGATCTTCTGCGGGTTCGACGGGTCGTCGTAATGCCAGGCGACCTTGTCGCCGCACGCGGTGGCGTCGGACACCTGCCCGAAGGTCTGCTTCGAGGAGCCGCTGCCGGGAAAATAAATGACGTTGACTTGCGTCAAGTCGACCGGGTCGCCCGAGTTGCTCGCCGGGATCGCGTAATCGCAGGCGATCTGCTTGTCGCGGATCCCGTCGAGCGCGGCGAGCAGCTCTTCCTCGGCGTTGTCGGTGCCGATGATGATGCCGCTCTCGGTGCCGCCCGCCGCCGCGATCTGGTCGAGCAGCGACTTGCTCGCGCCCTCGAGGCCGAGCGCAAAGGTGACGACGCCCGCCGTCTTGAAGGCACTCTTCGCGGTCTCGACGAGGAAGCTCCCCTTGGTGTTGCAGTCGGTCGGCTCGCCGTCGGTGACGAGCACGATCACCGCCTTGTGCCCCGGGTTCGCCGAGAGGGTGTCCTTCGCCCACGAGACGGCCCCCTCGAGCGCGATCGACAAGGGTGTGCCGCCCGCCGGATCGAGGCCCACGAACGCGTCGAACAGCGCCTGCTCGTGCGTGTCGGTCGGTGCCGATAGCTCGGTGAGGTAACCGAGCGGGACCTGGGGCTTCGCGCAGGCGCTCGCGTTGCACTTGGTGCCGTCGCACCCCGGCGAGCTCGTGCCCGAGTCCGGGAAGAACCGCAGCGCGACGCCGATCCCCGCGTTCTTCGGGCTCATGAAGAAGCCCTGTAGCGCGGCCGTGCTCTTGCTCCACTTCGGTCCGGCCATCGAACCGGAGCGATCGAACATGATGTAGATGTCGAGCGGGACGTTCTTGGCCTCGTCGGTCGACTTCGCGCACGCGGAGTCGATGAGGTTCCCGCCACCCGCGCCGGCCGAAGCGAAGTCGAAGCCCGAGCCGGAGGTCGCGGCGCTCGACGTGGATTTGTTCGTACCCGCCGCGCAGGCTCCGGTCGCGGCCGCCGCGCCGAAGAGCAGGGTGGTCAGGCCGAGCGCGACGAGGGAGCGCTGCGACGTCGTGGGACGAGCTTGGGTGCGGGCCATCGCGGTGATTCTAGCCGTAGCGGGTAGCCAGTGTGTTAGCTTCTGAGCCTCGAGGCTCTTGTCAGGTGGCTCCGGTCGCGCTTTCCGTCGAACCCCACCCTCGGCTCGCGCTCGGCGCGTTCGAGGCGACCCTGCCTGCGGCGCTCGGTGACGTGCCCTCGCCCGACTGGCTCGTCGCGATGCTCGCCCTCGAGGCGGAGGCGCCGCTCTCCCGCGACGAGGCGGTGCGCGCCGAGGTGCGCGAGCTCCTCCGCCACGGCGGCTACAAGCCGACCGGCCGCGGCAAGCCAGCTTCCGAGTATCTCGTCCGCGCGGCGAGCGAAGGTGGGCTGAGCTGCATCAACGCCGTCGTCGACGCGTGCAACGTCGTCTCGCTGCACAGCGGCCTGCCAGTCAGCGTCGTCGATCTCGAGCGCACGCGCGGGCCGCTCTCGGTGCGGATCGCCGCGGACGTGACGTACGTGTTCAACGCGTCGGGCCAGGTGATCGACGTCGCTGGCTTGCTCTGCCTTCACGACGCGGACGGACCATGCGCGAACGCCGTGAAGGACAGCCAGCGCACGAAGACGCAGCCCGAGACGCGGCACGTGCTCGTCCTCGTGTGGGGGCTCGCCTCGCACCTCGAACGGACGCGCCAGGCGACCGCGTGGTACCGCGCGCTGCTCGAGCGCCTCGGGGCGTCGACCTGCGACGTCGTGCCGAGCTGAGCGGTCGGCCGGTGGACATCAGGTCGCGGCCGGCCAGCGACTCGTCACGACGGCCTCGCCCCGCGCGCCGCGACTCACCTCCACGCGCCCGCCGTGGAGTTCGATGATCGCGCGGGCGAGGCTGAGCCTGAGCGCCGCTCCGCGGGCGACTAGGGTCGGGCTGCGTCCCTCGAGTTGGTGCTCGAGGTGCGAGGGGCGCGTCCGCGGGGAGGCGTGCTCGATGTCGATGCGCGGGAGCTTGGCGCCCTCGCGCGTGGCGCGGATGCGGACGACGCCCTGCTTCGCGAGCGTGGCCTCGCTCATCGCATGCGCGAGGAGCACCGCGAGCGCCGAGGCCCCCCGCTGCGGATCGGCGCGCAAATCCGGCATGTCTTGAGCGAGCTCGATCACGATCTCGACCTGGCGCTCCCCGAGCAGATCGAACGCTTTGGTCAGCGCGCGGTCGACGAGCTCGCGCGCGGGCATCGGCTCCGGCGCGAGCTTGAGCTGGCCGGCCTCGACCCGAGCGGCATCGAGGATCGTCTCGATCATCGCGTAGAGCTCGCGGCCGCGCCCCTCGATCATGTCGAGGCTCTCCTCCTGGGCGACCGTCAGCGGCTCGCTCCGGAGCAGCTCGCAGAAGCCCAGAATGGCGTTGAGTGGGCTCTTGAGGTCGTGGCTCACGCTCGCGAAGAGCAGCTGCTTGAAGCGCTGCGCGGCGGCGGTCGCTTGCAAGGCGCGCTGTTGCGCGGCGGCGAAGTCGCGAAAGCGGTCGGTCAGCGCTGCGACGCTGTCGCCAACCTCCGCCACGAGCGCGAAGCGCGCGGCCCCACCGACCTGCGCCTCGCCGCGGAGCACCGCCTCGGTCGACAGCGAGGCCACCTGCCGCGTCGCGAGTCGGAGATCGCCGGCGAGCGCGCGACCCAATAGCCCTCCGGCGATCGCGGCGAGGAGCACCGCGACGAGCGCGACGGTGCCGGTGCCGGTCGGCGCGTCCTCGGTCAGCTCGCTCCGGTAACGGGCCACCGCATGCTCGCGCGTCACCCCCTCGAGCGTCCGGTGCAGCTCGAGGTTCCCCGAGGGAAGGCGAGCCGGCTCGCCGTCGACGCGGCTCGTCGGACCGGCCTCGGCGCGCACGAGGATGCCGAACGCCGCCGCCGCCTCGATCGCCTCCTCGCGCCCGCGCGGGATGGACTCGCTGCCGACAGGCTCGAGGGCGAGCCGAGCGACCTGGGTGGCGAGCGTCGCGCGGTGCTGCTCGGCGGCGGCGCGCAGGTGAGCGTGCGCGACCAGCACCGAGCCGATGCCGACGAGGCCGACCGGGACCACGATGGCGAGCAGCATCTTGCGGACGATGCGTCGCCCGGGACGCGTCCGGACCGACTCGTGCTCGAGCCAGGCCGAGATCGCGTCGAAGGGGCCGAGCTCGATCGCGCGGAGGGTCTCTGCGCGGACGACCACGAAGTGCACGATCGCCGTCGCCGAGAACGTGGCGAAGGTGAGGAGCGCGAGGCTCGCCGAGCGAGCCCCGTCGAGCTTGTCGCCGAGCACGAGCGGGGTCGCGAGCAGCGCGGATGCGCCGCCAAACGCCGCGACGAAGCGCAAGGTCAGGGCGAGGGGCACGTCGGCGACCAGGCCGACGTCGTGGGGGCCGAGGCGCTCGGGCTCCATCGCGAGCGCGTCGACCACGCGTCGCGCACGCCGCAGGAGGGGCAGACCGAGCAGCGCCGACGCGATGGCGCCGACGGTCCCGACGGCGGCGAAGCGTGACCACAAGACCCCGAGGGCTTGCGAGCCGAGCATCAACATCCACGGGGCGAGCGACATCACGAGCAGCGTCGCGCCGACGCCGAGGACGACCTGACGGGCGAGCACGCGCACCGCGAAGTCGCGCGCGGGCCCGCCCCGCTGGCTGCGCGCCTCGGCGCTCGGCTCCTCGGTCATGGCCCCCTCAATTTGCGGCGACGCTCGGTGATCTCGTTCGTTAGCGACGGCAAGACGTCGCGGGCTGGCTCGGGCCCGGGCGCGGTCGTGTCGTCCGACCACGGGACCAGGCTGTCCTTCGAGCCGAGGGTGTCGCGGGGCGCATCGGTGTCCTTGGGCACCACGCTCGCGCGCGAGTCGTCGGGCAAGCGGACTTCGAAGAGCGAGCCCGTGCCGATCTCGCTCTGCGCCTCGATCGTCCCGCCGTGCAGCAGCACGAGCTCCCGGGTGATCGCGAGGCCGAGCCCCGCCCCGCCGCGTCGCACGGCCTCGTCGCCGGCTTGTCGGTAGGGCTCGAAGATGGCCTCGAGCGCCGCGGCCTCGATGCCGCGCCCCGTGTCAGCGACGACCACGCGCGCCGTGTGCGTCGGTCGATCCGCTTCGACCGTGAGCCGCACCTCGCCCCGCGCGGTGGCCTTCAGCGCGTTCGAGACGAGGTTGCCGAGCATCTGCCGCACGCGCCGCGGATCGGCCCAGGCGAGGGTCGGTCCCCGCGCTTCGAGCACCACCGCGACCGGCCGGGTGCCGATGGTCGCGCGCGCCTCGCGAACGACCTCCTCGGCGACGAGCCGCACGTCGATCACGCTGCGCGACAGCCTGAGCTGCCCGGTCTCCGCCGCCGAGAGGTCGAGGATGTCGTCGATCAAGGCTTTCAGGTGCTCGCCGCTGGCGCGGATGGTCGCGATCGCCTCATGGCCCTCCGGTCCGAGCGGTCCCTCGCTCTCGAAGAGGTGCGCAAAGCCGAGCACGGCGTTCAGCGGCGTGCGCAGCTCGTGGCTCAGCCCGGCGAGGAACTGTGCGCGCTCCGTATCGATTTGCGCCGCGGCGTCGAGGTCGCTCCGGTAGCAACGCTCCTCGTGCGCGAAGCGGGCGACGAGTCCGTTCAGCGCCGCGGTGAGCGTGCCCACCTGGTCGAACGATCGCAGGGGCAGCGTCGTTCCGCGGAGCGCGAGCCCAGCCTTCTCGGCGCGCGGCTTCGCGAGCTCGGCGATGCGGAATCGGATCAAGCGAAGATCTTCCCGGGTCGCGGCAGTCAGGGCGAGCGCGACGCCGACGGCCACCGCCAACATGAGAAATGTCAATAGCGCGACGGCGCGGTTCATGTTCTGCGTGCCATCGGCGGGGCGAGGCGCCTCGACGAGGGTAAGCAGCGACAGGTGCTCGAGCGGTGCACCGAGGGAGCGAACCGCGAACGCCGCACGATGCCCCGGCGCATCGCGGAGGCCGTACGCCTTCCCGGCGAGGTCGGCGAGCTCGCGGCGCGGGGGCGGCGGCTCACTCTCGGCGAGGAGCACTCGCCCGCCGCCGTCGAAGAGGACGAAGGTCGCGCCGGTCCGGGTGCGGGCGTGCGCGAGCAGCGCGCCGCGGTCCTCGGGCAGCGCAGCCGTCAGACGCGCCGCGAGCGCAGCCGAGAGGGTCCGTGCGTGCACCGCGAGGGCGTCGTCCGACGAGCGCTGCCGATCACCCGCGGCGACGAGGGCGACGAGGCAGGCTGCGGCGATGCCGAGGACGAGCACCACGAGCGGAGCGAGCGGGGTGAGCGGCCAGCGAGCGGCGCGGCGTGGGGGCTGCTCCGGGCGGGGCTCGGGGCTCACCACGGCCAGCGCCACTCGTGCTCCAGCATCGCGAAGGTCGCGTGATCGAGCCAGCGACCGTCGCACCACTCGGCCTCCCGCGCGATCCCCTCGAAGCGGAATCCGAGTCGGGCGATGACGGCGAGCGAGCGGTGGTTGTCGGTCGCGGCCGCGACGCGCACCCGATGCAGGCGGAGGACGCGGAACCCCCACTCGAGGCACACGGCCGCGCCCTCCGTCATCAGGCCACGTCCGGTGGCGTCGTCGCGGAGCCAGTAGCCGAGCTCTGCATTGCGATGGAGATCGACGACGTTCTCGAGCCCGACGACGCCAGCGAAGCGGTTCGTTCCGCGCTCGCGGATCACGAAGCGCAGCGAGCGAAACGCCTCCCAGTCCCCGACGCTCGCGTCGACGAAGCGCAGCGAGCACTCGGGGTCGGTCTGAAACGGCACCCAGGGCAGGAAGCGCGCGAGCGTCGCTCGCGACGAGTCGACGGACTCCCACACCTCGGCCGCGTCGAAGGTCTCGAGCGGCGCGAGGAAAACGCGCCGCGACGCGATCGGGCGGGCTCGAAGCTCGAGGCGTGACGGCAGCGAGAGCATCGATGCCTCACTGGCAGCGGACGCGCGCGACGTAGGGCTCGGTGCGGAAACCCTCGGTGTCGAGCCAGGCCGCGTACCACTCACCACGCTGCGCGCCGGGCGCGATCGACGGCGCCGGCGGCTCGCCGCTCACCTTCGCGATCCGGCTCTCGGCGCCGGGACCCTCGAGCGAGAGCGCCGCGAGGACGAGCTTGCCGCCCTCGTACCAGGCGAGCTGGGCCTGCCCGTTCGGCGCCATGCCGACCGCGAAGCGTCGGCCATTCGTCCCGAGGCGCTTCGTCCACTGCGGCTTCGATGAGGAGCGGTCGAGGAAGGTCACCGTGCCGCCGCCGCGCGAGGCGTCGTTCCACGCGATGTAGCAGCCGTCGTTGTTGCAGCCGAGTGCCGGCCCCGACGCCTGCTCGTCTTGCCGGGAGAGGATCTGCTCGCGCGCCATCGCGTGTTCTCCCGGCGGCAGGCCAGCGGCGGTCGCGTCGATGCCCGGCGCCGCTGCCTCGAGCGAGACGGCCTGATGGCGGATCTCGACCCCGTTCGGGCGGTCGTACTCGTACACGGCGTGGAGCTTGTCGCCCTTGGCCTCGATCTGCAGCCGCACGAGCTTGCCGACGCTGGGGCCGCGGTAGTCGACGATGCGCACCGCCTGGGCGCGTGGTTGGCCGTCCTTGTCGTAGGTGCGGAACGCGAGGGACGCGCCGCCGTCGCGCTCCTCGGTCCAGGCCACCACGAGCCCACCGTCCGGGCTCCGCGTCGCGTCGAGGTCGGTCACGACGACCTTGGGGGCCGAGGCGAGCGCGGCCTCGCCGGCCGGCGTCCCGGATGGGGCGAGCCAGCGGACGTAGACCCCGGGCACGCCGACGAGCTCCGGGTAGGCGGCGAAGAAGCGCTGCGCCATCGGCACGATCCGAGGCTCCCCGACCTTGTTGCCGTCGTTGCTCGCGACCACCGGCGAGCTCGTGTCACGGAGCGCTTCGTCCAGGCCGACGGCGTGCATTCGCTCCGAGCCGTCGGTCGAGTCGCTCCACGCGACGAGCGCGCCGCCGAGCCCGAGCGCGACCGCGGGGGCGCTCGCGGGGACGGGTCGCCGGTCCGGCTGCAAGAGGTCGTAGAGGCGAGGGCGCGCGAGGCCGGTCAGCCGGCACCGCTGGCCGCCCTTCTTCGCTTGCTGGGCGACCTGCAGGTTCTCGAGCAGGTTCTTTGCGACCGGGTGCCGGACCTCGTCGCTGAGGCGCTTGATCTTGGTCAGAGCTTGATCGAGATCACCCTTGGCGAGCTGACCCTGCGCTTCGCGAACCTGTGCGAGCCAGGGGTGCGACGGCGCGTACGTCGAGGTGGTCAATGCCGGGGTCACGGTCGCCGCCGTCCGCGTGACGACCTCGCCGAAGCGCAGCGCCTGCGTCACGGTCGCGTTCGTTCCGCTCCCGATCGCGAGGGCGGCGACGACGAGCGCCAGGCCCGACAGGATCGACCCGACGACGATCGCGCGGCGGCGCGAGCTGCGGCCGACCTCGATGTGCACCAGCGTCGGGTGGTGGACCGCCAGGGAGGACGGGCTCGAGCCGTTCTCGGCGGCTCCGCCGTCGGCGGCGGGCGGTGCGGCCACGAGCGGTGGCTCCTTCCGCTCCGTCGACGTGGCTGGCTCGGGCTCGCGCCGCGGCGGGGTCGGAGTCGCCCGGTTCGGCGCGGCGTCGTCCGTCTTTGGGGCTGGCGCCGGCATCGAGGTACGCACGAGCGGGACGGGCTGCTCCTCGCGCTCGCGCAAGAGCTGCCGGCGCGGGACGAGCACCGTCGGCGCGTCGAGATCGTTCAGGGTCCGCGCGGCGCGGGTGATCTGGCTGATCAGCGAGGCATCGAGCCCGCCCGCCTTCGTGGTGTAGTCGAAGGCGCCGACGATCTGGTCGGCCAGCTCATGCACCGTCTGGAAGCGCCGCTCGATGTTGCGGTCGAGCGCCTTTTGGAACCACGCCGTGAAGCTCGTCGGCAGATCGGGCCGATACGCCCTCGGGTCGGGGATCGGCGAGGTCGCGATCTGCGCGAAGGTCATCGCCACGCCCTCGTCCGTCTTCCACACCGTGGTGCCGGTGAAGCACTCGTAGGCGATGCACGCGACCGCCCAGAGATCGGCCCGCGTGTCGGCCGCGGCCTGTCCGCGAACCTGCTCCGGGCTCATGTACGCCGGCGTGCCGAACACCGCGCCGTCGCGCGTCAGGCGGGGAGGCGCCTTGCCGCGGCGCGACTGCGGGGCGTCGTCGGGCTCCTCGAGCGGGGAGTCGTAGAACTTGGCGAGCCCGAAATCGAGGATCTTGACGAGCAGGTTGCCGTCCTCGTCGACCGTGAGAAACACGTTCTCGGGCTTCAGGTCGCGGTGGACGATCCCGACCTCGTGGGCCTTGGCGAGCCCGCGGCAGAGCTGAAGGACGATGGCGAGGGTCACCGGCGGCGACATCTGTCGGTCCCGCACCATCGCGTCGTAGAGCGACTCGCCTTCGAGCAGCTCGAGCACGAGGAACGGCGTCCCATCATCGAGCCTGCCGACGTCGTAGACGTCGCAGATGTGCGGGCTCCGGATCTTCGCGACGGCGCGGGCCTCGCGCAGGAAGCGCTCGACGACGGTCTGCGAGGTCGCGAGGTGTCCGGCGAGCAGCTTGATCGCGACGCGCTTGCCGATGTCGACGTTGTCCGCCGCGAAGACGGACGCCATCCCGCCTCGGCCGAGCTCTCGGCCGACCTTGTACTTTCCGGACAGGAGCATGCCTGCCTGGATGGGGATGGACGCAGCCATTCGTGGTCGGGGCCTTGGTTCCCCGGCGCCGTCGCTCGGTCGGGGGAGCCGAGACTATATGCAGGTCGCCTGGCGCGACAACATCCGGCGCGCCTCCGAGGCCGCCCCCGAGCGAGAGCACGCCACTCTCGAGCGCGACGTGGTAAGCTCCTCGACCCGTGTCGTTGAAGGAAGGCGACATCATCCACCAGCGGTACCGCCTGCTGCGCCTCATCGGCACAGGGACGAGCGGAGCGGTGTGGGCTGCGCGCAACGAGCTCATCGACCGCGAGGTCGCGCTGAAGATGCTCGAGCCCGAGGTGATGAGCGACAAGGTCCTCCTCACCCGCTTCTTCAACGAGGCGAAGTCGATCGGCCGCGTCAAGCACCCGAGCATCGTCGGCATCTTCGATCTCGGCCAGGCTGAGGACGGTTCGCCCTTCCTCGTGCTCGAGCTGCTCGACGGCGAGCCGCTGTCGACCAAGATCCAGCGAGAGGGGCCGGTCGAGCCCGAGACCCTGTTCGACGTCGTGAGCGGCGTCGCCAAGGCGCTCGACATGGCGCATCAGCAGAGCATCGTCCACCGCGATCTCAAGCCCGCGAACATCTTCCTTCACCGCACGAGCACCGGCGGTTTGATCGGAAAAATCCTCGATTTCGGGATCAGCAAGGTCCTCACCGGGGGCGCGGCGAACTTCACCCTGACGAAGACCGGCACCGTTGTGGGCTCGCCGGCGTACATGAGCCCCGAGCAGGCCGCAGGCCGTGACGATCTCGACGGGCGTGCCGACGTGTGGTCGGTCGGCGTCGTGCTCTACGAGGCGCTCACCGGGACCTTGCCCCACCAGGCCGCCAACTACAACGCGCTCATGGTCCGCATCTTGACGAGCGACGTCGACCCGATCCAGAAGCGTCGTCCGGATCTGCCGCCGCTCGTCACCGACATCGTCAACGTCTGCCTCCAGCGTGATCGCGAGAAGCGCCCGACCGCGGGCCAGCTCTCGGCGATGCTCGAGGCCGCGACCCGGACGCTCCGCGCCGACAGGTTCAAGCGCAGCGGCGGCCGCAGGCACGACGACGCGCCCGCGAGCGGAGGCTTCCTCGACATCCCGCTCTTGCCGCGGCAACAGCTGCGCATCCTGCTCGTCGGCGCGGGCTCGGGGCTCGTCACGGGCCTTGCGCTCGGGTTGCTCGCGTACCACTACCTGCTCCGCTAGCTCGCCTCGTCCGCGCGCGCGGTGTTGGTCGGCGCCAAGGCGCGGTGTTGGTCGGCGCCAAGGCGCGGTGTTGGTCGGCGCCAAGGCGCGGTGTTGGTCGGCGCCAAGGCGCGGTGTTGGTCGGCGCCAAGGCGCTGGGTGCCTTGGCCCCAGGGGCGGCGTCTAGCGACCGAAGGCGCGCTCGCGGGCTTGCCATTTGGCGGCGAGCTGCGAGCGGCACTCGCCCGAGCCTCGCTCGAGCCAGCGGCACACGTCGGGGCGCATCTCGTAGATGCTGCAACCGACCCGGTCGGTCGCCGGATCGAGGCCGAGCGCCGCGCAGCGTCCGTCCTCGAAGCGGAGGTAGCGGCCTCCGTCCCGGACGACCGTCAGCGCGAGCGCGCGCGCGTCCATGCGCTCGAGGTCGACGGCGAAGACGCGGATGTAGTCGGGGTGCCCGTTGAAGCAACACGCCCCGCACTCGGTGCAGGGCGGCACCGCGATCACAGGAAGCGGACGTCGACGTGAGTTCGGCGGCGCAGGTCCTTCAGCCATTTCTGCTTCGCCTTCTCGAGCTTCTCGTTCTGGACGCGCTGAGCCATTTCGTTCTGCGCGGCCTCGAACGAGGTGTAGCGCGAGGGTCGCCGGTTCGTGAGGCGCATCACGATGATGGCGTCCTGGTAGCGAAACGGCTCGCTCACCTCGCCGAGGCCGAGGCCGAGCGCAACCTTCTCGAGCGGCTCCGCGATCGTCCGGTACTGGCCCGAGGTCGCGGCCGGCGAGCTCGCGGGGGCGCGGATCCCGAGGTCGCCGCCCTCCGCGCGGGTGCGGCTGTCCTCCGAGCGCTTGCGCGCAAGCTCCGCGAAATCGGCCCCCTCGCGGGCGAGCTTCGCGAGCTCTCCGGCCTCTTTCACGCGCAGCGCGGTCAACTCGGGCGTGGGCTTCGGCGGGAGCGCGAGGACGATCCACGACGGCTGGTAGAGCAAGACCCGCCGCTCGCGCTCGACCATGCGCCGGAACATCTCCTCGAGATCGGCCTTCGTGATGCGGATCTGCGCCTGTGCGACGCGCTGCATCAGCTTGCCCTCGATCACCTGTTGGCGGATCTCCTGGCGGTACTCCGCCTCGGTCATGCCCGACTGCTTCGTCACGTCCGCGAACAGCTGCGCCTTCGTGATGCCGTTCATCTGCGCGAGCCGCTCGATCGTGGCGTCGACGTCACGCGGGGTGACGTTGATGTTCGCACGCTTCGCGGCCTGCGCTTCGAGCTCCTCGTCCACCATGCGCTCGAGCATCTGCTGGTAGATCTTGTTCTCCGCCGGGATGCACTGCGCCGTGCCAATCGGGCAGCGCGCGTTGAGCTGCGTGAGGTAGGGGCGCGCTCGCACGTGGAGGTCCGACAGCAGGATCGCTTGATCTCCGACGACGGCCGCGATCTTCTCCACCACCACGGCGCGGGCCGGCCGCGCGATCACCGCACCCGCAACGAGCACGGCGAGGCTCGTGAGCGTCATGGCGAGGCGACCCGACGTTCGATGCATGGTGCGCGCTTGCTACCGCTGCTCCGGAGCCGAAGCAACCCGGGCGTCAGACGAGCTGCTTGCCACGGACGAAGCTCGCCGTGACCCGCACGTCGTCGTTGTCGAAGATGAGCGCGGCCAGCGCGGCGTCCAGGGTCTTCACGGCGCGGCGCATCGGGATCACGATGAGGTCGGCGTCCTTGCCCGGTTCGAGGCTGCCCGTCACGCGATCGCAGCCGAGGGTCCGCGCACCGCCGAGCGTCGCGAGCCGCAGGAGTTCGGCCGGCTCGACCGTGCTCCCGGCGGCGAGGGCGTTGTCGTAGGCACTCGCCATCGCGCGTCGGATCGAGAAGCTGCGGCCGGCGGCGACGTCGCTCCCGAGGCCGACGGCGATCCCTCGGCGGCGCGAGGGGTCGAGCTTCATCCGTCCGCTGCCGAGAAAGAAGTTCGAGTCGGGGCAGTGAGCAATGGCCGTGCCTGCGTCGGCGATCCGCGACCAGTCGCGGCGATCGAGGTGAATGGCGTGGGCGAGGATCGTCCGCTCGCCGAGCAGGCCCGCTTGATCGTAGACGTCGAGGTAACTCGAGGCGTACGGGTGTGCGGCGAGGGTGGCCTCACCCTCACGCTCGTTCTCCGCGACGTGCGTTTGAACGATCAAGTCGTGCTCGCGCGCGAGGTCGCCGGCGGCCTTCAGCATGCGGCGCGAGCAGCTCAACGCGAAGCGCGGCGTGACCGCGAAGCGCAGGCGTCCGCCGTCGTGCTCGTGCCATTTTCTCACGAGCTTGCGCGACGCGGCGAGCGCCTCGTCGGTGCCGATCCGGAGCGCCTCGGGGCAGCGCTCTTCCATCCAGGTGAGACCGACCACCGCGCGGAGCCCTGCGTTCGCGAAGGCCTCGAACGCCACGTCCGTCGCAAGCGGGCTCGAGCTCGAGTACGTCGCGACGGTGGTCGTCCCCGCGAGACACAGGCGCCCGACCAGCTCATCGGCGACCTCGCTCGCGTACGCTCGACGGCGAAAGCGCGCCTCCTCGGGAAACACGCTCTGCTCCAGCCAGTCGAGCAGCGGTCCGGTCGCACAGCCGATGATGCGCGTCTGCGGGAAGTGGGTGTGCGTGTCCACGAAGCCCGGGACGACGAGATCGGGCCGCACGTCGATCAGCGGGCCATCGTGGCGCACGCGGCTCGCGCGCCCCGCGTGGCGGATGCGCCCGTCCTGGTCGATGACGACGAGCCCATCGGGCTCGAACGACGTCCCTCCGGCCGCGAGCGGGGTGAGCAGCGCACCGCGAATCGCGAGCCCAGCGCGTCCCGGCTCGGCCTTCGTCTTGCCTCCCGACATCGCCCGCACTCTAGCCAGCCGATCGTGGATCGGCCCCATTTCCCGCAGCATCGGCACGCGCGGCGCTCACGGCTCCGAGAATGCGCTCCGCTGCACCCATCCGAACACCGGGCCGTCCGGGCCCGAGGTCATCACGAGCCCCCAGTCGCCGAGCGTCTGCACGAGGCGCAGGCGGGTCCCCTTCGGCACGCGCAGCACCTCACGCCCATCGTCCTCGGCCCGGTCCCGCAGCGCCGTTGCGCTCCGCGTCACCACGCTCGCCGGCGTCCGCCGCGCGGGCTCACCGGCCTGGCGCTCCATTTCCTCGAGGACCCCGAGCGTGCCGTGCGGCACGGGTCCGTCGTCACCGTCTCGCATCGGGCCGTGTCGCGCGGGAGCGGCGGTCGACCAGCCGAGGGTGCGCACGCGCTCGCCGAGCCCGCGTCGCGCGGCGGGCACGTTGGGCGTCATCGCGAAGCGCGCGAGGGGCTCGACGAGCATCGCGACCACGAGCCCCAGCATCGCGAGCACCATCATCCCCGTCAGCTGTTGCAGGGCCGTCCGAAGGTGCGTGCGCTCGACAGGGCGCGGCCCCTCGGCCCATGGTCCCGGCGCTCCGGGGTTCGGGGCTCCGCCCGCAGGGGCTCCTGCATGAGGGGCTCCGGGGTCGGTCACCGCGACTCGTGCCTCAGGGTCGGAGCGCCCTCGAGGGCGGTGGGGCGCCCGGGCGCCGCGCCGGCGGGCGAGGCCGCGTCCGAACAGCAGCGAAATCCTTGCTGATAGAACGTGTGGTTCTGGTCATGCGAGCGCGTCGACGGGCGGCAGCGCGTGCGGACGGGGCCCCAGTACCCCCCCTTCAAGATCGACGGGCGCTCGCCCTGGCGCGTCGAGCGCGTCCACTCGTCGACGTTGCCCGTGAGGTCGTACACCCCGAAGGGGCTGCGGCACCCTGGCTGCTTGCCCGAGGCTTTCCCGCGCCACAGGCGGTCCATCTCCCGACCGGCGCCCTCGCCGTCGCGCGGCACCATCGCCTTGCCGTTGTAGGCCGTCCACGGCTCGTCGGTGATGCACAGCTCCGGGTTGCGGGAGTAGCCGTCACCGTAAGGGTACGGTCGCCCCTCTTCACCCTCGCACGAGAAGGTCCACTCCTCCTCGTTGCAGAGCCGCTTGCCTTGCTCCTCGCAGAGCTCGGCCGCCTCGTGGAACGACACGAAGATCATCGGGTACTGACCGGCGAGGTTCGGGTACTCGAAGCGATCGATGCAGAAGCGCATCGGCTTGCGCTCGAGGTTCGCGCTCGCGGCGAGCCAGGCCTCGCGGTCGAAGCGCGCGCAGCGCTCCGGGTATTCGCGCTGGATCCACTCGACGCAGGTCTCCTGCTGCAGGCGGTCGATCCGCTGGTCCGAGAACATGTGATCGGTCGGCTCGACGAGCATCGAGCCCTTGACTTCGATCATGCCAGCCGAGCACGCGCCGCGGTTGCCCTCGCGCGCGTCGGTGACGGCCGTCTCCTCGATCTCGCTCGAGACGATCTGCCAGTGCTTGTCGCGGACGCTGCGCCAGACGTGTCGCGGGGCGCGCCGTCGCAGCGCGCCGTGAACCGAGCCGAGGCTCTCGCCGAGGAGCTGCGGAGCGTCGATCTGGGTCGCGCCCATCGCGACGAGCGCGACGATCCCACCGACGACGAAGGCCGCGAGCACCGGGGTCGTGTTGTTCTTCATGCCACGGGCTCTCCCGCCCTGAATTGAAAGGTTAGCGCGAGTCCGCGGTGCGGGCATCGTTTCGCGTTCAGCGCGCCTTCGACGGGGCATCGCCCTTCGACGGGGCATCGCCCTTCGACGGGGCATCGCCCTTCGAGGCCGGGTCGTCCTTGCCGCTCGCGCTCTCGCGCCGCAGCGCATCGAGCCGCTTCAGGTCGTCCGGGCGCGCGCCGGCGAGATCGTTCTTCTCGCCGGGATCGGCCCCGAGATCGTAGAGGGCGAGGCTCTCCTTGCCGCTCTTCTGGCGCGTGTGGACGAGCTTCAGCGGCCAGTCGATGACGGCGACCCTCCGGTAAGCGTGCGCCACGATCGGCGGCCGCGTGACGGCACCGCCTTGGAGCGCCCCGGCGAGCGAGACGCCCGCGAGGCCGCTCGCATCGGCGTTCGCGAGTGAGACCACCGTCGGCACGAGGTCCATCGTCGACACCGCGCCGGCGAAGCGCGCGGGCCGCACCCCCGCGCCCGCGACGAGCAAGGGCACCCGCAGCACCTCGTCGTGGACGCTCGCGCCATGGCCGCTCGCGCCGTGCTCGCCGAAAGCCTCGCCGTGGCTGCCGTGGACCACGAACACCGTGTGTGGGCTGCGCGCCGAGGACCGCACGGCCGCGATCAAGCGGCCGAGCTCGCGATCGACGAAGGCGATCTCGCCGAGGTACAGCCCCTCCTCGCCGCCGCCGAACGACAGCCCCTCGTGCGGGAGGTAACGCGCGTGCGCGTCGAACAGATGCACCCAGAGGAACAGGGGGAGCTCGTCCTTCGACAGCTCGCGGTGCAGCGCGATCGAGGCGTCGATCGCGCGCGGTCCGGTGACCTTGCGCTCCGGGTGGTTCTCGCGAAACGGGGACTCGTCGAAGATGTCGAAGCCCTGCGAAAAACCGCGATCTTTTCGCAGCCAGGTGAACGAGGTCACGGCTCCCGTGCGGTAGCCGCTCGCCTTGAGCCGCTCCGCGAGGGTCTCGGTCCGGTCGTCGATCACCGGCCACTCGCCCGGTCCGTGCGGCGTCTCGCTGTAAGGACGTCCCGACACGACCGGCGTCAAGGCGCGCTGCGGCTCGCCCGCGACGGTGTAAGCGTGATCGAACACGACGCCATCGGCGCCGAGCTTCTCGAGCTCGGGCGTGGTCTTCTTGTCGAACCCGTGGAGCGAGGTCCGATCGGCCCGCACGGTGTCGAGCGTGACGAGGATCACGTCGGGGCGCGAATCGCTCGAGCGTGGCTTCGCGGGTGGCGCCTCCGGCGGCGGCGCGGCGGACGCGGTCGCGCTCGGTGCCGCGCTCGCGGAGCCGGACGCCGCGGGGGCCGCGCTTGGAGCCGGCAGCGTCGCGAGGCGCTCGGGCGCGGGCAGCTCGCGGCCGTCACAGTCCGAATCGACGCCGTCCCCGGGCGTGTCTTTCGCGCCCGGATGGCGGCGCGGATCGCCCTCGTCGCAATCGCCGCCACCGAAGTGCGCCGCGTGACCATCGCCATCGCGATCGCTCCAGGCGATCAGCCGGTCCACCGCGACGCCGGGAACGCCGCCGGCTCGCACGAGCGCCGCGCCGACCGAGGAGGTCTCGAGGCGTGCCCCGCCCGCGAGGAGCGTCAGCGCCGCGAGCGGCACGCCGAGGTGGCCGAGTGTTCGCGCGAACCCTGAAGGAAGTTCGCGCGCGAAGAGCACGGCGAGCACGGCTGCGCCAATCAGCCCGTCGCCCATTGCGGCGCGCACCAGGTGGGTCTCACCGGGCGCGCGGGCGAGCGGCAAGGCGAGGATCGCGATCGCGGCGAGCGCCGCCGCCCACGGTGCCGCGCCGACGACGGCCCGCGAGGTGCCTCCCGCGACGAGCGCCTCGCCGAGCGCGACGAGCCGCCCGGCCGCGATCGCCGCCAGCACGAGGACCACCGCGCCGCCGATCCCGAAGGCGGCGCCGCCGAGGCCGCGGTGGTGGGTCTTCGCGTGGAGCAGGCCGCCGAGGAGCAGCAAGCCGATCGAGGCGAGGCTCGCCCACAGCGCGACGCCCGCGGCGAGGTCGGGGCGCGGCTCGGCGCCGACGAGCCCGCGGAGGCCCCGCGCCGCCCGTGGGACGAGGAGCGCCACCGGCACGAGGACGATCCCCCAGAGCGCGCTCGCGACGAGCCAGGCGTCGGCGAAGTTCGCGTCCGCCCCGGCCGCCCGGAGCGCGCTCGGCAAGGCCGCCAGCATCGAGGCGAGCCAGCCCAGGCCGGCCAGCTCACCCGGCTGCCGAACGGAAGGGGGAACCTCGGGGGCCGCCTCGTCGCTCACCGCCCCGTGTGTTAGCAGCGATGCACGGAAATCGGAGATTTTCGGCGTACGTCGGCCCCCCGACCCGAGCGGCTACAGGTAGCTCTTCTCGAGCTTGTAGACGGTGCCCTTCTTTTCGTCGGTCTCGACCGAGATCCGGAGCTTTCCCGTCCCCTTGGTGCCAAGGACGGCGTCACCGAGCTTCTCGACCGTGAAGCCGTCCGCCGTGAGCTTCTCGGAGAGCTTGGTCAACGCTTCTTCCTTGTTCGTTTGCTTTTTGTCAATGCACGTCGAGCCGAGAATTCCCTTCGAGCACTTCGCTCCCGGCACCGTGATCTTCCCGTCGACGCCTTCGACCTCGGCGTAGTCGGGCGGATAGAACGGGTCGAGCGCCTCTTGTCCGAGCTCTTTCAGCTTCTCCTTGCTCGGGTCCTTGCCGTCGATGATCTCGGCGAGCACCTCGGCGACCGCTTTCGCACGTTCCTTGTTGAACGTTCGCAGCGCGCTCCAGGCCTCCTTGTCGTCGGTGTCGGGCTCGTACGTGATCGTGAGAACGACCGACTTGCCCTTCGGCTCGGGCTTGGCGGCCTCGAGCGCCCGAGGCGTCATTCGCAGCCTCGCCCGTCGCCAGGCGATCCCCAGGCGCTTCTGTTCGCGGAGGGGCTTCGAGAGCTTCTCGTCATCCTTCGAGTCCTTCTGCTTGTCGAGCTCCTCCTTCTCTTTCGCGCCGAAGTCCTTCGCCTTCGCCTTCGCCGAGCGCAGGTATTTCTCGAGCGCCGTGCTGAGCTCCTGAGCCTCGCTCTCGCTCGCCATCGCGAACTCGTAGCGCTGCCGCACGGTGCCGCCGTCCTCGTCGGCCGATGTGCTTGCGGCGTCCGCGCCCTTGATGAGCTTCTCGACCTTCTCGGCGATCTCCTTGTCCTCGGCGGGCGGCAGCAAGACGAGCTCCAGGTTCTTCCCGGTCATCACCGAGCCGTTGTCTTTGTACAGCCCGCCCAGGAGGCGCTCGACGTCCTGGAGGTGGTCGAGCTTGTTCTTGCCCTCGGCGCTGAAGGCCTTACCGAACGCGTCGAGGTCCGCGAAGCTGCCCATCGCGAACACCTTCTGCTTCTCGAAGCGCGCGAGATGCTTCTTGCCTTCGCAGAGTTTGTCCTTCTCGGCCTCTTCCTTGTCGAGGTCGACCAGGCACACACTGTCCTTGAAGCCCTCCGGATCCTTGGCCGTCTTTAGCCCGCGGCTCTCGGGGAACGGCGAGGGCGGCTCCGAGCCCATGCGCACGCGCAGGTCCTGCTCACCCTTTCGGAACTTGACGAAATGCAAGGTGAGGCCCTTCTTCCCCCAGATCTTGCCGCAATTCAGCCCCGCACGAACCGCCGCGAGGTCGTCGGCGTTCGGGCCGGCGCCTCGACCGGCCATGAGCGCGGCGAAGACGTCGGGCGCGTCGGGACAGAACGCCTCTGCCACGTCCGAGTAGATGGCCTCCTTCGGAACGTCGCCCTTCTCGAGCACGAACCTGCTCGCGATCCCCGCCGCCGCGCTCTCGCGGCTGATCAACGAGGTGTTGTCCGGCAGCTGGCTCAGCGTCAGCGGCATCGCGCTCCCGCCCGCAACCTTCGACCAGCCGAGGTAGCCGAGCGCGCCGACGAGCCCGACGGCCACGACGCCGCCCACGATCATGCCGATGCGCTTGCCGTTGCCGCCCGGCTTCGCTCCCGGGGCGGGGCCTGGCTACCCGTGCCCCGGGTATCCCTGGCCCTGTTCTGGATAACCCTGCCCCGGATAACCCTGCCCCGGGTAAGGCTGGCCGTAGCCGGGGTGCGCGCCGCCGGGGCCCGCTGGCGGATACGGATGATTGGGGTTGCTCACGGGATCACTCTCTTTTCTCGCGTTTGACGCTCACGTCGTCCGAGTCGGACGCGAGCGGTCGGTTCGTCCTGACGAGCGCCCCCCCCGAGGAATCTTAAGTGAGCAGCCCGATGGAATCGAACCAGCCTACCCTGACCCAGCATCGCGCATGCGGACAATTCCTGCGCGGTCTCGCCCCGACGGCACCCTCGCCGGCCACCCCCAAGCCCGCGAGGCTCGCCCCACGAATGCTCCGCTCTCAGGGCATCGAGATCACGGCGCACACCGTGAGGTGTTGGGATCCCTGACGGTGTGAACCCCCACTCGGCGGAGAAGGCGCGGCGACAGTCGGCGTTCGAGGCGCTCGCCTCAGCGCGTGATGCGGGCAGCCTGCAAGGCGTCGCTCACGACCTCGAAGTCGGAGAAGGGGAGCACGGCGTCGTCGACCTCTTGGCCGCTCTCGTGCCCCTTGCCTGCCACGATCACGACGTCGTCCGTCGCCGCCGAGCCGATGGCCAGCGCGATGGCGGCCCTTCGGTCGAGGCAGATCGCGAGCTGCCCAAACGACGCGGGCACCCCGGCGGCGATTTGCTCGACGATCGACCGAGGATCCTCGGAGCGCGGGTTGTCGGTCGTGAGGATCACGCGATCGGCGAGCTCGGCGGCGACGGCGCCCATCTCGGGACGCTTCGCCCGGTCGCGCTCGCCGCCGCATCCGAAGACGCACCACACGCGTCCCGGCGGCGTCGTGAGCCGGCGAGCACTCTCGAGCGTGCCCCGCAGGCCGTCCGGAGTGTGAGCGTAATCGACGACGACCGTGGGCTCGCGGTGAATGATGCTGAAGCGGCCGGGCACCGTCGCGCTGCCGGCGAGGCCGCGACCGATCGCGGGCGGCGAATACCCGAGTGCGTGCGCCGCCAGCGCCGCGGCCAGCGCATTCGCTGCCTGGACCACGCCGACCATGGGGATTTCGAGTTGACGGAGCGCAAGTCCAAGCGGGGTCGCTGCGAGGGCGATCCGGGTCCCCTCGGGGCTGACCTCGATGCGCGTCGCGACGAGGTCGGCCTCCGCCCCGGCGGTCGAGTACCAAAGCCGGCGGACGCTCGCCGGCGTCACCTCGTCGATCAGGCGTGCGCTCGGATCGTCGGCGTTCAGCACCGCGAGCCCACCGTCAGGCAACGTCATGAACAGCTGCGCCTTCGCGGCGAGGTACGCCTCGGGGCTGCCGTGCGCCTCGATGTGATCCCGCGTGAGGTTGGTGAACACCGCGACGTCCGCCGGGAAGCGCTGGGCGAAGCCGTAGACGAGCGCCTTCGAAGTGACCTCGAGCGCCAGGGTCTTCACGTCGCGCAGGACCGCGAGCGAGAGCCAGTCAAAAAATAGCTCGGAGGGCGACGGGCTCGTGAGCTCGGTGTCGTCTACCCAGGCTCCGACGGTCGTGAGGCGCGCGGAGTGCTCCCCCGAGTGCCTCACGATCGACGCGATCATCGTCGTCGTCGAGGTCTTGCCGTTGGTGCCCGTGACCGCCGCGACCTTGAACCGAGGCCGGATCTCGCCCGGCTCGACGAAGGGGTACGGCGCCGTGCCGGCGGACATGGTCGGACGAGCGGCGCCTCGAGGGCCATCAGCGTCGCGGCATCGGACGCCGCGGCCGCGACTCCACGCACTCGCCGCGGGGGTTCCATTTCACGCACTCGTCTTGCGGCGGCGGCGTGGCGGGGGCCCGGGCGACGCACTGGCCGCGCGGATCCCAGCGGATGCACTCGTCCTGGGGTGGCGGCGTGTTCGGCACGCGGGCGATGCACTCGCCGCGGGGGTTCCACTTCACGCACTCGTCCTGGGGTGGCGGCGTGTTCGGCACGCGGGCGATGCACTCGTTGCGGGGGTTCCATTTCACGCACTCGTCGACCGGCGAGGCCGCGTCGCCATCGCCCCCGAGGGCAGGTTCGTGCTCGGTCGCGGCGTAGCTCACCGAGGACGCCGTCCCGAGCGAGAGGGCGAGCGCGAGGAACTGCTCTCGGTTGATCTTCATCGGCAGAGGAGAACGTCTTCGGTCGCACGCGTCAAGCGCCGCGCAGGCTCCCGACGCCGGGATCGCCCGCTCTCGAACCAGGGAGCGCCCGGGGGCGCAAGGCGCGGACCGCTCACGTCGGGAGGCGCGCCACGTCGGTCGCGGGGGCGCCCACCGTCAGGTGTTGGGCGACCTGACGGTGTGCGGTGGACGCGTGGGCGGCGGTCGTTGAGGTCGAGGCGGGGTGCATGCTCCGACTTCGGTGTTGGTCGCTCCGTCCGTCGTGAAGGCGGGCTGGGCTCAGGACTCGCGCGCGCTCCTGAGCCTCGCTTT
>Ga0194129_10003312_pt1 | contig 22475 bp, 8 predicted proteins | sample TA2KigCa35mmetaG_FD_150862 | JGI IMG/M metagenome (GOLD analysis project Ga0194129, IMG submission 150862) | Freshwater microbial communities from Lake Tanganyika, Tanzania - TA2015038 Kigoma Deep Cast 35m | ecosystem: Environmental > Aquatic > Freshwater > Lake | place: Tanzania: Lake...
TTATTTTCTGTATCTTTTTTTTTTTTTTTAATTGTTTTAATTTTTTTTGACCCATTATAATATTTAAATTTTATTATTTTTTAAATAACTTTTAATCTTTTTTTAATTTATATCTATATGTAATATTATAAAAAAGATATTCATATAATATTAAAAAAAAAATTTTATCTTAGTAATATCAACAATATTTAAATTTTTTATAACAAATTAATAATATAATATTGTTGTTATATCATTAAACTATGTATTTTACTTAATAAAAATATTAAAGAAAAAATAATTATACTAAAATATTTTAGTATTCATAATTACTTTTATTTATAATTTTTAACAAATAAAGTATAAAAAACACTAAAATATTATTTTAACTTTATTATATAATAAAAAGCTATAAGAAACTTAGTATAAATTTAATTATATTGAGTATTCATAATTCTCATAATAACATTTTTTATATAATAAAAAATTGAAAAAAAAATGTCTGAATTAATAATAATATTATATATAAACATATCATAAAAACAATGAACAAACAGAAATTTTTAAAATATTCTGCTTTATCACTTGTTTTCTTGCAATCGGAAGCATTTTTTTTCAGTTCCAATGCATTTAATTATTACAACAAAATAAGTGAAAAAGGTAAATTTTCTTCAAAATATGAACTTGAGGAATTTCATAGAAGATTTAATCATCTAGGGTTTTATCCATTTACTATATTGCCAAGTATATATTATGGAATGAATAATATTTATATTGAAAATGGATTACCAAAAGTTTACACAGATCAACAATATTTAACGAAAATGGAAAATATGATAAAAGATGCAGCTAGAGATTATTGTTAAATTTAAATATTTAATCATTTAATTTACATAATTTAAATTTTGTTTCATAATTGATTTTTTTTTAATTTGTATTTTTTGTTATTTTATTAAAAGTGTATTAAAATTGTTTTACACTTATGATCAAATGTTTTTTAGTTTCCCAATCTATTAAAACTTGTTCAGCAACATCAATAACATGATCTATAAAATGACAGGTATGATTTTCATCAAATATTTCATTCATTTCTTTGAATAATTTATCATAGTCATCTTTATTATCTTTTGGTAAGAATATTTTTTTTACACCAGCTTTAAAACCACCTTGAACTTTGTATCTGACGCCTCCAATTTTTTTTACAAAACCATGTAAATCAATTTCACCAGTTAAAGCAATTTCTCTATTAATTTTTAAATCTAACATAACTGATAAAAAGGCTAAAGTAAAAGCTACACCAGCAGATGGACCATCTTTGGGAGTAGCAGCTTCGGGTGTATGTATATGTAATCCACTTGGATATTTTGTAAAAAATAATTCTTTAGCATCTGAAGTCAATAAATTAATTGCTGATGTAAAAGAATAAATTATTGATTCTCTCATAATTTTTTTTTGATTACCTGTTAATTTTAAAACAAACTTTTGATTAAGTCCAAAATGATTAGCTGTAATTTGAATGGGAACTATACCACCACTACAAGAATTAGTAGCATATAAACCATTAATCATACCAATCATATCTCTTGAATGAATACAAGTATATTCTACTTTTATTTCTCCTAAAAAGTCTAAAATAATTTCATTTGTTATTACCAAAGGATTTTCTATAGTATAAGTTTTATTATCTTTAAATAATCCCCTTTGATATATTTTGTCAATATTTAATTTTAATAAAATATTTTCTAAAGAACGTTTTAATGCTCTAACACCTGGTTCATAAGTATATTTTTCAATAATGTGAGATAATATATCTTTATTAAAAATTATAGAATTATATTCAAAACCGACATCCTTACATATTTGTTTTAAAAGATAATCATTAGCAATAGCCATTTTTTCTTTAAGATTATAAGAACTAATTTCTAAAATTTCCATTCTGTCTAATAAAATTTTATCAATTTTACTAGCATCATTAAATGAGAACATAAATATAACTTTATTTAATGGAAAAGTAATTTCTTGAAAAAATCTATCTTGAAAACTGCTATTTGTCATAGGATCGGTTAAATGTATCAAAATACTCATTAATTCATTAACTTGTCCATTTTTACTAACACATTTATCCAATTCATCAAAATACATAATACATCTAGCAGAACCTGCTTCAACCATTTTTTTAACAATTAAACCTGGTTGAGCCCCTGAATAAGTATAGCCATGTCCATGTAAAAGTTCTCCATCGTTTTGGCCTCCCAAAGTAATTTGAACAAATGGTATATCTAAACATTCTGCTAAACATTGTGCAAATTTGGTTTTTCCTACACCTGGTGGTCCAGACAAAGCAATTGGATGAATATTTGAACCTTGAACAGATATTAATTTTGCTAACATTTGTAATGTTTTTGTTTTCGCAAGTTCATGACCATATACTTGTTGATTTAATTTATTTTCGATATTTTCTAAAAAATCTTTTGATTTTTGCTTATCAAGTGATATTAATTTAAAAATATTATCATCTATATCTGAAGGCCAAGGAAATTGAATTAATAAATTAACATACATTTTAATTTTATATGTTTCATTATTTGAATTTTTTAATTCCTCTAATTTTTCCAAACATATTTTTTTTATAAAGTCAGGCATATTTTTTGATAATAAAACTTGTTTTTTCAAGTCAATATCTGCTGTTGATATATTTTTTAATTTTTCTAATTCATTTTTTATATTGATAGATGATTTTTTTAATTTTAATTGTGAAACATAGTTAAGTTGTTCATATATTATATTAGATATATATTCATTACAATTGGGATTTTTTTTATCTTTTAATAAATTAAATAAAAGACTAGCCATTGCACAATTTTCTTCTGAACCCAACAATAATAATTTTATTATTTTGAACATTGAATTAAAATTATCATTAGCATTTTTTGTAAAAATTTTTATTAATTTTACAAGTTGCATTTTGTTTAACTCAATAAATTTATTATAGTCTTCCATTAGATTATTTATAAATTGTTCTACTTTTATTATAAATATATCTATGATTGTCATATTTTTATAATAAGATTCAGCAAAATCAATATTTATATCTTTTAAATTACTAATAAAACTATTATTTGTATAATTATCAATATTATTATTTTTTAGTGCCTTTATTATTTTTTCAAAAGAAAGTTTTTTTTTATATAAAAAATTATTGGCTATTTGAGAAGTTCTCATATATATATTTAAAGGATCACTTTGTATAAAACCAGTTAATTTAATAGCTTGGTCTTGGATATTAATTGTTATTTGGCATTCATTATTAAATATACATATGTATTTATTAGTTTGTATTTTTTCAATTTCCACACTAATATCTTTTGATATATTTTTTTTTATAATTTCAAAATCTAATGGAACAAATATACTATCCATTAAATTTAAAATATTTAACTTTTCATCATTAAATATATTATTTTTATATTCATTAAAAATTAAAAAAAATATATCTTTAATACTAGTAAATCCAACTATTTTTCCTAATAAAATTATATTATCTTTTACTTGTTTGAAAGGGTCAAATTTAATTAATTCACTCAAATTTGAAAATTCGATATTGTTGATTGTATTTTCATCAATTATTTCTCTCAAATCATTAATTAATTCAATAGATAAATCATATTGATTAATATTGATAGATAATTTTTTTGTTTTATTATTTATTTTTTTTAAATTGTTTATTGTATATGCCTTTTTTCCCTTTTTCTTTATTTTTTTGTCATTAAGTATAGAATTTTCATTTTTAGGATGTAATGAAATTTCTGATGAATTATTATCTGTATTTAGTTCGGAAAATTCGTGTTTTAATTCTGAAATATCTCCATATAAAGAATCATTTTTTAATATCGATACATCAGATATTTTTGAATAGGTATCCTTAGAATATATATCAAAAATAGTATCGTTATATATTTGATTTAATTTTTTTAAAATGTTATTTAATAATTTCATTGAATGACTTTTTGAAAACATTAAAATATTTTCATTTTTAATTATTATACTTTGCATTTTAATAAGTAAAACACTCAATAATTTATAATCTTTATCTAATATTTCACATTTTATATTTTCCAAATTTTTGTCTAATTTATTATTCATCATTTATATATTATTTTATAAAAAAATAATATTAATTTTTTTCGCTTTTTTTGTTTTTATATTAAAATAACTTAAAAACAAAAAAAGATTACTGATTATAAATATGCAATCAAAAAAACAACCCACTAAAACCTCTAGCGTTTCTTCCAAAAAAACAGACGTTCAAACTACTGTTCAAACTTCTACTCCTGTTGTTGCTGTTGAAAATGCAAATAAAATTGTTGAAAACAAATTACAAGGTAAAGTAGTTGAAGTTAAAAAAGGTGGTGCAAAAAAACAAACTACTGAACCAGTTGCTCAACAAGTTGCTCAACCAGTTGCTCAAGTTGCTCAACCAGTTGCTCAACCAGTTGCTCAAGTTGCTCAACCAGTTGCTCAAGTTGCTCAACCAGTTGCTCAAACAGCTGGTAAAGGAAAAAAACAAACTAAAACAGCCCAAGCTGAAAAAGTAGTTGAACAACCAGTCGCTCAAGTGGCTCAACCAGTCGCTCAAGTGGCTCAACCAGTAGTTCAAACTGCAGGTAAAGCCAAAAAACAAACTAAAACAGCACAAGCTGAACCAGTTGCTCAACAAGTAGTACAACCAGTTGTTCAACAAGTAGCTCAACCAGTAGCCCAACAAGGTGGAAAAGTTAAAAAGACCAAAGCAAAAGTTCAAGAACAAGCAGTTCAACAAGTTCAAGAACAAGCAGTTCAACAAGTTCAAGAACAAGAAGCCCAAGCTGATGATGAAGAAGAACAAGTTGGAGGTAAACTAAGATACTTTAAACTTTTTTACAACGGACAAAACAAAGGTAGATATTGTGGTAAAAAGCCTAAACAAGCAGCCAATAAAGCATTTAGTTCTATTATTAAAGAATTAAACGGAAATGGTCAAAATGGCGGAGCAAATAATCAAGACATTGATTTTAGTATTAAAGAATGCACCAGAAGCAGTAAACATAAAGAATATAAATATACTGGTAAACGTGAAGTTCTCCCAGAACCAGTACCAGTATATATCCCTCATAATGGAACTGTTAACGCTGATACCATTAAGTCAGAAAGTTCTGTTAAAAATATTCCTATTAGACAAAAGAAAGTTGAAACTTTACATTCAGGCAAGGAAGTAACAACAAATGGAGGTTCTGTCTTTTTAATGAGTGATAATGGTCAAACATTCAAAAAGATTACTTATCACTTCCACAATAAAATTCAAAAAGCCCCTAAAGTAGCTGAAGAAGTTGCTGCTGCCTAATAAATTATACTGATAATTAATTTTAAAAATAATAAAAATATTTAATAAATAATTATTAAATATTAAAAAAAATTTAAGATGTTGTGTATTTTTTTTATATAATATTACTATATAGCAATTATTATGTTAAATACAAAATCAATTAAAAAAAAGAACAATGAAAAATATGATAATACAGACAATTCATTCAAAAATGAAAATAGTTTTAGAAAATTAGAAACTAATGATACAATTTCTAATAAAGAAATTATTAAATTACACAATGAGAATATAGAAAAAAATAATGAAAGTATAAATACAATAAAACATGCAATGTTTAACAGAGATCTAAATAATATCAATGAAAAATTTAATAATTTAAATGGTGGTTTTGCTGAAAAAAATAGTTCATCGAATGAACCTGAAAATAATAATCTTCCAAATAACAACTTTTCAAATAATAATTTGCAAGGAGGATTTAATTCATTATTGGAAAATATACAAACAAAACCTCAAATAATAGTTGTTGCACCAAAAAATATGTTATCAGAAAAAAATATTGATTCATATGCAAATTGGGATGAAGACAAGAACAGCTATATTATTTATGAAAATAATGAGATTTGTGCTTACTTCAATAATAATGATATATTAAAGTCAATTATAACAGGTTCTAATCAAAATAAATATATAAAAAAATTTTTTTTTATAATTTCGTTTAACAAAGAAAATGAAGTATATGAATTTAATTTTATTGATTCAGTTTTTACTGATAATTTAGAATTACTTATTAAGTTACAAAATTTTCTTTTTGATTTAATAAATCAAACAGACTTATTAGAAGATGATAGTCAAGAAAATCTGTTGATTTTTAATTATCAACTAATTATTTACTTATTTCAAAAAAATAATTTTATTAATGTTGAGCCCATAAAAATTGCAAAATTTTATTCCACTATTACTTATAGATATTCTTCTTTAGTTTTAAAAAATGTTATGAAAATAGAAAGTAAAAATATGAGTATCGCTAGTGATATTACAAAATTAATAGAAATTAAAAAAGATATTTATGAACAAATTAATAATTTAGAAAATAAAATTAATTCTATTAATGAAATTAACAAAAATAATGATTCTGATAAAATGACAAATATTATAAATATATCAACAAGCGATAATACCAATGATAATTCCACTGAAGAAACAGAAAAAATAGAACAATCACAAGTAATAGAAGAAACAGAACAAACAGAAGAAACAGAAGAAACAGAAGAATTAGAACAATCAGAAGAAAAAAGAATAAAACCTGAAGAGAAAAAAGAAAATTTAATTGTTGATAGTAATCAAAAAGGTTCTTCACAAAATGAAGAGACTAGTATTTTAGATGATATTATATCAAGTTTATCAAATAATAATTATAAAAATAAATATTTAAAAAATAATAATGGATATATGGAAATAAATGATGATATTAGCTCATATTTAGATAAACAAAATAGTAATAATTTTAAAACTTCAACAACATCAAATCAACAAAAAACTTCATATAGAATTACAAATAAATACACACCTACAGATCCGTCCTATAATAAAAGTAGTGCAATAAAAAATGGACAAATATATAAAATAAAAATTTAAATAATATGTATTAATATATATTAATATAATTTAATGGAAAATAACAAGGAAAATTTGGATAACATAATAAAAATAAAAGACGAAATTAAATTTTTATTAAAAGATATTGAAGAAAAAGAAAAAATATTGGTAAATGATTTAGAAAAAAGTAATAATAAAATAATGATGTTAAAGACTTGTTTAGAAGAGATTATTGAAGAATATCATTTAGTTTGTAAAAAAATTTATAAATAAAGTAATAGATATTTTTTATAAATATTTTATATAATTGATTTATATAAAATACCCAATAATTTATGGATTATTATAATAACATCATACAAATAATTCCTGGAATTTTTGTTTCAGATAATAAAATAACATTAAGTCAAAATAAATTGAATGATTTTAATATAAATTATGTAATTAACATAAATAACATAATTACTGAAAAAAAAGTTACCTCCTTTAATATTTTAGTAAATTCAAATAACCAATTTTATGATACTTCAGAATTACTTAAAATTGATTTTAATAAAACAAATGATTTTATAATCAATGCACTACAAAATAATTCAAATATTTTAATAGCAGATGTTAGTTTAAATGTACCGCTACTTATAGTTGGTGCATTTTTAATAAGATATTTAAATTTAACTTATACAGAAACAATATATTGGATTGTTAAAAAAAGTAATATTCAAGGTATATCAAAAAATATTTGTAGTCAATTATTTACTTTTTATACAGAACTAAATTAAAGTAACTTTATTTTTTCAATCATATCTAATATTTTTTTTGCGTCATATTGTTCATAACCATTATTAATTTTATAAATGTATCCATCAAAATCAATAATTTGTTCCAATTTTTTATTTATTTCTAAAAATTCTATTGAAGTATTATTTTCAATAGATGTAATTTTGTCTAAATATAGGTCTTCCTTTTCTTTTATAGCATTAATTAATTTAGTCATTAAATTAAATTCTTTGTCCAAATTTTCATATTCTTCTTTAAATTGTATATCTAATTTATTTAGAGTAGAACAATATTCATTAATCAAATCATCAGTTAATTCTTTATCTACAAAAATTTTAATTAAAACATCATTTGCATAATCATATACATTATTATATATTTGTTCTAACTTTGTTATTAATTCTTTCTTTTTTATATTTATATCTTCATTATCTGTTTCCATAAATGAATAAGTTTTTAATTGTTTATTTATCAAATCATATTCATTAATTATATCTCTAAAATATTTAATTTGTTCGCTGTATTTTTTATTATTAATATCGTCATCATAAATTTCTATTCCTTTTGTTTCTTCTTCATTTGCAGTTTCCAAGTTAATAATTGGATTAGTATTTTGTATTAAATAAATTGAATAATTATTTTTATAATCATGTAATAATTCCTTATATTTATCTTGTGATATATCTGAATAATTTTGTTCATTTAACCAATCTAAAATTTCTTTAACATTTTCACAAATATCTTGCTTTACTTTTTCATCAATTTTTACTTCTAATGAATTTACATTTTCTAAAATTCTCTTTGAACTATCAACAAGAGATAAATATGATTCCTTTTTCATTTTATCAATTCTATCAATTTGATCCATTGCTTTTGCATTTTCAACTATTTTATCTAATTCTTCTTGAGAAAGATTTTGTTTATTACCAGATACTTGAATTATTTTTTTATTCAATGGATTTTTTAAATCTTCACCTTTTATTTTTATAATTCCATCACTATCTATTTCAAAAGTTATTTGAATTTCAGGAATTCCTCTCTTTTCTTTTTCAATACCAGACAAAATAAAATCACCAATTAAAAAATTATTTTTTGTCATTTTTCTTTCACCCTCATAAATTTTAATCGGAATATATTCTGCATAATCAATATCAGTAGTATATTTTTTTATTTTTTTAACAGGAATAATTGTACCCCTTGGAATTAATATATCCATAACTCCTCCCGATGTTTCTAAACCTATTGACAAAGGAGTGCGATCAACTAATAATAATTTATCTTCTATTTCTGAACTATTAGTTAACATATAACCTTGTATTGCAGCTCCAATTGATACTACTGTATCGGGGTCAATTGAACAATTTACATCTTTATTAAAAAATCTTTCGACACTATATCTAATTATTGGTATTCTAGTCATACCGCCTACCATGATAATTTCATGTATTTTTTCTTTTTCTAGTTCACATATTGATAATACATCATTTAATGGTTTAATTGCCATTCTTATTAAATCTTCTGTAATTTGATTAAAAGTTTCTCTACTTATTGGAACTGATAAATTTTTATTTTCAAAAAAATCTTTAATTATAATTTTAGTTTGTAAATTATCACTCAATGCAATTTTAGTTTGTTCTGATAAATATTTTAATTTTTGAAGATTATTTTCATCAATTTTTTCTATAAAATAATCTTTTTCATATTTATGTTCATTAATAAAATGATTAATTACATATTCCATTATTTTTTTATCAAAATCAGAACCGCCTAAATTATTATTACCACAAGAACCCAATACTTCATATAAACCATCACTAATAAACACACAACTTACATCTAAAGTTCCTCCACCAAAATCATAAACAATTATATTTTTTTCTGAATTATTCAAACTCTTTCCTAAACCATAACATAATGCAGCGGCAGTTGGTTCATTTATTAGTCTTAAAACATTAAATCCAGCATTAGTTGCACAATTCTTAACTATTTCTCTTTGATTTTTGTTAAAATATGCGGGAACTGATATAATAGCATTTACTATAGAAATATCTTCATTAAATTTATTTGATAAAAACATTTCAGCTCTTGTTTTAAAACTCATAAATAAATGTGTTGCAATTTCTTCGGGATAATAATATTTTTCATTATTAGAATCGTAAATCTGTATGTTATCAGAATCATCTGAAATTAAATTATAAGCCAATATATCTAATAAAGATTGAGGTAATTCTGAATATTTTTTTCCCAATAGTTTTTTTATTTCATAAATTAAAAAAGTGGTTTTATTGTGGTTTTCATCATTAGTTTTATCAAAAATATTTTTTCTTAAATATGCTTCTTTACCAATAATTTTTTTATTTGATAGAATTTCTATAACAGTAGGTATTACTGCTGAATTATCATAATCTGATATAATTAATGCTTTGTTTTTATACCAAACACTCATACAAGAATTTGTAGTTCCAAAATCAATACCTAAACAAAAATTTTTGTTATTTAATGAATTTACTTTGTTAATTTGTTGATTTGAAATTTGATTTGTATCTTGAGACATTGAATTATTACTGATAATTTATAACATTTTATATTGATTTAATTTTAAGATAAAAATAATTTAATTATAATTATTATATTATGCCAGGAGGTCTTATTCAAATTGCTAGTTATGGTTCACAAGATTTAACATTGACAGGTAATCCACAAATAACTTTTTTTAAAATTGTTTTTAGAAGATATACAAATTTTGGTATTAGAACAGTCGAAATTGCTTTTGATAATCCAGTTAATTTTGGGGAATATTGTACAATAACAATCCCTAAATCTGGAGATTTACTTACAAAAGCTACACTAAAAATAAAAGCACCAGCATATGATCTTACAGATTTAAATAATAAATTTAAAAGTGACTTGAATTCTAATGTTCAAACAGATAATTATGAGAAATTTTACTTATATTATGATTTTTTTATAAATTTTATAAATAAACTTAAAAATATTACGATTAAATTTTTTTCATTATCAAATTATAATACAGGTTCTATTACATATATTCAAGATTTAAATAACTATATTTTGACTTTTATTGAACAAAGTGAATATCTTCAATTTTTTAAAGTAGTAAATATATTTTTATATAATACTTCTGATATAGATATAGCTGTCAATAACGTAAAATACTCAAATACATTTACAAATGCCTCATTATATAAAATAAGCAATAATAATCTTCTTTATATTTATGAAAATTATAAAGAAATTGATTATCCATATAATATGTTTAAATTTATGATTGAAGAAAATATGAAAATATTAGATGAGTTAAATAATGTTATTTATGAAAAATTATTAAATATATTTACAATACCAAGTATTATTTCATTAGGATGGATAAAAAAATTAGCAATATTTCTTATAGAACAAGTTGAAATGTATATTGGTAGCAATTTAATTACTAAAATGAGTTCAAACTATATTGATATTTATGGACAATTAAATTATAAAAATGTTGAAATATACAATAGAATGATTGGAAATTATCAGGAATTTAATAATCCCACAATTATAAAAAAAGAAGAATTTTTATATTTACCTTTGCCATTTTGGTTTCAAAATAATTATGGATTATCAATACCTTTAATTGCTCTTCAATTCAACAATATGCAATTAAAATTTAAATTAAGAACTTTAATAGAGTTAATTTTTATTCAAATTACAAGAACGAATTTTTCTAATGAAAATATAAAAAATCAAATAATCGATTTAATATTAAGTAAATCTATTAATATATTTAAAAATGATTTGGAAATGACACTTTTAGTAGAATATGCTTATTTAGATAATATTGAAAGGAAAAAATTTGCTCAATCAAGTCATGAATATTTAATAACGCAAGTTCAAGAAATTAATTTTCCAAATATAACACCCTTTAATAGTAATTTTGAACTAGACTTTTTCCATTGTTGCAAAACTATGTATTGGTCGTCTAATCAATATAAAAATATTAATAATTTATTTGGAGAGAATTTGTTTGATAAATATACTGTGACAAATTATATGATAAAATATAATAATAACAATATTAACTATATTAATTATTTAAAAATATTATATAATTCAAGTATAGTATTTAACCTTAGTGCTTTTATAGAAGGATTATATAATTTTAATAATTCGCCAGTAAATAATACTTTATATTTTCAAGATGTAAATACTAGTTTAATTGAAACACAAAACTATATTGTTAAGGAAATTTCTCCATTTTTACTATCACAAATTAATTTAAACGGAGTTTCTCTAGTAGCACAACCATTTGCATATTTTAATTTTTTACAACCATATAATTATTTTAAAAATACTCCAAGTTTAGGTATCAATGTTTATTCTTTTTCTTTAAGTCCTACTGAAACTCAACCAATGGGTTCTTGTAACTTAAGTAGAATACCTAAAACATCTATAAATTTTAAATTATTCAATAGCGATCAAAATCTTGATAATGTAAATGAGTCTGAAATTATTAATGGTAATATGGTTTTAACCAATTTAAATAATTATAGAATAAATATTCAAGTTGAAAATTATAATGTATTGAGATTTATTGGTGGAATTGTTGGTATTGCATTTACCTATTAAGATTTTTTTAATATAAGTTAAAATTAAATAATTATAAATATGTATAGTATTTATAATTATAAATGCCGGGCGGTTTTTTACAATTACTTACAACAGGAAAAGAATCTGAATATTTGAATTATACACCCAATATATCTTTTTTTAAATCCTATTTTAGGAGACATACTAATTTTTTTATTAATAATTTAGAAGTTTTTGGAAATTTTTATGAAAAAACAGAAGTCAATACATTTTTAATTCCAAAATCAGGAGATTTATTATCAAAAGGATTTTTAAAATTTAATTTTGATGAAAATTATATTGAAATATTGGGTAATTATGACAATATGGTTTCTACTTTAACATCTGATATTACATTATTTTTTGATTCATATAATATTTACATTAATGATTATGATAAAAGTATAATTGACAATATTAAAAATGTAAAATTTATTTTAACTAATAATGGTATTCAATATTTTTCTCTTATGAGTACTTATATTATTGAAGAAATAAAACTTATTTATAAAATAAAAATTGACAAGAATATTTATTTTCAAAAAGATAATACAAATGTTCTTTATAATATTAATTTACCATACTATTATTACGGATTTATTTACGAAATAAATTACAATGATTTATTAAATTCAACATCTGAACCAAATAATATATTGTATTTACTTATAAATGGTTTAAATTATGAAACAATGAGATACTTTAGATTAGATTTACAAAACTTAAATATAGCATTCAAATTTACTTTTGACAATTTTAATATTTATAAAAATCTATTGTTTTTTTGTTTACAAATTTTAGATAGTTCAATTTATCAAAATATTTGTAAAATCAATCAATATGATATTTATTTATCTTTAAAATTTAATTTAGGTAATAATGTGGGAATAGAAAAATTAATTAAAATTGTTGATTATATAAAAAATTTATTTTTTGGATATTCAAATATTAAGGCTAGATATTATACTAATAAAATCAGATATTCTGATATTATTATTAAAAAAAATGAATATTCTTCTTTTGTTAATAATATGTTTGGAAAAAAATACCAAAGTATTTTTAATAAATATTCAAGCGGTAGTACAAATATTGAAATTTATCCTGATGAATATTTATATTATAATATTATTTTTCCTTCCAAAATACTAAATGATAGCATAACAAATTATTTTATAGAAATGGATATTTTTAATTTAAAAGAAAATATAATATTTGGAAATTTAGACACTAATGATTATAATGGTTCTTTAATTAATAATGAAACCATTTTTTTTAATACAGCAAATATAAATAATCCTTATTCATTATGTGTCATTACCTATATAAAAATGTTTGTGAATTTAATTATAAATAAATCTAGTAATCAGACTATTCAAGAATTTTTATTAATAATAAATGACAACATTAACAGAATTAATTACATTAATAAATATTTTAATAATGTTGATAATTTTAATGAAGTTATATTGGATACTATTATAAAAAATAATGTTTTATTTTTAAATAAATCATCCATAAGAAGTATTGTCTATCAAAATGTTTCTTTTAATAATTATAATGTTCTAGTTGAACAATTTGCTAATAAAAAAATTTCACAATATGAAAGCTCAATTATTAATTATTATATTTTTAAAAATATAATTGGGAATATCAATTCAAATAGTTATTGTGCTTTTGATATGCAAAATTTATTAATTGAAAGTATTATTTTAGCAAATTATACAAATTTAAATTTTTCAGGTTCTTTATCAACTAATTTTTTCTATACAAATTTATTAAATTATAACAATAATAATAATATTTTTAATGCAATCTTATATAATTATTTTCCTGGATTTAAAATTAATGAACCAATTGATGCTTTTAATATTTTAGAACAAATTTATAAAAATTTAGAAAATTTCTTATACTATGTGATTTATTTAACTGAAATTATAATAAATACATCTAAACCAATTTATAATATATCAAATAAAGTAGCTTCTAGTATATATTCAAATAATGGATTAACTCAACAAATTATTTATGAATATCCTTTAGGAAATATTATTTTTCCTTTAACTAGTTCATTCTTCTTTTATACTACAAATACAATTATGGATTATAATTATCAAAATAATTATAATATATTTTATAATACTAATAAACCAAATTACTTTGAAAAAATTAGGGATACAATAAAAAAATTATACAATAGTAATTTTGATATATACAATATAAATATAAATAATTCACCAAAAAACTTTAATGAAATATTTGATTTTTTTAATAATTTATTTTTGGAAAATATAATTTCAGATTATTATAAAAAAATTCAAATTTTTCTTAGTATTTCTCAATATAATAAAATAACTGATTTTATTTCGTCTATTAATGGTATAAATAGTCAAATAGTTTATAATTCTGTTAATCCTGATATAGATAATATTATCTTATACGATTTATTTAAAATAAGTGACTTTACATTGTTCAATGGTTCTTTTTCTAGTTATACAATAAATTACCCAAAAGATAATAATTTTTACTTTATTGGTAGTGATTTGACAATAAATACGAATTATTTAAAATTTATATTTTTACCCAATTCTCCTTATTATAGAATTTATTATTTATATAATTTTTTAACAACAATTAGTACTGATAAAAAATTAATTAATGAAATTCCTGAAGATTTATTACAATTAAGAAATTTTTTATTAAAATATTTACAAATTTACATAAATAACTTTAATTATATAAAATTAGACATTTCTAATTATGCTTTACCAAATTTTAATATAGAACCAATAGAATTTATAAATTTAAATGAATATTTTATTTGCTATGATAACATCAATATATTATTTAATGAACAAATTAAAGATTTATTTAAAAATAGTGCATTGTTAAAAGATTTTTACGTTTATGCTCCGTTTTATATAAAAAAAGAAAACTATTTACTCCAAAAAAAAGTATTAACAGAAACTATATTAAAAAATCAAGGAATTAATATTCAAACTGGATTGGATATATTTTATCTTATTGGAAATATTATTAATTATCAAAAATATAATTTTGATGATTTAGTAATTTATTATTTTATTATGGGAATATATTATAATAATGAATTTTTTGTTAATGTGAATAAAATAATTGATTTTGTAAATGCTTTTTTTCAAAAAGATGATAATAATTATTCAAATGTAACCAATATACTTAGTCAAATAATTAATGATAGTAAAAGAAATTCATTAAATTTTCACTATAATCCACAAGAATTTATAAATAATCCTAATTATTATAATTGTTACTATGCTTCATTTTCAATAGGTACAATGTTTGATAATATTGATAAATTAATAACTAGCACAATTAATGAGATTTATGCAATACCAAGTCAATTAACTAATATTAATATGTTTTCTTTATTTTATACTAACAAAACATTTGATATAAAAAATTATCAAAATATTTTATCATATGAACAAGTTAATAATGGTTTTGTCTATTTCAAAAATCAATTATTTAATATAAACGTGAGTTTTGGTGATAATTTATACAATTATTATGTAAATGCATTAAATGGAATAATAAAATATATATTTGATAATTTTTCTTATTCAATTAATTATTTGGTTTCTGAATATATTTTTTCAGATTTAATAAAGACTTTTGATGAATATCAAGATATTTTTAATTCAGTAAATAATACTGATATAAATTTATACAATATTGTCAATAATTTATTATTTGATTTTAATATTAAATTTTATCCAAAAAAATTTCAAACTAACAGAATTATAACAATATATTTACTATATTATTTTTTTGTTATAACTTTCTTAAATAGTGACATAAATAAATTTATACAAAATAAAGATAATTTGATAACTTTTGACGTTTTTGTTAACTCTAAATATTCACAAAATATTTATTTAAATTTACTAAAAGATATTATTACTTTATTAAATAATACCAATGAAAAACTAAAATTTAATTATTCAACTATTTATTCTGAATATATCATCATATCAAATTATATTATTGATTTATCAATTAATTTATTTGAAAATAAAATTTATAATTTTAATACTACATTAACTGACCCTAATAAATTAACTTATAAAATTTTTGATAATCAATATAATCTGAGCGATAATCTTAATTGGTTTCAAAATAATATTATATTTCCTGGACAAATATCATACAATAGCCAATTTTATAAAAAATATAATGAAACAATTTTAAATATTCAAAAACAAAATGAAAAATTATTATATATATCAAATAATAAATATTTTTTAAATTATATTACTTCGAATAACTTAGTTAGTACTGATTTATTTAAAACAAGTGTAGATTACTTAAATACTATTTATAATCAAACATTAACTATAATAAAGAAAATTTATAATAATTTACAAAAATCCTATTTGTCTTATAACAATTTTACTACTACAAATTATGGAATAACCTTAATAGATTATATATTTGCAATACTAGACAAATTTTATAATAATTCGGTGAACAACAGAACCTATACATATACATTTATGTTTTCAAACACAAAAAGTTTAGAAAATTTTAATACTGGACTAAATGCTATTATTAACAACGATATTTATGATATTACTAAATACAAATCAGTAATTAATGATTTGAGTTTCTTAAAAGACTTTACGACAAGATACTTTAATTTAAGAATTATATCTTCAATTAATATTGAAAGAAATATCAATAGATATATTTATATTTTTATAAACAACTATATATTAGAAAATTATAAATATGACCAATATCTAATAAATTTTATGAATACTAATTCTCTATACGATTATGTAAAACTTTTTAATAATATTTATTTAAATACAAATAACATTATTTATCAAAAAAATCTATCTATTTATCAAAATGATATAATTTATGAAATTTTAAATTTTGAAAATTATACTGATCAAAATAATTTTTTACAAAATCCAGTATTTAATGATTTTATTATTAATTTTTCTCTCTATCCAAATAACAAAAATTCCTTTTATAAAAATTTTAAAAGATATTTGTCATTCTTAAAAGAAAATAATTCTTCAAATTTATTTGATAAATTCATATTATCCAATGGTCAACCAATAATTAATTATTTTTTAGACGTTACTAATTTAAATGAATTTCATGAATATATATATAACTTTGTTAATTTAAATGAATCTTACTCACCATTACATATTTATAATAATATACTATATCTAAAAGAAAACACAAATAATAATAGTAGTATATCTTCCAAAATAAGCATAAATTTTGATAATTTAATGAAAAAAATATTAATTTATTTGTATATTGTTTATCTAATCAATGCTAATCTTTTTAATATAATTAATGATAATATTAGCAACAAATTATTAAAAAATCATACACTTGAATATGATTTCATAAAAATGAAAGTTTTAGTGAATTTAAATAATATAATCAATACAGAGTTTTTGGATAAATTAAAAGTATATATTTACTACATTACTGTTTTTGATAAAAATTATCCATCAATATATAATATATTACATAACCAAAAACATTGTGATAAACACCATAAACATCCGCATCCTTGTAAAAAATGTTGTGAGGATGAAGATTATTGTAAATTTAAATTATGCAAATGTAACAATATTATGTATCCTGAATATGTAAATCAATTTAATAACCCTGCTTTCTTTTATGATGTAAAAAATAATACAAATGCGTCTGATTATTTAAATTTATGTATTAAATATGTTTCATCATATGAAGAAACTATAGGTTTTAGTGATGTCATTATTGATTCAGTAATTGTTCAAAATGAATCAAATAATATTACGTTTTCAAAATTAGTACAAAGTTATAATGTTATGCTAAATTTAGATCAAAGTTTAAACAATCAAAATTCTTATTTTTTAACAAATGCAACATTAAATTATTTATATAATTTTTATAATAATGTGATTGTAGATATCAATGGTATTAATCAACAAAAGATTAGTTCATCATTTATTATAAACCAGAAAAAATATTATACCAATACACTAGTTGAAAATACAAATATATTATTTATTTTATTAGTAGTTCTATTAAATAAATATAATATTACTTATGACAAACAAAAAGAAGATTTAGACAATATTATTTCTAATTTTTGGATAGGTACATTTAATGTAAATGAAATTTTTGAACAATTAAAGGGCTATACGTCAGATGACTATATTAAAAACAATACTATAAATTTAAGTTCGACAAAAAATTTAATTGAAAATACTAACAATACATATTTATCTGATGTTTCATATGTTTTTTCAAGATCGCAAAATATAGCTGATTTATCGGAATTGATAACAGGGACTAATAATTATTCAAATATAATTCCGACTGATTATGACTATGATTTAATTAATTTTACAACAAAAACTATATATAGTGAAGGTATTGATATTTATAAAAAATATTATTTAGATAATTATAACTTTTATAATTTTCAGGATAATTATGATACCATATATAAAAGTAAATATACGTATTATAATAATATAATTAATAATAATTATGCTCTTCTAAATATTAAAAATGTTAATCTTGATTTATTTAATAAAATATTTATTGATATAATATACACATTGTTATATCAACCATTTAGTATATATGACGGAAATAATTATGCATTTACAGAAAATTTTAATCAATTAATTAAACTTTATAAAAAATATTATTTTTCATTTAAACTCAGTACAACTTTATCTGATGTCAACAATTTAAAATTATTAAATTATTTAAAAATATCAGGGAATCAAAATTTAACCATAAATGAAATAGGAAATTATATAAAACAATTATATTATTATGAATTATTTGGACTACCATATGATCCAAATTATTTTTCTGGAACTATAAGAGATAATTTTAAAATATTCATTGATATAATTGAATTTAATGGTAACTATAATTTAGAATTTAATTATAAAATTAATAATATAGTTTTATATTTTGAAAGTAGTATAATATTAATAAATTGGTATTTAAACAAAAATTTTAACATTGACAAAAGTTCTAATATTCAAATAATAAAAATTTTAATAAATGACATAATTCAAGAAATAACAAGTTTTAATAATATATCTTTATATTTCAAAAATTTTTATTTATATTACATAAATCAATCATCAGAATTATTATTTAATAAAATAGTTAATATTATAAATTATAGCGATTTTGTAAATCGATTTTCCAAAGTAATTAGACAATTAATTTATTATACTGACAACATTAATTGGTTTGTTAATTTAAATAATGCATATTTAAGCTATTTCAAAGATGTAAAATTTTATTATAAAGTGTATGTTGATAATAATTATATAATAAAAGAATTTAGTTTATCGCTAAATGAATTAGAACAATATAGTGTATCTTATATAAATTACTTATTAGGTGATAACGGAATTAATAATGATCAAAGTAAATTATATATAATATTAAAAAATATTATAGATATTACTATAGATGGTGTTGAAATTAATACATTAAATATTTTATATGATTTTATATTTAATAAAAAAAATAACTTTACAAATATATCTGATTTTTCAAATACATTAACAAACAATCTTTTTAATTTAATTATAAATATGAACTATGGATCAGTATATACTGAATATGACACTATATATTTGAACGAATCATTAGATTTTAAATTATTGTTATTAAATTATATAGTTATGTCAATAAATGAACCAAATTTGACCATAGAATATATTTATAATACAAGTCAAAAATTAAAAGTACTATACAGATTAGAAATATTTTATATATACATTACGAACATTTCAGATTATTTATTCAAAAGGAATTTTTTGTATACAATTTGCAATTCTAATAAATATATATATAACAATATAGAATTTTTAAGTTTAAGTTTAGAAAATGACATTTGTATTTATTTAGATTTTATCAATAAAAATATAATAAAAGATAACCAAATATCTAATTATTACAAAACTATACAAAATAAAACTATTAAATCTATAGTAAATTACGGAATCAATAATTTTTACAACTATAGCGCAAACTTAAATTTTTTGGAATATATATATTTGGACATAACAACAAAATTCAATAAGCAAAATGAAACATCAATATTAAATATATTTATTCAAAATAGTATTATTAACATAATTAATCAATATAATTTAACAACAGAAGACTTTACAATTTATAAAACTAATGTAAAATATATTACTAATGTGTTTGATTTAATTTTGAGTACTTTTAGTAAAACTTTAGATATTCCCAAAAGTATATTTGGAGGAACTAATAAACAAAATTCTAGTATAAGAGTAACACTAGTTCAATTATTAAATATTTTTTCACAAGAAAATTTTAATTATGATAGCAATATCATCACAATATTTACCTTAATTTATGATAACTTTAATAATTTAGGTTTTGAAAAGATTAATTACAATATGTTTATAACTTATTTTTACTATGTATGTATGATACAATATATTTTGAATAAATGGGATAATATAACTAATGAATATTTATTTAATAATCATGAAAAATTAATTTATGAACTAATCAATGATATAAATAAACAGATATACTATTATTTAAATAACTCTGGAAAGGAAAAAGAAAAAGCAAACATATTTTTTGATGGTCTCAATAAACTTTTATTTAACACATATGATAATCAAGCATTTATAAATGAAATAATTAAATTTTTTGATACATTTGTTCCTTTAAATAATATTTTCAAAGAAGAAAATTTTACAATAATACAAAATAAAATAAGTATGAGAATGTATAATGGTGGAAACATACAAAATAATACTTCAAATATGGAAATTTTACTTTATAATAAATATGTTCCATTTAATAAAATTTTAATTTGGAAAAATATGTTAGTTAATATTGTAGATGGAAATACTTCACTTCCAATTTTTTATATGAAAAGTTTAAATTACGATACATTATTTGATATTCCAGTTTTATATTTAACTAAAATTATAAAAATTAATGATGGATTATTTTCTAATAATGGAGCAATTAATTTAATTAAAAATATGGAACTATATATTTCTGATGAATTAATAGATAATATAAATAATACAATGTTAATAATTATTAAAGATTTAATGACTAATTTAAATATTTTAACTGCATTAAATGAAATGTTAGGAATAAATACAACTGAAGATTTTATTAAACCAGGACCAATAAAACCATATATTTTAAAATCATATAAAAATAAATCATTATATATACCATTAAAATTTTTCTTCAAAGATACAATGAATGCCATTCCCTTAATATCATGTATGTATTCAGATATTTCTGTACGAGTCAATAATAGTAAAAAAGACCTTTTTAAAGATTTTTATACTTTAAATTATATTTATTTGCCAAATAAAAGAATTAAAACTAGTATGTTATTAGACTTTATTTTATTGGAAAGAACAGAAAGAAAAAGACTAACATTAAATAAACAAGATAATTTAATAGAGAAACATAATTATTATACAGTTTCACAAATAATAAATACACAAATAAATGAACAAAGTGAATTTATGTATGTAAATTTTGATTTTAATATCAATGGTTTAATTAAAGAAATATTTTGGACATTAGATTTTTTTGTAAATGGATATTTAATTGAAAATAAAAATTTTTCGGGAGAAAATATATTTAGCATGATATTATCGACAGTATTTTATTTAGATGGTATTAAAAGAGACGGAATAATTCCATTATCAACAAAAAATAAATCCTTATCAATGAATATAAATAATTTAAGCAATACACCAATTAATAATATAATTAATCAATATAATAATGTAACAAGAACAGATTTTAATTTAAAAGATGTTAATAAAAATTTAGAAGAAGCAATATATATAAATAATATTCCTAAAAATAATGTTTCAGACTTAAACACTTCAAATTATCAAGTACCTAATCCAAATAATCCGGGTGATAATGTAGTAATGACTTCAAATAATATAACAACATATAATTATAATGATATAACAAGATTAATAAATCCTTATAGATATAATACAAGAGTAAATGCAAATAATAATATAAATACATATAGTTTTGCTTTTGAACCAGAAAAATTTCAACCAACGGGTGC
>Ga0194129_10003313_pt1 | contig 22475 bp, 14 predicted proteins | sample TA2KigCa35mmetaG_FD_150862 | JGI IMG/M metagenome (GOLD analysis project Ga0194129, IMG submission 150862) | Freshwater microbial communities from Lake Tanganyika, Tanzania - TA2015038 Kigoma Deep Cast 35m | ecosystem: Environmental > Aquatic > Freshwater > Lake | place: Tanzania: Lake...
TTCCCCTGGGCGTCGAGCCGCGCGTGGTAGCCGAGGTCGTTCACCGGCGCGAACGCGTGATCCTCGCCGCCGCCGTTGAACGCGATCTTGAATTTGCGCGGGAGCTTCGAGGCGATTGGGTGCCGCAGGAAGTGACGGCTGAGGGCCTCGGCGTACGGCACGGGATCGAAGACCTCGTCGGCCGCGACGCCCGCGCTCGGGCTCGTGGTCACGTTGCGGATCGCGTTGCCGCACGCCTCGCGCGTCGTCAGCCCCGACGCGGCGAGGCGCCCGAGGATCGTCCCGACCTCGTCGAGCGGAATGAAGTGGAGCTGCACGTTCTGGCGCGTCGTGACGTGCACGAAGCCTCGCCCGTGACGCGAGGCGACGTCCGCGAGCGCCTCGACCTGCTCCGCCGAGACGATCCCCTGAGGCAGCTTGACGCGCACCATCGAGAGCGTGCCCTCTTGGCGCTGACCATAGGTGCCGTTGACGAGGCGGAAGGCGCGCCACTGGTCGCTCGTGAGCTCGCCGCGCTCGAAGCGTGCGAGCGTGTCGACAAAGGTGTCGACGTCGCGCTCGTCGGCGAAGTCGAACCGAGCCGGTCCGAACGTCGTGTCCCCAGCGGTGGTTTCCGCCCTTCCGTTGCCATCGTCAAGCGCTGCCAAAGTGCACCTCCGCGCGGTCGTGAGAGTGAAGCGTGAGCGCCGGCTCGACTCCGAGCGCGGCGCGGATCGGTGCCGCCGCGGCGACCACGTCGCCGAGCACGACGAGGCCCGGGAGATCATCGCGGTCGGGCGGCAACGTCACGCGGCCGAGCTCAGCGAGCGTGCCCACCCACGACCAGGCGCGCGCGGTCGTCGCGCCAAGGACGATCGCCGCGGGGACATCGGGACGAAAGCCGCGCTCCAAGAGATGCTCCGCGATCCGGGCGCGCCCGCCGAGCGCCATGAGCAGCACACACGTGACCGCGCTCGGATCCTGCGCGGCGAGCACCTTCAAGCAGGTCTCCTCGGGCACCGCCGTCAGCACGAGCACACCGCTCGAGACGCCGCGCAGCGTCACCGGGATTCCGGCGGCGCCCGGGCCGGCGATGGCGCTCGACACACCGGGGACGACCTCGACCGCGACGCCTGCCTCCGCGAGGGCGAGCGCCTCCTCGCCTCCGCGCCCGAGCACGAAGGGGTCGCCGCACTTCAGCCGCACGACCCGCTTGCCGCTGCGTGCGGCCCGCACGAGGAGCGTGTGGATCGTGTCCTGCGCGACGCTGGCCCGCCCCGCGCGCTTGCCGACCGAGAACTTCGCCGCGCGCGGTGCGAGCGCGAGCGCCGATTCATCGACGAGCGCGTCGTAGAGCACGAGATCCGCCACGGCGAGCGCGCGAGCCGCCCGCAGCGTGAGGAGGTCGGCGGCGCCCGGGCCTGCCCCGACGAGCCACACCTTGCCGCACGACGGCCGCCGGACGGTCACGGCCGCACCGCCGCGGGCGATGACGAGGGGGTGCAGTTCGGCCGAACCGAGAGAAGGGTACCTTCGCTCGACGCAGAAAACGGTGAGCGCATGAGAGACTGCGTCCGTGCGAGGCGGGGCCGAGGGCGTTCGACATCGTCCATCTTAGTGGACACGAATACTTGCGGACGAGACAGCCGTCAACGAATCAGGCGGCCTCCACCCGATAACGCCGCCGCACCGCGCCCCCTCGAGGTGAGCGTCGAGGGCGCTCCCGCGTCACGGCCTCAGGAGCCTCAGGGGATGCAGACGCCGACGGCGTCGGGGACGTCGCTCACGTTCGAAAAGCCGACGTTGAGCTCCTTGAACGAGGTGCACGTGCCGGCGGCACAGCCCGGTGCCGTGAGGTCACAGACGGCGCGACACGCGAACGTCATCGGGGGGTACTTGTCGACGGGGTGGATCGTCATCTGCAGCCCTGGGCCGCAGACCAACGTGCTTCCGGGGTTCTTGCCCTCGGTCAGGAAGGGCCCCTGGTAGGGCGGCACGCAGGCGAAGCCGCCCGGAAGCGTCCCGTCACCGATGAACGTGCAGGCGTTCTCGGTGGGACACTTCGGCTTCAGCGGGTCGCACGCCTCCCGACAGAAAGCGCCTTCCTTGTCGCACGTCGCCGAGCCTGGACACGGCGCGCCCTGGATCATCACGACGTGGGTATCCCCGCACGGCACATAGCAGTACGGCGACTGGGGCTGCGAGAACTGGCAGACCTCCGCCTGACCCGCATCCGCGCAGGCAAACATCGGGCACGCGTCGCAAGCATCCCCGTTCGTGTCGCCGTCCGTGTCGTCTTGCTGCGGGTTCGCGGTGCGAGGACAGGAGGCGTCGACGACGCCATCCTGATCCGTATCGAGCACGCGCTCGATGTCGGGCACGACCGCCGCCGAGCCGAGATCGTCGAGGCGCTTCTGCAGGTTCGCCATCACCGCCTTGGCGTCGAGCGCAAGCAGGCCGGCCATGAGCTTTTGCTTGCTGCTCGCGGAGAGCTTCCCCGCCTCCTCGAGGTTCGTCGCGATGGTGTTGGCCAGCTCCTGCAGCCCGGCGTCCGAACCTGCGGCCTGAAGGAGCACCGCGCTCGCTGCGAGCAGGTAACGGTTCGCGGGAGTGTCGCCCCCGAGGAGGTTCATCTGGATCCCCTGCGCGCCGGGATCGAAGTCCGCTGGGGTGATCGCGAACTCGGAGCGGAGCTCCTTTTCGGCCTGCAGGATCGCGGCAGGGAACGTCGATCCCCCAAGCACCAGCTTCCGCACACGCGCGTAGGTCAGGTGCGTGATCAGATTGAGGAACGCGTTCTGAGGACCCGCATTCTCCACGAGGTAGAGCGCCCGGAGCGTGAGCTGGGAGACGGAGAGGCTGCCCTTGACCTCATCGAAGTAAAACCCCTCGCCCTGGATCGACACCGGGCCGAGCGCGGCAGAGTCGACGGCAAATTCGCCCTTGTCGTTGGTGGTCTGGGTGAGGAAGGTCTGGCCGGTCGGGTTGGCCTTCTCGTTCAACGGCGAGACGGAGATCGACGATCCGAGCACGAACGGTCCCTTTTGAACGCCGCCCTCGAGGGACACCGCGACCGGCGCGTCGGTGCTCCCCGATTCGCAGCCGACGACGAGCCCACCCACGACCAACGCACCGATCCCCAAGCCGGCAACGACACGACGCACCACGCGAACCTCCCTGACGCGACCTGCGCCGTCGAGGAGCGAATCACAACGGCGCTTGCGCGGCTTGCGTGCCGCTCGGCCACCGCATCCGCTCTCGGCCGTCGACCGTCAGGGGCGACAGCGGAACAACGCCTCGAAGTTGTCCTCGAGCTGCGCGAGGGCGGCGGCCTCGGACGTCTCCCACAGCTCGGCGGCATACGCGAGCGTATGCGTGACGTCGGAGGGCTCGGAGCCGCGATCCTTGACCGGCGCGAGGTAGGGGCAGTCGGTCTCGAGGAGGATGCGCTCGCGCGGCAGCGTCTGCAGCATCCGCGTGAAGCTCTCGCTGCGACGGGCGTTCGCCGGGATGCTGAGGTGGTAGCCCGACTCGGCCACCTGCCGCGCGAGCGACACCTTGCCGCCGAAGCAGTGGAAGTCGACCCGCCGCGCACCCTCCTCGTGCAGGATCTCGAGCGCGCGCCGCTCGCGCTTGCGGGTGTGGACGATCAGCGGTCTGTCGGCCTCGATGGCGATCCGAACGAGCCGTCGGAAGGCCTCCTCTTGCGCCGCCCAGAGCGACTCCGGGACCCAGTACCCGTCGAGGCCCACCTCGCCGACCGCGAAGGCCTCGTCGACGTGGTCCCGCACGAAGGCGATCGCGTCGTCGAGCGCGGGTGGCTCGCCGTCCCCATCGCGCGGGTAATCGACCCCCGCCGCCAGCATCTCGCGCATCACCGCGTCGACGGGGTAGAGCCCGATGGCTGGCTTCACGAGCGGATCGCGCCGCGCGAGCGCGAGCACGGCGGCGTTGTCTTCGGGATGCAAGCCGTTCGACACGATCGTGGTCACGCCGGCCTGCCGCGCCCGCGCCAGCACCTCGTCGAGCGCCGGGGCCATGCGCGGGTGCGTGAGGTGAGCGTGGACGTCGAAGAGACCCATGGGCGAGCTCGCGTGCGTGAGGTGACCGACCGGGGCGCGGAACGTACACCGCCTCGGCCCCAAGCTGCTATTTCTGACGGATGCGTCGCGCCCTCGCCCGCTTGGCCTCCCTCGGCATGCCCCTGGTGCTCGGGCTCGTCGACCCATCCACGGCCTCGGCGAGCGACGGGCTCGACCGACGCTGGACCGCCGCGACGCCCGACGTGATGATCGAGCGCGCAGCGCGCCGGGTGGCTGCCGATGGTGACGACGCCCTGGCGCGGCTGATGCTGATCGACTCGCTCGCCGCCGAGGCGAGCGCGGGCCATGCCCGGAGCACCCTCGCGAACCTGGGTCGTGGTGCGACCTCGCTCGCGACGACGGCGCGCTGGCTCGCGCGGGCGCTCGAGCCGGAGAGCGCAAATCCGCCGAGCGGGTTCGACGGCCCCTCGCCGGACGGCCTCGTGCGAAGCTTCTCGGTCCTCGGCCCGTTCGAGAACACGGGCGGCGGCCTCGTGCGACGCGAAGGGGTCGAGCTGCCGGGCTTCGACTTCAGGACCGCCGATGCCTCGTGGGGAGCCATGACCGTGAAGCCGGTGCGCGCCCTCGCGAGCTCGATCACGGCCCGTGGCCTCCCGCTCGACCTCTACGTCCACCCGCGCCGCGAGTCGTGCTCGTACCTCGCGACGGCGGTGACGGTGCCCACCGCGCAGCGGCTCGTCGTCGCGGTCGCCGCTTCGGGGAGCTACCGGCTCGCCTGGGACGGCCATGACGCCGCCGGCAGCGCCGAGCACCACCGACGCGCCCGGCTCGATCGTGGCGCGGTCGCGATCGACGCGGCGCCCGGCCAACACTTGATTGTTATCAAGAGCTGTAGCGGCGCTCAGGAAGACAACGGGAGGGTCCGCGTCCGCCTCGCGCGACCAGACGGCTCCGACCTCGACCTCGCCCAGACCTCCGAGCCCGCCGCGCTGCAAGCGGCGCTCGAGGCAGCTCGAAGCCGGCCCGCCGATCGCATGCTTGCGGTGCTCACGCCACTCGAACGCGCAGTGTCGGTCGGGCGCGAGCCGACCATCGCAGAGTCGCTGCACGCCGCGACCGTGAGGTTGCTCGCCGGCGCCGATGACCTCCAGAGTCCGCGCGCCCCTGGCATGCTGGGACTCATCGCAGCCACCCAAGGCGTCGACGCCCAGACGCTCGCCCTCGCCGGGTACCTCGCGCCCGCGGGCGCCAACCGCTCCGGCTGGCTTCGACGCGCGCTCGAGCATGCTGCCGCCGAGCGCGACGAGGACGCCCTCGCCTTCGCGCAGCGCACCCTGATCCTCGCGCAGCTGGGCTCGCAGCAACAGGACCTCGCGCTCGCGACGTCGCAGACGCCCCCGTTCTCGCTCGCTCGTGATCCGCAGGCGGAGCTGATCCGAGCGGAGATCGAGGCTCGCCTCGGCGGCCTCGGGTTGAGCGCGGCGGCCATCGGGCGCCTGGAGCGGGAGACGCGCGCGCGGGGCGTGACCGCACCCGAAGCGGTGTGGCGTGCGCTCGCGCAGTTCAGCCAGCGGACGGGTCCGGAGACCCATCTCGCGGCGCTCGACCGGCTGGTCGCGATGGCACCGGGGTACCGTGGCGAACGGAACGTCGTCGCGCGACGTATCCGCAGCGCCACCGAGCTCGAGCGCGCCGCGCTCGCGGACCGACCGCACCTCGACGACGCCCGGATCCTCACGCGGATCGGAAACGCGCTCCTCACCTCGGGGAAGCCTGCCTCCGCGTTCGAGCTGTTCTCGGCATCGGCGGCGCTCTCACCGAACCGCGCCGAGGCGCACCTCGGGCTCGCACGTTCGCTGCAAGCCTCGCCGCTCTCCGAGTCGTTCCTCCCGACGATCCAGGCCGCGCTGCGCCGCGCCCGCGAGCTCGAACCCTCCGCGACCGAGATCACGGCGGAGCTCGGCTTCCGGGAGGGTCGGAAGAGCGGATCCGTCGAGGTCGATCCCCGTGCGGCGATGCTCGTCCCACCCGAGGAGTTTCTCGCGCGAGCGAAGGCCAAGCCGCTGCCCAAGGACGGTGTCTTCGCGCGGCAACTCCATTGGCGCCGCGTCGTCCGGATGCTCGCCGATCGCAGAATTTCCCAGACGATTCACTACGCGCGCGAGATCGGCGTCGAGCCCCGCTCCGACGAAGATCGCGTCGAGAACGTTCCCGAGGCAGGCCCGACCAGCGAGCTGCTCGTCGCGCGCCTGCATCGGCCCGATGGCTCGGTGCTCGAGCCCGAGGAGAAGGACTCGACCGGCGGCCACATTCGCTGGCCTCAGCTGCGGCGGGGCGACGTCGTCGAGGTCGCGGTGCGCAGCTTCACCCCCGGTCCGGTCGGGCGGCGCGGCGATGCGCCGTACTACTTCGTGGACTACGTGGGGTCGGTCTCGACCGAACCCATCCTCTACAATGAGGTGGTGATCGACAACCCGGACGGGTCGCCGCTCGCGTTCGACGTGATCGGCGGCAAGCCCGATCGCACCCTGGTGAGCCGCGAGGGCGACCGCACGGTGACGCGGCTCATCTGGGACACCCCGCCGACCATCGCGGACGAGCCGCTCGCGCCGCCTGCCAGCGAGACCATGCCCATCGTCGTCGGCTCGATCTATCCGACCTGGAAAGACTTCCTCGCCTGGTACCGCGGAGCCATCGAGGGGTTCACCGTCCCCGACGAGCAGATCAAGCAGGTCGCGCGCGAGCTGACGGTCGGGAAGACCTCCCGCGAGGAAAAGCTAGAGGCGCTCTTCAACTACGTCGCCGACGACATCCGATACGTCAACTACACCTCGAGCGAGTGGTGGTTGCCGAATCGCCCGCAGCACCTCCTGGCCCGCCGGCAGGGCGACTGCGACGACAAGGCGAACCTGCTGATAGGCCTCCTCCGCGCTGTCGACATCGAGGCCACCGAGGTGCTGATCCAGACGCGCATGACGGGCCAACCCCGCATCCTGCTCGAGTCGAAGATCGCGGTGCCGATGTTCGATCACGGCATCGTCTACCTGGCCGATGGCAAGGGCGGCGGCCGCTACCTCGACGCGACGAGCCCGCAGAGTCGGCTCGGCACGACGCCGTCGATGGACGCGCGCGCGGCAGCGGTGCTCGTGCAAGACGGCGCCGTGAGCGTCCTCGCGACGCCCCCCTCGAGCCCGGAGGAGCATGGGATCGACGCGCGCTGGACCCTCGAGGTGGCGGCGGACGGGAGCGCGAAGGTGGCCGCCACCGAGCACCACGTCGGCGACGCAGCCTTCGTGCTGCGGACAAACCTCGGCCAGGTTGACGCCCGCGCGCAGTGGGTCGAGCTGAACCTGGTCGCGCGCAGCCTCCCGAGCGCCAAGCTCGAGGGCGAGGTGGGCTTCGACGGCTCGCTCCCGAACGGCGCGGCTCGGGTCGAGTACCGCGCCTTCTCACAGCGGCTCGCCCGAAAGGAGGGTCTCGATCTCGTGCTCGCGCTCGCGCCGCCGACGCCGCTCACGATGCAGCTCGCACCGCTTCACGAGCGCACGTTGCCCGTGCAGTTGCCGGCGAACCTCGCGCCGTCGCACCACGACGTCCACGTGGAGGTGGTCGTCCCAGCCGGCTATCGGGTCGCCGCGGTGCCGCCGGACGACAGCTTCGTCGAGCCCAGCCTCGGCTCCGCGAAGCAAACCTTCCGGGCCAGCCCGGACGGACGACGTCTCTCGCTCGAGCGGAGCGTGCGCTTCGATGCGTCGCACATCCAACCTGATCGTTATCAAGCCTGGCGCGCCTGGCTACGTGACGTGGACCGCATGCTTCGCCGTACCGTGCGGCTCGTTCCTGTGAAAGACTGAGGGGTTCATGTCGAACGCCGCTCACTCCTCGGCCTCGGCGCGCGAGCCGACGCGCGTCCTCGTCGTCGACGACGAACAAGACCTGCGCGACCTGCTCGCCTTCAACCTCGAGTCCTCCGGCTTCGCCGTGTTGACCGCGGCGACCGCGAACGACGGGCTCGCCCAGCTTGGCGAGTCGCGACCGGACGTCTTGGTCCTCGATCTGATGCTCCCCGACATCCCCGGCATCGAGGTGTGCCGCCGGGTGCGCGCGTCGCGGGATGGCGCAAACGTGCCGATCCTCATGCTCACGGCCCGCGGCGACGAGTACGACCGTCTGCTGGGCTTCGAGGCCGGAGCCGACGACTACGTCGTGAAGCCCTTCAGCGTGCGTGAGGTGGTGCACCGCGTGCGGGCGCTGACCCGGCGCTCGCCCAGTCAATTCCCGCCCGCCGACACACTCTCGTGGCGCGGGCTCAGCCTCGACACGAGTCGTGGGCGCGTGACGATCGAGGGCGCCGAGTTGAAGCTTCGACCGCTCGAGTTCAGGCTGCTCGAGGCCCTGCTCCGGAGTCGTGGCAAGGTGATGACCCGCGCTCACTTGCTCGCCGAGGCGTGGGGGATCACCGACGACGTTCACACGCGCACCGTCGATACGCACGTGCGAAGGCTCCGGGAGGCCCTCGGCAGCTACGAAGACGGGATCGAGACGTTGCGCGGCTTCGGCTACCGCTTCCGAGAGGAGTGAGCTCCGGTGAACCTGACGTTCCGTCGAAAGCTCCTCGCATTCCACGTGGGGCTGGCGGTGATCGTCGGGAGCATCGTGATGGTGATCCTCGAGCGGAGCCTCGCGAAGGACCTCGAGGAGATCCTCGAGCGGAGGCTCGCCGCGCGCTCGAGCGGGATCGCACGGTGGCCGAAGAACACGAAGCACCCGGAGCGGCTGGTCGAGCGACTCTCCGCGGTGATCGGTGCACGTGTCGCCATGCTCGACGCGAATGGCGCGGTGATCGCCGACTCCGAACCGGGCGCGCCGCCGCCCGCGGATGACGCGGTGGCGGAGGCATGGAGCGACGACCGCTCGCATCGAGTCCGCATCTCGGTCCCGCTCGAGGACCTCCACGCCGCCATCGGACGCATGCGGTTGAAGCTCGCGTACATCTCGCTGCTCGGCTTTCTCGCGGCGGCGGCGCTCGGCTTCCTCGTGTCGCGCGTCGCCGCGAAGCCCTTGATCGCGATGACTGACGCCGCCGATCGGATCGCGAAGAGCGACTATGCGATCGCGCTGCAGACGGAGAGCAACGACGAGTTCGGGGCGCTCGCCACGTCGCTGTCGTCGCTCGCAGCCCAGCTCGATCGCGACCTCACGCGGATCCGTCAGCTCGAGCGGGTCCGCCGTGATTTCGTCGCGAACGTCTCGCACGAGCTCCGAACGCCCGTCACGGCGATCCAGGGCTTCGCGGAGACGCTCCGCTCGGGCGCGATCGACCCTGGGAGTGCGGTCCGCTTCCTCGAGGGGATCGAGCGGCACTCGGCGCGGCTCTCGACGCTGGTGTCGGCGCTGTTGCGGCTCGCTTCCCTCGAGGCGCGGTCGCCCGCCGACGTCGTCCGGGAGCTGGTCGACGTCGGCGCGATTGCGAGTCACGCCGTGGCCGCTGCCATGGGTCACGCCGGTGCAGCCGGAAAGCGCGTCGAGCCGCTCGCGGCAGCGAACCTCTTCGCGACGGGGGATCCGGTCGGGGTCGAACAGATCATCGACAACCTCCTCGACACTGCGATTCGCTACGGCGGCAGCACGATCCGCCTCGAAGGTGAGCGGCGCGGCGGCGAGGTGGTGCTGCGCGTCACCGACGACGGACCGGGGGTCCCGGCAGAGGACGTGCCGAGGCTCTTCGAGCGTTTTTACCGCGTGAAGGGCACCACCTCGCCGGGCACGGGGCTCGGCCTCGCGATCGTCAAGCACCTGTGCGAGTCGATGGGCGGCGGCATCACGGTCTCGAGCGAGCCGGGTCGGACGGCGTTCGAGGTCGCGTTGCCCGTCGCGACGGAGCCTGCCTCCTCACCCGCGTGAATCGAGGAGTGCAGCCAGCTCGGCGGGCAACGGCGACTCGACCTCGAAGGCCGGCACCCCACCTTCACCGGGCCACGCCAGGCGGCTCGCGTGGAGCGCATGGCGACCGAGCTCCGAGGGCGAGCCGTACAAGGCGTCCCCCACCAGCGGAGCGCCGAGCGCCGCGAAGTGGGCGCGGATCTGATGACGGAACGCCTTCGACGCGCTGGCCTCGACGAGCGCTCGACGACCGGAGCGCTGGAGCACGCGGTAGCTCGTGAGCGCCGGGCGCGCGCGAAGGCGCTCGACCTGCTGTGGCTCGCGGCACGCCACGACGCGACGCGCGTCGCTCGGATGCCCCGCGAGGGGAAGGTCTGTCGAGCCGGCGTCGTCGAGGACCGCACCATCGACGAGCTCGCACACGAGCTGGTAGCGCTTGTCGAGGGAGCCGTACTTGATGCCGCTCACGATCGCGTCGAACGCTCGGGCCGTGCGAGCCGCGAGCAAGAGACCGGAGGTGTCGGTGTCGAGGCGATGGCAGAGGCCGGGCTCGCGCGTCGAGAAGCCAACCTCCGCCATCTCCGGGTAGCGCGCGCGGAGCGCGTTGGCGATGGTCCCGCGCTCGCCGCTTGCAATGGGGGCGCTCGCGATGCCGGCGGGCTTGTCGACGACGACGATGTCGGCCCGCTCGAGCGCGATCACGAGGGAGAGGTCGGGATCGGGCAGGGCGGCGCGCTCGAGGTCGCCCTCCGCGATGGCCAGGGCCACGACGGTCCCGGGCTCAGCGCGGTCGCCCTTCCGCGCCTTGCGGCGACGGCCTTCGGCGTCGACCACCGAGACCGCACCGCCGGCGAAGAGCTCAGCGACGCGCGCGCGGCCGAGCGACGAACGTCGCGCGATCACCTTGTCGAGACGCTCGCCGGCGTCACCTTCTTCGATCCGAAGATCCATCGTACCTGACCGGGTAAAGTGCAAAGGATTGGAAGGCGGGTCGGTCGGACGGAAGCGTGCGAATCGGGACGCACCAATCGGGATGACGAGAACGGCTCAGAACATCACCACGCCACGAGCGAAGAGCTCGTAGGTGGTGCTCTCGTCGACGAAGAATCGGCGCCCCACCGCGCTGATCGTGGGACGATACGCGGGGTTCGGAATCCCGGTCGCACCGACCTCCGGAGTGGGACCTGAGCCCTGCGTGAAGTGGCACGGGCCGCTCTCGAAGGGGTTGCTCTTGAAGTTCGGGTTGCACGGCTGATCGTGCGTGATGCCGTGCGCCTGATCGAAGCGGAGCCCCATGCCGAAGGTCAGCTTCACGAACTCCTGGATCCGCCAGGTGACCGAGCTCGAGGCTCGGTAGCTGCCGAACGGTTCGACGACCGTGAGGCCGGTGAAGTAGGTCTTTTGCGAGCTCTCGTCGACGACGCTGATCGTCTCGCCGCTGCAGCCGTCGGAGGCGACGCAGCCGCGGAAGCGGGCCCATTTCGGCGTGCGGAGCGACGGTGCGCTGCTCGAGCCGAGCGCGTCGAAGAGCTCCGAGTAGTCGCGGCCCTCCGAGTGGTAGGTGCCGTCGAAGCGGACGTCGAACGTCAGGCGGCTGAACTTCTCGCGATTCTCCCACGGGTGGATCATCAGACCGACGCTGACGGTCCCGCGGAGCGGCGGATGGTTGACGAGCGCGCCCTGCAGATCGGTCGCGCCGTAGTCGCTCTCGGAGCCCTGCTGGAACTCGGCGAGCGCGGAGAACGCACCGTAAGGTTCGATGTACTTGATGCGCTTCGAGATTGCCGAGTGAGCCTCGAGTCCGATGGTGCCGCGCGTGACGCCGGGGCTCCGGTTCGTGAGCCCCTGAGCCTCGAGCTCGATGCCCCCCTTGCCGACCAGCGACGAGTCGAACTGCCCGTTGCGGTTGACGTCCCCGGGGTGAGCGCACTGGATGGTCTGCGAGGCGTCGCACGCGTGCATCGGCGTTCCCGCGGCGATCCGCGCCTCGACTCCGAAGGTCCACGTCGGCTTCGTCGCGTCGCGAGCCTGATTCAGGATCGCGTAATCGAGGCCGACGCCGACGTACTGCACACCGCTGCGCGAGGGCGAGCGGAACGGCAGCGCGAAGAGCTGCTCGCCCGGTGCGCCCGCCGCGACGACGGCCGCCTTCGAGGCGGAGCCGTCGAGATCGTCGATACGACGCTCGTCGCTCAGCGTGATGGGCACGCGGGCGTAGAGCGCGAGGTCCTTGTAGAGGCCGATATCGATCTGGGGCGTGAGGATGGAAGCGACGCCGATGTATTGACCGACATTCATGTTGCGGGAGGTGAACCCGCCCGTCGTGAGTCCGGGCTCGAACACGGGCGACTCACGCAGGATGCGCGCGCGCTTCGAGAGGTACTGGTAGCCAACGGAGAACGCGATGTCGAAGGCGTCGTTGTCGTCGAAGGCGTCGATGACGTCGACGACCTCACCGGGCTCCCGCATGACGCGAGCACGCGGGCGCTTTGCGTCTTCCTGACCGCGGTCGTCCTGGCCACGGTCGTCCTGGCCACGGCTGTCCTGGGCGCGCGCGGCACAGGGGAGCGACGCCACGACGAGCGCGGCCGATGCGGCCAAGCGGATCAACCTCGGCTTGCGCGGAGACATGGTGCGGGACGACGCTAGTACAGGGGCTGCCGAGTGAACAGGGGGGAAGGTCGCAGAACGAGGACTGCGCCCGCGTTCACTGGCTCGGTTTTCGGACCGACTCGGTCGCAAGGGCCGGATTCTCGACGGGGTCCTCGCCCTCGGGCGGTCGGGTCGCCTCGGCACGCTGGGCCTCTTTCGCGCGATCGGACGCGAGGCGCTCGCGGAACTTGCGGCGCATGTGCTCCAGGGACTCGCCCATCTCGCTCTCGATGTCGAGGCGCACCGTCTTCTTGGTGGGCCGGAACCCGGGATCGCCCTCGGATTCGGGGTGCCCCATGCGGAGCGTCGCGCCCGGTCCCGTCTTGCGGGTGAGGCCACGCTCGTTGCCGAAGGAGGGCATCGTCCCACCGGCGGTCGGACTGGCGTCGTGCGCGGCGAGGAAACTCACCTCACCGCTCGACGCGTCGGGAGACTCGGTCGGCGCCGGCTCCTGACGGCGGAGCGCCTCCGGCGAGCCCGGGTTCGTCGGGCGCTGGGCTCGCCGCGTCGTGGGCACCCGGGGCATCGCGACGGGCGGGGTCACCTCGTCCACGAACGGGATCTCCGGCGCCGGCGACGGGAGCGACGCGCCCGGGACGGGCGGCATCGAGCGGCGTTCGGCGAGCGGCGGTCCGAAGATGCGCGTGGGGCGCTCCTCGTCCTCCTCGACGACCTCTCTCCGGACCCGCGGCGCCTGCGGAGTCGCCGCAAGCACCGCGTCGGGCGCAGGCGGCTCGGGCAACGGCAGGTCGTCGTCGGGCTCGTCCGGTGGGCTGACGGAGACCCGGTGGATCGGCAGATCCGCGACCTGGAAGCCGGCGCGCGTCGGCGCGGAGAACGGATCCTCGCTCTTCGTCGGCGCCGCATCGCTTACCGGGGCGAGCGTCACCGGCTCGGCCGCGCCCTGGTTCAACCGCATGCTCGCGAGCTCCTCGGAGGCGCGATCGAGTCGGTCGGCGATCACGTTGATGAACTGCCACAGCAGCTTGACCGCGCCCTCGGCGTCGTTCCGGATGAAGTCGAAGAAGTCGTCGCGGCGAATCAGCACGAGCTCCGAGTCGACGAGCGTGGTGACGGTCGCCGAGCGCGGGTTCGTGCGGATCAACGCCATCTCGCCGAACTGCTCGCCTGGGCCGAGCTCGCCGAGGGTCGCGCCGCCACGCTCGATCTCGAGTCGCCCCGCGAGGACGACGTACATGCCGTCACCAGGATCGCCATGACGGACGACGACCTGCCCGGCCGCGAAGGACTGGACCTCCGCGACGGACATGATCCCCATCAATTGACGCTCGTTGAGTCGGCCGAACAGCGGCAAGGCCGCGAGCACCTCCCGCTTCAGCGCGATCCGCCGCGCGCGCAGCTGATCGGCGCCCTCGCCGCCGACCCGCACGATCACCGCGGTGATGTTGTCCTTGCCGCCGGCTGCGTTGGCGAACGCGATCAGATCCCGGACGGACGCCTCGAGATCGTCGTTCACGAGGTACGGCCCGAGCGGCTCGTCCGCGTCGTCGAGGTAGCCCGCGAGCCCGTCGGAGCACAGGAGGAAGCAGTCTCCCGGGAGCACCTCGAACGAGAGGGTATCGACCTGCACGTGCGGGTAGACGCCGACCGCCCGGGTGATCGCGTTTTTCTTGGGGATCGCGTGCAGCTGATCGGGGGTGATCATGCCGAGCCGGATCAGCTCCTTGGCGACGGTGTGGTCGTCGGTCACCTGCCGGACGGCCCCGTCGCGCAGGAGGTAGATGCGGCTGTCGCCGACGTGGGCGACGAAGGCGTGGCCCCCTCGGACGAGCACCATCGACACCGTCGTGCCCATCCCGCGCTTGCGGGAGTCGGCGGCGCCCTCGGTGTGGATGCGCATCGAGGCCGAGTTCACGGCGACCTCGAGCAACCCGAGCATGCGCTGGAGGCGACGCTCGCTGGTGCCCGCATCGCCGTCGAGCGTCTCGCCGAGCACGTCGCTCTTCTCGGCGAGCACCTCGTGAATCGTGCGGACCGCGAGCGCGCTCGCCACCTCGCCGGCAGCGTGCCCGCCCATGCCGTCGGCGACGACGTAGAGCCCGAGATCGCTGTCGACGAGGAAATTGTCCTCGTTGTGGGCGCGCTTGCGGCCGACGTCGGTCGCGGCGGAGAACGAGATGTCGGTCGGAGCGCCCATGGGAGCCGGACCAGAGAGGATATCCGACGATGGGCCGTCCGGTCACCCCTGAAAAGCGAGTCTGCCGCCGGAGCGGACCGGTTCCGCCTGCCGGGCGACGATGGCGCCGAGCATGCGCCCGGACGCCGCGCCGTCCCGCCGGAACGAGTGGAAGCGCTCGGCGTCGCAGCGGGTGCAACCCCGGACCTGATCGATCGCAAGGACACCAACCGCGGCGAGCTGCGCCGCGATGACCTGGCGCAAATCGACATGAGGCTTCGGGCGCGAGCGGTCGATGACGGCGTCACCGAGGGCGGTCGCCGCGGCGAGCTCGGCGGCGACCTCGTCCCCGACCTCGAAGCAGCACGCCTCGATGTGGGGACCGACCGCGGCGCAGAGCTCGGGACCCGCGCCCTCCGCCCGAAGGGCCTCGACGCCCGCGAGCACGGCGCCGAGCACTGTCCCGCGCCAGCCGCTGTGGACGGCGGCCACCACGCCCGTGGTCGGGCAGGCGAGGAGCACCGGGACGCAGTCGGCGACGCGGGTGCCGCACGCGAGCCCGGGCTGCCGCGCGACGACGACGTCACCTGCACGTCGGCGGAGGCTGCGCGGCTCGTCGGCAGCGGTCGCGACCTCGACGCGACGACCGTGGACCTGCGACAGGAGGAACAGATTCTCGCGCGTCACGCCGAGCGCCTCGCACGCGGTCTGCCAATCGGGCTCGACCGAGCGGAGGAAGAACCCGTGCGCGAACCCGTGGGCGGCGAGCCGCTCGCTCCGAAGGCAAGGCGCAGACATGCCACGACTTTGTCATTGAGGAGGGGTCGCGTGCTAGCGTGGCCGAAGCTTCGATGGCTTCTCAGGATCCGTACATCGGCCGGGACATCCTCAACGGCCAGTTCAAGATCCAGAAAAAGATCGGCACTGGCGGCATGGGCGCCGTGTACCGCGCGCACCAGCCGGAGATGAACCGGCCAGTGGCCGTGAAGATCCTCCACGCGAAGCTGAAGAACCGGAAAGATCTGGTGTCGCGCTTCCGCCGCGAGGCGCGCGCGATGAGCCACCTCACCCACCCGAACACGGTGAAGGTGATGATGTATGGCGAGCTCGAGGACGGCGAGCTCTACATCGTGATGGAGTACCTCGAGGGGCGGAACTTGAACCAGGTCGTGCGCCGCGAGGGCCCGATGGAGGCGCCGCGCGCGGTCTCGATCCTGATGCAGGTGTGCGGCGCGCTCGAGGAGGCGCACCAGCTCGGCATCGTGCACCGCGATCTCAAGCCCGAGAACATCTTCCTCACGAACTCGGGTGGCCTCACCGACTTCGCGAAGGTGCTCGACTTCGGGCTCGCCAAGGTGACCGAGCGCGAGCTGCGTCCCGGCTCGATCATGCTGACCCAGGAAGGCATGGTCTTCGGGACCCCCGAGTTCATGTCGCCCGAGCAAGCCCAGGGGCAGACGCTCGACAAGCGCAGCGACGTGTACTCCCTCGCGATCATTCTCTACGAGGCGCTAACCGGGAAGCTGCCGTTCGATGCGCGCTCGTCGATGGAGTACATCCAGCTCCACGTCTCCAAGCAGCCGATGCCGCTCGACGAGCGAATCCCGGGCAAGACCTTCCCCGCCGGGCTCGGCGCGGCGCTCGCAAAGGCGATGTCGAAGAACCCCGCGCACCGTTACCCCTCGGCCGCATCGTTCGCCGAAGCCCTGCGTCCGTTCGCGCCCCGCGGCTTCCAGGTCGACATCCCCGCGGCGAAGGAGCCGACACCGGAGCCCCCTCGGTCCGCTCGGCGCAACGAGAACGAGCGCGGCCGAGACCGCGGCCATGATCGAGGCGGTGAGCGAGACCGGGGCGGTGAGCGTGACCGAGGCGGTGAGCACGAGGTCGACCACGCCGACTCCGAGGCGCCGACGCGTCCGCAGCGCGCGATCGAGCATCACGACACCGTCGATGAACCGGTCGAGATCCCGACGGGCTCGACCGTCAGCTCGCAGACGCTGGTCGTCGTGGCGGTCGTGTCGCTCCTGTTCGGGGTCGTGGCCACCATCGCGGCGATCAAGCTCAACCTGTTCTAACGCCGAAATTTTGCGGGATTTCTCGGCGCATGCCAGATACCGGACGATGCGACCCGGGTTCCTCGTCCTGCCGCTCGTGACGCTGCTCGGCTGCCTGGTGCCGACCGGGTTCGGCACGGGGACCGGCAGCTCGCGCGACAGCGGAACGACGGACGGGGTCGTCGAACCGCGCCCCGTGCCGGTACCGACCACGGTCGACGGGATGCTCAGCTTCCTCGCGAAAGGCAGCTATGCGAGCTACCCGACGACGAGCGCGGTGACGCGACCTCAGGGACCGCACGGCGTCGCGGGGGTTCGCGCCTACTACCACCCGTCGCTGCTCGCTTCCCTCGACGACCAGGCGGTCGAGCACCCGGCCGGCGCAGGGGCCGTCCTCGAGCTTTACTCGGCCGACGGTACGACGCGCTTCGGTTGGGCGGCGAGCGTGAAGGTCGATCCGACGAGCGACGGCGGCTTCGGATGGCTGTGGCTCGAGGCCGTCGAAGCGCCGGACGGACCGAAGCTCGTCGAGGGTGGTGACGGCCTCTCGCTCTGCATCAACTGCCACGCGAGCGGCGACGACTACGTGATCGGCGTCAAGCCGTGAACGAGGAGCTCCCTCGCCGGCGTTGAGGGGATCATCCCAACGATGAGCGAGCCGTCGACCTCCGACACCCCGCCCGGACGGCGCGGGCGCCGCAGTGAGCCGAGCGTGCTCCGCTGGCTTCGGCGGCTCGCGACGGTCGCGTTCTGCCTCGCGGGCGTCGGCTGCATCGCGCTCGCGGGCATGCTGCGGCACTACGAAAATCGCCTGCCTTCGACCGCCGATCTCTCCCACTACGATCCGCCGCAGGTGACGCGGATCCTCGCTCGCGATGGGAGCCTGCTCGCCGAGGTGTTCGTCGAGCGTCGGACCGTCGTGGCGATCGACGCGATCCCCAAGGCGCTGAAGCTCGCCGTGCTCGCGGCCGAGGACGCCGACTTCTACCGACACGAGGGCCTCGACTACATCGGCATGCTGCGCGCGCTCGTCGTCAACCTGCGCCACGGCGAGACGCGGCAAGGCGGCAGCACGATCACCCAGCAGGTGGTCAAGAACGCCTTGCTCACGTCGGAGCGGACGTTCGAGCGCAAGGCGCGGGAGCTGCTCCTCGCGCGACGCATCGAGCAGGAGCTGTCGAAGGACCAGATCCTCGAGCTCTACCTGAACCACATCTACTTCGGACACGGCCGTCACGGCGTCGAGGAGGCCGCTCGGTACTACTTCGGCAAGAGCGTCGGACAGCTGCGGCTGTCGGAGGCCGCGATGATCGCGGGGCTTCCGAAGGGACCGAACCTCTTCTCGCCACGGGTCGACCTCGAGCGGGCGACACGTCGCCGCAACACCGTGCTCGAGCAGATGGCGCAGAAGGGCTTCGCGGAGCGCGAGGTCGTCGAGCGGGCGAAAATCGAACCGGTGTTGCTCGCGCCGGCGGTCGAGCAGCTCGCGGAGCTCGCGCCCGAGGTGGTCGACGAGGTGCAGCGCGTGCTGAAGGGCAGCGTGGGCCCGGACGCCCAGCGTGGCGGCTTCACGGTGACGACGACGATCGATCCGGAGCTGCAGGCGGCGGCGCGCGCCGCGGTCCGCAAGAACCTCGACGCGTACGCGGCCCGCCACGGACTGGTCGCGCCCCTGCGTCCGCGCAAGAAGCAGCCCGTCCCCTTCAAGGGCACGCCCAAGGCCGCGGGGCACCCCGTGTACGAGGCGCTCATCACGGGCGCCGACGATGCGACGGGCACGCTCACGCTCGACGTCGGCACCGCACGTGGCACGGCGCGCATCCCCGCGCGCTACGATCCCAAGGGGGGCAAGGCCAGCGCGTTCGCGCCCGTCGGCACAATGGTGCGCGTCAGCCCCATCGTCGATCGCGGCGTGGGCGAGGACGGCGTCCCGCGCGAATACCGGCTCGAGCTCGGCCCCGAGTCCGGGCTCGTGCTCGCCGACGTCGCGACGCAGGAGGTGCTCGCGATGGTCGGGAGCTACGAGGGCGTGCGCGGCGGGTTCGATCGCGCGACGTACGCGAAGCGGCAGCCGGGCTCGACCTTCAAGCCGTTCGTCTACGCCGAGGCGATCCGCGCGCGGAAGCTCACGCCCGCATCGATCGTCCCGCTGCCGGAGGCGCGCAACCCGAACAAGCCGCTGCCGCTCCCCGGGCGCGATCCGAGCGATCCCGCGAACCTCGCGAAGCCTCCGCTGTTCTTGCGCGAAGCGCTGGCCCGGAGCGTCAACGAGGCCGCGACCTGGGCGCTGCACGAGGCCGGCGCACCGGCGGTGGTCGCGCTCGCGAACGGCATGGGGCTCCGCGCCGAGCTGAAGCCCACCGACTCGCTGGCGCTCGGCGCATACGAGACGACCCCGCGCGAGCTCGCGACGGCCTACCTCACGTTCGCGTCGGGTGGGGTGACCTCCGAGCTCCGCCTCGTCCGCAGCATCACGGCGTCCGATGGGCGCGCGATCGCGCTGCCGGCTCCGGTCACGCCGCGCCGCGTGTTGACCGAGGCCGAGAGCTACCTCGCCACCCACCTCTTGACCTCGGTCATCGAGCGCGGAACGGGGCGCGCCGCCCGCGGGCTCGGCGTTCCGCTCGCAGGCAAGACGGGGACGAGCAACGAGGCGAAAGACGCGTGGTTCGCGGGCTACTCGCCGACGACGGTGTGCGTCGTGTGGACGGGCTACGACGACTCGGTGCCGCTCGGCTCGACGGAGCAAGGCGCGACCGCGGCGCTGCCCGCCTTCGTCGACGCGATGCGGGCCGCACACCGCGGCAAGAAGCCCGCACCGTGGAAGGAGCCGGAGGGCCTCGTTCGCCGCAAGATCGACCGCCGGACGGGGCTGCTCGCGCGCGAGGGCGCCGAGGACGCGACAGAAGAGCTGTTCCTCGCGGGCACCGAGCCGAAGGAGACGGCCCCGGCACCGGAGGATGGCGGAGGCGGCGCGGGCGGCGCGCCGGGCACGGGCGGGGCCGAGCCGGCGCCGATCGAGGAGCCCCCTCCGCGCATCGACGCGCCCGGGAGCGGCGGGGGCGGTCCGGCAAGCCCCCCGCCCTGAGGGGACGCGACCCCGCGCGGTGAAAGCGCGCCGCGACTTGCGGCCCGCCGGAAACTCCCTATGCTGCGCGGTCCCTCGAGGGGGAAAGACGCGCGCATGGCCCCAGACCCTCGCGGTCGGGCTCCCCGAGGTGCGGGGCCTCGGACGTGGGCCCCGAGAGAAAGCGGCGAACCGGTCGAATTCGAGTTAGCATAGGGGATCGCGACGGGGGCACTCGTCGGGTGAGGGTCACACGTGGAAGCCGGGGAGCTCATCTCGGGGAAATATCGACTGCAGCGTCAGATGGGCGCTGGCAGCATGGGTTCCGTGTGGGCGGCGCGGAACGAGCTCACCGATCGCGACTTCGCGGTCAAATTCCTCCTCCCCGAGCTCGCCCACGACGAGGCGGCGCTGAACCGCTTCTTCCACGAGGCGCGCGCGTGCGGGCAGATCCGAAATACGGCGATCGTGGACGTGTACGACATGGGCCGGGCCGAGGACGGCTCGCCCTACCTCGTGATGGAGCTGCTCGAAGGCGAGGGCTTCGATGCGCGGCTGCGGCGGCTCGGGCGCATGCGGGCCGCGGACGTGTGCCGCTACCTCATGGTGCTCGCGCGCGGCCTCGACGAGGCCCACACGCGCGGGCTGATTCACCGCGATCTCAAGCCAGGGAACATCTTCTTCGCGGTCGACAAGGCGGGCGAGGTGACGCCGAAGATCCTCGACTTCGGCATCTCCAAGGAGATGAGCGATCTCGACATCGTGAGCACCCACGCCGGCGCGGTCCTCGGCTCGCCGGCGTACATGAGCCCGGAGCAGGCGCGCGGGGAGCTGCACATCGACGGGCGCGCCGATCTGTGGGCCCTCGGCGTCATCATGTACGAGGCCCTCGCGGGCGCGCTACCGTTCGACGCGAGCAACTACAACGCGCTGATGGTGAAGATCATCAGCGATGCCCACCCGCCGCTCGGCGAGCGAGCGATCGGCATCCCGCTCGAGCTGAGCCAGCTCGTCGATCGGCTGCTCGAGAAGGACCGCGATCGGCGCATCGCATCGGCCGGCGAGCTCGCCGAGAAGCTCGAGCGGATCTACGTGCGGCTCACGGACACGCCGCTCGCGGTGCCGGAGCGCCAGACGACGATCCCGCCGTCGACCGATCGGAGCTCGAGCCTCAGCTGGCAGGCTCGCACGCTGGTCCGCAACCCGAGGCGGAGCCGGGCCGCCCTCGTCGGGCTCGCGGTGGGCGTGGTCGGGCTCGTCGGCGGGGTGCTCGCCGCCCAGAGCGGCACGCCCGCGCTCGTGGCACCAAGCCGCTTCGGGGCCGACGTCGGCGCCGCCGCGACGCGCGCTCGGACGCAGCTGACCGAGGCGGCAGCGAACGCGAAGACGAAGGCCGCCGAGGACGCGGTGCGCGAGGCCGATCGGCGCGCCGCCGAGGCCGAGAAGAGGCGCGAGGAGATCGTGAACGTTCGACCCGCCGCGGCGCCGTCCGCGACGAAGCCCGCGACCGACGCGAACGACCCGCACGGCGGCGTGGTCGGCCCGGGCTTCTGACGCGCGACGCCCCTCGAACGGGCGCCGGCGAGGGCGGCTCGGATCGTACGCTCGGACGCCCGGGTCGTGCGCTGGGAGCCTCAGCCAAACGCGTGCGCGCTCAGCTTGAGCCCGCTCATCGTCCCTTCCCAGCCGACCCGCCCGGCGTCTTGCCCCGCGGCGCCAGCGACCACGAACAGCGGCACGAGGTGCTCCTCGCGCGGATGGCACTCGCGCGCTCGGAGGACGCCCCGCACCCCGCGATTGCTCCCCCTGAACGCCCGGTTGACGCGGCTTGCTGGTTGTCACACGCCTTCGCGATGCGCCCTGCACTCCGTCCGGCTCCCTCGCCACGCCCCGAGACCCTGCGAACGCTGCGCGCGTCGCTCCTCCTGGCGGCGCTCTTCGCGCTGTGGGCCGTCGCCTGCGACATCACCATCGACGTCCCGAACCTGCGCGGCAAGCCCACCGCGACCGGCCAGGGCGGCGCAGGTGGCAGCGCGGCGGCGTGCCCGGGGAACCTCGCCTCGTGCGACGGCGCGTGCCTCGACGTGCGCTTCGACCCCGCGAACTGCGGCGCCTGCGGAAACGCCTGCGCAAAGGATGAGGTGTGCACCCAGAGCGCGTGTGCTCTGAACTGCTCAGGCGGAACGACCGAGTGTGAGGCCAACGGCAAGAACCGCTGCGTCGACACGCAGGTCGACGGCGCGAACTGCGGCGGCTGCGGCAAGGCGTGCTCGGCCGACCAGGTCTGCTCGATGGGCGCGTGCGACGACGACTGCAACGGCGGCTCGACGAAGTGTGAGGTGGGCGGCAAGCCCGCCTGCGTCAACCTGACGAACGACGGGCTGCACTGTGGGGCGTGCGACAAGGCGTGCGGCGCGGACGAGAGCTGCGTCGACGGCGCGTGCAAGGTCGTGTGCGTGGCGGGCACGACGGTGTGCTCGGTGCCGAAGCCGGGTGGCGGCGGCGCGGGCGGCGCGGGTGGCGCGGGCGGCGCGGGTGGTGCCGGCGGCAGCCCGGCGCCCGAGACGATGGACGTGTGCGTCGACCTGAAGCTCGACCCGATGCACTGCGGCGCGTGCGGGACGGCGTGCCCGACGGGCCAGGTGTGCCAGGGCGGGATG
>Ga0194129_10003314_pt1 | contig 22466 bp, 19 predicted proteins | sample TA2KigCa35mmetaG_FD_150862 | JGI IMG/M metagenome (GOLD analysis project Ga0194129, IMG submission 150862) | Freshwater microbial communities from Lake Tanganyika, Tanzania - TA2015038 Kigoma Deep Cast 35m | ecosystem: Environmental > Aquatic > Freshwater > Lake | place: Tanzania: Lake...
AATCTCTATTAAATTCCGCTCATTATTCTTACATAATTCCCGCTTATATCTCACACTTTTTAAAATATAATCATGATAAATTGAATCATTCATTTTCAAAACAGATTCAAATATTTCTGTTAAATTTTCTTTATATAATATTGAGCATTGTTCCAATTCATAGATTTTAGCCAATTTTTCATCAATAATCAAAACTATATTCAAATTTATTGCCAATGGTATACTTCCAGTTAGTCGTTGCCAATAAAACCACCCTCCTTTTTTCCCAATAGGCAATATAAATTTTACACTTCTAAGTTTTTCTATTAAATCATTTGTGTTTAATCCAAAAAAAGCCTTTATCTTTTTACTTTTCACTAAAAATGGATACTTTTTTGATATCCACATCCAATCCCATTTTCTCATGAAAAATTGAATTTCATAATTTTCATTGGGGAATTTTTCAATAACTGCTTTGATAAGATCTAAATTGCGGTCCAAAGTCTTCCCATTTTTTAATGTTCTAATTCCACCAATAATTCCAAATACAATAGGCTGATTTTCACCCGCTTGATAATGCAATTGTTTATAATTTTTGTAAATTGGAAAAATGTAGGTTTGCATATTTTCTAGTTTTATAACAGGGCTTACTATAATATTTTTATACATATACTCCTTCATATGAGCCGCCTGATGTTGAACATATATTGATTTTTCAGCATATTCACGCGTTTTAAAACACTCGGGAATATGGTTTTCATCTGAACTACTTGTCCAAATAAAATAATCAAATTGGTCTTTGTCTTCAATAAGCTGATTTGGCGATTTTATATTAAATTTCGTCTCGAAAATCTCCATATAATATGGTAAAAAACTGTATTCATCGGCATCAAGATTGTAATAAATCGTTAAATCCCAATTATTGTTCAAAATAATTTCTAAAAATGTCCCGAATATTTCTGTATGTTTTTTCGTTAATTGGATTAATGCAAAATGCACCATTAAAGTGTAAAATTATATTTTATTATAATTTTTACAAATTCGATGAGAATTATTGAAGATAGAACTTAAAAACAAGATCCACAATATAATCCTGTTCTTCCTGGGTAATTTCGGCATAACAGGGTAAATTGAATATTGTATCACATGTTGTCTCAGTTACAGGTAAATCCCCCAATTTATATCCCAAATTTTCAAAACATTTCTGCGTATGAAGAGGAGTTGGGTAAAAAATGGCGACATTTACTCCATTTTTCTTCAAATACTCCACTAAATTATCTCTTGTAGTTTTGTCTTTGCTAATAAGAGAATATTGTGCCCATGCGCTCCTATTTTCCCCTACAACTCTAGGAGTCTGTATAAATCCTTTTTCTACAAGTGGCTCCAATGTTTCGGTATAATATGCAGCACATCGATTCCTTTTTTCGATGGTTTCCTCAAAATACTTGAATTTCTCCAGCAAAATTCCGGCTTGGAGCGTATCCAATCGCCCATTGAGTCCAATATATTCGTGTTTAAATCTCTCTAGACCTCCATGTGATTTAATTGCCCGAATCTTTTTCGCCAATCCTTCATCATTTGTAAAACAAGCGCCTCCATCTCCATAGCATCCCAATGGCTTCGATGGGAAAAAGCTAGTGGTTCCAATAGTGCTTAAATTTCCACTAAACTTATCGCCCTGTTTTGCACCGAAACTCTGGGCAGCATCCTCAATCACTGGAATACCATGTTTCGCCGCTATAACATTTATCTCATCCATATTGGGAATTTGCCCATAAAGGCTGACAGCAATAATTGCCCGGGTTCTTGGAGTAATTGCAGCCTCAATTTTAGCAGGATCAATATTAAATGTGACCGGCTCAATATCAATAAATACCGGTTTTGCATTAATGATTGAAATACATTCCGCCGATGAAATCCAAGTGTGAGCAACTGTGATCACTTCATCGTCAATTCCAACCCCTAAAGCAAGTAAAGCAATTTTGAGGGCATCAGTGCCATTTGAAATTGAAATGCAATATTTTGCACCAGTGTATAAGGCTAATTTGGTCTCTAGCTCCTTAATTTCGGGTCCATTAATGAAAATACCGTGATTTAAGACGGTCTGAATTGCTTGGTCAATATTTGCCTTGTTAGAGACGTATTCTCTTTTAGGATCATACATTTGAATTGGAAATTCTAACATTGTTATAAATTAAATATATTTTAATATTTAGAATGGTACACATAGCCGTCATTGGAGGTGGATATTGGGGCAAAAATCTTATTCGTGAATTCTATAATTGTGGGATTTTGCATACAATTTGTGAGATTAATGAAGATGCCCTATTAGCATATCAGCAGCAATATCCTAAAATTCAACTTACTAAAGAATGGAGCTCTATTCTGGAAAACCAGGAAATTGATTCTGTATGCATAGCATTGCCAGCAGAAATGCACTATCGTTTTGCCAAAGAAGCTCTTTCAGCAAATAAACATGTATATGTTGAAAAACCCCTATGCCTTGATGAAGCAGAAGCAGAAGAATTAGTTAAATTATCAACTGAAAAAGGTAAAATACTTATGGTAGGTCATTTGCTACATTATCATCCCGCAGTTATTAAAATGAAGGAGCTAATAAAAGATGGGAAAATCGGCAAAGTCAAAAATATTGTGTCAAATCGCTTGAGCCATGGTATTTTTCGAACATCGGAAAATGTCCTGTGGAGTTTTGCACCCCATGATATTTCCGTGATTTTAAGTATTATTGGAGAAAGTCCAAAATCAGTGATATGCAGTGGAACTGATATTATTACAAAGGGGGTCATGGATATTACAAATAGTATCATTAAATTCGAAGATGTCTACGTGAATATTAATGTAAATTGGTTGTGCCCATATAAGGAGCAGAAAATGAGTATTATTGGGGAAAAAGGTATGATATTATTTGATGACACAGCCACCACTGATAAGCTCAAGTATTTCAGCGAATACTTAGATTTCAAGGGCAAATTTCCAGTTCCAGTGAAGGATAAATTCGAAGTTATCCAATTGGACAACACTATTTCTCCTTTGCGAAATGAATGTGAACATTTTAAAGAATCAGTTGAGAACAACCGGGCTCCAATAACAGATGGGGGGGAAGGTTTAAGAGTTTTAAGGGTTTTGAAGGCATTGCAGGAGAGTTTAGATAAAAATTGTGAGGTTAAACTATTGCCCCCAGCTCTTCCAATCGTCCCACCACCTGCATATTTTGCACATAATACCGCGTTTATAGATGATGGGGCGGAAATTGGTGAAGGCACAAAAATTTGGCATTTTAGTCATATTTGCAAGGGTGCAAAAATTGGCAAAAACTGCAATATTGGGCAGAATGTTTTTATCGCCGGGGGCGCCATTTTAGGAGACAATTGCAAAGTCCAGAATAATGTGAGTATTTATGCAGGAGTAATTGCCGGGGATTACGTATTTTTTGGTCCTTCTTGTGTCCTAACAAATGACATAAATCCCCGTGGGATGTATAGTAAGGCGGGACATTATATTGAGACAATTTTAGAAGACGGAGTCACTTTAGGCGCCAATTGCACAATTGTGTGTGGAAATCGACTGGGGAAACATTCTTTGATTGGATCTGGCGCGGTTGTGACGAAAAATGTGGAGCCATTTAGCATAATGGTGGGAAATCCGGCGAAGAGAATAGGGGAAATAGATGAAAAAGGAAACCGGAAAATATATGAAAAATCTGGGGCATCTTAGTGCGTAAAATTTTAAAAAAAAGAATATATAGAATATTATATCCTTTGTATGTTTCATATAAAGGATGCTTCGTCATCCACTTCTTTAAAAAGCTTCCATAGCTCAGCTGGTTAGAGCGTTTGGCTGTTAACCAAAAGGTCACAGGTTCGATCCCTGTTGGGAGCGCCGCCCCATGCTTTATGTATTTTACGTAAAGGATGGCTTTTCCATCCAAAACTCTTCTTGCTCCTATAGCTCAGTTGGTAGAGCGATGTGCTTATGCCACATAGGTCTCCGGTTCAAACCCGGATAGGAGCACAGAAATCATATATTGGAGTTTTCATATATGATTTGAATATATAAAAATTGATGGTAAAATAATGATTTTATTTTTTTACAGTAGAGTATCGGTACTATGGAAAAACTTTTGATACCCGTATTTATATCCCAAATATTGTCAGGATTTTTTTCCCGTCATTTGTTTCCCGAGAATGCGTTTGCAGTTAGTCTTTCTCATCAGCCGAATTTTGAGCTTACTTGCAAATATCTTCTGGAAATTCTGGCGATGTCTGGATTTACTGGTGTCCTTGTAAAGAAGCTTTTTGCTCTTTCTACAAGGACACAGTTTTACATTCCTCCACAAGTAAAGTACAGGCTCATGATGAGAATAATATCATCTCGTCATTTGCCGATTAAATTCAGCCTTCAACAGAGTGATCTTGGAAGTGTGTCTCTATATATAAGAGTATTCAAGTATGACCATGCACACAATGCTCTGATCATTGCAAATGATAGTGCTGAAATGATTATCTTATTTTCAGATGGCAGACGCATTACTAAGAAGTTGTCTGGTTATATATCAGATGTGCATATAGTTAGTTCAGATCTGGTTGTAGTTTGTAATAAAGAAAACCATGCACATATTATGAAAATAGCAAATGGTACACTTATCCCTTTCGTCAGATTATGTCACGAAAACGATGTAAACTCTTCATGTGGAGATTCTTCTTTTGAATTGTTTGTAACTGGTTCTCGAGATAAGAGTTTGAAAATATGGAAGATCACTGAAGGGGGCCCAGAATGTTTACAAAAACTGGACCATAATTCTAGAGTGACTAAAGTGTTGATTCATGGTGACAGTAGTGCACCTGTGATTGCTTTTTGCGATAACTATGTCAAGATGTACTTGCTTCTGATTAGCGAGGATGGAAAAAAAGTTTTGTCCAAGAAATGCCTATTGGCACAAGATGAACAAGATTTACGCATTGCTTTTCATCCAAATCCCAAGAAGAAAATACTTATTTCAGGTGGATTGAATGGACAGATAATAGTATGGAGGTTTCAGATTACTTCTTCGAATGAAATTTTGACGGAAAATTTTGTGATTAACCTTCCAGATCTAGAAGGATATTGGACCTGTTCCATCAATTTTCATAGTAGACTTCCAATAGTACTTTTTTGTTTCGCAGATAATTGTTACACGAATCTTCCAAATTTTACTTATGCTGTTGTTTTTAGTGAAGATTTCAAAAAAGTGCTATCTATTATGAAACTTCGCGAAGGAAGACGAGATGGAGGAAGTGTTAGAGCAGTCTTTTCTGACAGGGGAGTTTTATTCTCTGATTACTATTCCCAAGCAATATTGCAACTTGTTGATGTTAAGCAGTAAATCTGCTAAATAACTAATAATGGGATTTTGTCAAACTGGATTAAATTGGATATATGCAATTCCAGTTCGGTTTCTTCAAGATCTATCTAAAAAATCACGATGCTTTGACTGCTATTCAGGCTCCATATCAATCTGCCACATAGAAACAGATTATTATAATTTTTTACCATAAATTTTTTTATCTATTCTATTTTATTACAATGATAAAAAATAATACTGACCCAAAAAATATTATGAATAAAATAATATTGGATAAAATTGCAATAGAAAGCCGCCGCCTATACAATGAACTTTTCGCCACTATGTCGAGTATTCAGAACAACTACGAAAATAAGGTCTTCAAAAAGGATAAATATAGTAGTTTAATGGAAAGATTAGATGAATTACTGACAAAATATAAGACCATTGATGAAAAATCTTTAGAGCAGAACCTCATAAAATATTATGAAATACGAGAGTCTTTAAAAGATCTTATCCAAGAAGGAGGTTGTCGCCGATGCTCTCAATTAATTTCCATATTTGTTGGTTATGAGTATAAGTCGATTCTTTCAGAAAAATACCAGAAACTTCTGGATTTCTATGATAATTTCTTCATACCAACTTCTACGACACTTGATAAAAAGCAATCATCTTCTGACCTCCCAATTGCCAAAAGATTGCCAGGGGCGGCGACAAAGTCTTTCTTAGAGAAAATAGAGGGCGCCGAAATTCATTTTCCAATCGCATCTGAATCAGTTGTTATTGTTATCAGTGGATATTTCAAAAAGGATCCCCTCAATATTATGCGCATTGGAGGAACCCTAGGCGAAAAACATTCCAGAATAGAAGAGCTAATAAAGAACCTTGCATATGAGCCTCATTTTAAAAATGGTTTTCTTGCACAAGTTAGTCTCAGGGATTTCATGATTTGCACGGAGCAAGAAATAAGTGAATTAATCGTGAACGCCAATCGTGACCTTCAAAAATATAAAACGAAGCCCCTTTCACTCTTAGTCAAAGAATTTATTACTGGGAATACTGAAAAACAGCGCTATATTCTAACTCTCTTCCTATTAAGCGACAGTGAGGATCAATTCCTGGCGCATATTATTTACGACATGATTTGCAACACCAGTGAATTGCTGAAACCGCAGCCCATGGCAGAAGAAATCTATAAATCCCTGCATTACACAGTCCAAAAATTATTCCGCATTGCTTTCAAAAATATGGAGACCAAAATAACGCAACTTCACGCCCTAACAGAAGACGATATCCCCTATGAAAAGCGCATTGCGATGATGAAAGCCTCGGACGCTGTCAAAACGAAGGCTCTGGAAAAATTAAAGGAGACAAAAGGCTCCCGAGAGAGTAGCGCCAAAGCCCAGCAATATTTAGATGGATTACTGAAAATTCCTTTTGGTGTTTACAAGAAGGAGCCCGTTTTGAGCAAATTGGAGCAATTCAATCAGAAATTAGGTGGCATTGTAGAGAATACAAAGAAGAATCTATTTATGTATGAACCAGAAACAGATTATGAAGAATATATTAAAAAAAATTTAGAGGATCACCTCATAACCTTTAATAATGATAAAATAGAGTCGTCTATTGACACATTCCTGAAGAAATTTGAAGCCCTACTGAAAACAATATATTTATACACGGAAAAGTTGGTGAACAATGATTATTTACTAGTGGAAAGTTGTAGCAAATTCCTGGATAAAATCGACAAACTAAGTGAAGACAACGAAGAATTGGACCTAGTAAATTTTTTGATTGAAAGCGAAAATATTTTCATTGGAATTGCGGCTAGTTTCTTGGAGCTCTGGAAAGAGTGGATTTTCTATAAGAAATCCAAGAAAGATTACTTGGAGAAAGTCCGCAAAAATCTGAATGATTGTGTCTATGGGCAAGAAGAGACGAAGATACAATTGGAGCGATTAATAGCCCAATGGATGAATGGGAAGACAGAGGGGACCGTATTTGGATTCCAGGGACCTCCTGGTGTTGGAAAGACGACCATTGCGAAGAAAGGCGTGGCAAAATGTTTTCTGGATGAAGACGGAAATCCGCGCCCCTTTGGCTTTCTTCCCATGGGAGGAAGCAGTAATGGCGCCATATTGGAGGGGCACTCATATACTTATATGGGGTCCACTTGGGGGCGCATAGTTGATATATTAATGGAGACCAAATGTATGAACCCAATTATATACATTGATGAAATAGATAAGGTCAGCAATACGGACCATGGGCGCGAAATTATTGGCATTTTGACGCACTTGACGGACTTTTCCCAGAATCATGAATTCACGGACAAGTATTTCGCTGGGATTAAGTTTGATTTGAGCAAAGTGCTATTTATATTTTCCTATAATGACGCAGGAGCAATAGACCGGGTGCTACGTGATCGAATCACTGAAATAAATGTGAAGGCACTTACTCTTAATGAAAAAATACACATAGTGCAGGACTATTCCCTCCCAGAAATATTGGAGACCGTGGGCTATAAAAGAGGGGATATCGTGATCCAAAAAGACACTATAAAGTATATTATTTCCAATTACACGAATGAAGCCGGAGTTCGAAAGATTCGCGAGAAAATATTTGAATTGGTCCGCGAAATAAACTTGAAGAAAATAACGGACGATAATATTAAGTTACCTTTTGAGATCACGGAAGAATATGTAAAAGAAATATTCAATGACAAACCCAAAGTTAGCATCAAACGGATCGCCAAATTGCCGCAAATTGGATTTGTCAATGGGCTATATGCGACCGTAGCAGGAACCGGTGGAATAACAATTATTGAGTGTGTAAAAACTCCGAGTGACAGGAAATTATCCCTCGAATTAACAGGGCAACAGGGTGATGTAATGAAGGAGAGCATGATGTGCGCAAAAACATTGGCGTGGAATATAATTCCGAAGAATATTAAAAAGGACATCAATGATGAAATCGCCAGTTTTGGGAATTTTGGCTTGCATATTCATTGCCCAGAGGCTGCTACTCCCAAAGATGGACCAAGTGCTGGTATTACAATAACAACTGCAATTATTAGCCGCCTTTGCAACATTCAGGTGCGCAATGATATAGCAATGACGGGTGAAATTGATTTGCATGGGAATGTGCATGCTATTGGAGGTTTAGAGGCAAAATTGGAGGGGGCAAAAAGAGCGGGGGTGCGCCTCTGTTTGATTCCAAAGGACAATGAGGATGACTACGATAAAATTATGCGAAAAAGAGGGGAGAATAATAGCCCGACTATGAATGGAGAATTGCCCCAAGTCATCATAGTGAGTCATATTAATGAAGTGCTTAAAGAGGCATTTGTGGAAAATGATTTGGAATTCGTGGAAATAAACTTTCTGACTTAAATTAATCATGAGAAAAGATATTTTAGAAAATGCGAATACTTATACACTGTCAGACTTCCAAAAGCTGAAATTGGCGGAGTCATATAAAAAATTATATTCTGATACAGTTTTGGAAAATGAAAAAAGAAAAAAGGAGCAATATGATAAAAGAATTTATAATCTTTCAATTAAAAATTTATTCGAGAATTTTTTTACAGTCTGGACGCAAATTATAAATGATATGACAAATCTTATGTATGATGATGACAATAATAAGAGCTGGAATAATTATATTCGTGTTTTGACGAAGAATGACAGAATAATATATGTTGGAATAATGTTTGTATTTGTTGGATTAATTATGTATTTTATTTTTCTAACAAGATAATAAGGATAATATATGGAGTCAAATATTATTTACAAAATTTTTTTAAAAGATAGTGCATTAAATCAGGCAACACAAAACTATGAAGCACCAATCAAAAATATATTTGAAAAAATAAATCCTTTTCAATTATTCAATATTCTAGGTAAAAATAATTTATTCATATTTGGAATCGTATTGTTAATACTCTATAGTTGGTTTATTCGAGCAAATATATCGCTTGGAGCCATTTTTGGTTTTTTATTCTTGGGATTTATTTTCTATATGTATTACCAATACCAATTCTATGCAATAAAAGATTATACTGTTGATAAACAGGAAAAACAGAATTTTATATCGAATATTTTGAGTAAGAATAATGATTTTCCAATTGAAGGCACCCTTTTTTTGAGCCCAGATTTTTTCGAATTAGATGACAATGTGTCACGGAATTATATTTATTTTAATCCAGCTGTTGTGGATTTTTTTTATTCCAATAAAGAATTAATAAAATATAGTTATCGCAATTTTGCAAAATGTTTAAGATATATTAATACAATGATTCTTTTACAACAATATATATTAGGTGGATTGGCTAATCGGGGGAATCAATTAACGGAAATTGAATTTCTAAGGAAGAATTGCTTAAACAGTTGGCAGGCTGTTATTTATAATTTGCCGAGCTCAAATGCAATGAATGATAAGCACAAAAATAGTATGGATCTTTTGGCGCAATTAACGCAAAAGATAATAAATGATTGTCAGAAAAAAGTTGAACAACAGAATGCTCAAGAAGGGATTAATATGAGTTATTATCCTATTGTTCGAAATGCTCCTGAGGCGAATGATGTGGGAACATATGGTTATAATTCACACTATGATTTTTTTTGATTATTTGATCATTTCTTTTTCTTATCAGAAGTCGACTTCTTTTTTTTAGAAGAAGCCGACTTTTTCTTCTTATCAGAAGCAGCCTTCTTCTTTTTATCAGAAGCCGTCGTCTTCTTTTTCGAAGGGGCTTTCTTCTTCTTAGCACCACCAATATAGTCATTATACGCCATAGGGTATGAGTTAGCATCAGCTTCATAACCAGTTGAAATTGGTGCAGCGGCATATTGAAGTTGGCTATTGGGAATGAAGGTTCCAGTTTTATTGAAATAACGGAAACGCTGAGCAGATAAAGTATCTGGATAATTAATTGGACCTCGAGAAGAAAGTGTAGTAGCAAAATCACTAACACCACCTTTCAGTTTTTTGCTAGATTTTTTGCTACCACCGGACATTACATTTATTACTGATTGTGAAGCTGCCATTTGGGCATCTGCAAATACACCTCTTGGGGGATGCTGTGCTTGAGCGACTGGATCCATCTGAGTCGCAATTCCAGCAGGTTGGCTAGAGAAATTTGCACCAGCTGTGAGTATATAATTTCCACCTTTTTTACTGTATTTTTTATAGCGTCCTCCTGTTTGTCCGTTACCTACTATAATAGTACCAGCTGGCCAACCTCCTGGAGGAGGTTGTGGGGGTCCAGACGTATAACCTTCTGCTCCACCTGGAATACCAAGTGCACCAAGCGCACTAGGCATACCTGTCGCACCAGGCATAACAAGCGCACCAGGCATACCAGTGGCACCAGTCGCGCCAACAGTCGGATCATTACCTCCTTTTTTACTATATTTTTTATAGCGACCACCAGACATTAATGGAACTGAAGGTGCTGGAACAACTATCGCTCCTTGTGTGACTGCAGCTTGCAAATTAGCAGATGATATAGTTTCTAATCCATCAGCCCTCATACCTGAACCATCAGGAACATTCCCACCTTTTTTACTATATTTTTTATAGCGACCACCTGACATTACTGACTCTGTAGATAAAGTACCTTTACCATCTGGCATACCTACTACAGACATACCAGTAGAACTTATCATATCTGCAACATTTTGTGTATTGCCACCTTTTTTACTGTATTTTTTATAGCGTCCTCCTGTTTGTCCTTGACCAGAATCAGGTACTATAATAGTACCAGCTGGCCAACCTCCTGGAGGAGGTTGTGGGGGTCCAGACGTATAACCTTCTGCTCCACCTGGAACACCTGGAACACCTTGAACACCAGTAGCACCTGGAACACCTGGAACACCAAGCGCACCAAGCGTACCAAGCGCACCAAGCGCACCAAGCGCACCAGGCATACCAGTGGCACCAGGCATACCAGTGGCACCAGGCATACCAGTGGCACCAGGCATACCAGTGGCAACAGGCATACTAGTGGCAACAGGCATACTAGTTGCAACAGTCGCGCCAACAGTAGCATCATTTCCACCTTTTTTACTATATTTTTTATAGCGACCACCACTTAATATAGCATATACACTTGGTGTAGGTGATGAACTTGAAAGAACAGATTTTGAACTAGACATTTCTTCTTCAACAACACTTTTTCCACCTGCTTGGTTTTTTGCACGATTGAGAGTATTAGAATTTTTATTATCTGTAGATTGCATTGTTCCAGACATTCCATTAAAAGCTCCAGGAGAATTAACGTCAAGACCACCTCTCTTATTTTTTCTTCGCCCACCACCTGCTTGGGTAGCATAAGTTATTCCCATATTACTATTCAAAAAACTTTCAGTCAAAGGATTCATAGCCTGAGGAACTCCATACCCAGTTAAAGCATTACGTTCACTAGGACTCGTTAAATATGCATTCCCGGGATAATCACTTGCTGTAGATCGCTGTGAATAATTACCAATTGTATTTCCTCCTTTTTGGCTCTTCTTACTCATCTTACTTTTTTTACCACCATACATTGGACTCGTCTGAGTCTTGTAATAGTTTTTTGCATAAATAGGATAACAAAGTCCATCTCCAGATTGGAATGGTTTATTAAAACTGTCCATTGGATCTCTATTCATAATATTCTATATTGAGAAATAAAAACAATTTAAAAAGATATTCATATATTAAAATAATGTCCACCGTTATTGAGAAAAATGGTTCAATTGATGATTTTATAGAGTCTCTTGTTAGTTCTCCACCTCAATCTCCTAAATCACTGCATCTTAAAATAGAAACAGATGATTTCGAAAGCACATTTCAAATTTTAGTAGAAATTTTCACTAAATCTATGAAATATTTATATGGTGATTCTAGAGGAAGAGTTGATTTAGACAAAATGAATCAAACAATTTTAGACACAATGTCACAATATTACCAAAGTTTTGGATATAATATTTACGTGGATAAAATTGAAGGTGCCAATATTACTTCATATGGAGCTACTGAAAAAACACCTGTTAATGAGAATGATTTAAAAGCCCAGTGTCTAAAAATTCAGACTAAAGAAAATATGTATGTCATCTATTTTGACCGAATGTCAGAAAACTAAAAATATATATTTACATTAGAACATAATGAAAATAGCATATTTTGCCTGGGGATCTCTTCTTTGGAATAGTGATGGATTAAATTTACAAACCCGCTGGAAGAAGACAAATATTCGACTCCCTCTAAATTTCTCTAGAATTTCGGATAATGGAAAAGGAAGGCTCACCCTTGTAATCGATAATAAAGACGGCGTTTCTAATCCAATATATTATGCAATAACAAAAACAACTAACCTAAATATAGCAATTGAAAATTTAAAAACAAGAGAGGGGACAATTGCAAGATATATTGGATATATTAATCTAAAAAATGATACTTCTAGATTTTCTGATAGATTAACAAAAGAAGATATTGATTCATTCAAATCTTTTGCAATCAAGCATAAAATTGATGCAGTGGTATGGACGGATTTATTCCCAAATTTCAAAAATTTCAGCACAGATAATGCACTTAAGTATATTAACAAACACAAAAAAGACGTTCCATTATATAATAAAATGGTTGAATATATATTTCTATGCTACATCCATGGAAATATTCGAACACCAATTACGAAGAATTTTTTGTAGATCAGATTATGAAAATTAGCTTGCAATTTTTATGAAAATTCATAATTTTTATGAAAATTCATAATTTTTATGAAAATTCAACAGTAATTTTTATGAAAATTCAACAGTTATCTTTACATTATGTTTACTAACACTTTTAGAGGCTGATATAGATAATTCATGTCGCTTCTTCCTCTTTTTCTCCTGCTTTTCTTGTAAGGTTTCCTCCGTAATTTTTCCATTAGACCCTTCTATTTTTAGAGAACTATTCATATCCGCTTCTATTATTTCAAGATTATCATTTATATAATCTAGAACATGGTGCTCAATAGCCCACCGAAAGAAATTCAATTGCCCAACTGTTGTCAGCAGCTCATTCCCTTTCCCATAAATAAAATTAATCCTCTCTCGCCGACAAAATGGGTCAAATTGTTTTTTAGAATAGGCTTTCAATTGATTTTTATAGTCTAGATGAACTATCAGTTTCTGGGCTTTCCCATCTCTCTGATAGTGAATTACTGTATTATGCTTTTTACAAAAATTTGTGACGAACCAATCCAAAACTCGCAAAGAGATTTTTGATAATCCATTCACGATTGGGATTAATATATTTATATTCTTCTCATCCAAATAAAATTTAGAAAGAGATGTCATCAATAAATCAATCTTTGAAAGAACAGCCGAACATTTTCGTATTTCCGTCATTACCTTAATTTAAATATATACCAATTCCTTTAAGTATATGGCAAAAAAATGTTATTTTACAGATTGTAAAAATAAAATTTTGTCAATTGCGCTAGATTGCCCAAAATGCAAGAATTATTATTGCGCTTTTCATCGATTACCAGAAAAACACGAATGTAAATTCCTAGAAGAAATAAAAGAAGAGGCTAAAAAAGATAATACGAAGAATTTGATGGAGAATAAATGTGTCACGAATCAGATAGAATAATATCAAAATTCGAAAGCAATTTTTTAGACAATTCTCCGTAATTCCACAATTAAATTTCCAAATTCATAGGAATCCTTTGCATTCGATAAATGTGTTTTCACTTTCCACAATTTCCGGTTGAAATATTTTCGGATTTTATGATAGTTCTCCGCATATGTCCCATATCGACTAGCATGAATATTTATAATGACTCTCCCATCTTTCTCCAATATTTTCGGCAATTTATCAAAAACAGTGAAAATTGATTCATCAATTCCTTCTACTTTGAAGCAATCAATCATAATCGTATTATATTTTTTTTTAAATTTATCCACGTAAGATTCTAGGTCAATATTATAAATATTTATGGACAAATTGGGGTCAATTGAATCTTTGAGAACCGGATAGAAAAATTTTTTATATTGTTTAATTACAACCGCAGACATATCAACGCAATCAAGACAAGATTTGCGCTTTGGCTGAATCGCTGGAAAAATTGTTCCACCGCCTAAACCTGCAAGTAAAATTCTGTCCGTCTTATTTTTATTGCATAAATCCGCCATTTTTTGAGTATATGCGCAAACCATTTTCTTCGGGTTATTTTCATCTAATTTGGACTCATTCACATTATCAAAATCTAAGTAATATAAAGGTTTTTCATATGTTGTGATTACATTTGATCCAATCCGAGTATCATATTCTTTTTGTAAAATTTTCATATTTATTTTAGTATTATAAAATAAATATATCTAATTATGAAGCATTGGAACGTAGTTTTCCAGATATTATTAAATTTCTATATTCATAAGAATCCTTTGCATTAGATAAATATGTTCTAATTTTCCATAATTTTGGATTCAGATATTTTTTAATTTTACGTAAATTATATGAGTATTTCCCAAATCTACTTGAATGGATATCTATAATAATATTACCATCTTTCTCCAATATTTTTGGAAGATCATCAAAAATAGTATATATTGCTTCATCAAATCCGTCAAGTTTGAAGCAATCAATTATAATTGTATTATATTTTTTTCTACAGTTTTTAACATAAGATTCAAGTCCAATATTATAATAATTTATCTTATTTATATTTGGGTCAATTGAATCTTTAAGAATAGGGTAGAAAAATTTTTTGAATTGTGTAATAACACAAGAAGATATATCTAAACAATCCAGTGTTGTTTTATTTTTAGGCTTAATTCCTGGAAAAATAGTTCCACCACCAAGACCTGCTAATAATATTCGGTGATTATTATTTTTATTACATAAATTTGCCATTACAGTGTTTAAGGATTCAATCATTTTATTCGGGTTAGCTTCATCTAATTTAGATTCATTCACATTATCAAAATCTAAATAATAGATAGGTTTTTCATATCTTGTGATTACATTTGCTCGAATAACGGGATCATATTCTTTTTGTAAAATTTTCATATATATTTTAGTATTATAAAATAATCATGCAAATTTGGTTTATTTTGGCGCACTCTTATTCTCAAGGTATTTCAAAATCTGGTAAAATCCCTTGGGCATGTAAAAAAGACATGAGTTTTATGAAATCCATAACAACCGTCCCTGGTCTAAAAAATGGGCTTCTAATGGGGCGAAAAACATTTGAATCCATTGGCAGAATTCTTCCCAATCGTGAAAATATTATTGTTTCAACCCAGCAATTAGATACAAGCGCCCATGTAGTAGACTCCATTTCCGCTGGGCAAGCAAAAGGAAGAGAATTAGGACTAGACATTTTATGGATTTTCGGAGGAGCAACAATATACGATGCATTTTTAGTAGAACCTCAATTTAACCAACTTATTGACGGTTTTATCATTACAACTGCACCCGAACGCCGCTGTGATACATTTATTCAAACAAATATCTACCAATTTATTGAGAAACACCAATATACATTAATCTATCCTCCGCGAGTTTTAGAGCGTGTTGCTGATGGTGCTTATGAACTAAGTATTTACAGCCGACTGCCAAAACTTAGAGAAGAATGGGAGCCAATTATTCGCAGCTTAGAAGGAAATTCCATAGATAAATCATATTTAGAATTGGTCCAACGCATCCTTACCCAAGGAAATCGACGTGAAACACGAAATGGCGCTACTATTTCCAAATTTGCGGAAAATATTAGCTTTGATCTTGCCGAAGGTTTCCCCCTATTAACCACGAAAAAAGTATTCTTTAATGGCGTCATTCGCGAATTATTATGGTTCATTAAAGGCGACACAGATGCCCGCCATTTGGAATCCCATAATGTAACCATTTGGAGCGGTAATACATCCAAGGAATTTCTAGAGAAAAATGGACTGCCATATGAAGAGGGAATTGGAGGACCCATTTATGGCTACCAATGGCGCAACTTTGGGCAAGAATATACATATAAAGATAAAAATGGCGAACTTAAGACAACCCCGGGTGTAAAATTTGGGGTTGATCAATTGCAATTTATAATTGATGAGCTCCGGGCGAACCCAATGAGTCGCAGATTATTTATGAGCAGCTGGAATCCAAATCAGTTGAGCCAAATGTGTCTGCCTCCTTGTCATATTAGCTACCAATTTTATGTGGAAAATGGGCGCCTATCTTGTATGATGGTGCAAAGAAGTGCAGATGTATTCCTTGGGCTACCATTTAATATTGCAAGTGTCGCCCTACTCGTCCATTTCATCGCCAATATAGTGGGTTTACAACCAGGAAAGATTCATATTTCGATTGGAGATGCACACATTTATGAGGACCATTTGGAGCCAATCCGCGTCCAATTGGGACGCAGTGGGATGGACTATGATTTACCAAGGCTAGTTTTGAAGAGGAAACCCAGGAAGATGGAGGACTATGAATTCGAAGATGTAGAAATCCAGAATTACAAGAGTCACCCTCTAATAAAAGCGAAAATGCTGGCGTGAATTGAAAAAATAATCTTTCATAAAATATGACAGACGTGCAAATGCAAATGCTAAAATACAAAAAATCACTTGAAAAGTTCATCACAGAATCGACAATTCTTGGCTTAACTAAGATACCCAATATTTGCGATAGATATATGGAGAGACTTATTAAATTTTACTCTATTATGATGAAATATTCGCTTAGAAAAGAAAAAGACCCTAAAAAATGTGTTAGGAATGTTAAAAAATTGGAGAAATCACCGGAATATACTGATCTTCTAGAAAATTGTCTAATTCACAAAATAAAACACATTGATAAAATTTTCAAAAAATACCCTAAAGCAGGAAAAAAACTAATTGCTCTCGCGAATAAAATGATTTCATTTTTGGAAAAAAAAATTGAAAAAATGAATAAGAATAATGAAAAAAAAATGGATGCATCATTAGTTTTAATGAGTGTAAATCAGATGAAAGATAAACTTAAAGTTCTTACTTTAGAAAATGAACGATTTATGAATTTCTTAAAGAAAAATAAGAAAGCCTTGGAAGATTTGAAGAAGACAGATGTAAGACAATATATTACTTTTTACACAATAAGATACCCATTGGGATGCTTCGTGCTACCTTAATCCAAAGTCCGATTCTATTAACTTTTCCGCCTCTTTTTTCCCCGATTCATTATATAAAATAGTCAATTCCATTGTAAAATTCTTATACGCGATTTTAGTCGTAATATCGCGTAATATTATCCCGCAACTACTAACTTCTCCCAATTGCGGCAATTTAGCAATTTTTTTTATAATCGGTGATTTGGATTCGAAATAAGCATATGAAAAATATTTACAAACGTCTTCAAGTAATTTCTGGTTTTTCTTGGTAACAGGGATTTTTATGGATAATTTCCGTGAAGTTATTAGGAAAGGTTTACCCCATCTATTACATCGCCCCGGACTCCATATTTCCCAAATTTTTCCATCATTCCCAATAAGTAGGTTATTATTTTTATAATATGTAGCAGAAATCCTCGGGCTCTTCCTAGGTTCAGGATAAATTTTTAATTGTAAAATTATATTTTTAATAAATTTAGCCAAAAATATATTTTTCACTGGAGACTCCAATGAATACCCCGCCTTCAAATATTCCTCGATCCTGAAATATTGTTCCCAATAATTCGAGATTGGTTTGTAATTTACTCCATCGATTACAAAAAAATTATCTGGTGATATTTTATGAAAAGGAAAATCACTATATTTTAGCGAAAGCCCGTATTCTTTTTTACAAAACTTCCAGCAATCTGTGTGCACAACAATAAATGATTTTGGAAAATAGAGGAGCGATGTATAATAATTTTTTTTCTTTTTGTCATGAAAATTCGTATTACAGGCAATTTCTTTTGTATCAAAAACTATATTATTATTATTAAGCAATAGTGTGCATTTATGCATCCATTTTTTGCAATCTTCACTGCAAGAATTTAATGGTAGTGCACAAAGAGAACACATAACATCCCAACATCCCATATTATCTAATAGAAAAATATTATATAATATATATGCCAAATAAAGAAGATATGGATACCCCCAATACGATAAATGAATTCGTGGAGGAGATCAACAAAAATAACAAAAATAAATTAAATAATAGTCTAAAAAAGAGGAATACATTTTTAAATCCAAAAGATTTATTTAGAGAAATTGGAATATTGGACCCCCAAGGCTTGCAACTCAACCCTCTTACTGGAGAAGTATATGAAGACATCTATTACAACTCCAGCAAAAATGCCAATGACAACAACCCCACCTATAAATATTTGTCCAATAAATGGTCTAATTATCCAATGTATTCCAAACGCTTGGAAACTATAAAAGCCATTTATGAAAACCAGGTTGTTTTAGTTATTTCCGGAACAGGCAGTGGTAAGACTGTTTTGACACCGAAGTTCGCACTGCATGTCCTTAATTATCAGGGGCGCATAGCAATTACGAACCCAAAGCGGATTCCATCCAAGGAAAATGCAATTTACGCGGCGAAGACCTTAGGCGTGAAATTGGGCAAACAAGTCGGCTTAAAATACAAGGGCTCCGATTCCGCCCATTATTCCGCGAATGACGCCAAATTAATTTACTGCACGGATGGCTATATAGTTGCCAAATTGGAGATGGACCCAATGCTGTCCGATTTAGACTGTGTTATAATTGATGAAGCCCATGAGAGGAATGTGAATATAGATCTGCTACTGCTATTATTAAAAGGGCTGATCAAGCGCCGCCCTGATTTTAAGCTGATAATTATGTCAGCGACTATCAACGAGAAAATATTTATAAATTATTTCCCACAACCAGAGTTCAAATTTGGATTTATTGATGCAGGAATGATTCCTAATAAGCCCATTGAGGAGTTTTTCTTGGACACGCCAATCAATAAATTCGATGAAAAAGGAAATCTAATAAATAAGGACTTCATACAAGCCGGAGTGGACCGCGTTGTGAAAATATTGCGGGAAACCCAAGAAGGCGATATCCTCGTATTTTTCACTGGAAAGGGAGAAGCCCAAGATGGAATAACACTTTTACACCGTGAATTGGAGCGAGTGAATAAAAACCTGGACTCCAAAATATTCGCCGATATTCTACACGCCGGGACACAAAAGGAAACCCAGGATTTGCTGATCAATAATAAGAAATACAAGGAAAACACAAAATTCACCCGGAAAGTTATTTTCGCAACGGAAGTCGCGGAGAGCAGTATTACCGTAAAAGGACTAGATTATGTCGTAGATTCCGGATTGGCGAATGAAAATATCTATTATGGCGCCAAAAATATGGTGAGCCTGGAGAAGAAATATATAGCAAAGGCGAATCATAGGCAGCGAAAGGGGCGCGTTGGCAGAATTCGACCTGGTTTTTGCTATAATTTATTCACGAAGAAGGAGTTTGAGGAGAAATTCCCCGAATACCCAGAAGCTCCAATATTGACGGACGATATTTCCGAAAGTATCCTATTATTTTTGAGTAATAAGGAATTAGTTTCACACATTAACTATCCATTTACTTACCCGGTGGTTGCCAATCGATCCGTAAAAGGCGGGAAAGAACCGGTAAACACATCAAACAAAATTAACAATAAAACTAATAATGCTATAGCAAATAATTCAGTTACAATTGTTAACAAAAAAGCGAATAATAAGGCAAATAATAAGCCGCCAATTGCACGCCCATCTCTGGGACTCGGCACAGATTTGGCGACATTCCTGGCGACAATGATAGAAAAGCCGCCCATTGATAATATAAAGAGAATTCTGGACCGCATAGAGGCGCTCGGTGGAATAAAAATTACGAACAATCGGGGAGAAGTTACGGACCTAGGGCGCGCGATGGCTGTTTTTGGTTTCACACCGGAGATTGGCAAAATGATTATAAGCGGGTATAATTATCATTGTCGCGATGAAGTCGCCAATATTGCAGCGATGTTTGAAGTCTCTGAAATGCGCATGGAAAATATTTTCGCGCGGTTTTCCAGCAGATCCAAAGATGAAGCCCAGAAGAAGCTGGAAAAGCAGAAATACGATAAAGCTAAGAAGAAATTTGCGTCCGCCATGGGTGACCATATAAGTTTAGTGAATATTTACAAGGATTTCTTCGAAAGACGCTATGACACGACGAACCGCAGGACAGGCAGAGTTTTGAAAGAGAAGAAGGGGGATGCGAAGGAATGGTGCAAAGAGAATTTTTTGAGTTATAATCGGCTGGAAAAGGTCCGCGATGCGGCGAAACAAATAAACCGGCGATTCGGCAGAGTTATTCAAATTTATAGAGAGACGCACCCGGAGAATAAGCCGACTCATATTTTTATGAATACGGCACCAGTTGTCTCCGACAGAAGAGATGAGAATATACTTATGGCGGTCATCCAGGGATTCTATGTGAATTTAATGCGCAAGGTAGGCGACAAAAGATATGTAAATTGTTTCCCACCGGACAAAACTACTGCGATGTTAGAGAGAGATTCCTTTTATGCATCTGTTAGGGCTACAACTAATTTCGCGGTTTACAGTGAACTGAAGTCAATATTTGGGAGAATTGGGTATGCAATTGTTTCAAAGGTCCCCCCAAGTATGATAGAGAATTTAAAAAAATTGGAGATTGGAAAGAAATTCGAATCCTGTTTTGGGAAAATGGAAGTTATGAAATCGCCCCAATTTAAGGACAGAAAAGGGAAAAAGCAGGGGAAAAAGCAGGGGAAAAAGCAGGGGAAAAAAGGTCACCATCGCCGCTAATCTGATCGAGTTGGTGCAAAGTCATCGGCAGCGCATTTTGCGAGTGCAGCGGCTTCTTCTTCTTTGAGCTTGCGCTCATGTGCCGCTTTCTGCGTAACGTAGATTCTGCGGAGCTGAAATAAAATTCTCTCAGCTTCTTCGAGTTCGGTCGGAAGAAGGCTTTTTTTGGAAACAAGTGTATTGAAGGCAGCCTTCAATGCATCTATTTTTTGTTGCAATGTCTCGCTAATTGCACCCTGATTGATCAGGCGATTGAGGTAAGCATTCAAGTCAATAAAGTATTTTGAAAGACGCATTTTTATCTCATTGCGTCTTTCATCAGCTTGAACGATGATTTTGCTAGTTTTGGCAATCTTTCCACATTTGCCAATTATTTTGCACATTTGTGGAGATAGTCCACAGAATGAACATCTTGAATCCATTGGACATCCAGGTGTATGCCTTCCGGCTTGCTTCCAAGGTTGGCATGAGCAACTTGCAAAAAACAGCGTCATTCTCTGTAAGCTCGCAAATTAGACTAGAAATTTGATTAAAAGACCCATCAATTTTTTATCATTATAATTTTTTTTCTTTTGAAAAGCACGTCGATTGGATCACCATTATTTTTTCCGTAGAATTGTTTGTGTTTCACGGCGACAATTTGGACAAGTGGAATGTTCTTGAATCCATGGTGTCAAGCAGTTTTCATGGAAACAATGGTCACATTCACTCGGTTTCATGACTCTCTGTGATTGCTCGCAATCATCAAGACAAATACTGCATTGACCTTTGATTTCAAAATCGCCATCAATAATTGATGGTGTTGATACTGGACGTCTAGGCGGAATTTCATGCATTACCTGCATGAAATTTAGAAGACTCACATAAGTATCATCGTGGAAACGATCCTGAGAATTCCGAGGAATAACAAATGAATAACTTGGGCGGTTTGGGCAGCCAATACTGTGAACACCTCTACGATCCATTGGAGTGCCACAGTGTGGACACAAAGGAAGCTCTGGACAGCCAATAGAATGACATGCAAATTGAGGTTCAAGACGAGAACCACATGGTGCTTGTATAGGTTGGCCAGTTCTTGGATCGATTTTTGTTACAGTATTCTGACATTTTGGAGTCATTGGGCATATATAATTGTGAGTAAATTCACCATTTCTGGTAAAACCATTTCTGGCAAGGTCGTCTCCACATGTGCAGGTGGTGGCTCTAGCGGCGCCGCCGCCTTCGATGATAGGTCTTTCGCTGCTCATCCTTAATTACATAAAAATATAAGCTAAAAAATGCATCAATTTTTGGGGGGAACTGCCGTTCAGTCTTAAAGACTTCGTCTTTAAGACTCAATGGATAAAAAACTCTTCGAGTTTTT
>Ga0194129_10003315_pt1 | contig 22465 bp, 19 predicted proteins | sample TA2KigCa35mmetaG_FD_150862 | JGI IMG/M metagenome (GOLD analysis project Ga0194129, IMG submission 150862) | Freshwater microbial communities from Lake Tanganyika, Tanzania - TA2015038 Kigoma Deep Cast 35m | ecosystem: Environmental > Aquatic > Freshwater > Lake | place: Tanzania: Lake...
GGTTCAGCAGCGACATCCAGGAGGGGATCGTGGAGCAGCTGTGCCGCGTCGTGACGGACGTGCGCGAGCTCCCGCATGGCCAGTTCGGCAATCCTGCTCGGACGTTTTCGTGTCGATACCATGGGCGCGAGTTCCGGGTGACGGTCAACCGGCCGCGCCAGGGAAGGTTTGGGGTCTGCTTCGCGACGGTGCTCGGCGTGCCGGCTCGTCTCCACCTCGATGGGCACTTTGCCCCTTACGCCAACGCGCGCCTCGTCCCAACGGGCGACCCTGAGTTCGACCAGCGCTACACGGTCCAGTGCCTACCCGTCGAGATCGGACCGCTCGTCATGAATGAGCGCCGACGACGGTGGTTCGTCGAGATCTCGCGCGCCGCCGTCAGCGGGATCGACACCGACTTCGGCTCGCTGTCGATCGGCGGGGTTCCTCTCCGCGTGGACAGGGCGACCTTTCTACGTCACATCTACGAGCCGACGGCGGAGGAGCTCGCCTTCTTTCTCGACGGGCTCCTCGACCTCGCGACGGGCGTGGAGCGCGCCTTTCCCGAGACGGAGGCTCACATCGCGAGCGCTTGGGGCCATGATGCGGCCGCAGCGTGGCGCGCCTCGCACGTTCGGTCGATCGCCGCCACCACCGAGGAGCGCCTGCGCTTCCGGAAGGTGCTGTTCCTCGTCCTCGGCGCCGCGGCCGTCGTGGGCATCCTCGTCCCGCTCGTCCTCGCGCTCATCATGCTTCTCGCGGCTCGCTGACGGCGCGAGGGCCGTCGTCCACGCCCGACGAGGTTCGACTTGGTCCCTTCTTCCCTCGACCTTCGCTAGGCTAGGACGCGCCGGAAGAACGTCGCAGGAGGAGTTCTTCTCGGCGAGCACACCATGAGCGTCGAGTCGGAGTTCGAGCGTTTGCCCGGGTGGCTCCGGTCCATCAGCGAGAGCGGCGTCCTGGTCGGCGACGATGAGCCCACGAGGCTCTTGAAGCGCGCCGCGAACATGTCGCTGCTCGTGCCGATCGTCACGGTGCACGTCCCGTACATCGCGGTCGGGCTCGCGTTTCATGCGGACGCGCTCGCGAGCTTCTTTATCGTCGCCGCCGTCTTGAATCTCTCGGCGTTCGTCCTCTTTCGTCGCGCGCCGGCGCACTTCGAGCGGACGAGCCGGCTCTGCCTCTGGACGATGCTCGTCGTCTACACTCTCGTCGCGCCGTTGCTCCTCGGCGGGGTCGTCGGGTCGGGCCTCCTCCCCGTGTGGGGGCTCTTCATGCTGCCTTTCGCCTTCATGTTCTTCTCGCCGCGAGAGGGTTGGGCGGCGCTCTTGGGCGTGGTCGTGCTCCTCGTCGTGGCGTTCTCGCTCGAGCCGCTCCGTCCCGCGTCGAACGCCGTGTCGGAGGGCTGGATTGCGTTCCTGGTATGCGACAACCTTGTGGGGTTCGGCGCCCTGTCGGCGGTGCTGATGCACCTCGCGCGGCGTGAGCGCGAGCGTTCCCTCGAGCAGCTCGATGCCGAGCGGGCGCGTGCCTTTCAGATCCTCCTCGAGGTGCGGACGGCGCGCGAGGAGACCGAGCTCGCGGTCGCGAAGGTCGAGGAGCAGCGGCGCGAGCTCGAGCGCGCCAAGGAGATCGCCGAGCGGGCGACGCGGACGAAGAGCGAGTTCCTCGCGAACATGAGCCACGAGATCCGGACGCCGATGAACGCCATCATCGGTATGACCGAGCTCGCGCTCGATACCGAGCTCGACCCAAAGCAGCGGGGGTACCTCGACAAGGTCCGCCGCGCCGGCGAGAACCTGCTCGGCATCATCAACGACATCCTCGATTTCTCGAAGATCGAGGCGGGAAAGATGACGGTCGAGGCCGTCGAGTTTCGCCTCTCCGAGGCCGTCGACTACTGCCAAGCGGTCCTCGGCGTGAAGGCCGAGGAGAAAGGGCTCGAGCTCCGCTTCGAGGTCCCGGCGTCGCTCCCCGAGGTGCTCGTCGGTGACTCGCTCCGACTTTGCCAGGTGCTCGTGAACCTCGGGAACAACGCGGTGAAGTTCACCGAGCGAGGCTCCGTGGTCTGTGGAGTCGAGGCGCTCTCGACGACGGCGGAGTACGTGACGCTCCACTTCTGGGTGAGCGATACCGGAATCGGGCTCTCCGAAGCGCAGCGCGGGAGGCTCTTCCGGAGTTTCAGCCAGGCCGACAACTCGACCACGCGTCGCTACGGAGGCAGCGGTCTCGGGCTGGTGATTTGCCGTCAGCTCGTGGAGCTCATGGACGGACGCATCTGGGTCGAGTCCGAGCTCGGACGGGGCTCGACCTTCCACTTCGAGGCGCGCTTCGGGGGTGCTGCGGTCACGAGCTCGTCCGAGCGCGCGACGATCGGCCGTTCACGCGCGTCGAGGCGCGCCCTGGTCCAGGAGGTGATGGCGCCGCTAGCGGGCGCGAAAATCCTTCTCGTCGAGGACAACGAGCTGAACCGCGACCTCGGCTGCGAGCTCTTGCGCAAGGCCGGCGTCGACGTCGTCGTCGCCGAGAACGGCAAGCTCGCGCTCGAGGCGCTCGCGGCGACGTCGGACTTCGATGGCGTGTTGATGGATTGCCAGATGCCGGTGATGGATGGCTACGAGGCCACGCGCCGACTCCGCGCGGATCCCCGCTTCGTGAAGCTTCCGATCGTCGCCATGACCGCCAACGCGATGCGCGGAGACAAGGAGACCGCGCTCGCCGCGGGCATGGACGATCACATCGCGAAGCCGCTCGACGTCGTCACCATGTTCACCACGATGGCGCGCTGGATTCATCCTCGGCGCCCGTTGGCCGTGCCGCCATCGAGCGGCTCGCGAGGCGAGGCCGACGAGCCGAGGGACGAGCTCGGCGGGCTGCCGAAGCTCGCCGGCATCGACACGGCGCTCGGTCTCCGGCGCATGGGTGGCGACGTCGGCCTCTATCGCAGGATGATGCTGCGATTCGCGGAGGGTCAGGCCGGGTTCGCGGAGGCGTTCGTCGCCGCGCGCAAGGACGCAGACCCCACCGTTGCGGTGCGTGCGGCGCACACTCTGCGCGGGCTCGCGGGGAACATCGGCGCGACGCGCCTCCATCGCGCTGCCGAGGCGCTCGAGCGGACGCTGAAGAGCGGCGCAGGCGAGTCGGACGTGAGTCGACAGCTCGAGAACGTCGGCCTCGAGCTGCGACGGGTGCTCGAGGGCCTCGAGGGCCTCGGCCCGGAGAGCACCGTGCCTCCGTCCGTGGGGAGCGCCTCGAGGCAGGGGGAGACGTCTGCGCTTGATAGAAGTCAAGTCGACGCGCTCCTCGTGAGGCTCGTGCGAGCGCTTGAAGGCTACGACGTCGAGGCGGACGCGATCGCGCGTGAGCTCGCCGCGCGGATGGGGGACGCGGAGGCTTCGGCATCGCTCGCCATGCGCCGCGCCGTGAAGGCGATCGAGGCGTACGACTTCGAGGGCGCGCTCGAGGCGCTGCGCGAGCTGCGGTCTGCGCGCGCGAGCGGCTCGGGCGACGCGACGTAAGCTGCGATGTCCCGCCGCGAGAGACTCGGCTAGCCTCCTCGGCCGTCATGTCGTCACGCTACCCACGCGATCTCCACGGCTACGGGAAGAACCCTCCGCACGCCCGCTGGCCTGGCGGGGCGCGCGTCGCCGTCCAGTTCGTCCTGAATTTCGAGGAGGGCGGCGAGAACTCGGTGCTCCACGGCGACGCCGGGAGCGAGCAATTCCTCTCGGAGATGTTCAACCCTGCGGCGTTCCCGGCGCGGCACCTCAGTATGGAAGGGATCTACGAGTACGGCTCGCGCGTCGGGGTGTGGCGCATCCTTCGTGAGTTCGAGCGGCGCAAGCTTCCGCTCACCGTGTTCGGAGTGTCGATGGCGCTCGAGCGCTGCCCCGAGGTGACCGCCGCGTTCCTCGAGGCTGGGCACGAGGTCGCGTGCCACGGGTACCGCTGGATTCACTACCAGAACGTCGACGAGGCGACCGAGCGTGCTCACCTCGAGCGCGGCATGGAGGTGCTCGCGCGGCTCACGGGCGAGGGGGGCGCGGACGGTCGGGGGCCACGCGTCCTCCACGGAGCGGGGTGGTATACGGGACGCGACAGCCCCAACACTCGGCGGCTCGTGGCGGACTTCGGGGGCTTCGCCTACGACAGCGACTACTACGGCGACGACCTCCCGTTCTGGCTGAGCGTGCGCCGTACGGACGGCGTGCTCGCGCCGCACCTCGTGGTGCCCTACACGCTCGACTGCAACGACATGCGCTTCGCGCTGCCGCAGGGCTACAGCCACGGCGACGAGTTCTTCGAGTACCTGCGCGACGCGTTCGACACGCACTGGGCCGAGGGCGAGGAGCGACCGACGATGATGAGCATCGGCATGCACTGTCGCCTGCTTGGTCGACCTGGGCGGATGCGCTCGCTCCAGCGCTTCCTCGATCACGTCGAGGCGCACGACCGGGTGTGGGTCACGCGACGCGTCGACATCGCGCGCCACTGGCGCGAGGTTCACCCGTTCGATGCCGCGCGCGCGTTCGTTTGGGAGTGAGCGGCTCGAACACCCGCGCTCCTCCGTCTCAGACTCATCTCGTGACAAAATCGCTGGAGGATTTTCGATGCACTTTCAACTCGATCAGCTCCCGATTGACCTTCAGAAGTGGTTCTGCGACGCGACCAAGAACCCGCCGCCCGTCATCGTGATTACGCCAAGGCGCCTCGATACTCGGTCGCCTACACCGTGATTTTCGTCATCGGCGTGCTCCTGACGCTGCTGATGTCGGTCGGGCTCGTGTTGACCTCGTACGGGTCCCGCGAGGGGCGCCTCGTCCTCGGTGGGCTCGCCGCTGGAGCTTCGGTGTGGGCGCTCGCCGGGCTCGTCCGCGAACGCAACGACACACCGTTTCATCGAGGCTCGTACCTCTTCCCTGGGACGCTGGTACAGGCGTCGAAGGGCGGGCTTACGGTCGTTCCGGTGCAGCAGGTCCGCTTTCAGGTCGTCCGTGCCATGCTTCGCAACGAGAGGACCGGCGGCATCTCGGAGGGGAGGCCGTGCACACAATGGTGTTCAAGGAGGACGCTGTCGCGACCGCTGCCGCGATCAACGCGATCCTGTTCGGTCCGAAGAAGTAGGCCGTCGCGGGATGAACGCTGGGGTCCGCGCGATGTACTCGGCGTATCCCGGCCGCGTCTTCGTGAGGTACGCGTCGAGCATCGTGACGCCCGACACGCGGACGAGGAGGTAGGTCATGAGGGCGGGGCCGAGCAGCGTCGCGGCTCCCACGAGCGAGCTCGCGGCGAAGCAGCCGAAGCCCCACCAGAGGACCGCGTCGCCGAAGTAGTTCGGGTGTCGCGACCACGCGAAGAGGCCTGTGTCGAGCACCTTGCCGCGCATCGAGGGATCGTTGCGGAAGCGCTGCAGCTGAACGTCGGCCGACGTCTCGCACGCAAACCCTGCGACGAAGAGCACGAGCCCGAGCGCGTCGAGCCCATGAAAGGGCTCTCCGACCGGTCGTGACGCGGCGTACTGGAGCGGCGCCGAGATCACGAGGGCCAGAGCACCCTGCAGCACGAACACCTGGAAGAACGAGACCCACCAGTAGCGCGCAGCTCCGAAGCGCGCGCGAAACGCCGCGTAGCGCGGATCTTCGGGTTTGCCTCGGCTCCGCAGCGCGAGGTGGGCGAAGAGCCGGAGCGCCCAGGCCGCAACGAGCGCGACGAGCACTGCCTTTCGGGCGTCGATCCCGGTCGCGAGGACCGTCCGCGCCGTGACCGCGAGAAAGAGGATCGACCACCAGGGGTCGACGATGCTCGCGTCGCGGAGCCGTACGCTCGCGAGCCACACGCCGGCCATGATCGCGAGGACCGAGAGGGCATTGCCTCCGATGAGTTGCCACGTCATCGCAAGTTCCTCATGTCGGGCGGCGCTCCTCTTGCGCGGGAGCCGCCTTGACGGTGTCGAGGCTCGCGACCCACGCGTCGACCTCGGCCCACCGCGCGAAGAGCCACCCCGCGAGAGCATCGCGGGGGAGCGTCGCCGCGCCGAATCGTCGCAGCCGCACACGCACGGTCTTGCCGATGAGCCCGCCGTTCCAGAACGACGCGAGCGTGGCGGCTCCCTCGAAGCCGGTGTGCTCGAGGACGACGACGTCGACGTCAGGGGCGGCCGAGAGCAGGGCGAGCGGGCCGCCGAGCTTCGGCGGAAGGACATGTCGGAAGCCCGCCGCGAGGTCGGCGTGCTCGGTCCTTCCGAGCTCGCGGAGTCGCTCCTTGGCGCGGGCGAGCTTCGACTCGGAGAAGCGCGTCCCCTCGGGGTAGATGAGCACGGCCGAGCGCTCGTTGAGGTCTCTCGCGAGGCTCGCGACCGCGTCGATCTCGGGAGTGGTCGGCAGGGTCGCGCGCGTCGCGGCGTGCGTCGAGCGCTCGCTCCCACGCGCGACGAAGGCGTTCGGCAGCCGCCTGCCGACGAGATCGAGGCACGGATCCCAGAGGAGCTCGCGCTTCAGCACGTAGCGGAGCTGCATGCGATGCGGGTTCGCGACGATGGCCGCCGCGAGGACCGTGTCGGTGGTGCTCGTGTGACGCACGAAGAGCAGCATCGGGCCACGCTTGGCGAGGTCGAGGCCCTCGGTCTCGACCCGCATGCCGAAGACTCGCACGCTCCCGAAGAACAGGGCGTTCGTCCACCACCGCTGCAGCGCGGCGTTCCACTCGACGTAGCGCCGCGCGTCGACGAGCAGGCCGCCGAGGCTCACGACGCCGAGGGCGATGGCGCCGAGGATGCCAACTGTTTCGCATGCGAAATAAATCGCGAAGGCCGTCAGCGCGCGACCCCGAGGCAGGGTCGAGCGCTGTCCGCGGAGCACGTCGACGAGCGACGCGATCACGAGCGACAGCGGCAACCCTCCGAGGTACAGCGCCGCGGCGACGAGGTAGCCCGGGATCGTGAGCGCCCTGCGCCCCCACACCGAGAGCCATGACTCACCGCGAGGCGAGGTCCTCATCACGACGACTGCGCGAACCGTCGGTACGCGAGGTTTCCGGTCGCAGCCGCGGTGGCGGTGAGAACGACGCCCCACGCGATGTCCAGCGGGACGAGGGCCGCGGGCCAGCCTGCGAGGACCGCCCAGTTGGTGAGCTCGTAGGTGGCGTAGGCGACGAGGCCAAGCCCAGCGCCGCGCCGTGCGGCGGCCGCTGCAGTCTCCGACGGGAGGACCGCGTGAACGAGGAGCGCCACGACGTACATCGCGTAGAAGCCGAGGGCCGCGGGCCAGAACACCGTGGGACGCCGAAGCGGGCCGAGCAGCTCGTCGTAGAGCCCCTTCGCGAGGACGCCGAGGAACGCGAGATCGAGCACCATCGTCGTGAGGGTGACGGCGGCGACCGCGGCTGCAACGCCGACGGGAGAGGGGCGCTTCGGGGCTGCGGTCATCGCTTCTTCGCGGTTCACCTGGCGGTCCTCTGGCGTGACGCGTCTGTTGCCGCTGACGAGGCGGAGCCGAGGTGCGCCTTCGCGACGGTGAGGAAGCGCTCGCGCGCGAGCTTGTGATCGACCACCGGTCGCGGGTAGGTCGCGCCGAGCCGCACGCCTGCGGCCTGCAGGACTTCGGGGGGGGCTCCCCACGGCTCGTGAATGAACTTCGCCGGGACGCGGGCGAGCTCGGGGACCCAGCGACGGACGTAGTCCCCCTCGGGGTCGAAGGTCTCGCCTTGGCTCACCGGATTGAAGATTCGGAAGTAGGGCTGCGCGTCGCAGCCGCAGCCCGCGGACCATTGCCAGCCGGCGTCGTTCTGCGCCCAGTCTCCATCCGTGAGGTGCGCCATGTAGTGCGCCTCACCGCGGCGGAAATCGATGAGCAGGTGCTTGGTGAGGAAGCTCGCGGCGATCATGCGCGCGCGGTTGTGGACGAAGCCTTCCGCGAGGAGCTGGCGAGCGGCTGCGTCGACCACGGGGTACCCGGTCTTGCCTTCGAGCCACGCGCGCCAGCCGTGCTCCTCCTCGCGCCAAGGAAACCCGCGCCACTTGGGTTGGAACGGCTCGCGTAGGAGCTCGGGTCGGTCCCAGAGCGTGCTGTGGGCGAACTCACGCCAGACGAGCTCGTTCAGAAAAGCCCGCTGCGAGCGTGCGTCCTCGACCTCGCGGCTGACGCGTTGCCAGAGCTGGCGTGCGGAGAGCGTGCCGAACTTGAGATCGGTCGACAGCCGACTCGTCCCCTCGAGGTCCATGCGGTTGCGGTCGTCGGCGTAGCGACCTGCGGCCTTGGCGAGGTACCTCGTCAGCCTCTCGTGCGCGGCGCGCTCGCCGCCTGGGAGGATGCCCGGGTTTTCGACGAGGCCAAGGTCGCTCAAGGCCGGGATCGGCACGGTGTCGGCTCGAACGTTGTCGGGGAGCGGCGGCAGGCGCTTCGGTGCGGGGAGCGGCGCCTCGACGCAGGCGGTCTTCTCGAATGCGCGCGCGAACTGGCTGAAGACCGAGTAGGGCTTGCCCGCGCCGGTGCGCAGCGTCCCCGGGCGGAGCAGCGTCTCACCCTCGTACAGCTCGAAGCGATCCCCGAGCGCGGCCTTCACGCGCTCGTCGCGCTCGCGCGCGAACGGCTCGACCCAGCGATGCGCGACCACCCGATCGGCGCTCCACTCGCGGGCAAGGCGCGGCACCACCTCGACGCTCTTGCCCGCGACCACGACGAGCTTCGAGCCCTTGGCCGCGAGGTTCGCTTCGAGCGAGCGGAGCGACGCGAGGAGGAACTGGATTCGATTCGGGAGCGCACAGGCGCGCTCCGGCGCGAAGAAATACGGGTCGAGGACGAACAGGGGGATGACCTCGCCGGCTTCCGCGGCCTCGGTGAGGGGGGCATGGTCTGCGACGCGGAGGTCCTTGCCTCGGTACCAGACGATGGTGCGCATGCGATTCGACGAGCCTTCCGGCGGCCCAGGGCCACAGCTCCTGCCGGATCATAGTGCCGAGGCGTCGGATGCGCTCGTTCGACGTGATGGATGGCGAATGCGAACGCGGTCAGCCTCAAAGGTATGGCATAATCCGCTCATGCGAGAGTTCGGTTTCGGAGTCGCGCTCTTTAGCGTGGTTCTTGGGTGCCAGTCGGAGTCCGTCATTCGTCTCACGGCCGCGAGCGCATCGGGCTCGACGGCGAGCGGGACGGGCGGCGGCGGAGGAGCCATGACCGCTGGCCAGGGTGGCTCCGGTGGTTCCGGCGGCGACGGGGGCGCGGTCGTGTCTTCCGCGACCGGGCTCGGTGGCACCGGCGGTGCGGGCGGCGCAGGTGGTGCCGCTGGTGAGGGCGGCGCCGGTGGAAATGGACCGAAGCTCGTCTCGAGCAGCCCGAAGCACGGCGACTTGCAGGCGCCTCTCGGTCGATTCATCTCCCTCTATTTCGATCGACCGGTCAGCTCGGCCTTCGCGTCCGGGAAGATCCGGGCCCACAGCTCCAAGCAGCCGATGGACGTGTTCGCTCAGGTCCTCCCGTGCGACGACTTCGACCCTGCGTGCTTGTCGGTGCCGCTGCCGAAATCGCTCGTCGACAACCAGGAGTTCTTCGCGCAGCTCTTCGGTGACACCGAGTACACGCTGACCGTCGACAAGTCGTTCCAGGACAGCGACGGGAACGTGAACCTCGTCGATCAGCAGCTTACGTTCAAGACCTTCGGCTTCAACCCGAAGTTCCACGACGACTCCACCGCCGTTCCTTACGAGGTCGGCGGGCTCGAGTACGCCCCCGAGGTGAAGAGCCTTTATTTGCTGGGCGTGGCGCCGAACTACACCGGGCACGTGATCCGAAGGCTCGAGTTCGACGCGAACTTCAACGTCGCGTCGGCCTCGACGGCGGCCGGGCCGGTGGCGGGAGGCGGTGGTCCATACGCGTACGGCATGAGCCACGAGACCGGCAAGCTGCACGTCGCCTGGACCTACGCGAACACCGTACGGAGCTACGCGCTCGACCCGAGCGGCGGACTCACGCTGAGCGACAGCTTCAGCCAGCTGCCCCTCGCGCCGCCCAATCATTTCCTCGATCAGGTCGTCAGCACGACGGCTCATCAGGGCAAGCTCTACATCGGCGGCGGCTACTATTTCGGCAACGGCACCGAGCTCTCGGGCGTGCTCGCGCTCGAGCAGAACACCAAGTCCTTCTCGGTGTGGAAGGCGAAGGCCGGGCTCTTCGACAAGCAAGGCGGCGTGCACCTCGGCTCCGGCACAATCGCGAACGACGGCTTCGTCTTCGTCGCGCAGAAGGACACGATCTTCAAGATCCGCGTGTCCGACAAGGTGGTCGTGAACCAGCACGTGGAGCCAGGGAACTGGTTCGACGCGCCGCAGCTTCGCGTCGACTCGACGGGGCGACTCTGGTTCGGTACCAACTCGGGCTTGACCGTTTACGACACCGCGGGCAACGCCGGCTTCAAGAAGCTCGTCTCGCTCGCGGGGATCCCGACCGGCCGCATCGCGCTTCGCGAGGACGGCACGAAGGTGCACGTGTACTACGCGCAGTTCCGAGGCGCCGGCGTGATCGGAGCGACGTCGCTCTCGTTCTAAGGAGCGCTCGTCGCTCGGCCGCAGGGCGCGACCTCGGCGTTGGGGTCAGGAGGTCGTGCCGGTCGAGCCGTAGCCGCCCGCGCCGCGCTCGCTCGCCTCGAGGGACTCCGTCAGCTCGAACGCGACGGACTCGTAGCGGGCGACGACGAGCTGAGCGATGCGGTCTCCCGGCGACACCACGAACGCCGCCTCGCCGAGGTTCACGAGGACGACGCCGATCGGGCCACGATAGTCGCTGTCGATCGTCCCGGGCGCGTTCAGCACGGTGACACCATGATTCAGCGCGAGGCCGCTCCGCGGTCGCACCTGCGCCTCGAAGCCGACGGGGAGCTCGAGCGCCCACCCGGTTGGGATGAGTCGCCGCTCGCCAGGTGCGAGGGTGACAGGCGCGACGAGCGCTGCCGCGAGGTCGAGGCCAGCCGAGCCCGGTGTCTGCTGCGACGGAACGGGGACGCGGACGTCGCCGACGGGGACGATGCGGACGCGGGTCATCGATCAATTTCTTGGCACGAGCGCCTCGAGGGCGGAGGCGTGCTCGTCCGAGTGAAGTGGCGCGAAGGCGAGGTCGTGCCACACGCGCGCACGATCCTCGAGGCCTTGGCTCGTCGCCTTGGCGATCCATGCGAGCGAGCTTGCGGCATCACCGGCGAGCGAGCGGGCGCGTGCGACGGTGAACGCGGCCTCCGCGGACGGTTCGCGCTCGTAGAGAGCCTCGTCGAGGCGCGCTGCCCAGTCGTGCGCGCCGCCTTCTTCGGCGAGCTTCGCCATGCGTGAGACGTCGTCGTCGCTCAAGGTCTCGACGATGTCGACCGCCGTGGCTGCAGCGCGCGCGGTCTCGCCGTCCGCGATCAGGATCTGGATGAGCGGACCGACGACCTCTTTTCGATCGTCGCCGACCGAGCGCGCGGCCTCGAAGACCGCTCTTGCAGCCGCGAGCTCGCCGCGCGCGAACAGCAGACCGCCTGCGAGCGCGGCGTCCGACGTGCCGTGTCGCTCGAGCGCACGCACGGCGCGGGTCGCGTCGTCGAGCGCGCCTTCGAGGAGGAAGCTCCAGGCGATCAACTCGAGCGCGCGGATCCGCCCGGTGCGGGGCGGCTCGGCGGCGAGGACCCGCTCCGCGACGGCGCGCGCTTCCGAGTGTGCGTCGGCGGCGAGGGCGTCGGCGGCGCGCTTGAGCTCTCGCTCGAGCTCGGGACTGAGCGGCGGGTCGACGGGACGTCGCGCGAACACCGGCCGTGCAGGTGCCGGATCGGGGGACTCGGCCTGAAAGCGCTGAAAGCTCTGCAGCGCGAGCATCCCGAAGAGGAACGCGAGCCACGTCCCGCCGTAGGTGTACCCGAGGATCGCGCACAGGATGCCGAACACCGTCGAGAGCCCGGCCGCGAGGCGCGCGCGCTTCGGACCGAGCGTGTGCTCAAGCATGTGACCGCCGTCGAGCGGGCTCACCGGCGCAAGGTTGATGATGCCCCAGAAGAGGTTGACGAATTGAAAGGTGAGAGCCGCCTTGCGCAGGAGCGGGGGCGCGGCGCGCAGGAGGTCGGGTCGCAGCAGCGTGGCGAGGAAGACGAGCCCCGCGAACACGAAGCCTGCTAGCGGGCCCGCGAAGCTCACGAAGACGCGCTTGGGACGCGAGAGGTCGCGGCCGCCGCTCCACGAGGTGAGCCCGCCGAGCCATTGGAGCGAAATCTCCGGGCGCAGGCCGAAGGCGCGGATCGTGAGCGCGTGTCCGAGCTCGTGGATCAGGACGGAGATGACGACCACCACGACCCAGACGGGAAGAAACCCGGGGTCATTCAGGCCGAGCAACACGGCTCCAAAGAGGAAGCTCGGGTGGATCTCGGTGGGGATGCCGAACAGGGTGAATCGCATGCGGCTCTCGCGAGCGGGGGGTCCGTGGCGGGCGACGCCTCGTCGACGACGCGCCAGACCTTGCGTCCGTGAGCGGCCTTGGCCCCCTCGGACAAAACGGATCTAGCACAACCCTCGCGGGCGATCAGCGGCGGCTCGGACGGCGCGACGGGCACGACTGCGCCGGGGCGCCACCGCCTTCCTCGTGCACACAGGCGAGCACCGACGAGAGCGTGGCGAGGGCGAGGGCGAGGCGCAGGAGTTGGCTCCGCATGGTCACGCCGAGCGTGCGTCGCGGGCGCGAGCGCCGGCAAGTTTTCGCCGAGGTCTCATCGGTGCTGTCGTCGAACCGCTTCGACGGCGAGCGGTCCGTCAGTCGAGCGACTGGAATCCGCGGACGAGGTAGCTCGAGCTCGTGGACTTCTTGTCGCCGCGCGTGAGGAGGTGGACCCGTCCGGGCTTTACAAGGGTGACGAAGCAGCGCTCGTTCGAGTTGAGCTTGTACGACGCGCACTTGTACGTGCTCGTCGCCGTCGGCGCTTGGCCCGTGCGGACGTAGAGGTCTGCGTCGCCGCCCGGAGCGCTCGCTTCGGGGGTGAGCTCGAACACGTATTTCCCGGCAGGCAGCTCGTCGGTGATGTACGCGCGCGTCTCGTTGTACGCGACGGTGTCGCGCGCCTCGAGGCCCGACCAGCGCTTGCCGAGCTCGAGCTTCGGGTGAAACGCGTTGTCCTCTTCGCCCGTCACGAGGACCACCTGCGCCGGATCGATCTGCTTGAAGATCTGCGCGTAGGTGCGCGGGGTCGCGCGCTCCTCGAGGGCGACGAGCAACGCGGCCGCTGCCGAGGGCAGCGAGTGAAAGTACGCGGGCATCGCGTTCCGGAGCACGTCGAGGTAGCGCGCGCCCGACGGGTCGGTCGGGTTCAGGAGCTTGCGCGTCGCGGCCAGCGCGTCGTCTTCGTACGAGAACGTGTCGCAGCCGTTCAGGAACAAGAGCTGGTACTTCGCGGGAAAGAACTGCGCCTTCTTGGTGAGCGCCCGCACGTTGGCCCCGAGGCCGGCGTGACCACCGTAGAAGATCAGGTCGGCGCCAGGCGAGAGCTCCGCGAAGCGGCGGTCAAAGGCGGGCGAGGCGCTCGCGAGCTCGTCGACGAGCAGGGTGGTCACCGTCACGCGCCCGGCGTCGGCCTCCGCCTCGAAGGTGATGTCGGGGAACCCGACGCCCACCGATTCGGGCAATGCGAGAGGGGTCGTCGCCGCCTTGGGGTAGAGCGAGCGCAGCGCGCGCACGAACTCACTGTACGCCGCGACGCCGGCGTCTTCGGAGGTGCTCCCGCCGACCTCGTTCTTCCCGAACACCGCGACGACGTCGAGCGCGCCGTCCTCCCATACGCGGTGGTACTCGGGGTACTTCGCCACCGAGTTGAGGGGGCTCGTCGTCACCTTCGCGGTCGTGACCGTGAAGTCGGTGGCGTTCGGCGTGCAGCTGTAGAGGTTGGGTCGGTAGTGGTACCAGATGTTCGCGGTCGTCAGCGTATGGCCGTGGGTGTCGGCGCAGACCGCGCCCCAGTTCGAGAAGAACGAGGCCTGCCCCTGGGCGTCGACGCGCTTCGGCAGGATCAGCGTGTACGCGCTCGGAAGCTTGTTCGCCGTGTTCCAGGCGACCGGAAGGCGCGCTCGGTAGCGGATGCGTACGAGGCCCCCCGCGAGGGGCTCCGCCTTGAGGTTGCTGAGCGTCACCGCGTTGAGGCGCGGGCCACTGCCGACCTCGTTGAAGTGCCCGACCGTGTAGAGCAGCTGTGCCCGCACCTTGGAGGCGAGCGCGTCGCTGCTCGACGCCACGGCCTCGCCGTCGAACTCGAAGTCGAGCAGCGTGGCGTTGGCGCTCGTGAAGTCATCTTCGTTGGTGCCGAAGGCGCTCTCGTCACCGACCTCGGGCGACTCCTCGAGGTCCTGTTCGGTGCAACCAGCGACGGCGAGCGAGAGGGCGAAGAGTCCGGCGAGACCGAGCGCGGTGGGCTTCATGCCGCGTGTGGATATTCATCCGACATGTGGGTGTCAATGTAGGAAACCTGCCTTCATACGAAGGCATGGAACGGCCCCTCCCCAGTCGAGCGGCGTCGGCCTACACGTCGACGGCGACGATCCAGCCCCGCCGGGTCCAGGCCTCGAACCATCGCGCTACGTCCCAGGCCTCGCTCCCGCAGGCACGCGCCGCGACGCGCGTGCAGGCCTCCTCGAGCGGGGCATCGCGGACCAGCTCGGCGAGGAGGGCATGCTCGGCGGGCTCGAGCTCGGTCTCGTGGAGCCGTCGGTCCGGTCCGCGCCAGAGAGCGAGCCGGGTCGCGCGGGGCGGCAGCTCTCGTACGGGCGATTCTCTCCGACGGAGCGCCGCTCGCAGCTCGTGGACCGGGTGCGTGAGGTCGAGCACGGCGAGGGTCGGATGAAACCGGAGGCGCGCGCGAGGCCAGGCGTCCTCTGGGAGGGAGCGGACCGACTCGACGTCGAGCGCGGGCGCGTCGGCGGCGTCGAAGCTCGTCACGAGCGCGACCTCGAAGCGCACGATGGCGCGGGCGACCTCGCTCACGTCTCGATCGAGCGCGTCGTACCGCTCGAGGAAAGCGGGCAGGCCGAGCGGCAAGTCCCGCAGCGCGAACGACGAAGGTGGTGTCGCGTCGAGGTAGGCGCGGACGAGCGCATCAAAGGGCTCGCGTCCGAGCCAGTACGCGAGGGCAGGGAGATCCTCGCGGAGTGCGTCGCGGTGTCGGAGCCAGTACTGCTCGCGGTGGATTTCAAGCTGCCCGAGCGCGTCGAGCCGCTCGCTCCCTGCGATCACGGCGTGCGCCGCCGCTCGCTCCTCCTCCGTCGCGCTCACGTCGAGCGGTCGATCGCGTCGCACCAGCGTGGCGAGCAAGGCCTGGAGCTCGGCGAGCGTCGGCGGTGCTTCGCTCATGGTGTCGGAGGCTCCGCCCGCGGGCCCGCTCCACCGAAGACCTCCTCGGCGATTGCGGCGGCCTTCTTGGCCTCGTCCCACACCACGTCGAACGCTGGGAGCGCGTCGTCCCACTCGACGAGCGTCGAGACCCGCCCGACGCGCTCGAGCGCGTAGCGGTAGAGCGCCCACACTGGCTCGGAAACCTCGGCGGAGTGGGTGTCGAGCAGGTGCGTGCCCTTGTCGGTATGCCCCGCGAGGTGGAGCTGCACCACGCGGTGATGAGGCAAGCCGTCCAGGTAGCGACGAGGATCGAAGCCCTGGTTCTTTGCCGAGACGTGGACGTTGTTGACGTCGAGCAAGATTCCGCAGTCGGCCTCGTCCGCGATCGCGGCGAGGAACTCCCACTCGGGCATCGTGTTCGCGCGGAAGGTGACGTAGCTCGATGGGTTCTCGAGCCCGACGCGGAGCTCGAGGAAATCCTGGACGAGCCGCGTACGTTCGGCGACGTATCGGACGGCCTCCTCGGTGCAGGGCAGGGGCAAGAGGTCGTGGAGCTCAGCCCCCGCGGCGCGGGTCCAAGAGAGGTGATCGGTGAGCCAGGGCGTCCCGGTGCGGCGAGCCAGGGCCTTCAGCCGCGCGAGGTAGTCGAAGTCGAGCGGCGTCGTCGAGCCGATGCCGAGCGCGACGCCGTGTTGCACGACCGGGGCGAGGCCGAGGGCGCGCTCGAGGTTGTCCCGCGGCGGGCCTCCCTCGACGAGGAAGTTCTCGCTCACGATCTCGAAGAAATCGACGCGCGGTCGCTGCGAGAAGAGGTGCGTGTAATGCGGGACTCGGAGCCCGACCCCGCAGCCAAGATCGGGGAGGCCGAGGCGCGGCGACCTCGACGGCGTCGCGAGCGGCGCCGCCGGCCGGATCAGCCCGTCTTGCAGTCCGGCGCCTTGCAACCGCCCTGGCCTTTGCACGCGTTCTGTCCGGCGCAGGCGCTCTGGTCGGTCCTGCAGTTGCCGCGCCCCTTGCACTCGTTCTTGCCGCGGCAGCACTCCTTGTCGCCGTTCGCGAGGTCCGGCGTCGCGTCGGACTCGAGCGGGCCGTGCGCGTCGGCGGCGGGCTGCGGAGCCGTGGGGGGCACAGGCGCGCCGCCGCACGCGGTGAGGCCTGCGAGCAGGCCCGAGGCGGCCGCGAGGGCCATGGTTCGTCCGAGTTCGCTTGGCATGGGCGTGTCCTCGTCGCGCGGCTCTGGCTCCGCGACGACCTCACCTCTTCGGTACCACGTTCGGAGCGCGCGTCGAACGACGGCGTGAGGGGTCGGGTATGCTGCGCGGCGATGCTGGCCATGGCGGCGATGACACGGAGCGCTCTCGCGGCGTATGCCCTCGCCGGTCGTAGGCGTTTCGTGTGCGTCACGGTGCTCGCGCTGTCGTCGTGCGGTCGCGACGAGCCCGTGTCGTCTTCGGCGCCGACGTCCTCGGTGAGCACCGTGGAAGCTCCGAGCGAGCCGCCGAGCGCGGCGCCCGCGGAGCCGTCGGCTTCGGCGGTCGAGGTCATGCCCGCGGCCCGCTGCCGGCCGGACATGGTGAAGGTGACGCCGCCAGCGGGGGCCGCGTACTGCGTCGATCGCTACGAGGCTGCGCTGGTCGATCACGCGACCGAGCGGCCGCTCTCGCCGTTTTATTCGCCCATTCGCAAGCACGCGCTGATGGCCTTCGACGGTTGGCAGAGGCAGCGCCTCGAGGTCGGTCCCGAGGCTGCGCGTCTCGTCGAGCTCCCAGAGTTGCCGGCATTTCAACGGACGAGGGACGTCGAGCCGCGTGCCCTCTCGAAGCGCGGCGTGCTCCCCAACGGGCACGTCACGGGCCACTCGGCCGCGACGGCTTGCAAGAACGCTGGCAAGCGACTTTGCACGCCCGCGGAGTGGCGCACGGCATGCGGTGGTGAGGCGGGGCAGCGTTTTCCTTACGGCCCGAGCTACGAGGCCGGCGCATGCAACGTGTTTCGCGAGGCGCACCCCGCCGCGGTGCTCCATGGCGACGCCTCGGTGGGACACAACGACCCCCGCCTGAACCGCGTGCGCGTCGCGGGTAAGGCCTTGCTGCGCACGACCGGTGAGACGACGCGCTGTGCGAGCCGCTGGGGCGACGACGCGATCTACGACATGGTCGGCAACCTCGACGAGTGGCTCGAGCACGAGCGAGGCTCGTTCGCCGGGGGCTTCTACGCCCGCAGCTCCAAGGACGGCTGCGACTGGCGCTCGAAGGCGCACGCGAACAGCTATGCCGACTACTCGACCGGCGTGAGGTGCTGCTTGGAGCTTCCCTGACCTTCGCTGCCTGGGGCGGGCCCCAGCGTCGTTCTCGAGCTCGTGGGCACGGCCCATCGGCGCTCCTTATCCTCAACTCTCTGACGAGCTCCTCATCCTCAACTCTCTGGCGAGCGCTGATCTCGACGGGCACGTCTTCTTCAGCTATTGGAGGCGGAGTCCGCGCACGCGCGCCGCGCGTGGCAGGTTCACCATGAGCAGCCTCGTCGCAAGCCTCTCGCTTCAGCCGTACACCCAGTTCCGCCGCAGCAAGCACTTTTACCTCTGGTACGACGGCTTCTTCGCGGCGCTCTGCGTCGTCGCGATCGCCGCGCTCCGCCGAAACGGCTGGCAAGGACTCGCGACCGAGTGGAGCCCGAAGCTCCTCCTGTGGCTCCCGCTGGTCTGCCACCTGCAGATTTTATGCAGCGTGTGGATCCACAACTGCACGCACGGCAACTTCCCCCGAGCGGTGAACCGCCTCGTCGGTGAGGTGTGCGGGCTCGTCGTGATGACCCGCTACGCGTCGTGGGAGATCATCCACCAGCGGCACCACAAGTACTCGGACGACCCGGAGCTCGATCCGCACCCGGTCCTCGCCGGCTTCACCGGCTACTGGCGCTTCACGCTCCGCGGGCTCGTCGCGGTCGAGCAGCAGCTGCAGCAGATGTACTTCGAGATGTACGGCGGGCGCACGCAAGAGAACGTCGCGTACCAGCGCTACCGGGCGGTCTTGAGCTTCGGCACCATGGTCCTGCTCGCGGCGACCTGGTACTTCCTGCTCGGCGCGCCGGTGTTCGTGATGCTGTTCCTACCGGCGACGTTGATCGGCGTGCTGCACCTCATGCACTTCAACTGGTCGACACACAACCCGTGGTCCGCGACCAATGACTTCCGCCCAGTGAACCTCGATCACGGACTTTACTGGGTCGGCAACCGCATCTGGCACGGCATCTACTACCACGGCAATCACCACCAGAAGTCGGGGCTGTTCAACCCGAGGACGATGGACCCGTCGCGGGCCCTGCCGGTCCTCCGGCCCGGCGATGCCACGGACCACTACCCGCGCAAGAAGACGAAGGGCCGCTCGCTGCAGGAGCGCCACGCGGACACGACCGAGGACGAGGCGGCCTGAGTCACCCGCCGACGTCGGGAGTGCGAGGGTTGCGGCGCGAGGCCACCGCAGCACGAGAGCTCGCTTCGACGTGCGCCGAGCGGCTTCTCGGCGCGAGTAGCAGGCGCTAACATCGAAAGCTTCGCGCCGCGCTCGAGAACCCCATGACCGACGTCAAGACCTCGCTCGAGCAACTCGGGCCCGGAGCGCGGCTCGGGCACTACGCGGTCGGGCGGAAGCTCGGCGAGGGCGGCATGGGGGTGGTGTTCGTCGCCGAGGACACTCGCTTGCGACGCACGGTGGCGCTCAAGATTTTGCCCGAGGTCTCGAGCGACTCGGAGCGTCGCTACCGCTTCCTCCGTGAGGGGCGCCTCGCCGCGGGCCTCACGCACCCGTGCATCGCGACGGTTTACGAGGTCGGCGAGGTAGACGAGCGCGTGTTCATCGCGATGGAGCTCGTCGAGGGCCGCAGCGTCGGCAGGCTCCTCAAGGAGAGCCCCGAGCACCGGCTTCGTCCGTTCGCCGCGCTGCGCATCGCACGGGAGGTCGCGCGCGGGCTCGTGAAGGCCCATGAGGCCGGCATCATCCACCGCGATCTGAAGCCCGACAACGTGATGTACGGAGAGGATCAGGTCGTGAAAATCCTCGACTTCGGCGTCGCGAAGCGCACCGAAGATCCACAATCCGAGGTCGTCACCGCCCACGCGACCAAGCAGGGCAGCCTCATCGGGACGCCCGATTACATGTCGCCCGAGCAGGCGGCGGGCCGCGCCGTGGACGCGCGCTCGGACATCTTCAGCCTCGGCGTCATGCTCTACGAGATGCTGACCGGCGTCCGTCCCTTCCAGGGCGAGACCTGGCAGGAGATCATCATCTCGGTCGCGCGCGATCCGCTCGTCCCGCCGTCGGAGCACCGCCCCGATCTCTCGGCCACGCTCGACGCGCTCCTGCTCCGCTGCCTCGCGAAGCGGCCCGACGAGCGCTTCCCGAGCGCGCGCGCCTTGCTCGAACAGCTCGAGGTCTTGCTCCTCGACACGGCCGTCTGTGAGAACCTCTCGGACGCCGTGGCCGCCATCGCCGTGTCGCAGGATCGGCTGGTGCTCACATCGGACGTCCGCGTCGCCCTCTCCGAGACCGAGCGCGCCGCGGCGGAGGGGAGGGGCGGACCGCCCGAGTTCGCCGCGGCGGCGCCGTCGACCTCGGGCTGGCTCGTGCCCGCCCTCGGCGTCGTGGCCGGCGTCGGCTTGGTCGTGGGCGTGGCGTCCTTCGTCCTACGCCGCCCTTCGACTGTGTCGACCGCGTCTTCGTCCGTTGCGGGACTGCCTGCTGCCGCTGCTGCGTCCAGCCCGCCCGTCGAGTCCGCGCGCGCTGCCGCGCCTGGGCCCACGGCCAGCGCGACCGAGGTCGAGGCGGCGGCCAGCGCGACCCCGGTGCCGACGTCGCCCGCCGCGGCTCGACGGAGCGTACCTGCGGTGTCGAGCGCGAGCCGGCCCACCGCGACCGCGCTTCCTGTGGCGCCGCCCCCACCCGCGCCAGCGGCGAAGACCAGCAAGCAGAACCCGGTGCTTGGATTTTGACGATGATCAAGAGGCTCTCCTGCGCTCTCGCCTTCGCCATCTGCGCGCTGCCGACGCTCGCGCGCGCCGACGAGCCCGCTCCCGCCGAGGTCATCACCGACGCCGCGCGTTACAAGGCCGAGCAGGGGCTCGTGCTCTTCGAGAAGCGCGACTGGAAGGCCGCCTTCGAGGCGTTTCGCCTCGCCGAGGAGCTCTTTCACGCGCCGTCGCTCGTGATGCGGATGGCGACCTGTCAGCGCGAGCTTGGGCACCTGCTCGAGGCGCGCGCCCTCTATCGTCGCGTCGCCGACGAGCGCCTCGCCGCGGATGCGCCGCCGGCATTTCGTGCGGCACAGGCGGATGCGAAGCGCGAGCTCGAGCGCCTCGCCAAGCGCATCGCGAGGCTCAGGGTCTCGGTGACGGGGATCTCGGTGCTGCGCGTCAACGTGAAGCTCGACGGAGCGCTGGTGCCGCTCGAGCCCGACACCGTCGAGGTCGACCCGGGCGACCATCGCCTCGAGGCGCGCGCGCCGGGCGCCGAGGTGGCCGAGCAGCGCATCGTGGTGCGTGAGGGCGTGACCATGCCGGTGTCGCTTCGGCTCGAGCCGCTCCGTCAGAAGGTCGTCGTCGTCACGCGTGGGGTCGGCCTCGCCCCCGGCCTCGTGACGCTCGGCCTCGGGGTCGCGGGCGTCGCGACCGGCGCCGTGACGGGGGCGATGGCGCTGGGGCAAGTCGCAGACCTCGAGCAGCGCTGCGGTGGCTTCACCTGCCCGACGTCGGCGCTCGCGGAGCGCGACCGCGCGACGACGCTGGCCACCGCGTCGACGGCGAGCTTCATCGCGGGAGGGGTTGGCCTCGCGGCGAGCGCGCTGCTCTTGCCGCTTCATTTCGCGGGGACGAAAGGTGGCGGAGCCGAGGGCGACGCTCCGAAGGTGTCGCTCGGCGTGGCTCCGTTCGGCGGTGAGGTGAGGGTGCGATGGTGAGTCGATGGGGTCTGAGGAGGCGCTCGGTCCTCGTGGGCGCGCTCGCGGCGTTGGGCGTCGCCTCGTGCGCCGAGGTCGCGAAGCTCGACCGGTTCGAGTTCCTCGACGTGTGTGTCCCCGAGGCGCTCGACGCGACGTGCAAGGGCGTCGAGTGTGGGCCGCGCACCAACAATTGCGGCGAGCCGGTCGCGTGCCCCGACACCTGCTCGGCGAAGGGCAACGGCATCGAGACCTGCGGCGACAACACCGAGGCCGACCCCAATCGCTGCGGCTGCACCGCCGATCCGAACGACCCGCTGAAGTGCTGCGTCCCAGTCGCGATCGAGCAGCTCTGCTTCGGGGTGCAGTGCGGCGAAAAGCTCGACAACTGCGGTCAGATGCGACTCTGTCCGAGCAACTGCAACGCGCCGGACACCTGCGGCGACAACGCTGACAACGACGCGAACAAGTGCGGCTGCACGGCGCCGCCCGTGGCCGTGACGTGCTCCGAGGTCGAGTGCGGCGTCGTCGAGGACAAGTGCGGCCTCTTCGTCACCTGCCCGTCGACGTGCGCGCCGCTCCACGGCTGCGAGGTGGGCGGCGTCGGCGACAACACCTGCGGCTGCACCGGGGTGCCGAACGCGACCCCCCCTGCGCCGACGGGCTGCGAGATGTTCTCCGGCACGGTCGGATCGAACACGCTCGGGCGCTCGTACTACGTGTGCCCCGCGAAGTCCGAGGTCCAGGCCCGCGTGTTCTGCCAGGGCTTCGGGACTGATTTGGTGCGGCCGAAGACCTTCGAGCAGAACCAGCTCGTGGCCGGGCTCGTCATGCAGAGCACCGTCGCAGGAGGGTGGTACGAGCCCCACTCGTACTGGCTCGGCCTCGAGGACCCCGAGTGTGGCGCCGACGCTTGCAACTACAAGTGGATCGACGGCGCGGCCGTCACGGCCACCTTCTACAACGGGGGCGAGCCGAACAACACCGGCGGCGGCGAGCACTGCATCGAGGCGAAGGGCTACAGCGGCAACTGGAACGACATCCCGTGCGCGAATACGCGCGGGGTTGTCTGCGAGACCACCTGCGACTGAGCGGAAGGGCAGTCGTCGCTCGAGGACCGAAGCGGAGCGTACGGTCCGGTACGTGAGCCTCGGACCGGAGAGCGCAACGAAGGCCCCGGCGATGCCGGTTCATTCCGCGCGGCGAGGCGCGCCGCGATCAAGGCGCGCTCGAGGACC
>Ga0194129_10003320_pt1 | contig 22458 bp, 16 predicted proteins | sample TA2KigCa35mmetaG_FD_150862 | JGI IMG/M metagenome (GOLD analysis project Ga0194129, IMG submission 150862) | Freshwater microbial communities from Lake Tanganyika, Tanzania - TA2015038 Kigoma Deep Cast 35m | ecosystem: Environmental > Aquatic > Freshwater > Lake | place: Tanzania: Lake...
GACGCGATCGCGTTCCTGCTCGAGGGCATGCTCGGCGGTGACGGCAGCGACACGCCGAAGCTCGCGAAGAAGGGTCTGTCGGCACCCCAGCGCGCGTTCATCGACCGGATCGCCGGGACGATCGTGGGCGGCCTGTCCGTCGCGCTCGCGAAGTCGGTCGGCCTGTCGCTGACCAAGCTCCCCGAGCTCGTCAACGAGCGGAGCGGGGACGGAATGCTGGTGCAGCTCTCCATCGACTTCCGCGACACGACGCCCAAGGTCGAGGAAAAGCGAGAATTTTCGCTCGATGACTTCAACGCGCCGAGCACTCGGGGCGACAAGCAGGACTCCGACGTGCCGACCCACTCCGGGAAATGCTTCGGCACGGCCGTGATCGCCGTCAGCAAGACGGCGCTCAACGTCGCGCGCGCGGCAAACCAGTCGAAGAAGGTCGAGCGGATCGATCCGCGGGTGGCCTCGACGATGCGCAACGTCGAGGTGGACGTCGTCGCCGAGCTCGGGCGGCTGCGCGTGACCCTTGGAGAGCTCGCCCACCTGCGCGTCGGCGACACGCTGCGGCTCGACGTGCCGGTCAACGGCGACGTGGAGCTGCGAATCGCGAGCCAGGTCGTGTTCAAGGGTCAGCCGACGACCGTGGGCTCGCAGCTCGCGGTGCAGATCGTCGAGACCCGAGGGCCGGAGTACCCGCTCGAACCGCCGCCCCCGCGATCCGTCGACAGCACGCCACCCGAACGAGGAGCCCCGGCACCGCTCCGCCGCTGACCGCCAGCCTCCAGCCCGACGTCGCGCCGGGGCCGTGCCGCGGGCGCGGCGCCGCTGGCTCGCGAACCCTCGTCATCACGTTCCCTGGGGAGCCCTCCGGGTGGGGCATGGTGTTTGCTTCGTCTGCCCATCATCATGGCGGACGAAAGCTCTGTAGCTCCCCCCGACAACCCGTTCGCGCCCCGCGCAGGCGGGGTGGGAGCCTTCGCGCTCCTCAAGGACGTCGAGATCGAGCTGACCCTCGAGATCGGTCGCCGGCGCATGAGGATCGAGGAAGTTCTGCGCCTTTCGACGGGTGCGACGATCGAGCTGAGCAAGGCGGCCGGCGAGCCCATCGACATTTACGTCAACGGGCAGCTCCTCGGACGCGGCGAGGCGGTGGTCGTCGGTGACCGCTACGGCGTCCGCATCACCGAGCTGCTCTCGCCGGAGGAAACCCCATGAACCGCACGACCGTCAGCGCATTGGCGCTCCTCGCCACGTCCTTGACCGGCTCGGCCTTTGCCCAGGACGCCGCAACGGACGCCGAACGACCGCCCGTGGCCACCAAGGCGGGCTCGGTTCCCAAGGCCGGCTCCGCTCCCAAGGCCGGCTCGGCTCCCAAGGCCGGCTCGGCTCCCAAGGCCGGCTCGGCTCCCAAGGCCGGCCCGACTCTCAAGGGGGATTCGGCGACCAAGGCGGAGACCGCCGAGGGCGGAAGCGTCGGCGCCGAGACCGTCGAGGCCGGCGGAGCCCGCCGCAGCGACGCCCCGAGCGCGGAGGGCGCCGAGGGACCGGGGGCCGACTCGCTGCTGCCGAGCGACCACCGCGAGGCCGCGCCGCCAGCCGACAAGCCGCTGGCCCTGCGCCGCTCGCCGGAGCGCCCGCTCGAGCTCTCGACCCCGTCGTCGACCGATGGGCTCTGGCTGAAGCTCGGCGCCTGCGCGCTGATCGTCGGCGGTGCGGTCTGGTTCCTCCGCAAGCGCGGCGTCCTCGTCGGCCCGACGAAACCGGGGGCGATCGCGATCCTCGGACGGACGAACATCGGCGTGCGAAGCGAGCTGCTCGTCGTCGAAGTCGAGGGACAGAAGCTCGTCCTCGGCGTGACACCGAACACCATCTCGCGGCTCGCGGTGCTCCCGCTCGAAGGCGACGCACCTTCGCTCGAGACCCAGAAGCTCGATCCGCCGGAGCCCGTGGAGCCGGAGCCCGGCTTCGACGAGGCCCTCGATCAGGCCCGCGCGAAGCTCGAGGAGTTCGCCTCTCGGATGAAGCAACCGGCCGCCACGCAGCCGGTGGCCCGCCGCCCGGCCGAGCCAGAGCCGCGCACCGAGCCGAAGCCCGCGCGCCCGCCGCGACCGCCCGAGACCCGCCCTCCCGTGATGGACGAGGTCGAGGCGCGGGAGCTCGCGCGCCGCGAGGCCCAGCGCAACCGCCAGCGCGAGGCCCGCGAGGCCCGCGAGACCCGCGAGCCACGTGACGAGCGTGAGACCCGCGAATCCCGGGTCGAACGCGAGCTGCGCGAGCTGCGCGAGCTGCGGCAGTCGCGTCCCGAGCAGCGCACGCGGCCCGAGCTTGGCTCGCGCCCCGAGCTCGGTGAGCAAGCCCAGACGCTCCTGAAGCTGCGCCAGTCACGAGGCCGTGGATGAACGGCTCGCAGGGCGCCCAGGATCTCGTCGAGTTGGCCAACCGGGGGTTGACCGGCCCGCTCAAGATCCTCGCCCTTCTCACCTTCCTCTCGCTGCTGCCGGCGATCGTCTTGTCGATGACGTCGTTCACGCGGGCGGTGATCGTCCTGTCGTTCGTCCGGACCGGCATCGGCTCGATGCAGAGCCCGCCGACGCAGGTGCTCGTCGGGATCGCGCTCTTTCTCACGATGTTCACGATGGCGCCGGTGACCGACCGCATCGTCGAGGACGCCTACAAGCCTTACGCCGCCGGCAAGCTCACCGAGAGCGAAGCCCTCGATCGCGCGGTCGTGCCCATTCGCAGCTTCATGTTGAAGCAGACGCGCGAGGCCGACCTCGCGCTTTTCTACAACGCTGCGCGGCTCGAGTTCCCGAAGACCGAGAGCCAGGTCCCGATGCACGTCGCCATCCCGGCCTTCGTCGTCAGCGAGCTGACCACCGCCTTCCAGATGGGCGTGCTCGTGCTGCTTCCGTTCCTGCTCGTCGACATCGCCGTGGCCTCCACGCTGATGAGCATGGGCATGATGATGGTCCCGCCAACCAGCATCTCGTTGCCGCTGAAGCTACTCTTGTTCGTCGTCGTCGACGGCTGGCACCTCCTCACCGAGTCGCTGCTCCGGAGCTTCGCGTGACGATCGACCAAGCCCTCGCGCTCATCACCGAGCTGCTCAAGACCACGATCCTGGTCGGAGGGCCGGTGCTCGCGGCAGCCCTGGTCGGGGGAGTCCTGATCGGCATCGTGCAGACGGCCACGCAGATCAACGAGGCGAGCGTCGCGTACGTCGTCAAGGCAGGTTGCGTCATCCTGATGTTGCTCGTCACGGGGACCTCGCTCGCCTCGCGCACGGTCCAGTACACGCGCGAGACGTTCATGCGGATCGCCGACGTCGTTCGGTGAGGGGTCGATGACGGCCTCCGGTATCGTCGAGCACGCCGTCGCGATCGCGCTCGTGATGTGCCGCGTCGGCGGCTTCCTTGCCCTCTCGCCGTTCCCGGGCGCGTGGGTTCCGCAGCGCGTGCGTGCGCTGCTCGCGGTCGTGCTCGGGCTGCTCGTCGGCGTCCTGCTCGGACCCGGCGATCGGAGCCTCTCGTTCGACCTCAACCTCTTCCCGATCGCCGCGAAAGAGGCGGGCGTTGGCATGTTCATCGGCGGGTCGTTTCGGCTCGTGATCATCGCCGCCGAGTTCATGGCGAGCCTCGTCTCGCAGGCTTCATGGCTCTCGGCGCCGAGCTCGATGAACCCCGATCTGGGCGGCCAGACCCAGGCCATCGGGCAGCTCTCGATGATGCTCGCCCTCTTGCTCGCGCTCGGGACCGGGGTCCACCGGACGGTGCTCGCGTACCTCCTCGAGTCGTTTCGCGCGCTGCCCGTTGCCTCCCCGATGGTGCTCTCCAACGGCATCACGCCGTTCCTCGAGCTCGTGAGCCAGTCCTTCGACGTCGGCATGAGCCTCGCCTTGCCGGTGCTCGGGATCTCGCTCGCGGTGCAGTCGGCGCTGGCCCTCGTCTCGCGGGTGGCGCCGAGCCTGCAGATCTTCAACGTCGGCTTCGCGGTGCTCGTCGCGAGCAGCATGCTCACCTTCATCGCGTCGCTGCCGACGATCTCCGAGGGGCTCGTCGCCTATTTCCAGATCATCCCGTCGTTCCTCGACGACGTGCTCCTGCGACTGACGGAGGCGTGATGGCGGACGAGGGCGACAAACCTCATCCAGCGACACCCAAGCGTCGCGAGGACGCTCGAAAAGAGGGGAAATTCCCGCGCGCGCGCGACACCACGTCGATCGCGATGACGCTCGCGGTGGTCGGGACGATGGTCGCCTACTCGGACCAGCAGTCCAAGGTGCTGCGCGACCTCTTCTTTCTGTGCCACGGCGACGCGGGCGCGCTGAGCCGCGGCGATGGCGCGCTCGTCGCCGATGCGCTCCCGGGCGCGCTGTGGCACATCGCGGCTCCGCCGGCGCTGGCCGCTGCGCTCGCGGGCGGGCTCTCGGGGTCCTGGCAGTCAGGGTTTCGCCTGTATCCGGACATGGTCGGGCTGAAGTTTGACAACTTCAACCCGCTGCCGCGCCTTCAACAGATGGTGAACCCGAAGCACGCCACGAGCGAGCTCCTGATCTCGTTCCTGCGCGTCGGCATCGTCGGCTGGGTCTGCTACCGAGAGCTCGAGGCCGACGTGGGCCCGCTGCTCAGCCTGACCGGCGCGCCGATCGTCTCCTCGATCCAGCTCATCGCGACCATCCTCGTGCGCTTGACCCTGAAGGTGATGGCGGTGCTCGTGGTGCTGGCGGTCGCCGATTTCGCCTACAACCGCTACACGCTCGAGAAGTCGATGCGGATGAGCGACCAGGAAATCAAGGAGGAGATGCGCCAATACGACCAGAACCCCAAGGTCAAGGCGAAGCTCCGCGAGAAGGCGCGCCATGCAGCCCGCCGGCGCGTGCTGGCCGCCGTGGCGGGCGCCGACGCCATCGTGACGAACCCGACCCACATCTCGGTCGCGCTCCGCTATGGCCCGAGCGATCCCGCGCCCGTCGTGGTCGCGAAGGGTCACGACGAGTTCGCGCTGAAGATCCGCGCCGAGGCTCGCAAGCACGGCATCCCGATCCTCGAGAACCGCCCGCTCGCGCGCGCGCTCGATGCCGAGGTCGAGATCGGCTGGCCGGTCCCGGGTCAACATTACGTCGCGGTCGCCAAAGTTTTGGCGTTCGTGTACTCGCTCAAGGGCCACCGTCGCCGGCGAAGCCCGAAGGGTGCAGGTAAAACCCGCACGAGTGCGCCCAAACCCGCGCCGCGCCGCGTTTCGTGAGCTGGCACGGGGCATGAATATGGCCGCTCTCGAGCATGGAGAGCGCCCGCACACCGCCCCTTCGGATCCGCGACATCGCGGTGCCGCTCGGCATCATCGGCGTCGTGCTGATGATGGTGATGCCGCTGCCGCCCATCCTGCTGGATGTGCTGCTCACGTTCTCGGTGGCCCTCTCCATCGTGATCTTCTTGACGGCGTTGTTCATCCAGGAGGCGCTCGACTTCAGCGCGTTCCCGACCATCGTCCTCGTCGCCACCCTGCTCCGCCTGAGCCTGAACGTCGCCAGCACCCGGCTCATCCTGCTTCACGGGCACGAGGGCTCCGAGGTCGCAGGCCAGATGATCGAGGCCTTCGGTCACTTCGTCGTCGGCGGCCAGATCGTCGTCGGCCTCGTGGTGTTCTTGATCCTCGTCGTCATCAACTTCGTGGTCATCACCAAGGGCTCGGGCCGCATCGCCGAGGTGGCCGCGCGCTTCACCCTCGATGCGATGCCCGGCAAGCAGATGGCGGTCGACGCCGATCTCTCGGCCGGCAACATCACGAACGACGAGGCCCGCCGCCGCCGCAAGGCCCTCGAGCAGGAGGCGGACTTCTACGGCGCCATGGACGGTGCCAGCAAGTTCGTCCAGGGCGACGCGGTCGCCGGTCTGCTCATCACGGGCATCAACCTGATCGGCGGGCTCATCATCGGTGTCGTCCGCGGCATGGACATCGGCAAGGCCGCGGAGACCTTCTCGGTCCTCAGCGTCGGCGACGCGCTGGTGTCGCAGGTGCCGGCGCTGCTCATCTCGTCCGCGGCCGGTGTCGTCGTGACCCGGAGCGCCGCTGGCGAGCAAATCGCGGACACCTTCATCGGCCAGCTCTTCGGGCGGCAGCGCGCGGTCGCCATGACGGCGGGGATCATGGCGCTGCTCGGCCTCGTGCCCGGCATGCCGACGCTCCCGCTGCTCGGGTTCGCGGGGATGCTCGCGTACGTCGCGCGCAATGCCGGCTCGATCGCCAAGGCCGCCGATGGCACGCCGCTCACGGTCGGCTCCGGCTCGAGCGCGGCCGCCTCGACGCCAGGCGAGCCCGGCGCCTCGAAGGATCCCAAGCCGGGCTCGGCCGAGGACGTCGACAAGGCGCTCGCGCTCGACGTGCTCACCCTGGAGCTGGGCTACGAGCTCGTCCACCTCGTCGACGTGAGCGCGGGGGGCACCCTCGTCGATCGGGTCGGCGCCCTGCGCCGCGAGATCGCGCGGGAGCTCGGCATCGTGGTGCCCTCGGCCCACATCTGCGACAACCTCGAGCTGCAGCCCGGCGAATACCGCATCCTGATGTCGGGCAACCCGATCGCGCAGGGCCGCTGCGCGAATGGACGGGTGCTCGCGATCGATCCGACCGGCAGCGCACCGCCCGTCGAGGGCGACGCGACCATCGAGCCAACCTTCGGGATGCCGGCGCGCTGGATTCACCCGCGCGACCGCGACATGGCGGAGGCCCTCGGCTACACGGTCGTCGACCACGCCACCGTGATCGCCACGCACTTCGGCGAGCTGATCAGGAACCACGCTCATCGCCTGCTCGGTCGCCAAGAGGTCCAGCACCTCCTCGAGCTGCTCGCGAAGAAGTACCCGAAGCTCGTCGACGACGTGGTGCCGTCGCTCCTGTCGCTCGGGGACGTCCTGCGCGTGCTGCGCAACCTCCTCCGCGAGCGAATCAGCATCCGCGACATGCGCACCATCATGGAGGCCCTCGCCGACCTCAGCGAGCAGACGAAGGACTCGGAGCAGCTCACCGAGCTGGTTCGCGAGCGGCTCGCGACCCAGATCACCGCCGCCGTCAAGGGACGCGACGGTGCCGTCGCCGCGTTGGCGCTCGACCCGCGGCTCGAGGAGACGCTGCGGACGTCGCTGCGCGAGATCGCCCAGGGGATCGGCGGCGCGCTCGATCCGCGCATGCTCGCCGACCTCGCGAAGCAAGCCGAGGCCGCGCTCGCGAAATTCGGCGCTCTTTCCGCGGCGCCCATCGTGGTCGCCCCGCCCGACCTGCGCCGCTACGTCCGCGCGATCTTCGAGCACAAGGTCCCTCAGTACGCGGTCGTCTCGTTCCGTGAGGTGGAGCCGTCGGTGGCGCTGCGCGTCGTCGACTCCCTCGGACGTGGCGCGAACCCTGCATTGGCACAAGGAGCATGACGATGAGCCGAACCTTTCGTGGACGAACGCTGAGCGAAGCGCGCGACGCCGCCGAGGCCGCCCTCGGTCCCGACGTCGTCGTCCTGGAGCGCCGCAAGGTGAAGCAGAAGGGGCTCTCCGGCATGCTCGGCGCGACCGAGTTCGAGATCGACGTGGGGACGCCGCTCACCGACCCGATGTTCTCGGCCGCCCTCGAGGCCGCCCCCGTCGCGCGCGGCTACGAGAGCGCCATCGCGGCCCCACGAAGCCCGATGCCTTCGCTCCAGTTCGCGAAGGCGGTCTACGACGACCCGGAGGATCCCGAGGTGCGCGGCGCCGACAGGGCGTCGACCGCCGACATCGCGCGCCTCGAGAATGAGGTCCGCGCCGTGCGGGCCATGCTCTACCGAATGTCGAGCTCTCCCGACAAGGTTCAGCAGCAACTCCAGAGCCTGCGGCGCGCCGTCGACGAGATGATGCCGCGACCGACCGCACCCGAGCGCATCGAGCGCCTCGTCGAGCGGAGCGGGCTCACGGGGGCCCCGGCGCGCAGCGTCGAGAAGCGCCTGCGCCGCCACGACGGTGACGATGAGAGCCTCCTCGAGGCGTACCGAGACGCACTTGCCGACTTGATCCATGTCAAGCCGTGGCCGCTCGCCGGGGACGACAAGCGGGTGATCGCGTTGGTCGGCCCCCCCGGGGTCGGCAAGACGACCACGGCGGCAAAGCTCGCGGCAGCCGCCATCGGCAACGGCAACACCGTCACCTTCGTCGGCTGCGACACCTACCGCGTCGGCGCCGTCGAACAGCTCGAGAGCTACGCGGTCCTGCTCGGGTGCGAGTGCGTGATCGTGACGAACCAGAGCGAGCTCCACGCCGCGATCGCCAGGTCCTCGAGCGACGTCGTGATCGTCGACACCGCGGGCCGCGGGCCGGAGGGCGAGCAAGCCGTCGAGGTCGGCCTCGGTGAGGGGCGCTCGCGCGGCAAGGTGACGGGCTGGGAGCATCGGACCCGCCACGTCTTGCTCTGCCTCGATGCATCGCTCCGCTTCGCGGACGCCGCCGAGCTGTGTCAGCGCTACGCCGCGTGCTCGCCGAACGCCATCGCGATCACGAAGCTCGACCTCACGTGCGCGCCCGGCGGCCTCGTCCACGGACCCGCGACCACCGAGCTCCCCGTGGCCTTGCTCTGCAACGGGCAGCGCGTCCCGGAGGACATCGCGCCCGCGACCGCGGGACGCATCCTCGACTACCTCGCGCCGCGCCATCGCTTCTCGAACTAAACGGCCGCGAAATCCGCCACTCCACGATTGCCTTCCGAACCCCACCTCGGTCAGATGGCCCTACCGCAACCCAAGATGAACGCTCCCAGGCGAACCCTCACGCGCGAGGATTACGAGCGCTTTCTGCCGCTCGTCCGCCGCATCGCGATGCGCCTCGCGCGGCGCGTGCCGAGCCACATCAGCATCGGGGATCTCATCTCGAGCGGCTGGGTCGGGCTCGTCGAGGCGTTCTCCCGCTCGAGCGAAGACATGCCCGCGGAGGAGTTCGAGGCCTACGCGTCGCATCGCGTGCGCGGCTCGATGCTCGATTACCTGCGGGGGCTCGACCCCGCGACGCGCCAGGCCCGCAACGCCTCGCGCCGCGTGACCCGCACCATCACCGAACTGACGCGTGCGCTCGGGCGACCACCCGAGGAAGAGGAGATTGCCGACGCGCTCGGTCTCGACCTCGATGCCTACCGCGGGTTGCTCGGTCAGATCTCCAGCGCCGGGATGAGCCGCCTCGAGCTCGTCGACCTCGACCAGCTCGACGCCGTCACCGACAAGAACGACGCTCCCGACGATCTCGCCGAGCGGCACCTGCTCGCGGAGCACGTCGCGGGGGCGATCGAGCGGCTGCCGCTCAGGCTCCAGCAAGTGCTCGCGCTTTACTACCAGGAGGACTGCACGCTCCGCGAAATCGGCGCGGTGCTCCAGGTCAGCGAATCGCGCGTGTGCCAGCTGCACGCGGAGGCGATACACCGCCTGCGCGCCGACATCGGGAAGGAGTAAGACGCATGGCCGATGGCATCTATGCCGCGCTGAGCGGCGCGCTCGCGCACTACACCTCGCTCGAGACGACCGCGCAGAACCTCGCCAACATCGACACCACGGGCTACCGCGCGGTGACGCCGGTCTTCCACGAGGTGCTCGCGAGCGAGACCGCGAACGAGACGGTCCACTTCACCTCGGTGCGGCGCGCGGCGGTCGACATGACGCCCGGCGCGCTGCGAACCACCGACGCGCCGCTCGATCTCGCCCTCGGGCAGCGCTCGTTCCTCGCCGTCGACACGCCGGCCGGCGAGCGCTACACACGCGCAGGGTCGCTGAAGGTCGCGCCGGATGGAACCTTGACGACGCAGCGCGGCCACGCGGTGCTCGGCGAGTCCGGCCAGCCGATCGTCGTCGACACCGTGCAGGGCGCGCAGGTCAACGCACAGGGGGAGGTCTCGTCGGCGGGCAAGTCGGTCGGCTTCTTGCGCGTCGTCACCTTCGAGAACCCCGAGCAGATGACCTACGAGGGACAGGGCTTGCTCCAGGCGAACGCCGAGGCGGGCCCGCCGACGCGCAGCACCGAGCCCGTCGAGGTCGGGAAGATCGAGGAGAGCAACGCCTCGACGGTGCGCGCGATGACCGATCTGATGTCCGCGAGCCGCATGTTCGAGGCGATGGAGCAGGCGATCGGCGCCTTCTCGCAGATCGATCGACGCCTCGTGACGACGGTCCCGAAGTTCGGCGGCTGACGGCCACCCGCGCCGGCGAGCGCGGTCACACCTCGAGCTCGATCTCGCGGCGAAAATCGTGGTCGGGTGTCGCATCGCCGGGCCGCGTCTTGCCGAGCTCGGCGCGCCGCAGAAGCCGCCAGATCTGGGGACCCATTAGATCGAGCTCCGTCGACATGTAGCGCTCGCCTCCGAAGCGCTTCGACGCCTCGGTCTGATGCGCGAGCATCACCGCGTCCTGAGCGAAGATGCGCATCGCGACGGGTTCGAGCACGAGCTTCACGAGCGCGGACGGAAGGCGGGTCCGGAAGCGAACCACGGCAAAAATCTTGGTGCGCGCGTCGTCGACCGGCGTCGCCAGCGCCGAGACGAAGATGTGGTTCTCCTCACCGATGCGGTACTCGACCTCGCCGATGCAAGGCAGGATGAAGCGGTCGAAGTGGGTGACGAGGCCGCCGGAGGGCGAGAGGAGACGCCCGACGAGGCCCTCGGGTCGGGGCTCGCCGACGTACTCGGTCTGAACGCGATCGGCCGCGCGCGTGACGACGGCGCGGATCCGGTGGGTCTTGCCCGCGCCCCGGAAGAGACCACGGTGGAGGAAGGCCGTGTGCGGCACGTCCAGCGCGTTCTCGAGCGTCGCGTGGAGCGTACCGTTCGCCTCCACGATCCGCGTGACCGAGCCGTAGCCCTCACCGAGCGGCGCAAGCGCGTAAGGCTCGTGCGTGGGCTCGACGTCGGGCGTCGCGTAGACCCAGACGAGGCCGGCTTGTTCGCGGGTCGCGAAGCTCGCGACGAGGGGACGATCGGGGTGCGCCGTGCAGAGGCTCGGGATGCGCGTGCAGCGCCCTTGCCCATCGAACCGCCAGCCGTGATAGCCGCACGCGAGCTCGCCCGCTTCGACGCGCCCCAGCGAGAGCGGGACGTTGCGGTGCGGGCAACGATCGAGCAGCACCGAGACCGTCCCACGGGCGTCGCGGAACAGCACGAGCGGCACGCCGTTCAGCATGCGCGCGAGGGGCTTCGCGCCGAGCTCGTCGGACGTCGCGAGGACGTACCAGGCGTCACCGAGGCGCGCGACCGATCGGTGCGAGGTCCCCTCGAGCAAGCTGGCAGGTGCATCCATGTCCACCGGCGCAGATGCTAGCCCGGCGCGCGGCGTCCGTCATGACCTCGGAGGCTTGCCGAGCCGCAAGCGTTTCGGCGCGGCCTCGCCTATGCTGCGGGCGATGCGAACGAAGGCCCTCCTCGCTTCCCTCACGGTGCTCCTCTCGGCCGCCTGCGGCGACGCGGCGCGGTCTCACACGGGGGAAGTTCAGGCGCCGCTCGGAGTCGAGCCCGAGGCGCTCGAGCTGTGGCAGCTGATGCTCGTGGGTGGACCGGCCGCGGACGCCTGGCTCTCCGCACCTCCGGAGCAGCGCGTGGCACGGAGTCGCTCGCGGCTCGCGGAGCTCGATGCCCAGCACGCCGAAGTCCGGCCGCTCGTCGAGGCGCACGCCGAGATCGTGGGCGAGCTGCGGCGCGTCGCGAACGGCTGGCTCGTGCTCGCCACGCCATCCGAGGCCGAGCGGCTCGCGAGGCTTCCCGACGTCGCGTCGATCGAGCGGGCGCCGATCTTCGGGCCCTCCCTCGCGCGAGCGCTGCCGCGAGTCGAGGCGCCCTCGGCTTGGACGGGCGCGGACGGCGTGACCGGCAGCGGAGTCACGGTGGGCATCATCGACTCCGGCGTCGACTACTTTCACGCCGATTTCGGCGGGCCCGGGACCGTGCAGGCCTACGACGGGAACGACCCGACGCTCGTCGAGCCGGGCTCCTTTCCCACGGCGCGCGTCGTCGGCGGCTGGGATTTCGCGGGGGACGACTACGACGCGACCACCCCCGGCAAGGCAAAGCCAAAGCCGGACGCAGACCCGATCGACTGCAAGGGCGGCAACGGCGAGTACTCCGGCGGGCACGGCACCCACGTCGCCGGGGTCGCTGCGGGCAACGGCGTCACCGCGAGCGGCGCACCCTACTCGGGGCCTTACGACGTGACCCTCGCGCTCGATGGGCTCGCCATCGCGCCGGGCGTCGCGCCGGAGGCTTCGATCGTCGCGCTGCGGGTGTTCGGCTGCGGCGGGTCGACCGGGCTCGTCCCGCTCGCGCTCGAGCGCGCCGCCGATCCGAACGAGGATGGTGACTTCGCCGATCGCCTCGACGTGTTGAACCTCTCGCTCGGAAGCTCGTACGGGCTCGGCGCGAGCACCGAGCTCGCCGGGATGAAGAAGCTCGACGAGCTGGGCGCGGTGCTCGTCGTCGCGATGGGCAACGACGGCGACACCTTCTTCGATGGCGGAGCCCCGGGCACGCTGCCGATGGCGCTGACGGTGGCTGCCTCGGAGCTCCGCGCGTGGGTGCCGCTCGAGGTCGAAGCACCCGCGGCCATCGCCGGCTCTTACCCCGCCGCCGAGGGCCCCATCTCGAGGCCGCTCGCCGAGACGGGCAACGTCTCGGGTGAGCTCGTCGCAGCGGTTCCGGCCGATGCCTGCGGCGTGCTCATGAACGCGACCGAGCTCGACGGCAAGATCGCCGTGATCCAGCGCGGGACGTGCCCCTTCGTGAGCAAGCTCGCGAGGGCGAAGGGCGCCGGCGCACTGGCGGCGATCATCGTCGACGACGAGGTGTCGTCCGAGCCCCCGGTGATGGGCGGTGAGTCGAAGGTCGATCTCCCCGCCGTCGCGATCCGAAAAGCCGATGGCGCGCTGCTCGCGGGTGAGCTGATGAACGGCGTCACCGTCACGCTGCCCGCGGGCAAGCTCTACGACGGGCCGGGCACCGAGGGCATCGCCGGCTTCAGCTCTCGTGGCCCGACGCCGGCCGACCTCGCGCTGAAGCCCGACGTCAGCGCCCCGGGAGCCGCGATTCGCTCGGCGGGCGTCGGCTCGGGCAGCGGCGATGCCGTGATGGGCGGCACCTCGATGGCGTGCCCCGTCGTCGCCGGGACGGCGGCCCTCGTGCGTGAACGGCACCCCGACCTCGCGCCGGTCGGGGTGAAGTCGCGGCTCGTCAACTCGGCAGCGACGCTTCGCGCGAGCGACGGGACCCCGTTCGCGTTGACGCGACAGGGGAGCGGTCGCATCGCCCTCAAGGGTGCCCTCGCCGCGACGACGCTCGCACGCGCCGAGGGCAGCCAGAGCGCCGCGGCGCTCTCCTTCGGCGCACTCGTCACGCACGACGCCGCGAGCCTGACCCGAACTGCCATTGTCGAAAATCAAGGCGCCGAGCCGGTGACCTTCGCGCTCTCGCTCGAGCGCGTCGACGCGCTGCCAGGCGTGACGATGAGCCTCGGCGCGACGTCGCTCACGGTTCCGACAGGGGGGGCGGCCACCTTCGACCTCACGCTGACCCTCGCGCCGGAGGTGCTCGGCGATCCGCCGCCCGATGCGCTCACCTCCCCGCTCATTTTCGAATACCCGCGCCACTACCTGAACGAGGCGATGGGCTTCGTGTGGCTCGATGGCGGCCCCACCGGCACGCTGAAGCTCCCGTACCACGGTGTCGTGCGTGCCGCCGCGGAGCGTCAGGCGGCCACCCCGGTCGCCTGCGAGGCCCAGGGGCTCGGCGGCGACGTGCGCATCCCGATCGATGGCCCGTCGGCGCACCCCGCACCGGTCGTCACCGCGTTCGAGCTCGGCGTCGTCGACGAGGTCAACCCGAAGTCGGCAGAGAACCCCGCGATCGCACGGATCGATCTCCGCGCGGTCGGCGTCGCGAGCGATCTCGCGGTCAAGAGCGACGTCGGCGAGACGACGGTGATGTTCGGGCTCGCGACCGAAGGTCCGTGGGGTACCCCGGCCGAGGGGCCGTTCAGCCCGATCGGCATCGCGATCGACAGCGACGGCGACGATGGCTTCGAGTTCGTCATCCGCGCCGCGCCGTTCACCGGGGAGAAGCCCCACCTCGACGTCCTCGTGGCCGAGATCTTCAACGCCAAGGGCGAGCGCGTCGGCGAGCGCCGTTACCTCAACCTGGCGCCCGCCGACGTCGCGGACACATCGCCCTTCGTCAACGACGTGCTGGTGCTGCCCGTGTACGCGCGCGACATCGGCCTGACGAGCGAGCAGACGAGCTTCCGCTACCTCGCGTTCGGCGACCGGCTCGAGACCCCGATGTTCGACGACACGACGGAGTGGATTGGCTTCGACCTCACGAAGCCACGCGTCGACACGGCCGTGCTCGCCCCGACGGTCGGTCGCCCGATCCACGTCGGAGCGTCGTCGGTGCCGGTGCGCGTCACGCCGTTCCTCGGCGCAGACGAGGCGCCGCCCTCGGTCCTCTTGCTCCACCACACGAACGTCCCCGGCAAGCGCTGGGAGGCCGTCTCGCTCGGGGAGCGGGTCGCCGAGGGGCTCGTCGTCGCCGTCGATGAGCGACCGGCCGACGACGGGAGGGTGGTACGCAAGGCCACGGTCACGAACCAGGGCGGCCGCGCCATCGAGGGGATCACGCTGACGGGGACGCTCGAGGGCGGCACGTTCGAGCTGCTCGCGCCATCGCAGGGCAGCTGCGCGGCGACGACGCTGTCGTGCACGCTCGGGACGATCGAGGTCGGCTCGGCCGCGACCGTGACGATGGTGATCGAGGCGACGGGAGACGTCGCCCTCGACCTCCAGGCGACCACCAAAAATGGCTGCGTCACGCCGCTCGCCGCCGCGATCCCGCGCCGCGACGTGGGCCCTCGGACGGCGCTCGACGCGACGGGCGGCTGCAGCTGCTCGGTGGGTCAGGCGACGGGGCAGGATGCCGCGGCGTGGCTCGTCGCCACGGCGGCGGCTCTCGTCGGGGTGGCGCGACGGCGTCCAAGGCGCTAGACCCAACTCAGTGGCGTGAGAGGCCGAGGAGGCCGCGCGCCCCGGATCGCAGGCAGCGCTCGGTCGAGCGATTCGGTGCTTGCGACCACTCGAGCTTGCGCTGGCACGTCGCCGTCCCTCTACCGGGGCCGCGCGCGAGCCCATGGCGCGATGGAGGAGTCATGCGACGAGGCTCAGAAGCGTTTCGACGATCGCTCGATCGGCGCCGGAAGGAAGACGAGGCGAGGCGGCTCCGCGACGTCGTGCCGGAGCTCGTCGATCTCGAGCTCGACGTGCGCGAGGCACGCGTCGGAATGCCCGGACACGAGGTGCATCACAAGCGCGTCGTCGTCGTCTCGCGCGCCCCCGCGTTGTTCGAGTTCGCGTGCGCGGACCGAGCGTGCGAGGGCGGCGGGCACGACATGACGGATCTCGTGCTCGGTCACCTGGGCCGAGGCGAGGCGCGCTTCTCGGGGACGCACCGCTGTGAGGGGCGCGCGCGAGAGACCGCCTGCGAGTACGAGCTGTGCTTCGAGGCCCGAGCGATTTACCGCGCGAGACCGCTCTCGGCGAGAGGCGCATGATCCTCGTCAAGTCGGCTTGAGGGGACGCCTCGCCAGGTGGGTCGGCCGAGCACACGCGTGCCGCGACGTCGCCCCGAAGCGGGTCGCAGCCGACGTCGAACACCCGAGACGACTCACAAGCAAGCGCTGCCACCGCACCCGACGCAGCTGCACGACCCGTTCGCGAGGACCTTCGGATACTTCGTCGCGTCGAGGTATCCGACGCCACAGGTCGCCGCGCAGGCGTTCGAGCCGCAGCTCACCTGGGCCCCCGTGCACGTGTCCTTCGCCGAGCCGCCGTTGCACGCGAGGTTGCAGTTGCCGTTCTTGCAGAGCATCGAGAGGTTCGCGCACGACTCGGCGTCGTTCGTGCAGCCGACGTCGCAGCGGTAATTTCCTGGGCACGTCACGGTCGCCGACTTGCAGGCGGCCTTGCGGGCGCACAGGACGTTGCAGTTCCACCCGGCCGGGCAGACGAGCGCCGCGTTCTCGCACTGGCCGTCGGTCTTGTCGCACGCGATCGTGCAGGTCTGGGTCGTGTTGTTGCAGCCGCCGGTGCACTCGTTCGGACACACTCCGCCCGGCGCCTGGAGCGTCATGCCGCAGGAGGTGCACGCTCCGGCACCCGAGCAGAGCGGCGTGAACGTGCCGCACTCGTTGTCGGGATCGGTCGCGAAGGTGACGAAGCCGCAGGTGCCGTTCGCGAGGCCCGTCTTCGCCGCCGAGCACGCGGAGCACGTTCCGCCGCAGGTGGTGTTGCAACACACCCCATCGCGGCAGAAGCCGCTCGAGCACTGCTTGTCGCCGCCGCACGCGACGCCCTGCCCCTTCTTCGCGGTGCAGACGCCACCTTGCCCGCAGAAGTAACCGGTCGCGCAGTCGACGTCGGTGACGCAGGTCGTCTTGCAGGCGCCGACCCCGCACAGGAAGCCGTTGCAGCTCGTCGTCGCGCCAGGGTCGCAGGTGCCCGAACCGTTGCAGGTGCTCGGTGCCGTCTGCTTCAGCTGCGCCGCATCGCACGCCCCGGCCTTGCAGACCGTGCCGGCCGCGTAGAGCCTGCAGGCCGGGAGGAGCGCCCCATCGCAGACGCCGGACTTGCCGCACGACGCCGCGCCCTGATCGACGCACTCGTTGTCGGGATCCGAGTCGGCGACGACCGGCCCACAATCGCCGTCGACATCACCGGTCTTCTTGGCGCTGCAGGACTCGCAAACGCCGGCGCACGCCGTCGCACAGCACACCCCATCCTGCGTGGGACAGAAGCCACTCGCGCACTCGGCGCCCGCGGCGCAAGCTTGGCCGAGCGAAGCCTTGCACGCGCCGCTGCCGTCGCAGAGCTTGCCGAGGCCGCACTGCGCGAGCGGGTCGGAGCCCTTCGTGACGAAGCCGCACTGGCCGTCTTTGCCACCGGTGTCGGACGCTCGGCACGACTTGCACGCCCCGTCGCACGCAACGTTGCAGCAGACGCCCTGCTCGCAGTGGCCGCTCTGGCAGTCGGCGTCGGCGAGGCATGTGGAGCCGTTGGTGCAGCGCGTCGGGCACGTGGCGGGATCGCCGCCGCAGTCGACGGCGGTCTCGAGCCCGTTCTTCGACTGGTCGGCGCAGAGCAGGTCACCGCCGCAGCCATCGGTCGTCTGGCCGCACGTGAGCCCGAGATCGAGGCAGCTCTTCGCCTGGCAGTTGTTGCACGCCCCGGCGATGCACGAGCCGCCCTTGCAGTCGGCGTCGACGAGGCACCGGACGCACACGCCCTTGCCGTCGCACTTTTTCCCCCCGCTCCCCGACTGGCACGCGGCGCCCGCAGGCTCGGGCGGGTTCGACGGTTTGCCTCCCACGCAGAGGTCCTGGGTGCATGGCAGGCCGTCGAGCGGGATGTCGGCGTCGAGGGGCTGGCTCGTCGTGCCGCCCTTGCCGTCGCAGCGCACGATCTGGCAGTCGCCCGCCTTCTGGAGCTCGGGCGCCGCTGGCTCGTTGTTTGGCGCGTTGGCGACCGCGCACGCGTTGGCGACGCAAGCCTTCAGCTGACAGGTGCCGACCGCGAGGTCGCAGTCGAGGGCCGCGTTGCACGCGACGCAGCTGCCCGAGCCGTTGCAGACCTTGCCTCCGGCGACGTTGCACGCCATCGCTTGCGGTGCGGGTGGATGCGCCGGTGCGCCCTCGACGCACGCCGAGAGCGTGCACGGGTTCCCGTCTTCGGGCGGCGGATCGTCGTCGGGAACGTCGGCGACGAGGCCGAGATCGGTGCACGCCTTCGCCTTGCAGTCGCCGACCGTCTGGTCGCCGGCCGGGAGCTTGGTGCCCGCGGGCTGCTTGGCGATCCCGCAGGTTCCGGCGATGCACGTTCGCGTCCGGCACGCGTCGTCCGTTCCCGCGCAGTCGGCGGCCTTCGCGCAGCCGTTGCAGCCACCGTTGCCGTCGCAGGTCATCGCGGCCGCATTGCCGCAGCTCAGGCCCTTCGCGGAAGGTGGGTTCGACGGCACGCCCATCGTGCACACGTCGTCGGTGCAGTCGTTGCCGTCGTTCGGGAGGTCGGCGTCGTCGGGTTCGTCGGTCACCTTGCCGCTGCCGTCGCAGACGCGCCGGACACAGTCCCCCGGCGCCTGGTTGGCAAGGACGGTGTTCGCGGCGAGGAAGCCGGCGGCGCAGCTCCCGCTGACGCACGTCGGGGTCGCGCACTCGGTCGGGGCGCCGCAGTCGACGTCGGCGAGGCAACCCTGGCAGGTCCCGGCGTCGTCGCACTTGCCGCTCGCGCCCTCGCCGCAGCTCGTCCCGAAGGGCTTCGGCTTCGTGATCGGCGTGCCGTCGACGCAGCCGTCCTCGGTGCAGTCCGAGCCGTCGTTGGGAACGTCCCCATCGTCGACCTTCTCGACGGTCTGGCCGTCGCCGTTGCAGACGAGCTCGCGACAGTCACCCTCGGTCTGCGCGGAGAGGGCCGCCTTGCTGCCGGCGGAGACCGCGACGAAGCCACACTGCTTGGCGATGCAGATCGGCGCCTCGCAGGGGTTCGCGGAGGGCGGGCAGTCGCTCGCCTGTTCGCACGGCGGGGGCGGGACCTCACCCCCCGCACCGCCGGTTCCGGGCGCCCCGCCGGTCCCGCCTGCGCCGCCGCTCGCCGTCGACGTGACCGTCGCCGACGCCGTCGCGAACTGCATGTCGGAGACGCCGCTCAAGAGCTGGCAGCCGTTCACGACGAGGCCGATGCCGAGCGCGACGGAGACGGCCGCGAGGAGCGAGAGCGTGGCGCGACGCGGACCAGCCATTGCGGAGAAGTGTAGCAGCGCGCCTCAGGGCGCGGCGGCGTTCTTCTTCGCGGTCGACTCGATGATCCCGTCCTGGCCGCCGAGACCCTCTTGCCACGCGACCACGGTCTGGGTGCGCGGATCGACGACGACGAAGGACGGCGTGCCGAAGCCCTGTTTTCCAGGCGGCAGCAGCTGATAGCCAGGATCGGCGACGACGTGGACCGACTCGAGCTTGAACTTGTCTCGCCACACCTTGGCGCCCTCGACGTTGGGCGGGCTCTGACCATCGGTGCTCGTGACCAGCGTCGTCACCCATTGCACGTTGAGCCCCTCGGCGCGCCAGCCGGCGAGGCGGCTCTCGAGGGTCTTGGCGTCCTGCTCGCATGAGCCGCAGAAGAACTTCGCCATCTCGTAGACGACGACGTCGATCCCCTTCGAACCGTTGCAGTCGAAGAGGTCGGCCGCGCGCACCACCCCGGCCTCGTCCGTCCCGGGCGCATAACCCTTCCAGAACAGCGTCGTCGGGAGCTGCTTTCCTTCGCCCACGCCCGGCTCGCCGGGGGCGTGGCTGCAGTTCAGCGGGACGGTCGGCACGATCGCCGTCGCGCCGCCGCTCGTCGCAGACCCGCTGCCCTCCGCCGGGGCGTCGACCGTCACCTCGTCGCTGCCGACGAGCGTGTTGCAGCCACTCGCGCCGGGCACGACGAAGACGGCGAACCAGAGCGCCCGGAGGACTGACCGCGTCGGCATCGTCGGCGGATGATACGGGTCCGTCCCGCGCACGGCAAGCAGACCACCTGCCGGACGGCGCCGCGGCGGGGGCTCAAAAGCTCCGACCGACGACCAGCTGCGGCGACACGACGAGCAGGTTGCGGTGCGCGCGCTCGTCGGGGAGCGGTGCGCCACTCGCGACGCAAGCGAGCTGGTCCGCGCGGCAGCCCGGGACGTAGGGCACCGCGATCGTGCGACGCTCGAGCAACGGGCCGTCGAGGAACAAGCCGAGAACCGCGACGGCGAGCCCAAGATCCCAGGCGCCAACCCGGTAGGTGCCCACGACGTCGGCCTCGGCGAGGACGACCCCCGCCCGCGCCTCCGGCTCCGCCCGCAACACGACGCCGGAGAGCCGCTCCGTCCCCGCGCTCAGCGTCACGTCGAGGGCGTCGGCGGCGACCGACATCGCGGCGCCGACCATCGCGTTGCCCCCGAGCGAGAAGCGCTCACCGAGCCGGTGGCGGTAGCCCACGCCGAAGGCGCCGAGGGGCGCCTCGATGCGCATGCGATCGGTCAAATCATAGGCCAGCGTCGGCAGCTCGCTCGGCGGCGGCGCGGCGGCGAGCGTCCGCGCGAAGGTCGTCTCGAGCCGCAGGTAGCCGCCCATCAGCGCGAGCGAGACGCCCGCGGGGAATCGGTACCCCACGCGGACGCCGGAGACGAAGCCGTGCGCGAAGACGGCCCCGGGACAGCGCTCGCAGTTCCGCTCTGCCTCGCTCCCGAGCCGCGGCGCGAGCGCGTAGCCGTTGACGAGCTCGAGCACGACGGCGCCCGGCGCGGCGCGCGGCCAGCGTGGGTGCGTGGGATCGACCTCGAGGCGGGCCGGCGCGATGGGCGTGGCCTCGACCGTGGAGCGCACGGCGAGCGCCAGGGTTCGATAACCATCCTCCATGATGGTGATTCGGTGGTCGCCGAGCGGCAGGCGACCCCGGTAGCGGCCCCGGGCGACTTCGACCCCATCGATGGCGATCGCGGCGGTCGCGGGCTCCGCCTCGATCGAGAGAGGATGACCGAGCGGCTTCGCGTCGACCGTGACGACGGCCTTCTGGCCCTGAACGACGACGACCTCCTTCGGCACGGTGCCCGCGTCACCGTTCGTGGTCCACACGACGTGGCGGCCCGGACCGAGCGTGCCCTCCCAGGGGGTGACGCCAACCCGCGCGCCGTCGACGAAGAGCTCCGCCCCGGGCGCGGGATCCTCGATGCGAAGCAGCCCGGCGTCGGCGAGCGGACGGAGCCGCACCTCGAGCCGGGCCTCGCCGGCGGCGGCGACGTCGACGCGCGCCTCGTGGGTGATGTAGCCGTCCTTGATCACGCGGACGAGCCGGCTCCCTGGCAGGACGCGGATCGGGACGACGAGCGGCAGGGTGCCGCGCGCGCGACCGTCGATCACCACCGAAGCGCCCGCCACGTCGGCGGAGAGCCACACGCTCCCGACACGCTGGCGGAGCGCCGCCATCGCGCTCGCCACCGCGCGTGACTCTTCCTCGGGGATGCCGCTCGGGAATTCGGTGAGGAGCTGCTCGTAGAGCTCGAGCGCCTCGTCGTGACGCCCGAGGCGGTCGAGGCAGATCGCCGCGTTCGAGGTGTTCTGGACCGAAGGAAACGCCGCACGCGACGCGAGGAAGAGCTCGAGCGCGCGCTCGAGATCGCTCGCGTTGAACAGAATCACGCCGCGTCGAAACAAATCCTTCGCGCGCGCGACGGCCGCCTCGTCAGCCCGCGCGACCGGCGCGGCGAGCGCCGAGGCGAGCAGCAACACGAGGAGGCTCACCCGTCTCACCATGACTGCTTGAAGGTCGGACCGGACGGGGGCGGCGGAGCGGGCGGCGCCGCGGTGGCGGGCACGGGCGAAGGCGGGCTCGCCAGGGACGGCCGAGCCGTCAAGGTCGGCGGCGGCGGGAGCGGACGGACGGACGGCGCCGCGGGCGGCGTCGCGGGAGCGGCAGGCGGCGCGCTCGGAGCAAGTGCCGGCGCAACGCTCGCGGCAGGCAGGTCTCCGGGGCTCGAGCTCGCGGCCTCGGGCGACGCCGACGTCGGCGTCGATGACGCCGCGGACGCGGGGGGGACGGATGCGCTTGGCGGGCTCGACTCCGGGACGGGTGCGGTGCTCGCCGCGACCCTCGGATCCTCGCCACGGGGCCGGAAGACCAGCATGCCCACCCCGACTCCGGCGAGCAGCACGAGCACGCCCGCCGAGACGAGCCAGGGCGAGCGGAACGAGGGCTCGGCCGCGGAAGCCGCGAGCGCGTCGAGGCTCGCCGACCCAGCCACGCGGTGGTCCTTCCGTGCCGCCGGAAGGGCGGGAGGCGGTACCGCGAGCGCCTGCAAGCCCGGCTCGATTCGCATGACGCGCGTCAAGTCCTGAGAGGACACCTGGGCCTCGACCAGCATCCCCGACTCGAGGACGTCCGAGCCACCCGCGAAGGGCTCGAGGGCCGCGAGCAGCGCGTCGACCGACGCGTGGCGCCGTTCGCGATCGCGCTCGAGCCCGCGGTGGATGACCGCCGCGAGCGACGGATCGACCCAGGGAGCCACCGCGGACAGCGGCGGGATCGACTCGGTGCAGATGGCGAGGAGCAGCTGCGCGAGCGTCTCGCAGTGCGACCAGGGACGTCGTCCGGAGAGCGCCTCGTACATCGAGATGCAGAGGCCCCACACGTCGGAGCGCTGATCGGCGCTCTTCGCCTGCATGGCTTGCTCGGGCGCAGTGTACTGCGGCGTGCCGAGCAACGAGCCGCCCGACTTGGTGAGCGAGTGCGCATGGTCGCCCGGCTCGCCCATGGTGTTCTTCGCGAGCCCGAAATCGCAGATCTTGGCGACGAGGCGCTCACCCTCTTCGCTCAGCAGAATGTTCGCCGGCTTGAGATCCCGGTGCACGATGCCGAGCGCGTGAGCGGCCGC
>Ga0194129_10003323_pt1 | contig 22453 bp, 22 predicted proteins | sample TA2KigCa35mmetaG_FD_150862 | JGI IMG/M metagenome (GOLD analysis project Ga0194129, IMG submission 150862) | Freshwater microbial communities from Lake Tanganyika, Tanzania - TA2015038 Kigoma Deep Cast 35m | ecosystem: Environmental > Aquatic > Freshwater > Lake | place: Tanzania: Lake...
GACAGTTGTGTAAAGAGACTTTTCTCTGATGTCTTATCCGATCATCTTGTCTTGGCTCACTATCTTTTTGGTTTTCACCTCAGTCCAACATAGCTTTCGCTTATGTGCACCCATTCCACTATTGACAATCCTATGATTACAGGCCTGCAAACTAAGTCCTCCAACAACACCCGTGGACCTTTTGTCTGAACCTTAAGCTCATGAATCAGTGTATGAGGTCTCAGCAGCATTTACAGACTTCTCTCAGCTATCTGCGCTTCGCCTTTGACAAGATGGTCTTTCTCTGCTTCGTACTGCTTTCCCATCTCGTCGTTCTCTGGTAGGTAGCAACCTTACTCTTCTTATAAGTAATATTTCTGCGAATCCATGTTCTTTTTCTCCTACCTACTAACTCTACTTGGGTAATTCTTGCTTTAAACTGCTTATATGCGATAACCCCTTCTTTGTCTTCTTACGAGCCTTCTGCTACCTTCTGTTTCGTTTCTACATTGTGCCTTCCTGCCTTTTACCCATCTGTTAATCAACCAACGTTTCCACCGCTAGCGCCCTTACGTCTGATACCACCATCCCTCTTCCCACCCTTCCTCCTAGTCAGCGATCTTGTTCATATACGCGATTCTGGATCACTACACACTGACCCTCCGATGCCACTCCTTGTGTGAACGTCTTACCTTACTCTCTCGTCTACTCCGTGCTACACCGTCTAGCCTCACACCCAATTGACATCATCCTTGATCCTCCAGTGCCATCAAGACCTTACCCACAAAAATCCCATCTTGTTCTGCTATGAGTGTAACTTTCTCCCAGCGTACGATGGTATCTTCTTTGTTGTCTGTCTGCAATTGACTAGTTCGGTTCTTGCCTTATCCCAATTCATATACCCCGATTGCTACACCATTTCGACACGCTGGCCGCTCCGTTTACATCCCTTCTTGTTAGGCTATGCTTGGTTCTGTCTTTTCTGTTTCACTCAGCTTATGTTCGGCGGCCTTTAGGCTTTTCCCTTGATCGTGTTGATAAGTGTCAAGTAGTCGTGCATCACATTGATTCTTCGTACTCGATTGAAAATGTACTGAATCGGCAATACTGTTTCACTGCTTCCATTGTTTTTGGTTTTCCTTAGCTCCACTTTGTAGTATCCCCGCTTTCGCATGTGTTGCTAAGAAAATGATTGAAACCAACATTAAAGTATAACCTTTCGTATCTCTTGTTGAATTTGCAATCACATTCATGATCTTTGCTGTGGTTTCTTCATTTTAAGCGCAGGCCGCCGTTCTCTCTCGCGCACACAGCCTTTATCTCTGTATTATCACAGTCTATATTAAGGAGCTTTTGGCCTCATCTTTATAGTGCCGAGTCCTTGAATACTCTGAGTCCACACTCTCTATCGTAGCCATGTACTTCCTCTTCTTGAAGGTCTTGCAAGTATTCCAACACTTCTTGGCTTGCAATCTGGCCATGTAGGAGTATTGGGTATCCAGGCGGATATGGCGTAATCATCGTAGCGGAAACAATCTCATATCCCTCCGCCACTTGCTTGATCAGCTCCTCATCGACTACTATATATCTTACATTCTCTTCGGATCTCCCGAGTTCTGCTGCTCTCCTTGTAACACCAGCATTCAACCGGATATCTCCTACTTCCAAAAAACTTCGGTGAAACTTCGCTGCAGTCGGGATGGCCTTTCTTTCACTAAACTCTCTTTCGAGATCTGTAGCCAGTGCTCCATATCTCTTTGTGACTCTTTCTTCATCATATGATATCTGAGTTGCGATTTCACGAAGAGATTCTATCAGATACGTCACCATTCCCCGTGTTGCCCCTATGTGTATAATTATTAGTATTGTTGTATTGGATGTCTTGTTTACTTGTATGTCATACTTCTCCATCAGGATCTTCCTTAGCCTGGGTCCTGGCATGACGTCTGGTCTTCTTATCGATAGTGTTATTCTGGACGGATCAATTGCAAATTGTCCATTTGCCCAAGATTCCTCAACTTCCTTCCAGTTTCTATTGCTGCCTCTCCTTTCATGTAATTTAAGGCTATCTCTATCCATGGGAATCATGTCTGTTTCATCAAGTGCTCTAAAATGTCTCGATAATGTCAAACATTCCTTCACCGCAGCTCTGATTATCATGGATAATTCAAATGCCTTCTGCACAAGTTCGTATCCTTCTAGGTCTATTTGCCTCCTCGCGATATCTAACGACGCCAGAATCTGATAGTTGGGAGATGTTGACGTATGGCATTGGTAGGCTTCTGTAAAGGGTTGTTCTACTCCGCTATCCCATCTGTCATCGTTAATGTGTATCATTGATCCCTGTCTTAATGCCGTCAACGTTTTATGCGTTGATTGCGTGCTGTAAATCCTTATAATGGCGGAGTCCGGATCTGGAAGCAACTTCTTATCTATTAAATCCTTTAGCGTTAATGCTGAAGACGGTCCGTTCTTCTTATACCACTGTCTGTATTTACTTCTGTAATTATTGCTATTAAGTACTTCGCGTAGTCTGTTCGCGACCATCATCGCTGTTCTTGCCCTCGTCATCGGCGTTGTGTTTCCATAGGCGAACCACGCCTCATCTATAATGAATGCTATATCTGGTTTGATTGCCAAGCTTTCGAGCACTATTGAAAACAAGTCACTGGCTATCCCGTCAAATGTTATATTCGTCAACACAATGCACGATACTTTCTCTAGTAGTCCAGCGTCTCTGCACATTCCCAGCTTGTATTTTACTTCATCTGCTGATATTCCACCGACTATTCCATGTTCTTTTATCCTGTTGCTGCACAGTTGTATCGTAGTCGTTCCGCAAAGTAGTGCTGCGTAGTGGTGTGATTTATGGCAATCATCGGACATGAGGACTATCTGCCCCGGCGTTGTTAATCCTTGTAGAGCGATCTTATTCGCTGTTGAGGTTCCATTAGTAACAAAGAAAGTCTTTTTGCTTTGGAATGCTCTCGCTGCAGCTTCTGTAGCCTCTCTGATGGACCCCTTTGGCTTGAGTAGTGAATCTAGCCCTCCTAGAGTTGCAGATGTCTCGGATAGAAACATTCTTTCTCCATTAAAGTCTCCATAATCGCTAATCCAGTGCGACTTCGATATAGACTTACCTCTGCTTATTGGCATTGCGTGGAATACACCGGATGGCCTTTTAGAGTAGGCTCTAAGCGCGTCAAAGAATGGTGTCTGGTATCTATTGTACACGCTCTTGATTATCGATAGCCTTAATTCAAGGTAGTCCTCCGTTCCGAAGAAGCATCGATCAAAGTACTCGTGAACCCTGCCTGTTATTTTCTCCACTGTTATGTCACATAGCAGAAAGCAGCTTAGCTCCGGCCTCAGCCTCTTCAGCGACTTAGCTAGTTCCTCGCATGGCTCTCCGGTCGACTTCTTGTCTTTCCCTATTAGCGTCTGTGCTCTGTCGACCTCGTGGATTCTTGCTATTGAGAGTTCACGCTTAGTCAAGCGTGGAACTGAGTATCTTATTACACAGCTTTGTATGTTGTAGTTTATTAGTACTGCTGCTATCGCTTCTGCGTGTGAGCTTGCGACCACTACATCGTAAGTGAAGTCATCGTCTTCGCTCAAGTGCCTTAGATGCATTTCTCGTATTTGTGACTCTGCTTGAAGCTCTAGTGAATCTATCACTAGTAATTCGAAGTATGGTTTGTTTTTGACTGCCCGGCTTTTCTTTAGCTCGTATCCCTGCCTTCTTAGGCTCTGTTCTATTCTCTCTGCGCCTGTATAAGAGCTTAATCTCCTGCCATCTCGGTAGGCGTCCGTGGATACCATCCTTGCTATAAGCATTGTCGCTTCAGCTAAACTCTTCCATGACTCCTCTTCTTTCAGCTTTTTCAGTACTTCGACTGATTCTTTCCCCGGGTACGCCCAATACCTTTCGACAATCGCTAGTTCTGTAATCCGATGCTCGATCTCGGTCACAATGCCCCTGGCGCTCTCATTGCCTTCGCGGAGCCCCGCTATCTGGTTCGCCAAGCTGCTTATCCTATTCCAAAGATCCTTTCTTCTGCGTGATTGGCAATAATGCATCTCGATTATCTTTTCTACGCTGTATTCTTCCATTTGACTGGTTCCTTTGTCTGATATAACCTGCTTAATACAACCTTCTGCCTTTTGTCAAGGCTTGTCGTATCTCCTTTCTATTCCGTAATGGATTCGCTTCTTGCTTGCTTTGCATTGGTGTCCTTCTCTATTTCCTTGAACTTTCCCGCGTTGCTTTGGCTATCCTTCTCGTTTCGGATTCAATATTCTCGTCTCCTTCATGTTCCTGTGGTAGATCGAACCACAATGTGGTCCCGATTCCTAATGCGCTTGTGATTTTTATTTGAGTGCCATGTTTTTCTAGTATCCCTCGCACTATTGATAGCCCCAGTCCTGTCCCCACTTCGGTGTGCACGGTGTTTTCCACCCGGTAGAAGCGCTCGAAGATGCGTTGCTGGTCTTCGCTGGAAATACCGGATCCGGTGTCAGCGATCTCCACGCGCAGGCGTGGCAGCGGTGCGGTGAGGGCGCAGGTGGGGCTGTCACCACTGGCTTCTGTGCTTGGATCAATCAGGCAGGTGTCGGGCCAGGGATACGCGCGCAGCATCAGCCGGCCGCCGCTGGCAGTGAACTTCAAGCCATTGCCCACCAGGTTGTCGAAAACCTGCAGCAGCAGATCCCAATTGCCCCGCACCCTCGGCAATTGTTCATCCACCTCAAGGGAGAGTTCCACGCCTTTGTCTCGGGCGTTGAGCCGGTAGTTGCGTAGGGTTTGCTCCATCGCGGGGCGCAGCTCCACCGGTTCCATGCTCCAGGTGCGGTCGCTCTCCAGCCGCGAGAGATCGAGCACATCGTTCACCAAGCGGGTGAGCCGATCGGTTTCAGCGTTGGCGATGGCCAGAAATTCCTTCCGGTCTTCCTCGCTGAGCTGATCGCCCAGATCGTGGAGCGTTTCCACGTAGCTCTTGATGTTGAACAGCGGCGTGCGCAGTTCGTGGGAGACGTTGCTGATGAAACGGCTCTGGGCGGCGTTGAGTTCCACCTCGCGGGTGAGGTCTTGCACCGTGACGGCGATGCCCTTGAGGCTTTCGCCGCTCACATCCCGCACCGACTGGAGCACGATGCGCAGCGTGCGCGGCGGCTCACCAAAGCTGCAGCGCACATCACTGCTGTCGCGCTCACCGCTGAGCAGCGTTTCGAGGGGCGTTTGCAGTTCAAGCGCCAGCACCTCCGGCAGCTCATCGCCCACGAGAGCCCCTTCGAGCTTGCGGCCTTCCCAGCGGAATAGCCGCCGCGCCGTGGGGTTCACCAGCACCACGCGGCCCTCAGCATCCAGCAGCAGAGCGCCATCGGCCATGGTCGCAATCAGCGACTGCTGCTTCACCTGGGCAGCGGTGAGCTCCTCGATGTTGGCTTCGTTGTAAGCCTCCAGCTGGGAGGCCATGTCGTTGAACCCCTCCAGCAGCTCTCCCAGCTCGCCCCCCACCGGCAGGGCGATGCGCGCTTCGAAGTCGCCGCTGGCGATCGAGCGCACCCCCCGCAGCAGCTCCTTCACCGGTTGGGTGATCGTGAGGGCGTTGAACACCGCCCCCAGGATCACCAGCACCCAGATCGAGATGAACACCGCCACTGTCACTTCGCGGCTGAGGGCGGCGCTGGCGAGAGCGGCTTCGTTGGGGTTGATGCCCAAGGCCAGTACCCCCAGGTAGCGATCGCCCGCCACCAGCGGCACGAACACATCGGTCACCTGCCCATCGGGGCTCAGGTGCTGCCGGATCAGGGGGTTCTGGGGGCGGCGGGCCAGATCGGCCGGTAGCTCGAGCCGGCGGCTGAGCAGCAGTTCGCTGCTGCTGCCGCTGCTGCCACTGATGGGGATCCCCAGGTAGATCACGCCATCGGGATCGGCGAAGAAGATGTAGCGAAGGCTCCGGCTCGACTTCCAGAAGCGTTCGGCCACCGCCGCCAGCTCACGGTCGTTGCCCTCGGCCACCAGCGGCGTCACGTTCGCCGAGAGCAGCAGGCCCAGGTCGCGGGCAAAGCGGGTGTCGCTCATGCGCACATCCGCCTGGATGCCGTTGAGGGCAAAGAAGCAGATGCCCGCCATCACCAGGCTCACCACCAGGGTGGCGGCGGCCAGCAGCTTGGTTTGCAGGCTGAATTCGGCCCACCAGCGCGCCAGTCGCTGCTGCCAGTTCAGAGGGGCGGTGCCCGCACTCATCGGCTGCGCACCTGATGGCCGATGTCGCGGCGGAAGGTCATGCCCTCGTAGGTCACCTGAGCGAGGCCGGTGTAAGCCCGCTCGAAGGCGTTGTCAAAGGTGTCGGCCTGGGCCACCACCGCCAGCACGCGGCCGCCGCTGGTGAGGCACTGGCCATCGGCCTGCCGCTGGGTCCCGGCGTGGAACAGCTGCAAGTCGTCTGAGGGTTGGAACGCGCTGTGGATCACATCGCCCTTGCGGATCTCGCCGGGATAGCCCTGCGCTGCCGCAATCACGCAGGCGCTGCACTGCGGGGCAATGCTCAGCTCAGGCGCCTGGTGGAGGGTGCCATTTGCGCAGGCCAGCAGCACTGCGGCCAGTTCAGGCCCCAGCAGCGGCATCAGCGTTTCGCATTCCGGATCGCCGAAGCGGCAGTTGAATTCGATCACGCTGGGGCCGTGTTCGGTGAGCATCAGGCCCGCATAGATCACCCCCTGGTAGCGGATGCCGCGGCTGTTTAAGGCCGCCAGGGTGGGCTCCAGCACCTGCTGGCGCACCTGCTCCAGCCCCGCTGCATCCAGCAGGGGGGCTGGGGCGTAGGCGCCCATGCCACCGGTGTTCGGGCCGGTGTCGCCCTCGCCGATGCGCTTGTGGTCCTGAGCGGGGGGGAGCAGCACCATGCGTTCGCCATCAGTGAGGGCAAACACCGAAACCTCCGGGCCATGGGTGCGCTCTTCCAGCACCAGCGAAGCGCCGGCGCCGAAGCGGCCTTCAAAGATCTCCTCGATGGCGCTGCGGGCTTCCTCGATCGATTCAGCCACGGTGACGCCCTTGCCAGCCGCCAGGCCATCGGCTTTCACCACCAGCGGCTTGCCCTGGGCCTCCAGGGCGGCCAGGGCCTCTTCGCGGCTGTTGGCTTTCCAGTAGCCGGCCGTGGGCACCCCGGCCTCCACCATCAGCTGCTTGGCCCACTGTTTGCTGGCTTCCAGTTGGGCTCCATCGGCGCCGGGGCCGAACACGGGGAAGCCGGCAGCGCGGAGCTTGTCGGCCAGGCCGGCGGCCAAGGGGGCTTCCGGTCCCACCACCACCAACTCCACGCTGTGCTCGCGGCAGGCCGCCAGCAGGCCGTCGTGGTCGCTTTCGGCGATGGCGAGCTGCCGGCAGCCCTCAAGCTCCTGGGTGCCGCCGTTGCCGGGGCTCACCCACACCTGCTGCACGCAATGGCTGCGGTTGAGGGCCCAGGCCAGGGCGTTTTCGCGACCACCGCCGCCCACCACCAGAACGCGGGCAGGGCTCACGCCGTGGGCGGGGCTCACTGCGGGGGCGGCGGTGCTCATGGGCCAGCTGGAAAGGGTGTCTGCTCCTGCGGACTCCCCTAGGTTGAGGCCAAGAGGACTGCCGCTGGTGCCATCCCTTCTTTACACGCCGGTGGTTCCCTGCCCGCCCCGCCACCGGAGGCGTTTCCGGTGGCTTTTGCCTGTGCGCAGCGCTCTGCTGGTGATGGTGGGCCTGATCGCCCTGCTCGCCGCCCGGCCCGCACCTGCGCAGGAGCTGTTCATCCTGAGGGTGATCGGCGGTTTCTTTGAACCCAAAGCGCCGGTGCCTGAGCCCGGGCCCTCGGCCCCGCCGGTGCCCGGCAGCATGCCCGAGGCGCAATTCCAGGAGCTTCTGCAGAAGGGTGATCTGCCGGCGCTGAACCTGGCTTGCGTGGAGGCCGATGGCTTTGGGTTCACCAAACGCCTGCAGCTGTTGCAGGCCCGGCTGCTCACGCTCGCTCCGGCGCCCCAGGCTTTTCAAACGGTGCTGGTGAATGCCAACGCGCTGCTCAGTTGCCGAGCACCGGATGCGGCCCTGATCGTGCTCAACCGCTTCAGCCCCACGCCGGGGGTGGAACGGGATCAGTGGCTGGTGCAGCGTTGGCGGGCTGCCCAGGCAGGCCTGCATCACGGCCTGGCGGTGGAGACCCTGGAGGAGTTGGCCAAAGGCAACCCCGCCAGCTTGGAAACCCTGGCGTTACCGCTCAAGCTCCGCGACGACGGATCCATCGCCACCCGCCCGGGCTTGGATGTGTACGTGGATCACCTGCTGGTGCTGGGCCGCCGCAGCGATGCCGCGGCGGCGCTGCTGGCTGGCCAGATGCCGGGTAAACCGATGGCGGAGCGGCTCAAGCAGGCCGTGGCGCTGCTCAATCAGATGCCGCTTCAAGAGCGTGACCAGCTGCTGGAGCGGGCCCTCGATCAGGCGGCCGCGGCAGAGGCCTGGGGCCTGGCGATCGAACTGCTGGATCAGCAGCGAGCCCTGCTCGTGGCGGAGGGTGCAGAGGCCAGCCGGCCTCGGGAGCGGCTGGAGCGCCTCAGCCAACGGGTCGACGATGCCTACAGCGCCTGGCAGCTGGCACGGCAGGATCCTCAACAGAGCGAGCGCAGTGCCCAGCTGCAACAGCAGTTGCGCAGCCCCCGCGCCGCTGGCGGTCACGCTGCCGCGCGACTCGCCACTCCCGCCACCGCTTCGCCCCGTCCGCCGCAGCCATGACCAGCTACAGCCTTGGATCGCTGCTCTATGAGGGCAAGGCCAAGCGGGTGTTTGCCACCGATCAAGCCGATCTGGTGGCGGTGGAATACAAAGACGACGCCACCGCCTTCAACGCCCTGAAGAAGGCTCAGCTGGCCGGCAAGGGCGAGCTCAACTGCCAGATCTCCGCGCGGTTGTTTGAGCTGCTGGAGCGCGAGGGGATCGCGACCCACTACCTCGCGCTGCAGGAACCGAATTGGATGCTGGTGCGTCCGGTGCAGATCGTTCCCGTGGAGGTGGTGGTGCGCAACACCGCCTTCGGATCGCTCTGCAAGCAGATGCCGATTGAGCCCGGCACACTCCTCGATCCCCCCCTGCTCGATCTCTATTACAAGGACGACGCCTTTGGTGATCCTCTGCTCACCGATGCCCGCCTGGAGAGAATGGGGGTGTTGACGCCGGCCCAGCGCCAGGAGCTGGAGCGACTGGCCATGGCGGTGAATGCCTGCCTGCGCGAGTTCTTCGCCGGCATCGCGCTCCAGCTGGTTGATTTCAAGATCGAGCTGGGCTTCACCGCCGATGGAGCTCTGGTGGTGGCCGATGAGATCAGTCCCGACACCTGCCGCCTGTGGGATTTGCAGGTGAGCGATGCCAGCGATCGCATCCTCGATAAAGACCGTTTCCGCCAGGACCTCGGGGGTGTGGTGGAGGCCTACGGGGAGGTTCTCAAACGGGTCCAAGGTGCCTGCCCTTCACCCCGTCTGGGCAAGTAAGTTCAGCGGAATTTGCGGCTTTGCCGCACTCCTGCTGTACCCATGGCCGCCACCCCTCACGGTTTGAGCCGCGCCCTGCGCCTCCGCGGCTCCCTCGGGCTGGCTTCCATGCTGCCGCTGGCGGCAGGGGTGGTGATGGCCTCGGCTCCGGCGTTCGCCCAAGACGCCACGCCCGCGCCGGCTGAAACACCAACAGCGGCTCCCGCTGAGAGCAGTCCTCCCGGCGAATCCCTCGCGCCACCGGCCAAGCCTGAGCCGAAGGTGCTGATCAGCGAGGTGGTGGTGAAGGGGATCGAGGGTCACCCTGAGCAGGAGCGGCTCGAGATCGCCGTGTACGACGCCATGGCCACCCGGCCGGGCACTCAGGTAACCCGCAGCGAGCTCCAGAACGACCTCTCGGCGATTTACGCCAGCGGTTGGTTCTCGGATGTGCGCATCCAGCCGGTAGATGGCCCGTTGGGGGTGCAGCTGGTGGTCACCGTGGTTCCCAACCCGGTGCTCACCGAGGTGGAGCTCGAGGGCATCGGGCCGAAGACGAAGATGCCCCCCACCCTGATCCCCGACATCTTCGCGGCCGATTACGGCAAGACCCTCAACCTCAACACCCTGCAGGCCCGCATCGGTGATCTGCAGAAGTGGTACGCCGATCAGGGCTATTCCCTGGCCCGGGTGAGTGGTCCCACCCGGGTGAGTCCCACAGGTGTGGTGCAGCTGCAGGTGCGCGAAGGCACCGTGGCCGGCGTGGAGGTGCAGTTCCTCAACAAGGAAGGCGAAGCCACCAACGACAAGGGCCAACCGATCCGCGGCAAAACCAAGCCCTGGGTGGTGACCCGTGAGGTGTCGATCAAGCCTGGCGATACCTTCAATCGCCGCCAGCTTGAAGACGACATCAAGCGCCTCTACGGCACCGGCCTTTTCGGTGACGTGAAGGTGACCCTGCGGCCTGTGGCCGGCAACCCCGGTGAAGTCACCATCGTGCTCGGCATCGTCGAGCAGTCGAGCGGTTCCCTCTCGGGTGGTTTGGGCTACAGCCAAGCCCAGGGCGTGTTCGGCCAGGTGCAGCTGCAGGACAGCAACCTGCTGGGCCGGGCCTGGGATCTGGCGGTGAACTTCACCTATGGCCAGTTCGGTGGCCTGGGCGATATCTCCTTCACCGATCCCTGGATCAAAGGCGACAAGTTCCGCACGGCATTCCGGGCCCGGGTGTTCTTCAGCCGGGAAGTGCCTCAGATCTTCCAGAGCCAGAACAACGGCACGATCAACACCGTGTCGGATGTATCGAACGACTTTTTCAAGGCACCCTCCAACGCCACGGCGTACAACATCCAGAGCAAGAACAACCCCACCGGTACCTCGTTCGGATCGATCTCCAAGGCGGAGAAGGCTGATCCCAGCCTCAACTGGTTCAACCTCGACAACAACTCGATTACCCTGCAGCGCATTGGCGCCAACGTGCAGTTTGTGCGTCCGCTCAATGGCGGTAACCCCTACAAGCGTGCGCCCTGGAATGTGGTGCTCGGCTTCAGTGGCCAGGAAGTGACGCCGATGAATTTCGGTGGTTCGGTGATGCCCTATGGCATGAACACGAATAACTACAGCAATGGCGAAACGCAGGTCAAAGATGTGATCTGCATTGCCTACAACTGCGCCGAGCACAACCAGCTGGTGGGCCTTCGCGTGGCGGCCACGATGAACAACCTCAACGACCCGCGTAACCCCACCTCCGGCAATTTCCTCAGCCTCGGCACCGAGCAGTTCTTCTCGGTAGGTCCCGATTCACCCACCTTCAACCGCCTGCGCGCGAGCTACACCCACTACATCCCGGTGAACTGGCTGAAGATCTTCAAGGGGTGCCGGCCCAAGCCTGGCCAGAAAGAGGATTGCAAACAGGCCCTGGCCTTCCAGGTTACGGCTGGTACCAACGTGGGCAACTTGCCCCCCTATGAAGCCTTCTGTCTGGGTGGTTCCAACTCCGTTCGCGGCTATTACGACTGCGATCTGGGTGTGGGCAAGAGCTTCGGTGAAGCCACGATCGAATATCGCTTCCCGATCTTCAGCATCATCAGCGGCGAAGTGTTTGTGGATGGCGGCACCAGCTTCGGCAGCCAGCCCAACGTTCCCGGTAATCCCGGTGGTCTGCTGCTCAAGCCTGGTGATGGTTTCTCGGTGGGTACGGGTCTGATTGTTTCCACACCGGTAGGACCGCTGCGTTTGGAGGTGGCCAGCCAAGACTTCACAGGCCAGTGGCGCTTCAACCTCGGTGTGGGTTGGAAGTTCTGAGCAACGGCGTGACGATCTGGCCCAGCGATTACTCCCAGGCCTGGACCCTGGCGTCAGCGGTCGAGCGCTCCGGGGTGGGGCTCCACAGCGGTGCCGTGGCCCGGCTGCGGTTGGATCCCTACGAGCAACCCGGTTATTGGGTGGCTTGGCTGGATGACCCCAGCCTTGCTCCCCAGCGCCTCCATCCCAATCAGGTCTGTGAAACTCAGCTGTGCACGGCTCTGCAGCTGGATCAGCGCCGCTTGGCCACCGTGGAACACCTGCTCGCCGCTCTGGCGGGTGTGGGCATCAGCTCGGCGCTGCTGCTGGTGGATGGCCCCGAAATTCCGTTGATGGATGGTTCGGCCCAGCCCTGGGTGGAGGCGATCGCGGAAGCTGGCCTCAAGCCCCTCGGTCCCCGTCGGGCTGCGGCGCCGCTGGCCGGGCCCATCACCCTGCAGCACGGCCAGAGCTTCGCCACCGCCCTTCCCTCCGATTGCTTGCGGCTGGGGGCTGCCATCGAGTTTCCCCAGGCGGCGATCGGCCGGCAGCTGTTCAGCCTCGAGCTCACGCCCCAGGCCTTTGTGGAGCAGATCGCCCCTGCCCGCACCTTCGGCTTCAAGCAGCAGGTGGAGCAGCTCTTGGCCGCTGGGTTGATCAAGGGCGGTGCCTTGGATAACGCCTTGGTATGCGATGGCGAGGGCTGGGTAAATCCACCACTGCGCTTTGCCGATGAGCCGGTGCGCCATAAGCTCCTTGACCTGCTGGGGGATCTCGCTCTGGCGGGGCTGCCCCAGGCCCAGGTGTTTGCCTTCCGCGGCTCCCACGGGCTGCACACGGCCCTGGCTGCCGCTCTGGTTTCTTCGAACTGACCCCCTTGACTGCCACCCCCTCAGCGCCGGCGCCTGTGCTCACCAGTGAGCAGATCCAGGGTCTGCTGCCCCACCGCTATCCCTTCGCGCTGGTGGATCGGGTGATCGAGCACGAGCCTGGCAAGCGTGCTGTGGCGATCAAGAACGTCACCTTCAACGAGCCCCAGTTTCAGGGCCACTTCCCCGGGCGCCCGCTGATGCCGGGTGTGTTGATCGTGGAGGCGATGGCCCAGGTGGGTGGTCTGATCGTCACCCAGATGCCGGATCTGCCCAAAGGCCTGTTTGTGTTCGCCGGCATCGATGGTGTGCGCTTCCGCCGGCCCGTGGTGCCGGGCGATCAGCTGGTGATCAGCTGTGAACTGCTCAGCCTCAAGCGCAAGCGTTTCGGCAAGGTGAAGGCTGAAGCGAAGGTGGATGGTGAACTTGTCTGCGCCGGGGAGCTGATGTTCTCCTTGGTGGACTGAGCACCGCCGTGATGTCTTCTGTCGCCATGGAACTCAGCACGGGCGAAACCAGGATCCATCCCACGGCGGTGGTGGATGCGCGCGCGCAGATTGCTGAAGGGGTGGAGATCGGCCCCTATGCGGTGGTGGGTGCCGAGGTGTCGATCGGTGCCGGCACGCGCATCGGTCCACATGTGGTGCTCGATGGCCGGGTGACCATGGGCTGCCGCAATCGCATCTTCCCGGGTGCCTGCATCGGCGCCGAACCCCAGGACCTCAAATACAACGGTGCTTCCACCGAAGTTGTGATCGGCGATGACAACGCCATCCGCGAGTGCGTGACCATCAACCGTGCCACGCACGAGGGCGAGCAGACGCGGATTGGCAACGGAAACCTGCTGATGGCCTATAGCCATTTGGGACATAACTGCCTGCTGGGTGATCGGATCGTGATCGCCAATGGCGTGGCGGTAGCCGGCCATGTGGTGATCGGCGATCGGGCTGTGATCGGCGGGGTGCTCGGCATTCACCAGTTCGTGCACATCGGCACGATGGCGATGGTGGGTGGCATGAGCCGCATCGATCGCGATGTGCCCCCCTACGCGATCGTGGAAGGGCATCCGGGGCGGCTGCGCGGTTTGAACCGCATCGGCATCAAACGCAGTGGTTTGGCCGAGATTGACGACGGCGCCCAGGCCAAGCAGCTGCAGCAGGTGTGGGCTGAGCTCTATCGCAGTGATGCGGTGCTGGCCGATGCCCTTCAGCAGGTGCGCCGCCAACCGTTGCTGCCGCCGGCGGAAACCCTGGTCAGTTTCCTGGAAGCTTCGATCGGTCCTGGCCGCCGCGGTCCGCTGCCAGCCGGTCGTTCATGAGGCGGCTGCTGATCAGCACCGGCGAGGTGTCCGGTGATCTGCAGGGAGGCCTTTTGGTGGCTGCCCTTCGGGATGAGGCTCAGCGGCGTCAGCTCCCTCTGGAGATCGCGGCCCTGGGGGGCTCGCGGATGCGCCAGGCCGGAGCGGAGCTCTTGGCAGACACCACGCCGATGGGCTCCATCGGCCTGTGGGAAGCGCTGCCGCTGGTGTTGCCCACACTGAAGGTGCAGCGGCGTGTGAGCCGCTGGCTGCAGCGCAACCCCCTCGATGGGTTGGTGCTGATCGACTACATGGGCGCCAACGTGAGGCTTGGCCTCAAGGTGAAGCAGCGCCTACCGCAGGTGCCGATTTTCTATTACATCGCCCCGCAGGAATGGGCTTTCCGTGTGGGTGAAGGTGGCTCCACGCGCTTGATCGGATTCACCGATCGCATCCTCGCCATCTTTCCGGAAGAGGCCCGCTTCTACGGCGCTCGCGGCGCCCAGGTCACCTGGGTGGGGCATCCGCTGCTCGATACCCTCACGGATCTGCCCAGCCGCGATGTGGCCCGCGCCCAGCTGGGCCTCCAGGAGGGTGAACGGCTGCTGCTTCTGCTGCCCGCCTCGCGCAAGCAGGAGTTGCGTTACCTGCTGCCGCCTCTGGCGGCGGCTGCCGCTGAGCTGCAACGCCGCTGCCCGGGTCTGCGGCTGATGGTGCCGGCGGGGCAAGCCGCGTTTGAACCGGTGCTGGCTGAGTTGCTCGAGGCCGCTGGTGTGCGGGCCGACGTGGTTCCTGCCGCCCAGGCTGATCAGCTGCGCCCCACCCTCTGCGCGGCTGCCGATCTGGCCCTGAACAAATCCGGCACGGTGAATCTGGAGCTGGCTCTGCGGGGGGTTCCTCAGGTGGTGGCCTATCGCGTCAGCCGGCCCACGGCCTGGGTGGCCAAGCATCTGCTGCGCTTCCAGGTTGATCACATTTCGCCGGTGAATCTGGTGTTGCACGAGCGGCTGGTGCCCGAACTGCTGCAAGACGAGCTCACGGCCGAGGCGGTGGTGCGCGAAGCGCTGCCGCTGCTCAATGACCCCCAGGTGCGCCGGCGGGTGGAAGACGGCTATCAGCGGTTGCGCCAGGCCCTCGGTGAGCCGGGCGTCACCCGGCGTGCTGCCGCTGCCATCCTGGACGCGCTTCCTGCGGCTGTTTCCGTTTGATCAAGCGCACCGTTTCGGTTCTGGTGGCCCTGGTGCTGCTGCTCTGGCCCCTGGCGCCCGTGCAAGCCGCCGTGGAAGAGGCTGTACTGGCTGGAGGCTGCTTCTGGTGCCTTGAGCATGACCTCGAGAAACTGCCGGGGGTGTTGAGCGTGGAAAGCGGCTACAGCGGCGGCAACCTGCGCAATCCCACCTACCGCCAGGTGAGCGGCGGTGGCACGGGCCATCAGGAGGTGGTGGAAGTGCGTTTCGACACCGCCCGCATCAGCTATCCCACGCTGCTGCGGGCCTACTGGCGCAACGTGGATGCCCTCGATGGTGACGGGCAGTTCTGCGATCGCGGCAGCTCCTACCGGCCCGTGATCTTCACCCAGGGGGAGACGCAGAAACAGCAGGCTGAAGCGAGCCTCAAGGCTGCAGCTCGGGAGCTGGGCAAACCGGTTTCGGCGATCCGCGTGCAGATCAAGCCCCTCAGCCGCTTCTGGCCTGCGGAGGGTTATCACCAGGATTACGCCGAGCGCAACAGCGTCAAATACAACTACTACCGCTGGGCCTGCGGCCGCGATCGCCGCTTGGATCAGCTCTGGGGATCCAAAGCGCGCAGCAGTGCGTCCTGGGTGTCAGCCCCCTGACCGGGAGCACGTGAGCAGCCGGTGAGCAATTCCAAGGAAAAGCTGAAGCTCCGTGGCGCCAGTTTCGGCTGTTCTTGAGTGGTGGAGCGGGTTTCCGCCCTTTTTCCTCTGAGCAGAGTCACATAGCATTGATCCGACGCGAGCGCAGGTGTGTGTATGTATCTGCTGACCATTCGCGATGGTCTGGTGACCCGTCATATCGGCCCGTACGAGAGCCCTAAGCAGGCCTCGGATGACCTCGATCGGCTGCTCGAGCAGTTCGGTGAGCGCGCCCGCTGGCAGATCCACGCCCTGGAGGCGCCAGAGGATCTCCTGCGGGGCTCAGGCCGGATGGCCGCCGCCGCTTAGGGCTTCTGCTGGCCCGGATAGCCCCGCAGCAGGCCGCTTTCCACCATCAGGCCCACGCCCGCCACGATGGCCACCAGGCTGAGGGTTCCGTACCAGAACCAAGGGCCATGGGCCTGGCCCAGCGTCTGCAGAGTGTGGCGTTGAACGGTTTCTCCGAACAGGCACAGACCAGCGGGCAGCAACAGCACCCCGATCTGTGCCTTCACGAACCAGCGGATCTTGCGAACGGCCATGGAGTGCTGCTGGGTCGGTCGATGCGGCCAGCCTAGGCGGGGCCCCCGGCCTGCACCCAGTTCACCAAGGTGCGCACGCCATAGCCGGTGGCACCCGCCGGATCGAGGCCCCGGCCTTTATCGCTCCACACCGTGCCGGCGATGTCGAGGTGAGCCCAGGCCACCTCGGGAGCCACAAAGTCCTGCAGGAACAGGGCGGCGGTGATCGATCCACCGGGCCTGGGGCCCGTGTTTTTCATGTCGGCCAGGCCGCTCTTGAGGCCGGCGCGGTAGGAGGCGCGCAAGGGCATGCGCCACAGGGTTTCGCCGCCCTGGGCGCCCGCCTCGATCAGGCCCTGGGCCAGCGGATCGCAGGGCGACCACAAACCAGCGATCTCTTCTCCAAGCGCGATCACGCAGGCGCCGGTGAGCGTGGCCAGATCCACAACGGCATCGGGTTCGAGCTTGCAGGCGTACACCAGGGCATCGGCCAGGGTGAGCCGGCCTTCGGCGTCAGTGTTGTTGATCTCGATCGTTTTGCCGTTGGAGGCCGTCACGATCGCGCCGGGGTGGATGGCACCGCCGCTGATCATGTTTTCGCAGGCGGCCACGATCATGTGCACCTCCACGCCGGCGGGTTTGAGCTCAGCGATGGCACGCATGGCACCCAGCACAGCCGCGCTGCCGCCCATGTCGTACTTCATCATCTCGATCTGAGAGCCGGCGGTTTTGAGGTTGTAACCGCCGGAATCGAAGGTGAGGCCCTTGCCCACCAGCACCAGGCGGCGATCCGCTCCGCCCTGGGGCCGGTAGGTGAGATGGATGAATTTCGGCGGTAGATCCGAGCCCTGAACCACTGCCAGATAGGAGCCCATGCCCAGCGCTTCGCAATCGCTGCGCTCCAGCACCTTGAGCTCCAGGCCAAAGTCGCGCGCGATGGTTGCTGCGGTGTCGGCGAGTGCGGCTGGAGTCACCACGTTGGGTGGGGCGGCCACCAGCTCTCGCGCCAGTTCAACACCACTGCACACGGCGCGGCTGCTTTCAACGGCGGCTTGGGCCGTCTCAGCGAGCCCCAGCAGCTCCACCTGGCTGAAGCTGGGCTGTGGATCGCTGTCGCTCTTGAAGCGCTGATCGCTGTAGAGGCTCAGGCGCACCGCTTCAGCCATGGCGCTAGCGGCGGCCTCCGGGGCCAGGCCTTCCACCGGCATGGCCAACGCCATTTGGCTGGCGCCGGCATTGGCGGCGCTTTTGCTTGCGGATGCGGCAGCGCTGCGCAGCAGTTCCGGGCCGAAGTCGGCAGGGGCTCCCAGGCCCACCAGCACCAGCAGGCTGGGTGATTGGCCGAGCAGATCGATGCTCAGGCTTTCACCCGGTTTGCCCTTGAAGCGGCGTTGTTCGAGGCGATCGGCCACGGCGGCGCCGAAGCGCTCGAGCAGTTGGCCGCGGCTGGCCTCACCGGCTTCGCCGCTGAACAGGCCCACCGCCAGCGCTTCGCCGCTCCAGCTGGCAAGGGTGGCGGTGCTGCAGCGGATGTCGGCGACCATCTCGGCGGTTCAGATGGCGGCGATGGTAGGGCGATCAGCCCAGATCAGCGGTGAAGGGTGTGGCCCAGCGGCCGCGGGTTTCCTTGTTGAAAGGCGGCAACCAGTGGCGGATCAGGGCCTGCTCTAGCGCCCGCCTCGGCCGCACAGCGACGGGGGCATCGCTCCAGAAGCGAATGCTCAGCTGGCTGCCCAGCCCCACCTGTTGGAGGGCGTCGCCATAGGCGGCTAGATAGCTCTTGCAGTCGTGCTCGCCCTTCCAGCGCCGATCGGCCTGGGCTGTTTCCCCCACATAGAGCAGCAAGGCGCCTGGGAGGTGGGGCGGCCGATCAATCACGAAGTAGAGGGCGGCGCCGGTGTTGCTGGCTTCCGGCCAGCGCCAGAACTGCAGGCTTTGAGGTGCCAGGGCCAGCGGATCCAGCCGCTGCACCGTGTCGGCTGGGCCCACCACGGCGCCATCGAGCAGGTTGATCTGGCCGGCGGCCAGGCTGCGCCCTTCGGCCACGGCAGCGAAGCGCGGCTGCTGGAAGGCCAGCAAGCGCTCTTGCCACTGGCGGAGCTGGTGCTCCTGCAGGGGCAGCTCTTGAGGGGTGGCGCTGCTGCCGCCCAGCGGTTGGGCAAACAGATCGCCCTGGCGCGGTGAGGGACCCTTCACCATCCGCTCAAGCTGAACGGGGCAGTTGCGGACCGGCTGGTCCCTGGCCGAAGCGCACCTTGCCGATCAGCTCTTCCACCAGAGCGGGCGGCAGCTGCAGGCGCTGCTGGAGATCCGCCAGATCGCTGAAGGGGGCACGTTGGCGTTCGCGCAGCAAGCGCGCCCGCCGCACCGCATCGAGTTGCGGCAGCTCACGCTCCAAGGCTGCAGGAGCTGCATGGTTGAGATCCACCGGCCTGGGGCTGGCATGCAGCGGTGCGCCATCGCCGTACCAGCGGAACAGCAGCAGCGCCTCCCAGGCTGTGGCCTGACTGCGCGGGATCTCCAGCAGCCGCTCCAGATCGTCGAGCCCGCTCAGTTGCACGCCACCGCGCTGCAGCCGCAGCAGAAAATCCACCTGGGCCGGGGTGATGCCGGGCAGGCGCAGCCAGTCGTCGGCGCTGGCGCGGTTTACATCCAGCCGCCAGCCTAGTGCTGCTGCGTGGCGCACCTCGCTGGGGTCATGCAGGCGCCGCTGCGGATCCTGGCGCAGCTTCAGCTCGAGCAGATCGCGCTCCACTGCTTCGTCTGCGGCGGTTGCCTCCACAGCGATGTCATCAGCCGGCGGGGCTGGCTTGGGGCGACGCGGCAGCTGCCCTGTGGCCTCCAGCAGGCTGCGGGCAAACGGATCGAGCCAGTGGCCACGGGCCATGGCGGCGGCGGCGGAAGCGGAGTTGCCCGACCTTAACGATCTTCCGGCCACTCCACCAAACCGAGGCGGATGCCTTTGATGGCGGCCTGCAGCCGGCTGCGACAAGCCAGCTTCTGCAACACCTGCGCCACGTGGCTCTTCACTGTTTCCAGGCTGATGAACAGATCGGCGGCGATCTCCTGGTTGGTGACATTGGCCGTCATCCGTTGCAGCACCTCCACTTCTCGCTCGGTGAGCTGAGCCAGCGGTGCATCAGCCAGGCCGCAGTAGCCCTGGAAGTACTGCTGATGCAACCCCTTTTCCATGCAGGAGGCCCCAGCGCTGACGGTCTGCAGGGCCATCACCACAGTGCCCAGCCCGATCTGCGATTCCAGACAGATGCCATCGCAGCCGGCCTCAAAGGCTCGGCGGATGGTGATCAGTCGCCTCGGCTGGGTCACCACCATCAAGGTGGTGGGTGCCGGCTGCAGCTGTTTCGCTGATTCCACCAGCGATCCGCCATTGCCCTGCTCCAGGCGGTCGGTGCAGATCAGCAGATCGGCTTTCTCGCTGCGCAGCAGATCGAGGCCAATGGCTTCGCTGGTGGTTGCACCTACCAGCGCTTCGGATGGCTCCGTGGCGTTCACGAACAGGCTGAGGGCCATACGGCTGCCGATGCAGGCCACCAAGCGATGGGGCTTCAGTAAGGGGGTGGCGCTGCGCACATGGCCCCGCACCTCATCGATCAGCGGTGTGTAGTCCACCGGCGGCACGGAGCGCTCACAGTTCCACTGTGTGGTGCGCTGTGTGCGCTGTCAGCTCCTGCAGCAGGCGCAGATACGTGGATCCGCACTCGTCAGTGTGGGTGCTGTTTAGCAGAATCCACCGAAGCGCTTGCGCCCTAACGCCATGGCCTTCTTCGACTCCGAGATCGTGCAGGAGGAAGCCAAGCGCCTGTTCGGCGACTACCAGCAGCTGATGCAGTTGGGAGGTGAATACGGCAAGTTCGATCGCGAAGGCAAGAAGCTGTTCATCGAGCGGATGGAAGAGCTGATGGACCGCTACCGCGTGTTCATGAAGCGCTTTGAGCTCTCAGAAGACTTTCAAGCCAAGCTCACCGTGGAGCAGCTGCGCACCCAGCTCGGCCAGTTCGGCATGACCCCCGAGCAGATGTTTGAGCAGATGCATCGCACGCTCGAGCGGATGAAGAGCGAGCTTGATCAGGAGGTCTGAAGACCGCTGCCTACGATCCGCCCCTGAACAGCAGCGGCAGCGATGGCCAAGGGTGCGTGGGGATTGCCGCAGTGGATCGAGCGCGGCGTGGCCGATCTGTTCCCAGCCGGCACGGGCGAGGCTGCGGCAACGGATCCTGATCAGCAGCTCGCTGCCCGCCTAGCGGAGGCCGAACGCGAAGGCCGGCCGCTGCGGATCAAGCTCGGCATCGACCCCACTGGCTCCGACATCCACCTGGGCCACTCGATCCTGTTCCGCAAACTGCGGGCCTTCCAGGATGCGGGCCATACGGCGGTGCTGATCATCGGCGACTTCACCGCCCGCATCGGTGATCCCACCGGCAAAAGCGCCACCCGCGTGCAACTCAGCGCCGAGCAGGTTGAGGCCAATGCCGCCACCTATCTCGCCCAGCTCGGGCAGGGGCAGAATCCCGCCAGGGCCCTGCTCGATTTCGAAACCCCCGGGCGCTTGGAAGTGCGGCGCAACAGTGAATGGCTGGCGGCACTGGATCTCCCCAAGGTGATCGAACTGCTGGGGATCTCCACCGTGGGCCAGATGCTGGCCAAAGAAGATTTCGCCAACCGCTACGGCTCAGGCACGCCCATCTCCCTGCACGAATTTCTCTACCCCTTGCTGCAGGGCTACGACTCAGTGGCGATCAATGCCGATCTCGAGCTCGGCGGCACCGATCAGAAGTTCAACGTGGCGATGGGCCGCGATTTGCAGCGCCATTTCGGCCAGCGCACCCAGTTCGGGATGTTGCTGCCGATCCTGCCCGGCCTCGATGGCGTGCAGAAGATGAGTAAAAGCCTGGGCAACACCGTGGGTCTCTCAGACGACCCGCTCTCGATGTACTCCAAGCTCGAGAAGGTGCCCGATGCAGCGGTGGAGGAGTACCTCACCCTGCTCACCGATCTGGATCTCGACGCCCTGCCGGCCAATCCGCGCGACCGCCAAAAGGTGATGGCCCTGGAAATCACCCGTCAGCGCCACGGCGAAGCGGCGGCCCAACAGGCCCAGGCTGATGCTGGCAAGTTGGTGGGTGGTGCCAGCGGCAGTGGTGCGGCGGATGCGGAGGTGCCGGAAGCCTCGCTAGCGGAGGTGAACTTCCCGGCCAAGGCGTTTTATCTGCTCAGTGCGGTGGGCATCTGCGCCAGCAGCAGCGAAGCGCGCCGCCAGATCCAAGGCGGCGGCGTGAAGCTCGATGGCGAGAAGCTCAGCGATCCCAACCAGGAATTCGCCGGCGCCGCTGAGCTGGAGGGCAAGGTGCTGCAGCTCGGCAAGAAAACCTTCCGGCGGTTGGTGGCGGGTTGATCGGCGTCAGAGCGATCTGAGTACCGCCAGATCGTCCGCATCCAGCGGCGTGGGGATGCCGTGCTCGAGCAGATCGGCAAAGCCGCCGTCGCTGCTGAGCACGGTGATCAGATAGACGCGCTCGGGTCCTGGGTTCTCGAGGTCGTGCAGGGCGCCTTCCGGTACCACCACAAAATCGCCGCCGCTGGCGCTGATCGAGCGATCGCCTACGTGGAAGAGCACCGTGCCCCGCAGCACGAAAAACAGCTCAGCACCTCGGTGATGACTGTGGGGCGGCACCCGATCGCAGGGATCGTGTACCTCCAGAAACACCGTGCACCCGCCGGATTCCGGCCTGTTGAGTAGGGCCAGACGGCAGTGGTCGTGGCTGCTCAGGCGGTAGCCCTGCAGCTGCTCGGGATGCAGGATGCGCGGCAGCATGGGGCCATGGGAGCGTGCGCTTCATGCTGCGCTCCCTGAAGGGAAGCCGCCAGCACGCTTCGTAGCCTGAGATCTCGTCAGAGAGCCGGATCCCGCGTGAACAGGTCTGCCGTCGATTGGATCATCGTGGCTCTCGATGGCATGGCTCCAGAACAGGCGCTCGGTTTTGCGGCGGCGGTGCCGGAGCTGCGCTGGGTGAAGGTGGGCCTTGAGCTGTTCGTGGCCGGCGGGCCGGATGTGGTGCGCCAGCTGCGCGATCAGGGCAAGCGGGTGTTTCTCGATCTGAAATTCCACGACATTCCCGCC
>Ga0194129_10003324_pt1 | contig 22449 bp, 14 predicted proteins | sample TA2KigCa35mmetaG_FD_150862 | JGI IMG/M metagenome (GOLD analysis project Ga0194129, IMG submission 150862) | Freshwater microbial communities from Lake Tanganyika, Tanzania - TA2015038 Kigoma Deep Cast 35m | ecosystem: Environmental > Aquatic > Freshwater > Lake | place: Tanzania: Lake...
CGCCGAGAAATCGTCGCGCCAGGGCACCTCGAGGAGCTGCGCGCCCGCGGCTCGCGCGAGCGCCATGGTGGCGTCGGCGCTGCCGGTGTCGACCACGAGCACCTCGTCGACGACGCCGCGAACGGTGGCGAGGCAACCGGGCAACATTGCCGCCTCGTCGCGGACGATCATGCAGAGCGATATCGAGGCCATCGGTGCTCGCAACGCTCGTCCTGTGGGTTGGGTTGGCTCGCGGCCGCGCTACCGGGCGACGCCCACACGGCTCGACTAAGTGCGCGCGGGACTCAGAACGCGCTGCCGCCGCACTCGACCTTGACCTGAACCTTCGCGGTCGAGTCCGCTTCGACGAGCTTGCACGTCTCGGGGCACAGCTGAATCAACCCCTCGACCTTGTCGATGTAGAACTTATCGTTTGCTCCGACGCACGCGCCCATGGAGTCGACCTGCGTCAGCTCCTTCGGCACGCTCATGTCGCCGGGCGTGTAGACGAGCGACACCGTCTTGAGGTCGAGCTCCTGTCCATCCTTGGGCTCCGGCAGCTCGATCGTGCACGGGACCTTGCTGCCGGCGACGACGCCTTGGGCGAGTTTCTTGAAGATGACGTCGTAGCCCATCGCGTCGCAGACCGGGAAGCGCAGGCCGTTGGTCCCCTTCGAGAGGTACTGATAGCCGTGCCCGGAAGCGTAGGCCGACTTGCACTTGTCGTCCGTGACCGGGTCGAGCGGCGAGTATGGCTCGAGCGGCGAGGCGTTCGGCGCGATCGGCAACATCGTCTCCGAGTCCTTGGCAACGCTCTTCGATTCAAGGCCAACGAGGCTGTAGAACTGGTAGTTGCGCGCGGCGCTGGTGCCGAACTGTTGAGGTGCGAGGCCGAGCAGCGCCTTGTCGAAGTCGAGCGCCATCTTTTTCCCGTCCGCAGCGGTGCCCTTGTCATCGAAGGTGGTCGGTGGGTCGGAGCCGAACCACGTGCACTTCGGCCGATCGTCGCTGAAGAGGACGAAGGTCTTCGCGGCCTCGGGGCGGAGCCACTCGATCCAGCCGTTCGGCGCGAGGTTGTAGTCATCCTTGCGAGCGCCGTAGAGCGTCTCGAGGATGAGGCAGAGCGAGTCGTTGCTCTGCGGCAAGCCCTTCAAGCTGTAGTGGTAGAACTTGCCGTTGTTGTTGCCCGGAGCCCCCATGCCGATCGACTTGCAGCCCCCCTTCGCGATCGTGCTGAGAGGCTCTTCGACGCAGACCTCGTAGGTACCGGGGCCGTGATCGACGAGCAGGATGATGCGGTAGTCGACGCCGCTGGCGCCGATGATCTGGGCGAAGTTGTTGTTGATGTTCTGCTCGATGCCCGCGATCTCCTCGTTCATCGAGCCGGAGACGTCGACGACGAAGATGATGTCGACGGGCTTCGTCGTGACGTTGGCCTCGACGACCGCATCGGCGCACGAGCCGCCGGTCCCAGCAGCGGCTCCGCCTTGGCCCACGGTGAACGTGCCGGCGCCCGAAGCGCCTTGCGACGGGTCACCTCCTGCGCCGCCCGTTCCCGTGGCGACCGACGTGACGGCGGTCGTGGCGGCGGCGGAGGTCTTCGACCCGGCGCCGTCTCCGCAGGCAACGATCGACGTGGTGGCGACCGTGGTGGCGAGCAATAAGGCGGCGAACGTGAAGCGCAGAGCGGAATTCATGGGGGATCTCCGAATCATCCGCCGGTGGTCGACACCGCGGCGAGGGCCACCGAGTGCGGGCGGCTCATCATAACGCCGTTCGCGCCGCGGTGTCTTCCGGTCCGAACGGGGCGCATCCGCTAACAAATGATTGGGCGCTCCGCGGGGTGCTACTAGGCTACCGCCGTGGACGAGGGGAAGACGCCGCCCGATTCGCTCGTCGCTCCGAACGCCGGGGATGACACCGAGTCACTCGCGATCGCAGGCGCTCAGGGCGATCGAGACGATGGCGGGGGCGCAGGGGATCGAGCGGGTACCGCGAGCGGCGAGCTGGCTCAAACGCCGCCGCGCGTCGACGAAGCGGACGAACCGGCGCCGCGTGCTGCGCGACCCCGGCGCTCCGAGCTCCCGGCGAGCGTCGCTTCCCGCGATGGCTTGGGCCCGGCTGCGCCGGAGGCGCGTCGCCGCCAGCGGTCGCGTGCCCCCGACATCGAAGATCGCCTCGCGGTGAAGCCACGCCCGCGCGAGCTGCGTTCGCCCGAAGAGTCCTCCGCGCGGGCACGCTCGCCCGAGCTGGCTGAGCCCCTCCGCGCCGCGAAGCCGCCGCTCCGAACTGCGAAGGAGCCCGCGCGCCGCGACGGTGCCGAGGCCGCCAAGCCGAGGGCCGCCGCGGCACCGCCGCCGCCCGTCGCAGCGACGAGCCGAGCACGCCGCGCTGGGGCCACCGACGTCGAGCGCTCGGGTGCCCGCGCAGTCTCGTCGCGGCCCGCCGGAGCGGAGGTCCCAGGTGACGCGTGGTCTCCCCTCGACGCGGGTTCGTCCTGGCCATTCGACGATGCGCCGAACACCCCGAACGTGGTCGACCGAGGTCGCAGTGCACCGCCGACACCACCTCGTGAGGCGACCACCGCGTCACCGACGTCGAACAAGGGAGTCCGCCCCGCCGCCGCACCGACGCTGCCACTCACCGCGGACGCCATCGATCCTGCGACCGATTTCGCCTCCGCGGAGATCGAGTCCGCGCGACGTTCGGCGATGCCCGATTTCGCGTCGGAAATCCCCGAACCGCGACCGACGGTGCTCTCGGTCGTGCCTCCGACACGCGAGGATGAAGTGCCCTCGCGAGATCGCGAGGTCCCCGAAAAAAACCGCGATTCCGTGGACGATGACGCGCTCGTCGCGGCGAAGGAACGCGGCCGAGACGGCGAGCAGTCCAACCCACCCGGTGCGCGTCCCCTCGACGAAGACGACTTCAACCCCTTCGCGCTGGGCGGCGAGGATGACGGTGAAACCCGCGGTCCGTCGTCAGGTCGACAGTCCTCGGCGCCCTGGGATGGCCCGAGCGGGCTCGAGGCCATGGGAGCGCCATCGTTCGAGAGCTTCCTCGAAGGGCCCGCCGAGTCGGTCCCGACGGGTCTGCATGCCATGCTCCAGAACCGGTCCTCCGAGTCGGCCCTCGGTAGCCTAAGGGCGGGCTCGCGAACCTCGGGCCTCGACGATGCAGCCAGCGACTGGACGCCCGCATCCAAAGGCTCGCTCGCTCCCTTCGATGACGACGATGCCGCCGCGTCGTCCCGGCCCAAGGCGCGCTCGTTCGAGCCCGAGAGCGAACGCACCCCGGCGGGCTCTTCGTCGTTCCGCTCCTCGATCGCCGACAGCGCTCCGCCCTCCGTCTTCGAGCTTCCGGCCGCACCATCGCTCTCGGCGCTCGACATCGCGCTCGGCAACGTGCTCGGGTCGCAACTCGACTCCGCACTCGAGCAAGGGGCCGGGAACATGGCCTCGCAGCTCGAAGCTCTGCTCAAGGAAGACAGGCAATCGCTGATGCCGGGGCCCGAGGCCGACTTTGGTCGGCTGTCGGATGAGTTCAGCCTCGCCGAGCTGCGCGAAGCCCACCTGGCTAGCAAGATCCCCCCGCCCGCCGATACCCTGCGCGGAGCGATCCCGGGCGAATCGGAGCTGCCGACCGGGATGCGAGGCGGCGACGGCGGATGGTCCGGCATTCCGGGCCAGGTCGATCTGCGACGCATCGGACGCGCGGTCGATGACGAGGAGCCCACCGACGACGACTCCGATGGTCTCTGGGCTCCGAGCGACGCCGACGACTACGTGGAACCCAAGGTTCGTCGCGGCACCTCCGACCGAACGCGCCCGAGCGAGCCTCCCGAATGGGACACAGCGCCGAGTCGCGATGCGGACCTTGAAGAAGCCCCTCCTTCCGATTGGGGAACCCTTCCTCCTCCAGCCCCACCCGGGAAGCAGAAGAAGTCGATCCCCAACTACGAGGAGCAACTCAACGCCCTCAAGCGCACCTCGCTCCCCCCGACCCCGGCATCGAAGCCTGCGACCGAGAGCGAGCGGCCAGTACCCCTGCCATCCCTCCCGCCCGCTGAGTCGCGACCACCGCGCCCTCGGACATCGAACCGAGGCATCTGGCTCGCCGCAGCCTTCGTGCTCCTCGCGGTGGCGTTGACACTCCTGCCCTGGTACCTCCTGGTCCGCGCCGAGAAGCGTGCGACGGCCTGTTTCCGCGACGTCGTCGCGACGACGGAGGGCGATCCGGAAGCCTGTCGACCGAGCACCGGCGAGCTCGCCCTCGCGCGAAACCTTCCCTGGCTCGAAGAGGACGCGCGGCGCGTCAAGGAGTGGAGCGACTTCAAAGCGGCTCGCCTCGCCTACGACAAGGCCACCGCGGTCGTCCCGAACGCGACGCGCAGCAGCGAGGCCGCGCAGCGCTTGCTCGATCTCACGTACCGCGGGACGTCGAGTGAACGCACGGCCGCACTCGGCGTGGTCGCCGGATCGCACGCGGCCGTCACCAGGTTCGCCATCGCCAATCGAGAGCCCGAGGCCGTGTCCTTCGCGCTCCGCAGCGCACGCGCGCTCGGCAGCCTCGACGGGATGCGGGTGCTCGCGAGCAGCGGCGGGGCCGACGACCCCTTCGGGATGAGCCTGAGGCGCGGAGCGCTGCTCTGCCTGCTCGGCGACGCGAACGAGGGAGCGCGAGCCTTCGTCCAGGCGGACATCGCACACCAGCGCCTCAACACGACGATGGAAGGCCACCACCTCGCGCGACTCGGACTCGTCGCGTGCGGCAAACCGCAGGGCGTGAACGGCGAGATCGACGCGCACGCGGTCTCGGACCTGGTGGTTCCTGCGATGGCCGCCCTCGAGGCGAGCCTCGAGACCCAGGAGGGCTTCGCGGCGGCCAAGTCGTTCCTCGACACCGGCAAGCAGAAGGTCGGCGGCATCCAGCGCTTGCGAATCGCGCCGTGGGTGATCCGAGAGACGAAGCCGAGCGCGCTCGAGTCGCTGCGCCTGCTCGCCCCGCAAAACGCGTTGGCGGCCAAGCTCGATCTCATCTCGCTCCGCACCCCGTGGGCGATGCTCGACGTCGAGGCGCCCGTGCAGGCCGTCTACATGGACCCGCAGGCTGCCGAGGCCGCGGCCTCGTACCTCTTGAAGCTCGCCGACCGCGTCGGGAACAAGCCCATCGACTGCAGCGGTGAGGAGTGCCCTGATGACGCCGCCGTCAAGGTTCCTCAGGCGGTGCTGAGCGAGGCCGCGCGCATGTTCTGGCTCGAGGCTGCGGCGGAACACGCGCGCCTCGGACGCCGGGAAGCCGCGCTCGAAGCGACGGCCAAGGTCAGCCAGATGACGGCCAAGCAGCGTCGCCACATCCTCGCGCCGATCCACCTCGCGGTGGGCGATGGCGAAGGGGCGCTGAGGGCCCTCGGGCATGCGCTCGAGCACCTCGACCAGTACAACGGGACCGGTCAGCTCCGAATCCACCTGAACCAGGCCCTCGCGCTCGCGCACCTGGGCCGCTACGACCAGGCGATGGCCGCCGCCGAGAAGGCGTTTTACACGGCCGAGAAAGCCGAGGAAGAGCTGCGCGGTACGACGGACGCCGCGCTCGACGAGGAGGTCGCACTCCAGGACGACCGCGTGTCGGCCGCCTGGCTCTGGAGCGCGATGTCGCTGCTCGCCGGCAAGCCAGAGCGGATCAGCGACGCGCTGCGCGACTTTCGCACCCAGGAGTTCGCCGACGTCGTGGCCTGGACCCGCCTCGCCGCGCAGCCCGAGGAGGCGCGCCGCGCGAATCGCTGGGAGCTCTCGCTTGCCACGATGAGCGAGTCCGCACTCCCCGCGGTGATGTACGTCGTGTCACGCGCGGTCCCGTCGATGACGGACGTCGAGGTGTGGCTCGATCGGGTTTTCCAGCAGGAGCATCGGACCCAGCCGACGCGGGCGATGCTGGCCCGCGCGGAGATCGCGCGCTGGCGAAACGACCCCGAGGCCGAGCGCACCTGGCACGGGCGCGCGGCAAAGCTTCACGGCCTCGTGAAGGACTACAAAACCTCGCTGCTCGCCCACATCCTCGAGCTGCGCTAGAGGCCGCAGCCAGGCTCGATGCCGGACTCGGGGTCGGTCGGGTCGATCCCGCCCGAGCAGAGATTCTCGTAGTTCTTGCCGTAATACGCGGCCACGAACGCGTCGGTCGCGTCGCGGTCGAAGCACTGCGCCTTGAGCGAATGCCCCCACGCCACGGCCGCGAATGGGACATCGAGCAGCGGATCCGGCGTCACGAGCAGGCGATGCCGCGTCGGCTCTACGCACAGCGGGTCGGCGGGCGCGTCCGCCACGTAGCTCTCGAGCGCCGAGACGAGCTCGGTGCATTCGGTCGTCGAGAGGCTCGCGCAGTTGTAGAGGAGGACGACCCCGCTGTGCTCGGCATCGTGGAGGTAGAAGCCGCGCGCGAGCGGGGTCTCGTACGTCTTGAACAACCCCCAGATCGGGAAGTGGGGTCCCGACGTCGGCGGATTCGTCGCGAAGTCGATCGGCGCGCAGAGCTGGTAGTGAGTGCCATCGCGCAGGGGAGGATCGCAGCGCTTCACCTCGCAGACACCGCTCGGCGGCCCGCAGTAGTCCGGACGCTCGGGGTCGGGCTCGGACGCTTCGAGGATGGGATAATCTAAGGTACTCCGGCTGCCGCAACTCACGCAGGCGAGCGCGCCGAATACGGTCGCGATCAGGCGAGGATGGCGCTGCATGGCGTCGTGGTCTTCCCGCTGTAGTTCGATCCTTCGCCACCGTACTCGGTGAGCGCATCGGGCTGCGGTACGACCGACTTGAGGCACGCGAAGCCGATGTTGGTGATGCTCTCGCCGGTCTGCGAGCGATGGTGACCGACCCCCGCCTTGAGTCGCCCGCCGGCACGCCCGGCGACGAGGATCGGATAATCGTCCTCGGAGTGGCTCCAACCTTCGCAGACGTCGCTGCCCGCGAGCAGGCAAAGGTTGTCGAGCAGCGTCCCAGCTCCCTCCGATACCCCGCGCAGCTCCCCGAGCAGGGTGGCGAGGTTCTGCATACAGAACACCGTCGCTCGGTGCATGAACAGTTGCTCGTAGGGCAGGTTGATGTGGCTGACCATGTGCTGGTCAGCGTGGCTGTAATCCGGTGCACCGGCGAACTCGGGGAACGCCGCGGGTGGCAACGAGTCGAACTGCTGCGCACCGCTCGGGGCGGTGAACATGTAGCTCACGGCGCGCGTGAGGTCGCAGGCGAGCGCGACGGCGACGAGGCGGCTCATCACGGCGTTGATCTCGACGAGCGGCTCCGAGCCGTCTTGATTGTAGTCAAGCTTTCCGGGCTTCATCGGCAAGTCACACTCGGGCGGGATCGCGAGGATCTGCTTCTGCAGCGCGAACAGGCTGTCCATGTGGTGCTCGAGGCGCTGGCGGTCGTTCGTGCTCACGCGCGCGTGAAGGCGCTTCGCATCCCCCATCACGGCATCGAGCGCGGCGATGCGCAGCGCAGCCTCGGGATCCTGGCCACCCGCACCGAGCCCCGAGGAACCGAACGCCCCGAACAGCTTGTCGAAGAGCTTCTGGGGATCGCGCTCCATCGGGAGCGGTTGATCCGGTCCGCGATGCGACATCGTGTCGAGCGTCGGCCCCTGGTTCGTGAGCTGCCGCTTGGTGACCCCGACCTGCAGCGACGCAAACATCGTCGGCGCGGCGATCAAGTCGACGGCCTGTTGATCGATCGACTTTCCGCCAAACTTCGAGGCGTAGGGAGCGCCCATCGGATCGAGGTTGATGAACGGATGCCCCGAGAAGAGGCCGGCCATGCCGTCGTGATGCCCCCGGCGGCCTGCGACCGGGTTCTTGAACCCCGTGAGGACGGTGAACTCGCTCTTGAACGCGGCGAGCGGCTCGAGCGCCTTCGACAGCGGGTAGTCGGGCCCGGCGGCCGTCGGAACCCAATGCTCGAGGCGGCAGCCGTTCCCCCACATCCAGGTGAGGAGCCGGAGCGGAAGCGGAGACCCATCGGCGTGGGCGGTCCCGTTGTCGTCGAGCATCACGTCGAGGAGCGGGAGACCGAGGGCCACGGCGGCGCCGCCCACGAGCCCACGGAGCAAGGTGCGCCGCGGGAGCGCCAGCTCGTATGGAAGTCGACGTCGGTTCATGGTGTGGTCCCCACCCGCCGGAAGAGCTCGCTCGAGACGAAGTCGACGAGCAGCCCGCGGAAGCGCTGACCGCCGGCCGTCCAGCCGGCGTCGAGCGCGTTCAAGCCAGGCCACTCGCCGTCGACCTCGACGTGCCCGTTCGCATAGCGATGAAGCTGCCGGACGAGGCAGCTCTGCACGACCTCGGAGGCGGCGAGCGCCTCGGCCAGCTCGCGTGGACCGCGCCAGCTCCCGAGCGAGTCGATCGCTCCGCTCGAGTCGATCGGCGCCCCGTTCTCTGCCGTCCGATGGCGCCCGATGGCGTCGAAGGTCTCGAAGGTGAGCCCGAGGTTGTCGGACATGTAGTGGCACGCTCGACAGGTCGGCTCCTCGAGATGCACCTTGAGTCGGTCGCGCAGCGTCGGTGCGGCGCTCGAGGGCGGGAGCGTGGTGACGACGCCCTGAGGAGGAGGAGGCATCGTGGTGCAGAGGAGCCGCTCCATGACGAAGAGCCCGCGGTAGGTCGCCGAGGTCGACGTGGTGTGCGCCTGCCGCGTCATGATGGCAGCGGAGGTGAGGATCCCCGAGCGCCCTTGCTCCTCGGGCAGCGTGACGAGCTCCCAGTCGTGGCTCGGAGCCGAGGCGCCGTAGAGCACCGCGAGCGGGCCGTCGACGAAGGTCCGCGAGGTGGTGAGGATCTCGCCGAGCGGCGCATCGCGCGCGACCACATCCTCGATGATCTTGAAGACCTCTTCGCGCATCGACCTCGCCAGGTCGGGCGAGAACTCCGGGAACAGGTTCGGATCGCGCGCCTGGGTCTCGAGGTCGCCGAGCACGAACAGCTCCCCGAAGAAATCGCGGATGGCCGGCGCCGCGTCAGGCGCCGCAATGAGCTTCTCGGCCCAGGTCCGCAGCCCGGCCTCGTCGTCGAGCTCGCCGGCGGCGGCGGCGTCGAGGAGCGCCACATCGGGCGTGCGCCCCGCGAGCAGGAACGAGAGCCGCGACGCCATCTCGTAGCCCGTGAGGTTGCGAACGTCGGGCCGCGTCGGGTGGGGGCTGCCGACCTCGACCTGGTAGAGAAAGTGCGGAGACTGGATCGCCGCGGAGATGACGAGCTCGACCCCCGCGAGAAACGTTCCCTTCGTGGCGATCGCGGAGTTCCCGACCGCGACGAGCGCGTCACGCTCGACCTCCTCGAGCGGCCGGCGGAATGCGAGGCGGCCGAAGCGCTCGACGAAACTTCGGAGGCAGGCCTCGACGCCGATCGTCGCGGGAGAACAGTCGGCGATGGCCTCGATGCGCGTCGGCTCGAGCACCGCGGCGGCAGCCACCTTGCGCGCCGAAGCTTCGTACGCTTGGACGAGCGAGTCGTTGAAGGCAAGCTGGCTCGCGGCGATCGAGGTGAACCCGTTTAGCTGCGAATCGGCCGGCGGCGCCGCACTGGCCGCCACGGTCTCACCGAGGAGGAGGCTCACGCTTCGTCGGTAGTGACGGGCGAGGAGGCGCCTGAGCTTCGGCGCCGCCGGGGCTACCGCCTCCCCTGGCTCGGGCGGCGACGGCGGCTCACTCTTCGGAGCACTCGAGCATGCGCCCGCGGTGGCGCACGCGACGAGCGCAGCACCGAGCCAAGCGACGAGGGACGGTCGAGCACGAGCCACGGATAAGGTTAGGCTAGCACACGGCATCGAGGTTCGCCCGACCGGAGCGAAGTCTCGCGATGCGTCTGGTACCTTGCCGCCCGCGATGCTCCCCCACGACCTCCCCCACCTCGTCCGCATCGCGAGCCTCAGCGACCCGAGACTCGACGACTACCGCGACGTGCGCGACCGGGATCTCGCAACACGCGGGTTTTTCTTGGGTGAAAGTGAGTCGGTCCTGCGCGTCCTCGTTGGCCGAAAGACCCACCCGCTGCGCTCGGTGCTCGTCGGCGAGAACCGCGTGGCGAAGCTTGCGCCAGTCCTCGCGAAGCTCCCCGCCAGCGTGCCGGTGTTCCTCGGGAGCCAACCGGTCCTCGACGGGGTGACGGGCTTCCACATCCACCGGGGTGTGCTCGCCGCGGCGGAGCGCACCCCCGTTCCGGACGCCGTGAGCTGGCTCGGTGCGCTGCCGCTGGGTCCCGCCACGGTCCTCGTCCTCGAGGGCGTGAACAACCACGACAACGTGGGCTCGATCTTCCGCAACGGCGCGGCCCTCGGCGCGACGGGAGTCGTCCTTGATGCTCGCTCGTGCGATCCGCTGTACCGCAAGGCGATCCGCGTGTCGGTCGGCGGGTGCCTCGTCTTGCCGTACGCGCGCTGCGACGCCGCTCGGAACCTCTTCCCGACGCTGCGCGCGGCCGGCTTCGCCATCGCGGCCCTGACCCCGAACGAGCCGGCCGTCGACCTCGACGATTATCGAAGGGTGCGGCCACCGCGGGTCGCGCTGCTCTTGGGCAGCGAGGGGCCTGGCCTCGAGCCCGAGACGCTCGCCACCGCCGACGTGCGTCTCCGGATCCGCCAACGCGGAGACTTCGACTCGCTCAACGTCGCGACGGCCTCAGGCATCGCGCTCCACGCGCTCACCGCCGCCGCACGCTAGTCAGAGGCGAAGCCGGGCGAGCCCCATCGAACCGGGAGCCGCACGACCTTGATCGATGCCCGGCTCCCGACTCGATGCACTCACTCGCGGCTCTCGATCGGAACGTAGTCCTGCGTCGTGTTGCCGGTGTAGATCTGGCGCGGACGGGCAATGCGCGTGCTCGGATCCTCGTTCATTTCCTTCCACTGCGCGATCCATCCCGGCAGGCGGCCAAGCGCGAACAGCACGGTGAACATGTTCGTCGGGAAGCCGAGCGCGCGGTAGATGATGCCGCTGTAGAAGTCGACGTTCGGGTAGAGCTTGCGGTCCTTGAAGTAGCTGTCGTTCAGCGCGGCCTCTTCGAGGCGCTTCGCCACATCGAGGAGCGGGTCGGGCTTGCCGATCTTCGTCAAGGCGCGGTCGGCCGCCTTCTTGATCAAGATCGCCCGGGGGTCGAAGTTCTTGTAGACGCGGTGACCGAAGCCCATGAGCTTCACGCCGCTCGACTTGTCCTTCACGAGGGACAGGAACTTGTTCACGTCCCCGCCGTTCGCCTGGATCTCCTCGAGCATCCCGATCACTTCCTGGTTCGCGCCGCCGTGGCGCGGTCCCCAGAGCGCGCAGATGCCGGCGGCGATCGAGGCGAACAGGTTGGCCTGGCCGCTGCCGACGACACGCACCGTGCTCGTCGAACAGTTCTGCTCGTGGTCGGCGTGCAGGATGAGCAGGAGGTTCACGATCTTGACGATCTCGTCGTCCGGCTCGTACGGCGCGCATGGCGTCGCGAACATCATGTGGAGCAGGTTCGCGCAGTAGCTGAGATCGTTGCGCGGATACATCACCGGCTGACCGATCGACTTCTTGTAGGAGAACGCCGCGATCGTCCGGACCTTCGAGAGGAGCCGGGTCGCGGTGATGTCGAACAGCTCGGTGTTCGTCGCGTCGAGGGCCTCCGGGTAGAAGCTCGACAGCGAACACACCATCGCGCTCAAGATCGCCATCGGGTGAGCCGTCGAGGGGTAGCCATCGAAGAAGTGCTTCATGTCCTCGTGGATGAGCGAGTGCATGGTGAGCTTCTTCGAGAACTCGGCGAGCTCGCTCTTGTTCGGGAGTCGCCCGTTGATCAGCAGGTAGCTCGTCTCGACGAAGGTCGAGTGCTCGCCGATCTGCTCGATCGGGATGCCTCGGTAGCGGAGGATCCCGGCGTCACCGTCGATGTAGGTGATCGCGCTGGTGCAGGACCCGGTGTTGCCGAAGGACGGGTCGATCGCGATCGCGCCCGTTTTCGCACGCAGGTCTCGGATGTCGATGGCGACCTCGTTCTCGCTCCCGACGATGACGGGCAGATCAAGGGATTTTTCGACACCGCCCACGTTGAGCGTCAGCTTGGCAGAGTTCACCACGTCCTCCTGTTGCATCCTCGACGAAGAGGGTAACTAGCACGAATCACGCGCGGGCCGCACCCGCGATTGCACCCCCGAAGAACGCATTAAATTCGGCCTCGTTGTAGCGCGCCCAGTCGAGCGCGAACGGTGCGAGCGTCGTCTCTCCGTCGCGATGAAGGATCCGCATCGCCATCGGCGAGACCTCGCGGTAATTGCTCTTCGAGGGGAGGTCGCCGTTGGCCGCTCCACCGGCCGAGAACAGCGTCACGAGCTTCGCATCCTCGAGGTCGTAGGTGACCTTGAAGCCATCGACGACCCGCTCGTGCCCACGCACCATCAAGCGGCAGCCGGCAGCCTTCATGAAGCGCTGGAACTGGCGTCGCCCGAAGCCGAACCGCGCCACTTCCTTCTGGAGATCGCGCGGCACGACGTCGACCTGACCCGGGTCGCTCCAGAGCATCTCGAACGCGAGCTCCGGGTCGTTCAATGTCGCGAGGCCCTTCCACTTCGTCTCGAACGTCGCGTCGCGCGGAATGCCGCCGTGCACGAAGATCGTGTCGCCGAAGACGAAGCTCATCGGCAGGTCGTCGAAGAGGCGTCGGTAGGCGCGGAGCAAGCGGCTGCCATCGACGCCGGAGAGCGAGTCCATCGCCTCGCATGGGCGCACGGGCGCGAGCACCCGCCCCGAGAGCTCGACGTAGTACTCGTGGTTTCCCCGCAACGGCACGACGTAACGCGGGAAATGCGTGAACAGCTCGAGCGCCGCACGGAGCGTGCCCGTGTAGCCGAATCGGCCACGGTCGATGTAGTCGCCGAGCAGCACCAGCATCGGCTCGGGGTTCGCGTCGGGAGCCTCCTCGTGACGTCGGACCTTCTCGAAGAACTCGGCCTGCAGAAGCGCCGCCTTGAGGCACGAGTAGCACCCGTGGAGGTCGCCGAGCACGAGGATGTCGTAGGACCGCGCCGGGTCGGAGTGCTGCACGAAGACGCGCGAGTCGAGAAAGCGCGGTCCGACCGGCACGCTGTCCATGCCCGGGCCGCGGGACAGGACGCCCGCGCCTCGCTGACGCAGCGACTGAAATAGCTCCTCGGTGCGCGCGACGATCTGGATGTCGTACTCGCTCTGACCGGCGAACTCATTCGGGTCGCTCGAGAAATCCCACTCGATCCGGCGCAAGATCGGATGATCGGCGGGCCCGTCGCCGCGCAGCAACGAGGGGGGCCGGATCCGGACGTCGCGGCTTGCCTCCAGGACGAAATCGTCGTCGGAGAGTTCGACCGGCGCATCGAGCAAGGCGGCGACCGCATCGAGGAAGGCCGCCTCGTTCGGGTGGACGCGACCATCAGCGTGCATCAGCTCACCGATCGCCGCGAGGACGGCGCGCTGCATCGACTCGTCGAGGCGACCGAGCAGCTCGAGGCAACCGAGCTTCAGCTTGTTCGCCACGAAGGCCGTCTGGCTCTCACCTTCGCCGACCGACTCGGTGAAGTGGCTGCGGATCACGGCCTCGAAATGCTCGATCACCGCGTGGTGCAGGTCGCGCCAGGCGACGACCGACCGCACCTCCCCTTCGTCCGTCGACCGCTCCGCGCGCTGCCGAGCGAGGCCCGCGAGATCACGGAGGATGAAGTCGCGCTCGCTCGCGTCGAGCTCGCCATCGATGTACCCGAAGGCGACGAGACAGAAGGTGTAGGCGCGGACCTGTTGCTCGGCAACCGACGAGTCTCGACTGAGCTCCAGCATGACGGTGCGTATGGTAGGCGGACCAAGATGCCTGCGCCACGGCGAACGACCGCGGCGGTGCCTCGTCGCTCGAAGGCGTGGCGTCGCTCGTCCGGGCTTGGTAAGCGACCGCCATGAGCGACGTGACCCACGCGGTGATCATGGCCGGCGGCGCCGGCACCCGCTTCTGGCCGGCCTCCCGCCGACTCCGCCCCAAGCAGCTCCTCCCGCTCGCTGGTGACGAGGCGCTGCTGCGCCAGTCCGTCGCGCGCGTCGAGCCCCTGTGCGGTGCCGGGCGAGTGTGGATTGCGACGGGCGCCCACCTCGCTGACGCAACACTCGCGACCGTGCCGTCGGTGCCCCGCGAGCGGCTGCTCATCGAGCCTGCGGCCCGCAACACCGCGCCGTGCATCGCCTGGGCCGCGCACGTCGTCGCGCGGGCGGAGCCGGACGCCGTCGTCATGGCGCTGCCGAGCGACCACCACATCGCAGATCTCGACGGATATCGGGCCGCACTCGCGCGGGCGGTCGCGTCGGCCCGCAGCGGCGTGATCACGACGATCGGGATCACGCCGACGCACCCCGAGACCGGCTACGGCTACATCGAGGCGGAGCCCGGCGAAGGTCCGGTCCTTCGCGCGCGCCGCTTCGTGGAGAAGCCCGATCGAGCGCGGGCCGAGGCGTTCCTCGACGCGGGGACGTTCTACTGGAACGCGGGGATGTTCTTCTTCCGCGCGGCCGACATGGTGCGCGCCGTCGCAGAGCACCTGCCCGAGCTCTCGCGGGGCCTCCGGGCCATCGACGACGCCGCGGCGCTTGGCCACGAAGCCGGCGCGCTCGCGGAGATCTTCCCGAACCTCCCCTCGGTCAGCGTCGACGTCGGCGTCATGGAGAAGATGAGCGAACTCGCGATGGTTCCGGGCGATTTTGGCTGGAACGATCTCGGAAGCTGGCTCACGGTGAGCGAGCTGGCACCCAAGACCGCCGCTGGGAATAGCGGCCCGGACGGGACGATCTTCGTCGGCGCGTCGGGCAACCACGTCACCGATCTGCGGACGCGCGGAGGCAAGCGGGTGATCGCCTTGTGCGGCGTCAAGGACCTCGTGATCGTCGAGACCGACGACGCCCTCCTCGTCGTGGATCGCTCGGAGGCACAGCGGGTTCGCGACGTCGTCGATGCCCTCGCCGCGCGCGGCGACCGCGACCTCACCTGAGCGTGAACGGCGGGCGAGGGCGACGCCGAGACCGTGCTCGGTGAACACGGTTTCTGCGAAACGCTTCGCACGCGCGTGCGCCTGCGGTATCGAGAGACAGTCATGCACACCCTCGCTCGAATCGCAGCCTGCCTCTCGGCCTTCGCGCTCTCGCTCGTCTTCGCCGCACCGGCCCACGCCGAGTCCGCCGAGGAGTACCTAACCAAGCTCGACCGGTCGCTGAACAACTGGAAGACCCTCGACTCCGAGTTCGAGGTGACGACCGAGAGCGGCAGCTCGAAGACGCTCCTCAAGCTGCGCAACCGCATGCAGAACAAGGGTGCCTTCAACAAGCAGTTCGTCGACATCGGCGCGCCTGCCGACATGGCGGGCACCAAGGTGCTGACGAAGTCGCCCGAGAAGATGTACATCTATCTCCCTTCGTTCAAGAAGGTGCGCCGCATCGCGAGCCACATGAACGAGCAGGGTTTCCTCGGGACGGCGCTCGCGTCGAAGGACATGAACCTCACGCACTACGGTGAGACGTTCACCGCGACGGTCGTCTCGGATTCCGCGAAGGAGCTCGAGCTCAAGCTCGTCGCGAAGGACGACAAGGCTCCTTACCCGCGCCTCGACATGAAGGTCGACAAGGAGCGGATGGTGCCGACGCAAGTGAAGTTCTTCGGGGAAGGCAACGCGCACATCAAGACGGAGTCGCGCTCCGACTATGTCTGCGAGTCGGGCTACTGCATGCCGAAGACCTTGAAGATGGTCGACCACGGCAAGGGCGTGTCGTCGACCATCCGGCTCGTCTCCTACAAGGTGAATCCCGCCCTCGAGAAGGGGCTGTTCTCGAAGCGCAACCTCAAGTGACCTCAACGGGACGACGGCTCGTCGCCCTTGCCCTGCTCTTCGCCGGAGCGAGCTGCGGGCCGACGCTGTCGCCTGGAGGTGAGCGCCCTGCCGTCCGCCAATCGTCGGCGAGCGCGGTCGCCGCGCCTCCGGCGCGCGAGACGGCTTCGGTCGCGGACGGTCCGCCCCACGGCGACGGTGGACCTGCGAGGATCGAAAGCCCCGGCTCCCACCCGACCGAGGTGGCGCGCATTCCGCTCGGCGGCGCGCGGGTCGTTCGGGGCGAGCACGGCATGGTCACGAGCGAAGACGTGCTCGCCTCGCGCATCGGTGCCGATGTCCTCGAGCGGGGCGGCAACGCCGTCGACGCGGCGGTTGCCGTCGCGTTCGCGCTGTCGGTGACTCACCCGATCGCCGGTGCCCTCGGCGGGGGAGGCTTCATGCTGCTCCGCACGAAGGACGGCGGCGTCCATGCCCTCGACTTCCGCGAGCGAGCTCCCGCGCGCGCCACCGAGACCGCAAACCTCCGTCAGCTCCGCGCGGGTGCCCACGGCTACGCCTCGGCGCCCGTTCCAGGCATCGTCGCCGGCCTCACCCTCTCGCGCGACCGCTTCGGCACTCGCCCGCTGCGAGAGCTCGTCGCGCCGTCGATTCGGCTCGCAGAGGAGGGACACCCGCTCGCAGCGCGGCAGGCACGCGTGCTGCGTAGGCTCTGGCGGAAGTTTGAAGATCCGGCGATGCGCGAGTCGCTCGGCAACGGCAAGCGCCCGCTCGCCAAGGGAGCCGTCTTTCGACAACCCGACCTCGCCCGGACGCTGCGCGCCATCGCGGACCGAGGCGCGGCCGGGTTCTACCGAGGGCCGGTGGCCCGCGCGATCGCCGAGGCGATGCAGGCCAACGGCGGTCTCGTGACGGAGGCCGATCTCGCCGCGTACGAGGCGAAGGAGCGAACGCCGCTGCGCATCGACTATCGGGGACTCGACGTGTACACGATGCCACCGCCCTCGATGGGCGGGGTCGCGATCGCGGCGATCCTTCGGAACCTGGAGAGCTTCCCTGCGATCGGGGCGAAGAGCGAGCTGACCTCGGCCCACGCCTTCATCGAGAGCGCGCGGCGCGCCTACGCGGACCGTCGCACCGTCGGGGTTGACCCCGATCACGCCGCGACCGCCGAGCACGCGGAACGCCTGACGCGGCTCCTCTCGCGCGAGTACCACGCGCGGCGCGCACCGGGCATCGACGCCTCGCACGCGACCCCCTCTGCGCTCGTGGCCCCGGACGGCGACGCGCCCGCCGCGCCGGAATCGCACGACACGACCCACTTCTCGGTGGTCGACGCCGAGGGCACCGCCGTGGCCTGCACCGTGACGCTTTCCGCTGGCTTCGGCGCTTACGTCCGGGTGCCCAAGGTCGGCGTGATCCTTTCGAACGCGATGGGCGGGTTCTCGCCGCGCGGCCCGAACGCGCTCGCACCGGGAAAGCGCATGGCGAGCTCGATGAGCCCGACGCTCATCGTGCGCGAGGGCAAGACGGTCGCGGTGCTTGGCTCGCCCGGTGGCGACACGATCCCGAACACGGTGGCTCAGGTGCTCGTGCACCTCGTGGACCATGGCATGACGCTCGACGACGCGGTCGACGCGCCGCGCCTTCACCATCAACACCTCCCGGACGAGACCGCGTTCGAGCGCGAGCGCCCGCTCCCCCGCGAGGTGACCGACGGCCTCGAGGCGCTCGGGCACACCGTCCGGGTCGGACCGCGCCAAGGCTCCGCCAACTGCATCGTGCTCGATCCACTCTCGCGAAGCGCGTTCGGCTACGCCGATCCACGAACCGGCGGCCTGGCCATCGGGCCTGCGCGCCTCCGCCGCTGAAACCGACCGAAAATTTTTCGTCCCGCGATGGGCTGCGGGACAATCCGCGAGAAACCTCGTTCACGGAGAAAGGTCCCGCCATGCGCACACCCACCCATCGCTCGTTCACGAGCACCCTCGCCCTGACCCTTGCCGCCGCCGCGTGGACCATCGGTTCGCCCGCCCTCGCCGCCGACGAGGACAGCCACAAGACGGAGGAGAGCAGCCGCAAATCGAAGCGTGTCATCGACGCCGATGAAGAGGACGCCGGGAGCGAGAAGAGGCGCGAGCGGCAACCCGACGAGGAGGCCCCACGCAAGCGCCGCGCGACCGACGACGACGCCTCGACCAGGGGCGACGCACCGCCCGACGCCGGCGAAGAGAAACCCGAGCCGAAGGCCGAAGAGAAGCGGGGTGACACCGATCACGAGAAAATGGTCGGTCACCTCGCGGTGGGCTGGTACGGCGTGAGCGACGTTCCCGTCGGGGTCGGACAGAGCGGGCTCACCACCGTCGCGGCTCCGGCGGTCGGCGTCCGCTACTGGGTGAACAAGCGCGTCGGCATCGACGCCGCGCTCGGACTCAGCTTCGGTTCGACGAGTGTCGAGACGACGGCCGGCGCGACCAGCACCACGACCGACATCCCGACGCCGTATGGCGTGCTCCTGCACGGAGGCGTCCCACTCGCCCTGACCACCGTCAAGCATGCCGCGATCCTCGTGACGCCGGAGTTCAACCTCGGCTTCGGCGGCTCGACCGTTCCCGCGAACCCAGCGATCATGAACGACGCCGAGACCTCGAACTCGGGCCTCTTGTTCGAGCTGGGTGCCCGAGCGGGCGCCGAGGTTCACTTCGGGTTCATCGGGTTGCCCAACCTGTCACTCGAGGGCTCGCTCGGCGTCTACCTGAACTACGTGAGCGCAGCGCAGGAGAAGGGCGACGCCTCGGCGAAGTTCTCGCAGACAGGCTTCACCACGACGGCGCTGAACAACCCCTGGGACTTCTTCCGCTCGAGCGTCGCGGCGCGCTACTACTTCTGAGCGCGTGCCATCGGGCGCACGGGCGTCTCGCTCCCGCGCGCGCTCCACGGTGGCTCAGGGCTTCGGATGCGCGAGCAGGAACTCGATCGTCCGAACCGCAAAGTCAGGCGTGAGGCTCGGGAGGTGCCCGCCCTTCTCCATCGTCCAGAGCTCGGCGGCGCCACCGGGCTTGCAGCCGGGGTAGCGCTCGACCTTCGTCTCGGTCCCTTCGAGCTTGCTCTCGAGATCGAGCGGCTCCCCGCTCTCGGGGGTGGGGCTGCAGCCGTTCGTCGCGACCCAGTCGAGAACGCTGTCCTTCGCGCCTGGGTAGGCCTTGGTGGCGGTCTTCCCGCCGGCGTAGTCGATGGTGCCGTCCTCGGTGCCGTGGATCTGAAGGACGGCGACGGGCTCCGAAGCCTTGCACGCCACGGCGTCCGCCGGCATCGCCCCGGCGAGGCTCACGATCGCGGCGATCTTGTCGGCGTGGTCGCAGGCCATCCGGTACGACATGAAGCCGCCGTTCGAGTGACCGATGAAGAACACGCGCTTCGGATCGATCTTGTAGGTCGAAGACAGCTCGTCGACGAAGCCGGCCAGGAAGGCGGAGTCGTCGACCTTGGACTGGTTGAAGTCGCAGCACGCGTCGCTCGCGTTCCAGAACTTCATGCCGAGCTTGTCGACGGTCCCTTCGGGAATCGCATAAATGAAGCCGTGCTTCTCGGCCTGCGCGGAGAGCTTGAAGTAGGCCTCCTGCACGAGCCCGCTCGCGCTGTAGCCGTGAAGCAAGACGACGAGGGGCACGGCCTCCGAGCCGTCGTAGCTTTCGGGGACGACCACCTTCACGGGACGCTCGGCGGCGCCTCCGGAGCCCCCAGTCCCCGCACCGGTCGATGCCGAGGTCGCGCTTGCGCCGCCGCCCCCGGAGCCTCCGCTCGTGGTGTCGTTCTCGGAAGAGGAGCACGCGGTGACGAGGACCAACGCGGACAAGATGAGCGCCTTCATGAGAGCACTCATACACGAGGGGCGAGACCGTCGCCCAGTCCCTCCGCCGTCATCGCGTGCGGCCACGCCTTGACGCGACCTGGACCCTCGAAGAGGGTGCCGCCGGATGATTTCCCGCTACACGCCACAGGACTTCGAAGCGCTGTGGTCGGCGGCTTCGCGTTTCGACGCCTGGCTCGCCGTCGAGCTCGCCGCGTGCGACGCGATGGAAAGCACCGGGTGGGTTCCCGCCGGCACCGCCGAGCGCATTCGTGCGCGGAACCTTCGCCTCGACCCCGAGCGGATCGAGGCCATCGAGCGCACGACGAAGCACGACGTGATCGCGTTCCTCACGCACGTCGAGGAGCTCGCGGGTCCCGACGCGCGCTGGCTGCACTTCGGCATGACCTCGAGCGACGTGCTCGACACGAGCTTCGCGATGTTGCTCGTCCGCGCGGCAGACCTCATCACGGCGCGACTCGACCGGCTGATCGAGGTCCTCGCGCGCCGAACCGACGAACATCGCCGCACGGTCACCATCGGACGTAGCCACGGCATCCACGCCGAGCCGCTGCGCTTCGGGATGGTCCTCGCAGGTCATCTCGCCGAGCTGAAGCGGGGGCGCCTCCGCGTCCGGACGGCGCGAGCCGAGATCGCGGTCGGGAAGCTCGCCGGGGCGGTCGGGAGCTATGCGCACCTCTCGCCTGATCTCGAGGCGCAAGCGCTCGCGACGCTCGGCCTCGTCCCCGAGACCGTCTCGACGCAGGTCGTCGCGCGCGACCGGCACGCAGCCTTCTTCGGGGCGCTGGCCCTCGTCGCCGCTGGCATCGAGCGACTCGCGACGAACGTGCGGCACTGGCAGCGAACCGAGGTCGCCGAGGCCGAGGAGGCGTTCACCCGCGGGCAAAAGGGCTCCAGCGCGATGCCACACAAGCGCAACCCCATCCTCAGCGAGAACCTCTGCGGACTCGCTCGGATCGTTCGCGCGGCGGTCGTGCCTGCCCTCGAAGACGTGGCGCTCTGGCATGAACGCGACATCTCGCACTCGTCGGTCGAGCGCATGATCGCCCCCGACGCGACGGCGACGCTCGCCTTCATGCTCGAGCGGGCCGCGGGGCTGTGCGATGGCCTCGTCGTGTACCCCGAGGCGATGCGGAAGAACCTCGATCTCTCCGGAGGACGCTGCTTCAGCGAGGGCGTGCTGCTCGCGCTCGTCCAGAAGGGCCTCGCTCGTCAGGACGCTTACGTGCTCGTGCAGCGCTCGGCGATGCGGTCCTTCGAGGGCGCGGGGGAGTTCCAGACCTTGCTCGCCGACGACCCCGAGGTCTCCGCCTTGCTCTCCGCCGCAGAGCTCGCGCGGTGCTTCGATCTCGAGCATGCGCTGCGCTACGCGGATGCGGTGATCGACCGTGCGCTGGAGGCGCCATGACGCGGGCCTCGTGGCGCTCGGTCGGCGTCCTCACGGCCGCGCTGCTCTCCGCGGGGTGCGCGGCCCGCGCCCCCGGCGCGACGCCGTGCCCACCCACGACCCAAGGCTGCAAGCCCAAGCGCTTCGCAGAGCACGCGAGCGCACTGGTCGACGCCTGGCTCGAAGAGACGCCGGCCTGGGGCAGGCAGGTCGGACTCCACGCCTACGACGGTCGCGTGCCTCGCATGTCGCGCGACGGGCTCGCACGTCGTGCCCGCTTCGTCGAAGACGCGCGGCGCAGCCTCCTCTGCTTCATGGAGTGGAGCCTCGCGCCGGAAGACCGCCTCGACCGCTCGCTGCTCCTCGCGCGCGCGCGCCTCGAGCGCTTCAACCTGGAGGTCCGCCGGCTCCCCTCCACCGAACCCCGATTCTACGAGGAGCTCTTCGACGTCTCCGGCTACGTCAATTTCGACTACGCGCCGCTCGAGCGCCGCGCCCTCGCTCTCGTCACGCACGAGGAGCACGCGCTCGCGGAAGTTCCGCACGTCACCGAAAATCTCGACCCGGCATTGAGCCGTCCCGGATTGCTGACGTCCATCAAGATCTACCGTGGCTACGCCGAGTACCTCCGCGGTGACGTCGCGAAGCTTGTCCGCACGGTGAAGGATCCGGCCCTCCTCACCCGCTTCGAGCGTGCCAACGAGGCGCTGGCCGTCGCGGCCGAGACGCTCGCGAAGCGCCTCGAGGACGAATGGCTCCCCCGCGCGAGCGACACCGCGCATGTGCTCGGCGAGGCGCGCTACCTCGACTTCGTCGCGGCGCAGGAGGGACGCCGCGTCGAGCTCGCCGCGTTCGCGAAGATGGCCGATGACGACCTCGCGCGGAACAGGGCCGCCTACGAGGCGCTCGCCCCGACCGTGACGATCTCGCGTCCGAGGGCGACCGAGCTGGTCGCCGAGGCGACCCGGTTGATGGAGGCGTCCCGGCGCTTTCTCGTCGAACGGAAGCTCGTCACCCTGCCGAGCGAGGAGCGCGCGGTGGTCGAAGAGTCACCGCCATACATGCGCTGGAACGCCGCATTTCTCAGCATGCCCGGTCCGTTCGACTCGGTGCAGCAGGGCTACTATTACGTGACGCTGCCCGACCCCTCCTGGCCTGCGAAGGAGCAGGAGGAGTACGTCTTTCCCCGCGGGACCCTCCTCGCGACGACGGTCCACGAGGTCTACCCGGGTCACTTTCTTCACGGTCTCTGGACTCGCCGGGCGCCGACGCGCATCCAGCGCATGAGCGACAGCTACTCCTTCACCGAGGGGTGGGCGCACTACGTCGAAGAGCTGATGGTGGAACAGGGGTTCGGCAAGGAGGATCCGGAGACC
>Ga0194129_10003326_pt1 | contig 22442 bp, 16 predicted proteins | sample TA2KigCa35mmetaG_FD_150862 | JGI IMG/M metagenome (GOLD analysis project Ga0194129, IMG submission 150862) | Freshwater microbial communities from Lake Tanganyika, Tanzania - TA2015038 Kigoma Deep Cast 35m | ecosystem: Environmental > Aquatic > Freshwater > Lake | place: Tanzania: Lake...
AAGCTGAGCTTCTAAGTCACTTCGAACCGCTGCTAATTCACCTTGAGCTGCCTTAAGTTTTCTTTCTAACTCAGCGTTACCACTGCCTGCTAATGCTACTTGACCCTTGAGAGCTGCAATGTCTGTTTCTAATTGTAGAATTTTCTTATCTTGAATGCTGATGCGAGCACTTTGACGGGCTTCTCGGTCACGGTAAGCTAGATCTGCTTGTTGCTGGAGGGTGATTGCTTGGTCTCTTCTTGCTACTGCTTCACGAATTGCTGCTTCGAGGGCTGCATTACCTTCGGTACTTGAAGCAAGCGCTCCACGCATTCTCCCAATCTCGGTACTTGCGGCTGCAAGCTCTTCAGTTAATTTATCCCTTTCACTTTGGAGAACTGCTATTGTTTCTTTATCACTTGCGGCTTCGGCAGTGAGTCTCTCTAAATCGGATTTAGCCAATCCAAATGCTAGAGTTGCCTTTGTAAGCTCTTCGTTTCTTATTTGAATTGTCTTACCGATTCCTTGCAAGAGGGTGGATACCGGTTTGCCGCTTTCAGTTGTTATTCCAAGAGAGGTTTCAATTGAAGAAACGAGGGGATCTAACGCAGAATATCTTTCGTTAAGTGCTTCATTTGCTCTTTGTAAAGCTAAAATTCGTGCTTTTGCTCCTTCAAGTTCGCTTTGAAGGTCTTGAAGCGTCCTCGTTAACTCCTCGTGCTTCGCGCGAGCCTCAATATCGCCTGCTTCAGCTTTAGCTCTTGCTGTGGCAAGCTCTTCTCCGACACTTGCAAGCTCTGCTTGTACTCTTGTGAGATTTTCTTGTAACGCACTTGTGACGGCCTCGTGCTTTGAAGCTTCTGCTTGAAGTTTTAATTGAACAGCATCGCGTTCAGCTGTTAAGGTGGCAAGTTTTTCTTTGCTTGCCCCAGTTTTTTCTCTTTCTGCTTGAATAGCAAGCTCCAACTCCTGATTTCTTGTTTGAAGAGATGCTATTGTTTGTTGGTCTCCCGCTGCTTTAGCTCTTAGCTGGACTAAGGCATCTTGAGCTTCTGAAAGCTCTCTAGTTCTTTGTGTGATGGCCTCTCTAATTCTATGAAATAAAGAGCTGTCAGCTTCATCCGTATCTCGATGGATGTGAAGAGATGTTCCAATGTGCGTAAGTTCTGTTTCTAGAAAATCGTCTCTTCTTCCAATTTTTACTGCTGCAGCCTTAAGCGCATCATTTTCTGCAGTAAGTCGTGTTTGCATCTCCGCAAATCCGGCCTCTAATGCCCGGTACCTCTCATCAGCCGCTGCACTACCTCTTGCAGCTTCAGCATTTGCAGTCTCAAGCTCTTGCCTCAAACTTGCGAGATCGGCTTGTAAGTCCCTTTCGGCATCAGCGTGGCGTCTGGTTTCTTCAGAAAGACTTGCTCTGACCGCATCGAGCTCCCTCGTTAACCGGGTTATGTCGGCTGTTTGACGTTCAAGAGTAGTGTTTGCTGTCGTAAGAATGTGTTCGTGGGAGGGAGTGCCTGTCATTCCTAATGTAGTTTTGATTCTTTCGCTTAGGGTTGTCAAAGTCGACAAGCGGGCTTCTGCAGCTTTTTTTTCTTGAGTTACTCGTGCGAGCGCTTCTTGGAGAGCGGTGTGGCCCGCGAGCTGTTGTTGAAGCCTGCTGATTTGAGATTCAAGGTCCGTGCGGCCTTCGCTAATTCGTGTAAGGTAATCTTCGTAAGATTGTCCGGCATTTATTGAAATGCCTGTGGCGGCTTCAAGTGCAGAAAATCTCGTTCTTAAATCTTCTTCTAGAGCGGAAACACGTGCAGATAGATCAGTCGCACTTCGATTGGCAGCTTCTAGCTGTGGTCGAAGGCCCGCTGCTTCATCTGCAGCACGTTGAAGTCTTTCTACATCAGCTTGTAAAGCGGCGTTCTCTCTGACTCGCGCGGCTAGTTGATCAGATAATTCAGAGATCCTTGCTGTAGCATCGCTTAATTCCCTTGTTCTCGCATCTAAATCCGATTGAAGACCCGATCGTGCGGCTATGGAAGCATCTAATGCTTCTCTAAGGCCTCTAATTTGCTGATCTTTTTCAGTAGATGTCGCTTGTAAAGCATGTAGCTGAAATCTTGCAGTTTCGAGCTCTCCTTCGGCCACAGGAAGTCTTGCAAGAGCTGTTGCATTAGCCGCTGCTTGACGTGTTAGCTCAGTTACTTGTCCCTCTAACTCTTCAACTCTTGTGGTGGCTAAGCTAAGATTGGAGGACAACTGAGCATTCTCGGCTCGAAGTGAAGAAAGAGCTGCTGTCATTGCTTCGATCTCGCGGGCTTTGCCAGCTAAATTTGTTTCAAGGTCTTTAACTGCTTTAAGTTGTGCAGTTTGAAGTGCTTCGAGTTCTGTAAGCCTTGGCCTGAGCTGAGTAACAAACTCTTGAGTCCGTCGGAGCTCATCCAGCAGAGTAGTGTGCTCTTGTTGTAGACGCCCTAGAGCTGCCACAGAATGTTGGAGGGCATCTGTTAGTCCTTGAATATGAGCCTGATCTCTTGTTTTTTGAGTTTGGGCAGTCAATAATCGCCATTTTAGGATAACTATGGTCTTATTTAATGAGGCAACTTTTTCAGATAACTTATTAAGCTTTTTAGTTGTGGGTGGGGGAGGCAATGGGGATAAGGAGGGAGTTTCTTCTCTGGCTGCTGCTCTTCTATGGCCTCTATTATGAGGTTTTGGAGCGGGAGAGGCAGGTTTACTAAAAATCTCTCTTGCTTTATCCATGATGGTACGCGCTGCTTGATAGAGTTCGGCTGCTTCATCTGGTTTGGTGGATGACGATTTGATCAGTGTTGAAATGTGGGTGTAAGTGTGATCAGACTCATTTTCTAAATAGATGCCGTCATCTGTCACTTTAAAGTTAGGAGGATTTGTACCTGAGCCCCTTTTGCTTATAAATTTTTCAAAAGCTCTGCTTGTAGTGATAGTAGAAAATTGGTCTTTGGTAGCTTCAATTAACTCTAACATTCGGGGATCACCAGAGCTTTTTCTACCGGTGATCTCTTTTGCCCATGCGGGGGCAAGGTGTGCAATTGTGTAGGGGGTGTGATCAGGTGAAACTCGACTGCTCATAGAATACCTCTAGGGTCAATTTACAAATAAAACAATTATATCATAATTAATATTTAACATAAATAAAAAATGGAGGAATAAGAATCTTAGAAATAAGAGGATTGTGTATTTTTTCATAATTAAAAATAAACAAATAATTTGAATTAATTATCTTTTTTAATTATAGAAACAATTATCAGCGCTTTTGTAAGGGTGCTGGGTATAATAAAAAGGATTGTTACCTATGTTAAAGATTTCAGAGTTTATGAGGGATTTTTATTTTAAGTTAAATGATGTAATTCCAGATGATCTTAAAAGAGAACTATCTAAGCACGAAAGAGTTGTGAAGCATGCTCTCTATATGGTTGTATCGGGAAAGGATCTATTTTATTTTGCAGATGCGGCAAAATTTCAAGAGAAGTTCCATGTAAAAATGGACCAGATGGCAAGTGATTACCAAACTTGGAAAAGGGCTGGCTGTAAAGCTTATGCGAAGCCAAAACAGTATGTAACTGGGAGAATAGCAGGCGCGTCTAAAAAAGCGTTTGATTTAGTGTTAAATACTTATATTTTAAGGCTTAGAGAGATGGAGGGAGCAAAGCCCCAAGCTTTTGAGCAGAGGGAAGAGTTGCTTGTTTTGGAGGAGAGTGGAGAAGAGCCGTTAAGTGCGGCTTGAAGCTCTCTATTAAGAGAGCTTCAGAGCAAGAGCTTCCAGAACCTCGGTTGTCTTTTGGATAAATCCAGTAAGGTTTTCGGGGTGGAGTTCTTTTTGTGAGAGTAGGGAGAGGTCGTAGAGCTGTTTTGTGAGCTTGCCGGCAAGCGCTTCGTCTTTTTCTTTTAGTTTAAAGATTGCGCTTACAAGGGGGCTATTGGTATTCATGACAAAGGTTTGTCCGCCGAGAGGTATTTGGGGCATCTCTTTTTGTGTCATGGAGAGATAGTCTCGAAGTCTACGCGTCCCTTCTTCAATCACAATGAATGCTGGAAGCGATTTATTTGCAAGGCTTTTTGTCTCGACAGTGACATTTGGAAGGCCTAAAAGAGAGGTGAAGTCGCCCTCATGCTTTTCGCCCGATTCATCAATAAGTGCTTCGTCTACGTTGCTATCGACCCTGTGGAATTTTATCGAAAGTTTTTGTTCGAGGAAATTAAATAGGGCTGTATCGATTGGTCCTTTTGTGGTAATTACAGGGATGTTTTTCTCTTTGTAGAGAGTTAAAAACGAGCCATCTTTGCTATCTTCTGGTGTGTAGTAGACTTTTTCTCTGCCAGAGGCTAGGTACTCTTCGATAGTGAGAAAGTTTTGGTCTAGAGTTTTCCAGAGGAGGAAGTTTTTTGATCTATCATAAAACTTTTCATCTTGGAGCATGCCAAATTTTACAATTGTTTCAACATCTGGCCAATAGGAGATGAATTTTTCTTTTTCTTCTGCGTAGAGGTCGCTTAGTCGATCTGCAATTTTTTTAGAGATGTGCGAGGCGAGTTTTTTGACGTGGGCATCTTTTTGGAGGTAGCTTCGAGAGACGTTTAGTGGGATATCAATGCTATCGATAGCTCCTCGTAAAACGTTTAAGTAGCTTGGAAATAAGTCTTTGCAGTTGTCTGTTACAAAGACACGGTTGCAAAAGAGTTTAATGTTAGAAGATTGGAAGTCAAAGCGTGGGGTAATTTTTGGGAAGTAGAGGATAGCTTTTAGGTGGAAAGGGTGGTCGATTTGGAGGTGGACCCAGAAGATGGGGTCTGGTTCTAAAGGGTAGAGGGTTTTGTAAAAATCTAGGTATTCAGCCTCCTCGCAATCGGATGGTTTTTTAAGCCAGAGGGGAGGTTTGCTATTGATTTCATCTCCATTGAGGTAAATTGGGTATTGAAGAAAGCCGCAGTAAGTTGTTAGAATTTCGCGGATTTTTTCTTGATCGAGGTAGTCTTCATCCTCTACGTGGAGGATGATGTCTGTGCCCCTTGTTGTTTTTGTTCCAACTTCTAGGTCGTAAGTTGATGAGCCATCAGATGTCCAGTGGGCGGGGGATTGGTCTTCAAGGTACGATTTTGTCTCAATTTCGATAGAGGAGCTAACCATGAAAGCGGAGTAGAAGCCGAGGCCAAAGTGGCCGATGAATTGGTCTTTATTATGGGCGTATTTTTGCACAAACTCTTCAGCGCCAGAGAATGCAATTTGGCAGATGTAGGTTTCTACCTCTTCTAGAGTCATGCCGATGCCGTTATCTGAAACAGTGATCGTTTTTGCTTCTTTGTCTACTTTGACATCAATTCGAAAGGGGGGCTCTCCTTTTTCTAATAAAACTAGTTTTTGGATTGCATCGGTAGCGTTAGAGACAAGTTCTCTAATAAAGATGTCTTTATCTGAATAGAGCCACTGTTTAATAATTGGCAAAATATTTTCACTGTGTATTTTAAGTTCTGCCTTCATCATCCCCTCACAATTTTTAGCACTACCATACCAAGAGCGCTCGATTTTATCAACCCCCAAAACCTCCGAATTGTGGGGTCAGGCCTCACATTAGGAATTGAATTGTTGTGGGGTCAGGCCTCACATTAGGAATTGAATTGTGGGGTCAGGCCTCACATTAGGAATTGTGGGGTTATGGAATTGTGGGGTTATGGAATTGTGGGGTCAGGCCTCACATTAGGAATTGAATTGTTGTGGGGTCAGGCCTCACATTAGGAATTGAATTGTGGGGTCAGGCCTCACATTAGGAATTGTGGGGTTATGGAATTGTGGGGTTATGGAATTGTGGGGTTATGGAATTGTGGGGTCAGGCCTCACATTTCGGTTGGCAATTTTGACTCTAGCCTTACACATTTCGGTTGAAATTCAAAAATTAGTTATCTAAATTGTTTTCTTCAAAAATTGGTTTGTTTTTACAAAGAGGGGGAGTGAAGTGGCAAGACGAGTAAGGCATTCTTTAAAGGGTGCAATTTATCATGTGATGATGAGGGGGAATAACAGGCAGGCTATATTTTTTTCGGAGGAGGAGAGGAAAAAATTTAGTTTGTTAATCCAGGAGGGCATCGAGCGGTTTGGGTATCGGGTGGTAGCGTTTTGTTTTATGACGAATCATGTGCATCTTGCGATTGAAGTTGGTGATGTTTCCTTATCAAAAATCTGTCAAAATATATCGTTTCGGTACACAAAGTACTATAATTTAAAGCATGATACTATTGGGCATTTGTTCCAGGGAAGGTTTAAGTCTATATTAGTGGTTGGTACCAAGTATTTGCAAAAATTGATTCGTTACATTCATCTCAATCCTGTGCGTGCAAATTTGGTTAGTGATCCATCTCAATATATGTGGAGTAGTCATCAAGCCTATTTAGGTAGTGATACATTTGATTGGGTTGCAAAAGATCGGGGACTTCAGCTTTTTGGAGAAGGTGAGTTAGCGGTTAGGGAGTATTCGGCTTTTATATCGGAGGGAATTGGGGTTACTGAAGAGATAGATTTCAAGAATGGAATTGCAAAAGGGGTTGTTAGCGACTCTTTAGAAACTGATAGAAAAACGGATGCGGCAGTTGAGCCTAAGCTAATAAGTTGCAATTTAGAAATGTTTATGCAAGCAGTTGCAAATTGGTATCAGATTGATGGTGATTTGACGGTGTTTTTAGGAAAAGATAGAAAGGCTTCGCATCTTCGGGAAATTACTGCGTATTTAGCAAAAACCACTAATAAAATTACAGTTAAAGAACTCGCATTACTTTGGAATCGGGCTGATAATTCAATTAGTCAAGCAGTCGCTCGATTTGAATCTAAATTGCTTAAATCAGATAGATTAAAAAAAGAGAGCGGGGAGCTTAAAGATAAAATTTTATCGAGTTTAAATTTCTAAAGAGAGGGTTTGGTCTCAATTGAGGTGTCTAATGTGAGGCCTGACCCCAAATGAGGTTAGCGGGGTGTGATGAGAGCGAGTAGGTAGAGCTTTTCTAAGGTGATTTCAACTTGGGTTTGGGTTCTAAAAAATGTGCGCCCACAAGGTTTGTAAGTAATTATGTAATTGGTGGATATTGAGATAGGTCTTTTGATGGTAACTCTACTTGAGGAGCCGTATGGGTTTGAAAAAGGGGGTGACTTGCCTGATAAGAAATCACAAATTTTAGCAAGGTTTTCTGCTATAAAAACTCTTTTATCTCTGTCTGGTATTTTTGTTGTAGCAATAGCTTCGCTCATTGCTTGAAATTCTGCCCAAACATCTTCATTAATAATAACTTCTTGCGCAAATTGAGGTGATGTAGAGGGAATTTCTTTTGATAAAGCCTCTCTTATTTTTTTAAAAGAATCACGGTTTTCTTTGGCGACTTGTTTAAGCTCTTCTTGTGTTAATGCTACTTTATATTTTCCTCTACGAGAAATTGGTATTAAAACAAAAATATCAGAATTTGTTTGTCTATTTAAAAAGTTTGCCAAATTTTCTGCCTCAACTAAATCGAGAGCAGGTGAAGAGATAGTATACTCGGCTTCAAACTTCCATGAGGGGGGAAAAACATCATTTGGAATCACTATGCTACTTGAAGTTGCTTCTACGACCGATTCTGTTTGTGCCCGCGCGAAAATAGCTTTCATTTTTTCGCAGCATGTAGGATCTTCGGTTAGAACGTCTCTGATTCTTGATTTTAAATTGGTTAATTTTGTTCCAACAACATAGGATTCGGAGGTTGCATCCGGCGTATAAATTACTTCAAAAAGAGAATTTTTAAGTGTTTCATTCAAAGAGTTTTGCAAGAACATAGCCTTGTCATAGGACATAGGTTCAGAAAATAAAATATCGTAATCATTAACTAACCAAGAAGATGGGAATGGGTTGCTTGTGGGGTCCATGGTTTTAATTTATCAATCAACATTTATTAGGCAATTAGTTTAATTGATTCCTAATGTGAGGCCTGACCCCACAAATTGAGATGTCTAATGTGAGGCCTGACCCCAAGTTGAAATTGGGGGTGCAATTTATAAGGGGGGGTGATATGAGTTAGGTATGAAAATTATGGCGGCCCAGCTAAACCCGATCATTGGTGATTTGATTGGGAATACGGATAAAGTGTTGAAGGCAATTGAAGTTGCTAGAAATCAAGGGATTGACATAGTTTCATTTCCTGAGATGACGCTATGTGGTTATGCGCCAGAAGATCTTGTATTGCATAGAAGTTTTATTGATGAGATGGAGAAGTGTCTTGATATCATTGTGCGAGAATCGGCTGGAATTACTGCATTAGTTGGTCTTGTTCGTAAAAATGCTGTGCATGAGGAGAAAAGCTTATTAAATAGTGCAGCTGTCATTTCTGATGGAAAACTCTTAGGTTTTCACGATAAGTGGCTTTTGCCAACTTATGATGTCTTTGATGAGAGACGGTATTTTTCTAGAGGAAAGCAGATTAACGTCTGGACAATTAAAGGGGTAAGAATCGGTGTTCTTATCTGTGAGGATATGTGGCAAAATGCAGGGGAGGAAATTTCTGGCACCTCCTACCCATGGGATCCTGTTAAAGAACTTGTTGTTTATAAGCCGGATATACTTTTCAATTTAACAGCGTCGCCTTTTCAATCGAGAAAAGCCGATATCCGTGTTCAGGTTTGTCAGGCTGCTACAAAGAGACTTAAGTGTCCTGTTGTCTACACTTGTCAAGTCGGAGCAAATGGCTCTGTAATTTTTGATGGGTATAGTCTTTTTGTTGATAGAGAGGGGAATTTAAAGCAGGTTGCAAAAGGGTTTCAAGAAGACTATATGGTGATTGATCTCAATGCAAGAGGGAATGTTTTAGCATTTGAGCACGATCCTATGTATGACATGATGAATGCTTTAAAACTTGGCGTGCACGATTATTTTGAAAAATCGGGACAAAAAAAAGCAGTTATTGGGTTATCTGGTGGCATTGACTCTGCTTTAGTAGCTGTAATAGCTAAACAGGCTTTAGGTGGAGAAAATATTACGGCCATTTTTATGCCAACTAGATACTCTACTAGTGAGAGTTATGAGGATGCTAAAAAACTTGCAGAAAATTTGCAGATTCCATTTAAGAATATCTCAATAGATCCACTTTTTCAAAACTTTTTAGATCTTCTACACCCTTATTTTAAAGATGAAGTGGTCGATGTCACCGAGGAAAATATACAAGCTAGAATTAGAGGGATGATCTTAATGGCTTTTGCCAATAAATTTAATTCTCTAGTTCTTTGTACTGGAAATAAAAGTGAGCTTGCATTGGGCTACTGCACTCTATATGGAGATATGTGTGGAGCTTTAAGTGTCATTGGCGATCTATTAAAGACAGAGTGCTATCAACTAGCTCGCTGGATCAATCGTGAAAAAGAGGTCATTCCTATTCGGATTCTAGAAAAAGCCCCCTCTGCAGAATTAAAACATGGGCAAAAAGATTCAGATACTCTTCCTCCTTATGAATTAATTGATAAAGTCATTCGAGGGTATGTTGAAGAGTACCATACGATTGAAGAGATTGCAAAAATTTATGGGATTGATGAAGAGGTTGTCAGGGGCGTTGTCAGACGAATTTATAAAGCAGAACACAAGAGAAGACAAGCAGCTCCAAGTCTTAGAATTTCAAAGAAGTCATTTACTGCAGGACGTAGAAAGCCTCTACATTTTTCAGGAACTCTATCTGAAAAAGTTTATTGATTTTATCTAATTCTTTATATAGTCTTAACCCTCAATTTTTATCGGGGGTTATATGTTAACATTACAGAAGTTGTCATTTGATAGCAGCGGTCTGTTTGAACAAGCGTCACTACAGCCTGCAAATCAAGCAACTCATTGGTTAAGAGAGGGGAGTGATCCAAGAGACATCTTAGATAAAGCGACAAAAAGTGTAGATGATCCGGCAAGTTTCATGTTAGTTCCAACTGGGAATAGCCATGCTTCAAGAGGATCAGAATATCGATTGGGTGCTATGCCTTATAGGCCTTATGCAGAAGTTTCTAAAACAACTCTTATCCCTATTATTACAGCAAAAGATGAGAGGGGGAGAAAAAGAGTGTATATGCTTTTAGATCATAAGCCTTCAACAGACAGTAAAGGTGATGGAACAATTAAATTCGTAGAATCGAGTTGTACATTTTCTAAAGGAGCAGGTAGCGCTATTACTCATCAAACGCATTCTCTTCAAGCGCTTTCTCTTCTTTTAGAAAAACAGATGAGAGTAACTCTTTCACCTTCTAGTGTCGATCATACGGTTATTGAACAAGAAGATATGAGAGCTTCCGTACAAATAGAGAGTGCAGTTTGTAAAGCTCATTTTAAAAAAATGGTTGAGTATAGAGTTGAGGGAGATCTTAGATGCAATAGAAATGTTGTCTATACAGCTTTTATTTCGCCTCAAGGTGGGGCTGCTTTAACAGCGAGCATGTTGAAGAGAGGCTTTAAAGTCATTGATTGCACCGATGAAATAAATGGATCATCCAGCTCAGAAAAAGCAGATTGTTTGGCTAAGAGTTTTTTATCAAGGATGCCAACTAATTTTCTTCATTTTAAAGAAGAGGCTCTTGTTATGAAGAGAGTTTTTTCTGAATCTTATAAAGAAATTGGACAAAGTAGACTTGTAAAACCTGTTGCAATTGCTTGTTTTTTAGCAATCGGGCTTGCATCTTTATTTTGGTACGTAAAAAGAAGTGCTTAAATTAGATCGTCTGGGAAAAAGAGAACTTCTCTGAGGTTCTCTTTTTTAAGAGCTAACATTAAAAGCCTGTCAAATCCCATAGCAATTCCGTAAGTCATTTGGGGAAGTCCAACTTCAAGAGCTTCTAAAAAAAATGTATCAATTGGAAGTTCGGGTTTCTGTTGGAAAGCTCTTTTTCTGTTTGCTTCAAAAAATCTGTTTTTTTGCTCTGCTGGATCTGTTAATTCACAAAAACCATTCCCAAGTTCGATTCCTTGAAAGTAGTATTCGTACCTTTTTGCAACTTCTTTGCCATTCACAATAAGTGTTGTTGCTAAAGCAGCGTCTTCTTTAGGAAAATTTGTAATGAGTGTGATTTTTTCTTGTCCTAAATTAGGCTCTACTGAGGTTGCCCAAATGTAGTGTCTTTTTTCCTCCTCACTCCAAGAGGATGTGTTCACATTACAAGGCTTAGCATACTTATAATACGCCTCTTCGTAGGTCAGCGTTTCTAAAGGAAGTGGGCCTAAAAACAGCGAGATAAAAGCATGAACTTCGTTTAGAAAATAGGTCTCTTCCGTATTTGTTTTGTACCATTCGCACATCGTAAATTCAGGATTGTGCCTAGAGCCGCTCTCCTCTTTTCGGAATGTATGACCTAAAAAATAGATGTCTCCAGAGCCGTGAGCTAAAAGTCTTTTCATTGCGTATTCAGGAGAGGTGTGCAAAAACCTACCGTCTTTTGTCTCAAAAGGGTCGATATAGGCATCAATTGGGGCAAACCTAGATAAAATAGGGGGATCGACTTCTGTAGATCCCCTCTCATCAAAAAAGTTTCTCACTTTTTTAAAAAATTTTGCTCTAAACCCTACTAACGTATTCGCTTGTACGAGTGTCAACTTTGATTTTTTCTCCCTCTGAGATAAAAATAGGTACTTGAATTTCAGCGCCAGTCTCTGTTTTAGCAGGCTTAAGAACTCTTCCTGATGTATCGCCTCTAGCTCCAGGAGCAGTCTCTGTAATAGTCATCTCCATAAATGTAGGCGGAGTGAAGTCTACAGCCTCTCCTTTGTAAAAAACAATGCCGTAGAGAAGCTCTTCCATGAGCCACACTTCTTGCTCGCCAATCAAAGTCATAGGAATCATAATTTGTTCAAATGAGGCGTCATCCATAAACGTTGCCCCATCCGAATCTTTGAAAAGAAGGCGCATTTTCATCTCTTCGACATCTGCTAAAGAGACTTTTTCGTTCGATTTAAAAGTTTTTTCCATAAGAGAACCCGTCTTCAAATTTTTTAATCGGGTCCGAGTAAATGCTTGACCTTTTCCTGGTTTTACAAGATCTACAGAGACAACATTATATGGATTGTTGTCGATTTCGACTTTCATTCCTTTACGGATTTGTCCTGATTCGATTTCTGACATAATAGGATCCTTCTTGTTTAGAAAATATTATTAAGCAAGAGTGTCATTTTGTACAAGATTTTAAAATGTGTAGACGAGGCCTAATCCAAAAGTGAGGCCGCCAACCTGCGCTTTATGACCCTCTGAATTTTTAACAGATGACGAGTATCTAAGATATGCGTAGGAGAGCTCTCCAAAAAGGTCTATGAATAGATCTTTTTTTAATTTTGTCATAAACCCTGTATTAAAAAAACCACCGAACCCATTTGCATGGATATTAGATGAGACAAAGCTACTCTGGTTATGCGCTTTTGTTAAATAGTATCTTGGTCCAATTGTAAAATAGTAGGAGAGTGGATAACTTTTTAAGAGTTTAAAGACCGGTTGTAGGCCTAAACTAAAAGGGATTGCCCAAAATGAGGTTTTTTGACCTGCATGCTCTGAGTGACCAGATTTTTCTAGGTATTCAGCGCTTGCATATATGCGGCAGTAGTCGTTCATTGGGTAGGCCCCAGACACTTGTATATCAAACCCGCCTTGATTGTAAACTTTTCTCATAGAATGAGATGCAAAAAAGAAATAGCCTGCTTTTACTTCAAAATAGGGGGGGCTAATTTTTTCACATGTGTCGGTTTGGGTAGTAGCGTCTGTCAGATAAGTTGTTGCAGAGAGAGGGCAAAAAGATGAGAGAAAAAAAACTAGATTTCTTAACACCAAAGTAAAGACTCTATTAGATTTCTTTTCAAAGAAAGCAAGTTTTGAAAAGAGTCTATTTTTGAATGAGTCAACCATAAAATTAGATATCTCAAATTTTATTTAGTTTGACAAGAGATAATTTAGGGTGTTTTTACAACTAAAGTCAGAGGGGTGCTTCTGCTGCCGGTTGGGGAGGTGGCGATGAGGGTGTAGAGGTCAGATTCGTGGAGGGGTCTATTGTGGTCTTGATAGGAGGATGAGTTGATTGGAAGATTTGCAATGAGTGAGTCATTTCGATAGAGAAGGTAGCTTGTAAATCCCTCTTTTGAGGGGGGAGACCAGGTCAGTTGATTAAAAAATTCGCTTGCGAGAGAGAAATTATTTTTCAAGCTCTCCCCTTTAAAGTTTGTAGGCGGCTCTAGTTTAGGAAAGCTTGTTGTCGCAATTGGCAAAGGTTCTGATCCGACCTCAATATAAGAAATGTTACTTGTTTCGATTTCAATGACAGCTACTTGATTAATACCATAACAGCTTACAAACAGTCTTTTCCCATCAGGACTGATCGATATTTCTTGTGGAAAAGAGTTTAAAGGGAGTGTAAAAAATTGTGGCATGAGTTCATTTGTGTTTGTGTCAATAATCTCAACATAATTTGAAGATGACTTAGTTACGTATGCGAACTTGCCGTCTGGAGAGAGTACAATCCCAGCAGGATCAATTCCTTGAGTAAGTGTAATGGTATCAGTAGGTTGATTTAAGGCAGTGTCAATGACAGATACTGTGTTGCTAAAATCATTTGTAACATAGAGAAAATTCCCATCTGGCGTTAGCGCAGAAAGATAAGAGCGCTGATTTGGGGATAGGTTAATTGTTGTTTCGACAGTGTGAGTGGTTGTGTTTATGACGCTAACAATACTTGTTCCTAAATTTATGACATAGACGTAGTCTCCATTTTTTGACATGGTAACTCCGAGAGGATTGGTATTTGGGCTTAAATCTATCGTATGTACTACAGTAAAGTGGGTTGTTTCAATTACGTGAACGCTATTTAGATTATAGTTTGCTACATAGAGATGAAGGCCATCTGGTGTAGATGCTGAACCGGTGGGGAGTGAATTTGTAGGCAACACAGCTGTGTCAATAATCTTGTTTGTTTCTGTTGAGATAACAGAAATGGTGCTCGTGTAATAATTGGATACATAAGCATATAGCCCATCTGGACTAAATGAGATGTATTGTGGAGATAAAGTTTGAATGGTGTTGATAACAGTGTTTGTGTCGTCAAGAACGTTGACTGTATCGCTTGTATAATTTCCTACATAGGTGTAATAGGCCGATCCGTCTAAAAAAAATGGGGCTAAAACAAGAAGGGGTAGTAAATTAAAATATAGCTTTTTCATAAAAGTTAGACTCACTCTGTTTCAACGACAATTGTTAAAGCTTCACTTTGGTTTCCAAACGAATTTTTGGCAATCAGGGTATATGTATCATTTTGATGAGGGGGTCTATTATGGTCTTCATATGAAGAGGTATCGCTTGGTAGAGTTGCAATCAATAAGCCGTTTCGATAGATGAGATAGGATGTAAAACGTGAAGGGGAGTTCTGCCAAGAGAGTTTATTGTAAAACTCGCTTGCGACACAAAAATTATTTTTCAGGCTTACTCCGTTAAAGTTTGTCGGGGCCGATGGGGTTAGCATTGGTGTTGTAGCAACACCAATCGGGTATGAGCCAACTGTAACAAAGGTAGAAAAGGTATTAGTTTCTATATCAATAATTGCCGTTTGGCCCGTTGTAAAGGAGGCAACATAGAGAGTTTTGCCATCAGGAGAAATTGCTAACTGCTGGGGGACCCCGTCAAAAACAATCTTATTGCTGACTTGGTTTGTTTCAGTGTCAATCACTTCAATCAAATTGCTACTTGATTGTGCAACATAAGCTTTCTTCCCGTTTGGTGTTATAGCGATTCCGTAAGGGGCTGATCCATCAGTGAGTGAAATAGTAGTGACAACTTTATTAGAAGCTGTCTCAATGACGGTTACATTGTTGCTATATAAATTAGTTACATATAGATACTTTCCATTAGGTGTTAAAGCTGCTAAAATGGGGTTAGTCCCCACAGCAATATTTACTCCCTGAGTTTGCGTTACAGTATCTATTAGAGTGACAACATTATTATTTCGATCTGTTACATAGGCATAATTTCCATTAACTGAAAAGAGAACATCAAACGTGCTGCCGCCTGGAGTTAAATTAATTGTATTTACTATTGAATAGGTTTTTGTGTCTATGACGCTAACTGTAGACAAGCCCTGGTTTGCTACATAAAGATATGCGCCATCAGGTGAAGATCCAGATTCTCCAGGACCGTTTGGGTTTGGAAGTAAATCAATTGTATGAATAACTCTATTTGTTTTAACCGAAATAACAGAAATCGTATTATTTTGTGTGTTTGAAACGTAGACATATGTTCCATCTGGGCTAATTGAAAGACTTTGAGGCCACACTCCAACGTCTATTGTTGCAGTAACTGAGTTCGTCTGATCGATTACACTCACCGAATTGCTACTGAAGTTTGTAACATAGGTATAGAATTCTGAGGCTCTAATAAAATTAAAAAGAGTGAAAAAAAAGAGACAGAGAAACGGTTTCATGGGATAAACATCTCAAATTTTTTTTATATCTACAAGAAAAAAATATGGAGATATTTAAAAAATTCATCTTTCAAACCTATTTCTTAATGGGGTCATCTTATGTTTTGAGCTCTGTTAAAAGAGTTCGTATTTCGCTTAGATGGTTTAAATGAGGTTGGCTAGGAAGAGATTCAACATATTGACCAAGTCTTGTGACAGCTGCTTCTAATGCTTCAAATCGTGTTGCTGATGTAGCAAGTCTTTCAGCGTCTTTTGCAAGTAAGACTTGTATCCTTTGAAGAGCTTGGGTGTCGCTTGTTAATTGCCCTTGGATTCTACCGTATGCTATAGAAATTTCAGTAAGTTTATGGCTAGTTTCATCTAATTCTTTTCTAGCTGTGCTTAAAAGGTGAGAGGTTTGGCGAAGGTGTTCATTTCCTGCTTTAAATTCTTCAAATTGTCTTTTAGTTTCTTGAAGTTCATGAGCCCTTTGTTCTAGCTGAGCTTTGAAGTTCAAAAGGGCAGCGCGTAACTCTTCGTTTTGTGTTGTAAAGGTGAGGTTTTCTTTTTGAAAACCGTCTAGTGAAGTTTGCAATTCGTTATTTAGGTAAGAGAGTCTTTTTGTTTCATTTTGTAGAAGTTGTAGCTGTTGTTCCATTTCTTGAAGTTCTGCATACCGACTTACATAATGGGCCCCAAAAGATAAAATTCCAGCAACAGCTAAAGAGATGGTAGCAAAAAAGAGTGCGCCTTGAAAAATTGCTGCTACAGTTGTAATAATTGTGATCACGATTCCCGTTAACATGATTGCATCTCGCCAGTAGATGGAAAACCTCTCAGCAAATGAGGTATTATCCGACGAGCCAATCAATGTAGGAAGAAAATCGAGGCAGGGCATGCTGCAAAAATTAACACATAGATGAATTCCAACGCTTTTCAAAATGAATCTCCTTGCTAGCAAGAAAAAAGAGTCTAGCAGAAAGATTTTTAAGATTTCAATAAGAGTTGTTATTTTTTTGTTTTTTTACTTCCCTTAAATGTTGTTTCTACAATAATTGCTTGATTTAAAAGAAGTTGGGCGTGAGAAAGAATTGTTTCTGATTGGTAGACTAAGTGAAGAGCAAAGAGTTCTTCCATCGCTTTTTTTTCAATTTCATCAAAAGGGTCTAGAGAAATTAAAACAAGTTCGGAGACAATTTCTTTAATAGTCTCTTTTTCATCGATCAAAGAAGTCGCTTTTCCTTGTAAATTGAGAATGTTTCTTTGCAGATAAATTTGTAAGTTTTGTGAAAGCTCTACAATTTGACTTCTTCTAATATTAGGTGTTTCATCTTCGGTAAAATGGAAGGGGTCTATTTCTGTTAAAATCGATTTGATTGAGGAATTGATTTTGTTTCCTCTTTTCTCTAGGTCATCTGGTAGAAGGAGAAATTCATCAATATCCGAGTGCAATTTTTTTAGATAGCCATTCATTTTTTCTCCAAAAGGGGGAGACATCATCGACTTTAGCTCCGGGAGTAATTTCAATAACAAGTCGAGCTTTGCATGTAAATCTTTTGATCTCCCTCGTTCACAAATTGCTAAGATAGAGCTAATTGTTACTTTAATGGAGTGGATTGTTTTATATCTATGGTCTATTAAATATTTCATAATTATTTTCTATTATTTTTTTATTTATATAAATAATGCCACGGATTAATTAATTATAAAACTAAAAAGGTCATCTTTTAGATGACCTTTTATTAGGTTGGACGTAAGAGAGTCATCTTACTTTGAGCAACCCCCAGAAAGAGAGATAATTGTATCTCTGATTCCATGATTTAGAGCTTGTTGAAGAAGGTCTTTGATTAAAGGGGATGGGCTCTTTTGTTTTTTGTATTTCGAGAGTTCAAATTCTCCAAAAATTGCAGTTGATGAATCTGTTGAAATGAGTTTGCATCTAAGGAAATCTTCATCTACCCAATAGCTACAAAGAACTTCTTTTATTGCCAAGGCAGTCTCTTCGATTTTATCTCCTAGCTGAGTTGTAACAAATCTTTGCAAATCTGTTTCAGAGCTTTTAACAACTTCATTAATTGCGTTAAAAATATATCCTTCTACCACCTCTTTTTTTGAGGTAGGTATAGATATTGAAAAAGTGTATGTGGTTGGTGTTGTTGAAAAAATTCTCATAGATAAACTCCTTTTTGAAAAAAAATTGTAAACTCTATTTAGTATTAAGTAAATATAAAGATTACGGAAGAATTTTTCTTACAAATGCCTCGAGAGCTTCGCCATCTTTTGGATCTGGAAGAAGGAATGATTTTGGTGGATTTGAGACGTGCTCTGTTGAAATCGTAGATTTTAGGAATTTTAGCAGGGTGTAGTTTTTTTGGTTTGCAAAGATACGGATACGGGTCATGTGGTAGAGCCAGATGACGCATTGAGGAGGTTTGCCAAAGCGGTCTTTTAGCTCGCTAAAAATGTTTTCTACTTCTTCATTTGTTGTCGATTCTCCGAGTCTATGGTAAATTTCTAATCGTAGCGATGAGTCAGGAATGTAGAATGAAGAGAGTTTAGCATCATAGGAAAATTCAAGTCTTGTTTCAATAAATGAGGTAGGCGCTTCTTTTTTGAGTGCTTCGATGGTTCTTTTTAAAAGTTTGCAATAAAGGTGGAATCCGATACTCGATACATGTCCTGATTGCTGCACTCCTAAAATATCGCCAGCACCTCGGAGTTCAAGATCTCGCATCGCAAGCTTCATTCCTCCCCCGAATCCAGAAGTTTCAATTAACGCGTTGAGTCTTTTTTGAGAAATTTCAGGAAGCTGTCTACTCTTTGGGATCATGAAGTAGGCGTAGGCGGTTTTGTTCCATCTACCTACCCTCCCTCTAAGTTGGTAGAGGTCAGAGATGCCAAAAGTGTCTGATCGATCGATAAAGATCGTATTCGCATTTGGGATGTCAAGGCCGTTTTCGATAATTGTTGTTGCCACTAATACATTCAATTTACCGTGTTTAAATGCGTGGAAGACATCGTCGATTTCATCACTTTCTAATTGGCCGTGGACAACGCCAACTTTTGCTGTCGGGACAAGTTTTTCTAACTCTTCTGCAACTTTGTAAATCGATTCGACTCTGTTGTGAATAAAATAGACTTGGCCATCTCTTGAAAGCTCTCGAAGAATGCCATTTTTTATGAGATTTTCTTCCCTTTCGACAAGAAGGCTTTTGATCGGGAGGCGGTCTTGTGGGGGAGAGTTAATGACAGAGAGTTTTCTAGCTCCCACCAAAGAGAGATAAAGAGTTCTTGGGATCGGTGTTGCGCTCATACTTAAAGAGTCAACACCTACTTGAAACGCTTTTAATTTCTCCTTTGCACGGACGCCAAATCGTTGTTCTTCATCAATGATGACAAGGCCTAAATCTTTGAATTTAACATCTTTGCCAATCATTCGATGGGTCCCAACTAAAATGTCTACTCTCCCTTCAGAAACTTTTTGTAGAGTCTCTTTGTTCTCTTTTGCAGTTTGGAATCTAGAGACTAAGGCAATTGTTACCGGAAAAAGTGCCATTCGCTCTTTAAATGTTTCAAAGTGCTGCAGTGCTAAGACTGTTGTCGGAACAAGAATTGCTACTTGTTTTTTCCCGTCAGCAACCATTTTGAAAGCAGATCGCATGGCAACTTCTGTTTTACCGTATCCGACATCTCCGCAAAGAAGTCTCTCCATCGATTCAGCCGTCATGAGATCTTGCGTAATTTCTGAAACAGCTCTTAGCTGATCATCTGTTGCATGGTAGGCAAACGCATTTGCGAACTCTTCAATTTCTTCACTATCAGGGGGGCATGCAAATCCTCCTTTGACAGCTCTTTCTGCCTGCATTTGGAGCAGGTCTTTTGCATAGCCAAGAATTGCTTGCTGCGCTCGTACTTTAGTTTTTGCCCAATTATTTGTTCCGAGTTTATGAAGCTCTGGTTTTTCTTCATGAGAGCCTATGTATCTTGAGATAAGGTGTGATTGAGAAGCGGGTACATAAAGCTTACTCTGCCCTGCATATTCAATGATAAAAAATTCGTCTTCAAGTCCTAGGTGGTTTTTTTGTTTTTCCATGCCGAGGTATTTCCCAATTCCGTTATGGAAATGAACGACATAATCACCTGGTTCAATGTTATGAAAATCGGAGACAGGGGTGTGGTAAGTTGCGCGCCAAGCAGTTCTTCTTGCTTTTGGTCTTTGAGAAAATTCGGTAAATGGGATTAGACAGAGTTTATCCATGCCAAATCCACTTGATAGATAGCCTTGGATAAATTTTGCCTGTTTGGGAAGAGGAGATAGACTATTTTTGATGATGCTCTCTTCTTTTTCGCTTTCGGACAAAAAGATGTATTCTCCCTCTGGTTCTAGATGAGAGATGTCAATTGGGTAAAATGGGTGGATTTGTTTTTTACAGGAAAGAGGTTTGCCAAGCATTTCAGGTGTGATGGGTTCATCGGAAAAGTAGACTCTTTTGTCCTCTTTTTCTAAAAAAGAGAGAAAATCTGTAAAGAATTTTGATTTGAAGCCGGCAAGCTCTTTTAGTTGGACGTAGTGATTTTCAAGAGAGAGGAGGTCTTCAAAGATAACGATAGCATCTTTCATATAGTCTAAAAGAGTTTCCAGTGAGGGCTCTTTTAGTAAAATAGAGTATTCATCTGCGTGTGAGAAGGTAATTTCTGAAACATTCGATACAGATCTTTGACTCATCGGATCAAATGTTTTTATCCCTTCAATCGTATTTCCAAAAAATTCGATTCTGTACGGAGTTTCGTCAGAGATTGGAAATACATCAATGATGCCGCCTCGAACTGCGAATTTCCCTTTATCATCCACAAGTTTTGTCTGCTTGTAGCCAAGTGTGGAGAGGATATAAATAAGATCTTCAAATAAAACTTCTTGAGAGATTTTCAGAGACCAAAAAAGTGAGGAGAGGGTTTTTCTTGATACAACTTTTTGCAAAAAGGATTGCAAAGAGGTTAATAAGATATAAGGAGATGGTGCAGATGAGAGTTTGTTTAAAACTTCTAGTCTTCTTCCCATTACGTCTAAGCTTGGTGGGACCTCTTCTCCAGGAAGAGCCTCCCAAGAGGGAAGTTCTAAGACCCCCTCCTTATGGAAAAAACTCAAGTCTTGAAAGAGGGCGTTTTCATGAGATTCCCCACAAATTACGATGATATTTCTATTAGTTTTTTTTTGAATCTTGTGAATTAAAAGGGCCTTCACACTCTCACTTACCCCTTCAAACAGTAGAGAGTGAGCAGTAATTTCTTTGGAAATGGTATCAAAATAAGCACTTTCTAGCATAAAACCAATACTTGGGGTCGATCAAGGGGAAATTATCATAGTAAAAAAAGGGTTTTTTTTCTGTTTATTTATTAAAATTAGGGGTAAAATTATTAGAATAAATTACTTATAGGAAACTCATCATGATTGCATCAGCAGCTGTCAGTCGCTTAAATTCAACATACAATTTTCCTAAAGAGAGGAGAGTAGACAAGGCGATTAATTTTACAGCCTCTTTGTTATTTCAGATCGGTGCTTATTTAACAGATCCTATTTGTAAGGCGCACGAGTTTTATGCAATTGCGTCTGTAACTGAAAAAACTGTATTTAAAATAGTTTTTATCATAACAGCTGTTGCTCTTTTAGCTCTATCTTTGGTTACAACGATACCTGGCGCACTGTTTCGATTTTTAGCCAATAGAATTGAAAGAAATCCGTTTATTTGTTGGCAAGGGAAGGAGGCAAAAAGGATTGGGGAAGATAAAAAATTTACTATTAGTAGTTGGAATATTTGTTGCATGGTGGCAGGTTTTTCAATCGGCGAAAATTTAATGCCGTGGGCTTATAGAATAGATAAAATTATTGGTGATATTGTTGGAAAAGGGGCTGATGTAAATTGTTTGTACGAAACATTTGATGCAACTGCAGCTTTTTATATAAAAGAGAGGCTAAGAAAGCATGGGTATAACCACTTTTATTTTAATATTGGCTCTAGGGCTTTTGGGGTGAGCTCAGGGATCATGATTGCGAGTAAATATAAAGTAGAAGATCCTGAATTTACAATCTTTCCCAAAAAGAGTCTTTTAGGGGCTACAAAATTTTCATCTAAAGGGGTGTTTGGGTTTACACTTACAAGTAGAAACAGGCCATTTGCAAGAATCCATGCGACACACTTGCAACATTCAGAGGTTGCACAAGCTCCAACTATCGACGAAAAGAGAGCTAGAGAAGTTCAGATGAATCTAATTTCTCAAAAAGTTCAAGCTTACCTAAAAAAATACCCAAATATTTGCTCTGTTGTCACTGGAGATCTTAATTTAGATGATCGTGAATTTAGAGAGCTTCATCTTGAAGATATGTACGATAAGGGAGACATTGTAGGCCCTGAAACGTTTGGAGGAAACGTAAGTCAGCAAACAGGACCTTTGAATCTTGATCATACGATGGCTCTTAGAGGCTCTTTGCAATCAATTAATTCTGTTGTCGATGATACAAATGATTACAATCCAATCGATCTTCAAGGGGAAGGGCATGCTCCCTCAGATCATAAATTGCTTTTCACAGAAATAGTTCTTAATATGAAGGAGCCGACCTTTCTTTGAAATAAATCGAATTTTGCTCGGGGACATAGTATGCTCTCACCTCTCAAGATCGTCCTGGCTCTGTTTCCTAATTCAAAAAGGTCTGCAAGTAGCGTGATTTTCGAATAAAATCACGCCTCCTCTTCATAATGAATATCTTAATTTATTCATTTTGTTTAATATTAAAGACTTAATATAAACTTCAGAATTAATAGTAGCATCCGCTCTGGAACCTAAATTTTCACCAAAAGTTCGCTTCGATCTAGAAAAAGCTCCCTCGACATGAGATCTTTGGTTATATCCAGTAAGTTTAGCCCATATACTTCTGGCTTCATTGTCCCCGCCTAAGAGGTGAATTAAATTTACATGCTCACGTCTTGATTTTGCCCCCGTAAAAGGGCTAGCGCCCTTACGAGGTGGTGTTAGT
>Ga0194129_10003330_pt1 | contig 22429 bp, 19 predicted proteins | sample TA2KigCa35mmetaG_FD_150862 | JGI IMG/M metagenome (GOLD analysis project Ga0194129, IMG submission 150862) | Freshwater microbial communities from Lake Tanganyika, Tanzania - TA2015038 Kigoma Deep Cast 35m | ecosystem: Environmental > Aquatic > Freshwater > Lake | place: Tanzania: Lake...
AAGGACGGTGTGGGATCGATACCTACAGGTGGTAATTGTCAAGCTGGACGCTATAAACGAAGCAAACCCGAATAAGGGGCATTATTTTACCGGCGTGGCGCAGGGGCAGCGCGCGGGGCTCATAACTCCGAGGTCACTGGATCGAAACCAGTCGCCGGTATTTAACCTTTTTGCGTTTTATAGAAATGCAAATGTCTTGTAAAAAGACACATCATCGTATAACAAGGCCTACTTAACTGTATGTTTTGGATGAACCCTTATCCGTCTGACACATGTACAGACCGTTTCAATATCGGTACGAACGTTAGATGGTTATTTTTAAGTAAAATTTTACGATATGTGTAGGGCATTCACTTGCTAGACACTATTCGACCCCTCCCATCACCTCTGTGTGTAAAACATGGAGATTAGACGCAAAGATAGCGCATACACTCATAGAGTTCACAATTCTGACGCTTACCGAAATGTGCCTCTTGTTGTATTAGTAAAAAATTAATATAAATGTATATCGTTTATATTAATAACACGTTATGGATAATACACACACACAACCGGTGAAAGACCGTCTCGCCCAAATGCAATTAGTACAGGCTGAAGCACTTGAATTATTCAAACGAAAAAATACAGATTATGGTGATGCATTTGCAAAATACGGGGTGATTGGCGTCCTCATGCGAATTGAAGATAAACTTAATCGGTCAATGTCAATTACCAAAAACGGTGTCAATTTAGTAAATGATGAAGGTATCCGAGATACGTTGATTGACTTACATAATTATGCAGCAATGGCGTTGATGTTACTTGATGAGTGAAATATAAGTTAGAAACGGCGAAGTAATAAACGAACCTCAACAAGAGGACGACAACGTAAGAATATTCGAAAATAACTTAAAAACATATAGGTATACATGAGTGGGGATATGCGTAGTTATATTCACACTTTATGCTCTTTTAGCTCAGTTGGTTAGAGCGCGGGTCTTATGAGCCCGAGGTCACGGGTTCGAGCCCCGTAAGGAGCATTTCTTTCTTTCTTTTATATACAAAATTAAAATACTATTATTGTATATAATATGTCAAAATCATCTCGTCGTTCTTCATCCAGTTCTCGCGCCCGCGCCCGCGGTCGTGGAAAGGGCCGTGCTTCACGTCGCATCACCACCACCCGTCGTCGTAATGTAAAGCGTGCTCAGTCTCATCGTCAGCGCCTTGTCCAAAGCGGAGGATGAGGCCAGGCCGTTCCAGTTGCAAATTAAGATATTCTGATTCGTTTACCTATCGTTGTGAAGACGCATTTAAAACTGTTCTAATTACACAGATGAACGCGGTACTGATTTGATAGTAACCACCAGAAAGTAAATATTTAATATTAGTATATTATAGTAAATATTTAAAAATTCTTGATATTATGAACCCTATGAATAAACCTGGCACTAAAATAGATAATCGGGTTCTAGCCACTATTGACAAAAATGGCGACCCTACCTGCCCCATTGGTATGATAGTCGATAATACTTTTAGTATAGATGACACACTTGACCCAGAATTTACATGTAAACCTAACCTTGATGGAATTAATCTTAGCCTTATACCAAATAAAATACATAACAGTACACTTATCGCGGGCAACAGGAGAAGGAAGTCAAAAAAAATACATTTGCGAAAAACCAAACGGCGTAATTTCAAACGTCACAAACATACGCGACGACGACGTTAATATTTATACATTATTTTATTACCATTCTAAAATCCAACGTCATAATCATCATCCACATTTCCAAGACGTACCCTCTTTACATTATCAACACATGACTGTATTGCCAGTTTCGGAATGCCGCATTTGTCTGTATCCAGACCAACGGATGAATTCGCCTTGAATGCTTCATCAATCTCTTCATTCACATCAGTGTGACGATAATCCACTGTTTCTTGTTTCATCATTTCGTCAATATTCACGAGTACTTGAAACGCACTTGTTCCATAATACCCTTCTTGCCCACACATGACGTTCGCCGAAATACCACGCATCGGGTCTAATTCTGCATGACGAGCAGCTTTCAAGAACATCTCTGGTATTTCTTCAAACGATGCCTTCGCAAGCGGGCCAATATCGTCGCGGTTAATTCCATGGCGGAAGATAGATATCATCGTCGACGATACTGTCATGCGGTCGCACAACAGAGACACATGATGATAGTTAATCGGAGAGTCGTCGAACACCTCCGCAAGTTCATTATAAATGGCTTGGCGTGCTGCTTCAATACCAAATATACGATATACTTCCTGAATATCATTACTAACAGTTCGTTTGGCGTCAATGTATTCCAAGCCAAGCATGTGGATAAGATTTGTACCGGTTGTATCAAGAACCCAACTGTCTTTCTTCGTATAAACCCCATCCGCCTTTGTCAGCGTATTCTTGATTTTACGGAGCATTACCTTCTTAATTCCCTTGACACCGCGAAGTACAATATTGTTCAATAGTTGGTCTTGAAATGCTTTAATCATATAGATATGGTCTGATTGGTCGAGTGGATTTTGTTTATGTCCAGCGCCAATGCCACTCTTTTTATTCTGTACAACATTTTCCATACGAAGACGAAATACAAGATTATCGTCGTTATAATCCGAAAATGCACATGATACTTCATTTCCGTAACTATTCTTGATTGCAAAGTGAATATCGTCCATTGTAAGTTTCTTATCTAACAATGCCTCGGGGTCAATCTTGATACGGATAATCCACTTCGACTTCGTAGTTCCCGACGCGGACGCGGATGCCGATGCCGATAATGCAGCACCTCCGCTTGGCACATCCGGAGCACCTGACGTTCCAGCAATGACAGAGTCGCGCACACATTCTTCAATTAGTCGTTCGAATTCTTGATATTGGGTCATAACTTCGCGGTCTTGTTCTACGAGAGTATTCAAATCATCAGGGTCAAAGCATACCTCAACGCACTCCACAACTTCCGCCAACTTTGTATGCTCAATAAGTGGAATGAATTCTTGAACGCGTTCAGGGGTAGTCTCGTCGTCTTCTTTGAAATACACAGTAATTGATGGGTTCTTCGGATTTTCAGACAATGACAAAATTTCTTCGATACGCGGAACACCACGAGTTGCATTTGATTTGGAAGCAACACCAGCAGAATGAAATGTATTCAATGTAAGCTGTGTAGTAGGTTCTCCAATACTTTGTGCCGAAACCATTCCAACCATTTCACCTGGTGCAACAATTGAGCGTTTATATTGAAGACTGACAACGCTTATTAATATTGAAAGTGCGCTTCGATTAAACCGCTTAACAAGAAGCAGCTCCTTTGGTGACAAGTAATAATAATACATGACTTTGAAGAGTAGGGTAGGTGGTGCATAATACAAATTTTCCAATTGACGAAACCCTGCTGAAATCATGTCCATCGCATCTAATGGCGTAATATCTACCATCGAATTTTGGTTAATTTGCTGTTGTGCTTGAACATTATTAATAATATGTGTAAATGAAACAGGCATCTGAACATTCTTGTTATCCAAGCGGTTAAACACGCGTTCAATTATTAAGTCGCGCATTTCAATCATATAATCAATAAGGTCGTGTATTTTTTTCATGGTTGTAGCCTTTTCCTTCTTCATCTTGGCATATGTAGTCTTCGTGAATGCGGTAATTGAACTTTCTTGGGTGTCAATGGAATTGTCAAGTGGCATATGAAAGTGGGCATAGATTTCATCCAAGCTCATTGCAACCAATGGGAGAGATTGGTTCTCAACCTTGATTGTGTCAATACCGTCATCACCGTATGTAAATTGAATAATGCGTTGTTTTCCGTTACGAACAGTCATATCGTATTCGACTTTCAAATCTTCCATACCTTTGATGAGACGACGCTGGATATAACCTGTGGTACTCGTCTTAACAGCCGTATCAATCAGACCAATACGACCACCCATCGCGTGGAAGAAAAGTTCCTCCGGGGATAATCCTGAAATAAACGAACTCTCGATAAACCCACGCGCCAATGGTCCGTCGTCAAACTTGTTGAAGTGTGGCAAAGTTCGACTATCAAAACCGTATGAGATACGCTTGCCTTCAATCGCTTGTTGTCCAAGACACGAAATCATCTGTGAAATGTTCAAGTCGCTACCTTTCGAACCGGAAAGAACCAATCCAACAAATCGGTTTGTAGAATTGAGACTATTGATACCTATTTTACCGGCTTCATTCGTTGCATTATTCAGAATATTGGATACCTTTACCTCAAATTCTGCTTCGTTTGACTTTCCTGTCTTGTTCTCGAAAATACCAAGATGAACCTGGTCAATCAAGTTCTTCACCTCTGTCTTCTTCTTCGTAATGACATCTACAATTTGTGTATTTGTCGCTTTATTCGCAATAAGATCACTAATTCCAACACTGTATGCGTGTGTTTTCATGTATTCCGTGATGATATTCTGAAGTCCATCGATAAAATCGGATGCTGCCATATTTCCGAAATCATTGCACACACGCTGAATAAGACCGACCCCACCACCACCGAGTACGCTTTTATCGAATTGACCACGCATCAATCGACCATTTCTGATTTCAACTACGTTATTCGATGTTGCATAGTCTTCATTCGGGTTCTTCTCGCCAAATGATTTCTTCTTGTATTTAAGAGTAAGTGGCGGCATGATTTGTGAAAGGACATCAAAGCTGCTAATGTCTTCGCCAGTCTTGAATGCAGTTTCATTTACACGCGGATATGCTGCAAGTAGGTTCATCGCCTCTCTTGGTGTAAAACGGATATTTTCGCGCGTGAAGAGATAGGAACCAATTAACGAATCTTGAAAAACACCAATAATCGAGTTGTTATTCGCCGGACTGATAAGTTGATATGGAACTGCCGCCAAGTTGCGTAACTCAATTTCAGACTCGTCATCTTGTGGCATGTGAAGGTTCATTTCATCGCCATCAAAATCTGCATTATAAGGTTTTGTACACCCAACATTCATACGAAACGTATCGCCCTGGTACATAACACGTGCAATATGACACATCATACTCATCCTGTGAAGTGTCGGCTGACGATTGAATAGAATAGCATCACCATCCATCATGTGACGATGAACAATGTCGCCATTATTCAACATAATATTTGCACGGTCGGCATAGCGAAGCGAAATGGATTCGCCGGTCTTTCGCTCCAAAATCTTTGCGCCAGGATACTCATCAGGACCTGCGCGAACCAAACGAAGTAGGAATTTCTTGTTACGGTCATTAACAACGACCGGTTTCGTAATATTCTTCGCAATTTTAAGTGGAACACCGAGTTCACGGATGGATAGGTTTGGGTCGGGTGTAATCACAGAACGTGCCGAAAAATCGACACGTTTTCCCATCAAGTTTCCACGAACACGACCCCCCTTACCATTCAAACGCTCTTGAATGGATTTCAGCGGGCGACCCGACCTCTGTGCAACAGGTGCGCAGCCAGGAATACTGTTATTCACCTGTGTAGCCACGTAATATTGGAGCATCATATGCCATCCATCGATGACATTAGCAGGAGCACCCTCGTTGATTTTGTCTTGAAGTGTCGTATTCGCCTTAATGATATTCACGATGATATGGGTAATGTCATCTTCACTCCTTTGCGACCCATCCATTTTCACAGATGGTCGAACAGCTGGTGGTGGTATAGCGAGAACCTGACAAACCATCCAATCCGGTCGCGAAAACACCGGGCTAAATCCCATAAACTCGACATCCTCATCACTAATTCTGCGAAATATTTTGATAACGATTTCCGGTGTAAGTTTCATTGATAACGACCCATCCTTATCACTCTCAGCGGCACTGCCGGCAATACTTGCAGCAGTTGTCTCTTCTAAAATTCCTTTGACATTGTCCCATTCCGCATAAATTTTACCAAGACCAGCTTTCATTGTAATACGAGCCGGCTGAAGACAACCACATCCCGTCTCCGTATCTTCACCACATCGCTTAATCTTACTCGCAATACGAAATACTTGGGTCCATCTCTCATCGGCTGGTAATGATAAGAACTGCTTATTCGCCGATTTGCTTATACGAAGTGCACTGCATTTGATACAAACACAGCGAAGAATTTTGATTATCGTTCCTAGATATTGATAGTAGAAAACAGGACGAGCCAATTTTATATGCCCAAAATATCCAGGACATTTCATATAATCTAAGCCATCCGTAGGACAAATCACACCGGGGTCAATCGGACCCATTCGCGGGTCGAATAACCCACCAATTACGGGTTTATTATTCACATATGTTTCACGATTGGTAATTTCAGCAACAGACCCTTTTAATATTTCTTCCGGCGACATAATACTAAATTGAATGCCGATGATTTTTGAAACAGGGGTATTCATAGCCATTGTTGTGTTGTGAAACCTCTTGTGTTCGGTCTTCTTATATACCTATTATAATATTTAGATTGTTTTCAATTTTGTTGAATATGAAATTTTGAATGTTAATAATACAAACTAGCTTGACAAGTACGAACGTGTGACGGATGGACATTTTGTTCGACCTTCAAAAAAATTGAAATGTATTTCTATGTGCATAACGAATGATAGCGTTCAAGTACAACACCAACAAACAATGTCACCGTTTATTATCAAGAAGAATAAGAATAACAAGAATGGCCGTACCTTTGGCGTAAAGCCGACATATAAGAAACACCGCGACGACGAGGACGATAAAGGATTTCCCGATTCAGACACTGGTTCTGAAACGGAAGGGGAAGAAACGTCGTCATCATCTGTTTCGGTCGATGTTCCAAAGCGCCACGCAACTCGCAGTACGGTCATTGGCGTGAAAAATAATATATCGAAAAAATCCAAAACAGAGGCTGCCAACATGGTCGTCGGAAAAATCGCCGAAGCACTTGCATCATCTGTCATCGCGGCTGCGATTGCCGGTGGAAAAGACAAGAAGAACGTCAAATCCAAGACAAAACCCAGCCGCCGACATGACGAGGAAGAAGAAGATGAAGACGATGATGTAAGTATTGAAGACGATGACGATAACACTTCTGACGAAAATGTGAGCGAAAACGAAGAACACGATGACGACAGCGACAACGAGGAAGATGACGACGAAGAAGACATGGAAGATGATGATGATGACGATGATGATGATGATGATGATGACGAAGACGATGATGATGACAGTGATGACAGTGATGACGACTATTACAGCGACGACGATTACAGTGATGACAGCAGTGAAGCCGAGATAGCTCGTCACAAAAAAGACCAAAAGAAAATGGAACAGCGTTGCGAAAACAACAAGAAGAAACTCTCTGAAATCAAAGAAACCATTCAGTCGTTTACCGATACCATGTCATCGAATGCTTCTCTTGCATCCAACAAGTTCATGAAGAAGCAGCTCGATAAAATGAAGCTGAAACAACGCGACATCGAACAGCAACTTCGTTCTGACGAGAAAAAGCGCGACAAGTTGAATGTAAAGGAGTTCAAAACACTCTTACGAAAGAAAAACTCCACAAATGACCTTCGCTATTTTCGTCGGCACATGTCTCCTGAAGAGCAGCAAAAGGTTATCGCCGACTTGAAACAAATTCATGCTGTTAGCATCATTCAAAAACCATACCGCCTTTCCCTTCTGGAAACTGATATTCCAATTGCGTTCAAGGCCATTGCGATGCGAAAAATCAACTCGCTTCGTCACATGGAACCTGGCTGCGGTGAGTATTACAAGGTGAAGAACTGGGTTGATACCTTTATGAAAATCCCCTTCGGAAGAACAAAGAACTTGCCACTGACTATCGATGACGGTATCCAACGTTGCAGTGAGTTTATGGAAGCGTCAAAGAATACACTCGACAGTGCAGTGTATGGCCTTAATGATGCGAAGCTTCAGATTATGCAAATGGTTGGTCAGTGGATTTCCAATCCTGCTGCAATGGGAAGTGCAATCGCAATCAAGGGACCAATGGGTACTGGAAAGACTTCTCTTGTGAAGGAGGGTATCAGCAAAATCCTCGGTCGCGACTTTGCATTCATCGCGCTTGGTGGTGCCACAGACAGCAGTTTCTTGGAAGGGCACTCTTACACATATGAAGGAAGCACGTGGGGCAAAATCGTCGAGATTATTATCCAGTGTGGGTCCATGAACCCGGTCATCTACTTTGATGAGCTCGACAAAATAAGTGAAACTGCCAAGGGCGAAGAAATCGTCGGTATCTTGACACATCTAACTGACACTAGCCAGAACTCGCAGTTTCACGACCGCTACTTTGCAGAAATCGACTTTGACTTGAGCAAGTGCCTCTTCATCTTCAGTTATAATGACGAAAGCAAGGTCAATCCCATTCTTCTTGACAGAATGTATCGCATCAATACCAGTGGTTACAACAAGAAGGACAAGACGCAGATTGCACAAAAGTATCTCATTCCAAAGATTTGCGCGCAGGTTGGTTTTCGCGAAACGGATATCTCCATTCCAGACACGGTCATCGAGCACATCGTGGAGAATTACACCGAGAAAGAGGAAGGTGTTCGCAACTTGAAGCGCTGCTTAGAGGTGGTTTATCGTAAGTTGAACCTGTATCGACTCATCAAGCCGGACACTCCACTGTTCGAGAAGGAAATGTCGTTGAAGGTTGCGTTCCCATTTTCAGTAACCGACGAGGTCGTGGATAAGTTGGTCAAACAGGCAAATGATGACAAGCGTGTGAATTTGAGTTTGTATTTGTAAATTGTTGTCGCGGATTATGAATAATATAAATAAGAAATAAAAGTAAATAAAGATTTTTTATGTAAAATAAATAACACTTACAAGAATGTCTTTATCATCGGTTCCGCCGATTACCGTTTTTTTTAATAAGTTTTGGCCGGGGTTTGCTGAAAAAACCGATGTAATGGATTGCACGTTTTTTGTTCAATTATTAGAAAAGACATACAATGCTCCTATCCAAGTTGTATATTCGCCAGAAGATGCATCAATATTGGTCGAATCTATTTTCGGCAATTATTCTTACCTAAACTATAAAAAATGGTGGGCAACCATATTATTCACCGGTGAGCCTGATTATTTCAATACACCTAATATAGAGAAATATGATTGCGTATTAGGTTTTGAAGATACGCATGATAAATTTGTGAGATGTCCGTTGTTTATTATATATTTACTTACAAATCAGGATATTCGTAAAGAGATAGAAAATGTAGAACGACCAGTACCTCGTATAAATGATATACCGCCAAATCATGCATCAATTATTGTTTCAAATGCATATCATGGAAAAGAACGTATAGAGTTCTTCAATTTGGCAAATGAAACCATTAGTGTATTTTCTGGAGGTAAATATGCTAATAATGTTGGAGGTGTCGTACCAGGTAGTTATAACTCTAATGAAATGGTTGAGTTTTATAAAAAAGGTAAATTTGCAATTACTATGGAAAATAGCAACAAGCCGTATTATATTACCGAAAAGCTGGTCAATGGAATACGTGCTGGTGTAGTTCCAGTATATTGGGGAACGTCGAATGTTGTTGAATTTTTTAACCCGCGAAGGTTTTTTCAATTAGCTATTACTCCAACAAAAGATGATATGTTTCGATTAATTGATAAAATGAAAACTTTTACAGACCAAGAATATTTGAATACTATACAGGAACCTGTATTGGTTCAATCGATTGATAGTATTTTCAATGGGATAGTTGAAAGTGTAAAAAAAATACTTACCTGAGCTTACCTGGCCTGGGGTGGGGGCTCTATTCCATACAGTGCTTCACTCTGAATGATGTGTGTGTGATTGGATTACTGGACCCAATCAGCGCCTTCAACTTCTTCTGCTTGTGGCGGCGGCATTCGTGTATTGATTTGTTGTTGTTCGCATTCGAACGCATGAATTGCTTCATCCGTGAGGATGGTGTCCGCGAGTTCCTGGTCCAGCATGTATTCGCCGTAGAGTGGATTTTCTTGGCCCATGGCTTCTGCAACGCCATGAACTTGGATTTTCAGCGAGGGCATTGTTCTTGCATTCAAGGGCTGTTGTGGTGCATTTGCATCAAAATCTTTGGGTTCTCCAATTGCGACAAGTGACACGTAGTAGTAGTTGTCGTCCATGGCATCCTTCTGGGTCGTGAACCACCACAAAGATGCGCAGTATTCGATGACTGCGAGATGTAGCGAGTTCGCCATGAATGCTCGAACCTTTTGAGCGTGGATGATGATTTCAGAGATGGTGGTTTCTGATGCATGACTCAGTGCGAGCATGTGACGCGTGCGTAATGCCACCATGATTTCACGAACTTGACAAATCAGTCTTGACGCAACGGTGCGATGGTGTTGCTTTGTCGTTGCGATGAGTTTCTTCAATTGAGTGATGGTTGGGTGGTCGCTTTCGAGTTCGCAATGCAGCTCGGCGCCAAGGACGTTGGCTTCAGCGGCATCTCCGGTCATGACAAAGTCGTAATTCGGCAGCGAAAGTGTTTCGGTTTTTGTGAAAGTTGCCATGATTTGCCTGATGGTTCGAATGTTGGTTCTTTTGGTTTGTTTGTTGTCCACGAGCATTTTTCGGATGTTTTCGAGTAGGCGCAGGCACTCATCCACTTGGGCTTTCGCCTGTAAGAACTTGCTGAATTGAGGCAACTTGACGCGCTGATGGACAAAGCTGTGATGAGCAACTGCAGCCATCTCTGTTCTGAAATCGTGATTTCCGCGGCAAAGTTTGGTGGTGTGGTCGGCGACGGCGGCAGGGCTTTTGATGTCTCTGAGGAACTGATGATGTATTTGATCCGCGCTTTCAGTGATTTCTTGAATGTATTCCCGGAGGTCGTTTGATCCATTCATTTCGGTCCGGTAGAAGGGGGTCTTCTTGCTGTTCTTCCTGTTCTTCCTGTTCATGTTGTACGATTGCATTCTGTTTTCCTTGTTTGCTTGAGCTGTTATCCGTGGATATTGAAAAAAAGCATTTCAATTTTTTCAGATTGTCTATATATTGACACAATCTGAAAGTAAATTACAAAATATAAATTTTACAGACGAATTAGACCCCTGAATCAGACGTTCTATTACCGCCACGGGTATTCAAATAATTGATTTGTTCGGGTGTCATGCATACGCACCCAGTGCTTGATGAATAAGGTGCAGGACAGCATTCCGGCTTGAACTTGTTCTTCGCGAAAAGAACCAATTCGCCATTCTTTAAAGGTTCATCCGCAGTATATGCGCTGCCAGTGTTATTAATAATTCCGTAACCAAATTCGGATGCATATGTATTCGCCTTCGTAACCCACATACCGGCAACATCGCCATTTTGTACCTCATTCACATCAGACCCCATAAGAGCCATGCCTTCGCGGCCTTTTACTGGTATCACCTCTTCACGCGGAGTAGGTTTATCGCCAATTAACATATTTACGCCAGTCTTTACTAGTTCTGGAATTCCATCTGTAGTAAGAAAACCTTCCTTCATACCGGTCATGGCGCTATTGTTCGCTTTTTCAACGGTTGATGCAGTCGCGGCGATGATTTCGGGCACTGGTTTTAGTCGTTTGGCCATATTTGCGGCATCACTGCTGGCTGTACTCACAGACTCTGCTGACCCAGGAGTACCAACATCTCTACTACTAGTATTTCCTTCTTTCACAGTCGCATTACGACCCATCAAATAGTCAAACACAGGATAACGGCAACAACTGCATAATAAATTTGCACCAATAAATAATGCAACAAGAAGAAGTAATATAAGTTTATAATTCATATGTTATTATTCAATTACAATTACAATTATAATAAATAAATAGATTATATTATTATTCCTAAACTAGTCATCTGGCGAAGGTATACGACTAGTCCTTTGCCTAGTAATTTGTCGTGAAACAATTCCCAATAAAATAAGCGGTATTGCGATTGTTAAAAAAACCGCAATTGCAGCAATTGCAAGAACCCATCCAACAAAAGGAATATACCACAGAACAATAATAACAATTATCATAATGACTAAAATAATGATTACCAGTTCATATATGGAACCAATGAGTGAATAAAATGACCACAAGGCCCCAACAAATGTCAACAAAAATGTTGCTAATATACCTTTAATTTTTTGAAAAAAATCTACCATTTTGATAAGCATATTTTGAAGAGGAATAATCACATTTTGAATACGATAAAATATCGTCAAAAATATGTTTTTGAGTGCGTCTCTCATTCGATTAAATAATAAACGAAATTTTTCAATCACTCCCAGGATATTTTTAAATATCGTCATTACAACGTTAAATATTACATATACCATGCTCACCCTGTCATCAAACACACCCTTGACCATTTTCACGCTGCATTCCGCAAAATTTTTCTTTGTATATTCTAGAGGAGATACCCCTTCGGGCGAATTAATCCATCCAGAAAATGGCATAATATCAGGACGACATCGATATTCCGGCCAATCGCGCTTTACCTCTAACAATTTATTTTGAATGTAAAAATATGACACAGCTGACATAAATATGAAAATTACGACACATACCTTAATAATATCAACTCCATAACGCCCAGTAAATGTTTTATCACCATATAAATAATTCAATCTATCAATAATTGGTTGTTTCTTCAACTTTTCGAGTTTTTCATCTAATTCTACAGTTCCTTGTTTGGAGTAATCTTTTAATGATATAAAAAATGATTGTTGAAAAGAATTTGTAAATTTATCTACTATTCGTTCACTTATGGTCTTTGATATAATTCCTAAATCTGACAAATATTTATTTAAAGTGTTAATTGCGATGACAATGATATCTTCAGCCATAACTTTATCGTATATACAGATATATTTTAGATATATTTGTATATTGAAATGTTCGGAGATTATTCACATCGATTATGCAATAAATGAGAGATTTCTATTCAGTTGCTTCGGTAACCCATGCCCAAACATTACCATATATATCAAGACAAAACCTGCAATTACAACCGACCTGTCTTCTGCTACGAGTGCAGACTGATTAAAAACATATCGCATTACCATATAGATAACAATGCCAATCATGGCAGAATGAGCCAACATAACAGCACCACGCTCGTACGTCATTTGTTCGATTGAGTTTATTTTAATATTATATAGTCTAATATTATTATATAATTATACATTTATTTCTATAATAATGAAGCGTATTTCACTCTATATGCCACAAAATGGCTCAAGCTAGTTTTCTGTGTCGAATTCATAATTTTGCATGATAAAATTCAGTATCATATCACTACATTTTATACCTTCAAAATTAAATTGTTTTTCAATAAACCACAAACGCAGTTCGTCGCAACCCTTCCAATATTTTATATATCCGCCGAGTACTAAAAATAACAGTACTTCCTTTACATATGCATCATTTACTTCTTCTCTACTAGTCAAAACTGTACTAATATCTAGTTCTGCATCAAATTTGTTTGGCATTCTTGCTATAATACGATATGTAGTATAACCAGCGTTGTGCCCTCCAAAACCGAAATAATCCTCGAATTCACAATGATGATCTTGCTTCAAAGGCCTTTCAAGTATAATCGGAAAACGCTTTCCAAATACACTAACATATATTGTACATGATAAGATGGACACATGTTCAGATGCATAATAATTGTATACTTGGTTCCATTTTAGTTCTGGGTGTTTTGTTATAAATTCCTTTGAAAGTTCGTCCGGTATTGTTGTAATCATATATCCCGCTTGATGTGTATATTTCTTGTGCACTTTTTGAAATTGCTCTATAACATCGGCGTGCATTACTTTAATCGCAGTTTCAGTAGGTGTATCTATTGTGGAGCTTACTTCGTCGGTCATCTTTGAATTCGTGGTTAAAAAATAATTTTGTATAATATACGGGTTATAATGTATATGCAAATGTGTTTATATATATTATAGATAACAGCATACTTATATTCGATGATGATAACTATTTCCGCCCCAAAGACCTCACCATCTGACCAAAAATACCACCCCACAAGCTCTTCATCACCATAAGCGCGCTTGACATAACAAACATTAGCGTTGCAAAAATTCCCGCCAATTTATTCACTAAATCTCTCATTGCAATAATTATGCGCTGAAATCCAATCAAAATATTTGAAAATACTCCAAATATATTTTTGACGACGAATAATATCTTATCACGTAACTTTCCGATAAATCCGCGAATATTTTCAGTGTCTTTAACAATTTTAGTAGCAACAGAACCAACTAATGAAATAACATTGTTTAAAGGCATCATCAAATATTGCATATAACTGCTCTGCGTTGTTTGAATGCATTGAATAAAGTTATCCTTGACGTCGTGACCAAAAAATGACGCGAATGGCATAACTGCTGGACTGCATCGATATAATGGCCAATTATCTTTTACCTTTTTCATACCAATCGCTAAAACATTCGAAAGGTATAATCCAAGAAACACCGCAATAATTATAAAAGTAAATATGATATCCGTGAATTTCATCTATAATACTATATTCCGACGATATGCTTACGTCTTCAGTTATATTAGATGCATATAATATCTATGTTAAGCTTACCGCCATGACTGCTACAGACGCTTTTTTATGTAAGGATTGGGAAATGGGCGAATTAACTTCTTCTTCGGTTAAGAAAATACTTTTCGCATTACCTTTTTAATATTATATTCAATAGTATCCGTTAAAGAATATCGGTCTTTTCGGTGTCTTTTATTACTATATCGCTGTAATTTTTTTCCACCAGATTGCGTTACGTATTGGTCATTGATACTATTAGACTCCGCCTGGTTCTTCAATGCGACCAAATTTGCATTTTGAACACCGGCACATTGTGTACCACTTGAACATAAGCTGCCAACTTGTGTAATTGCTATTCGTCCTTCTGGTACAGCACCGGAACCGCCCTTCTGCTGCTTTTGCTGCCATTTCCGCCCTTTGTATGTACGAATAAACGACTTGTGTTTGTATTGACGACTTCTGCCTTTCTTATGGTGACGTTTCGTCCGACGGCGACCTCCGGTTGTTAGTGTATTTACAGCATTGAGTTCTGTTTGCTGGTCATTTACTAACTTTATTGTCGCTTGCGGTGTTGCAATATTCGCAGGAACTACAATATTAGGTGATTCATAACTCGGAGCCTTCGGAGTTTCTTGAAGCGTAAGTTTCATTATAATTAGATATATTATGTATTATATAGATAAAATATCACACTCATAGGAATATAGTTTAAATACTATTTTTTTAATATATACAAACCAAACTATTATGGACGACGAACAACGTATTCATCTTCAAAAATTAATCGACGCAAATGGAACCGAAGACCACACTGAAGTCATTCGTCGGGTTAAGCATAGCTCGCAAATTTATTTAGATGTAACAACCATGATTAAACTCAAACATGATTATGGACGTTTAGCCAAATCAAATCCAAAACAATTTGATGCGATATGTGTTTCTCGCTGTGCATTTCTTTTCAAGTTTTACACTGATTTGTTTAACAAACTAAAGACTGGAGAGATTGACCTAAAACTTCTATTCAGAATGATACAGGTCCTTCGAGATATTGAAGATGGCAAATTAGACCAACATGAGGGTTCGTTTGAAGTTGGTAAAATTTTGAAAAGTATTTACGTAGATAGCGCATTAAAACGTTCTGAAAATTTAGACACAGAACAATCTAAAAAAGAAAAACGAGGAGCATCAAAAGCGGCGAAAAATGCTCGACCTCCAATTCCAGAAAAAAAGTTAAGCTGGGCTGATTTCAAAGCCTCACAAATGAACGCGTCATCTTCTGTACTCTCTACGTCGACAACGGATACATAAAAAAACTACACCCATTTAGAGCGTTGCGTATTTTAAATGCCGACTTATCCTAAATGATATCGTTCAAACCTATAGTTAGATTATCAATTTCTTCTTTTTTTGTCCTTTTATAATTTTTTCAAATATTTTCCAATATTCAGGACCCCAATTAGAAGGTGGTATTTCTGGTGCATTATTTGTAAATGGAGATGGCTTATGTAATGATGGTGGATTAAATTGAGCATACACACAGAAAAATATTACAAATAGGAAAATAATTCAGATAATCAGCAGGAAAGCACCAGGACACTGCCGCGATAGCCATCGCATTCTTCTTTGTGTACGGCAAACTGAATGAGGTGGAAAGAATTCAAAGTTCTGACAAGCCCATCGCCGAGTTCATCGGCAATATCTTCAGTTTTCAACTTGGAAAAGAGCGCGAACATGTTCATTCAAGTTCGTGAAATAATTTTTATTTTTTATATTTGATAGATATTCATTATTTTTGTATCAATTTTTTATAAATTGATTTACATCCTTAAAGATTAAAAAATATAATTCTAATCATATATGATTTAATTGCTAATAAATGTCAAGATGTAAAACGAAAAATATTAGATGCATTACAATAGAAATTGTTTTATGTCGAGAGATTCGCCACAAAAAAAATATTATCTCGATACTACATAACCCAATCCATCATCCATCACCCATCATCCATCATCCATCATCCATCATCCATCATCCGTCACCCATCAACCATGAATCTCTCTTTCAACATCACAAAATACGCAAGCGTTATGGTGTTTTACGCCATGCTGACATATCTCCTCTTCCCCGCGATTGCGTATTTCTTCTTCGGAAAGACCTTGGAGGCACTCGGCAACGGTTTCATCGTCGGAAGTATCGTGTCTGTTGTTCTGTGGAAGGTCTATGGATTTGGATTGGTCAAGGGAGCGTGAGTCCGGCGTGATTCGGACTTACAAATGATACTTAATCACATACGCGCTTAATACCCCGCTGACACACGAAAAAAATAGAACGGTTTTTACGATATCAAAAAATTCATTTTTATCAGGAATGTGAATTTTTACTTGGTCGGAAACGTGTATATATTTGTGTTCTTTGTGCTTACCGTTTTTACCGATATTGAAATGGATAAGTGCTTCCATAAAAAAGATTATAAATGTCACGAGGGTGATAACAATAAATATGGTTCGCATTGGTATTTATTAGTATATATATAACGCGGATATTATCTCAGTAATCGTCAAATATGAAATCGGGGTCGCCAGTTATGCTGCGAAGTGCTTGGGTGATGTAGGCGCGTTCAACCGCGTCGGCTTCATAATAGTTCCAATATACGTCTTGAAGGCGGAGGTCGAGGTAGTGTGCGTTCAAAGCGTAAGAATTTGAAGTTTAGAAAATATTTATGCAAAATCAAAATTAAACTTTTTCCATAATGACTTTCTATCTATCACTTCTTCTTGAAAAACCCAAACTTCGGTTTAGGTTTTGCCGGTGCAGCCGCATCCGCTTCGACCCAGTCCCGTAACACTCCCACATCACACGTCATATAACTCCCATGTTTTTCCGGAAATCCTTTTAGCGCAACAAACGTGGGTTTCGTCATTTTCGCTGTTTTATGAAAGATATACGGTCCATATCTTCCATTTCGTATTGTTGTATTTTCGTCGATTGTGCGTAATATCTGCCCTTGGAATGGTGTTGTCGTTGTGGCAGTATTAGTAGTAGGGGTAGCACTTGTTGCATTGGTTTCTGCTGTCGTCGTTCCATCTTCTCCATCACATTTTCCTCTGGTACTTTCAATAAATGTAATAACATCTTGTAATGTCAAATCAAATTCCGATTTTTGATTTGTCGTCATTGTATTTACAGGCTTACGTATGAACTTGCTTCCAGATGAAGGTGTACCTCCTCCTCCTAACAATGGGCGTAACGAGAGATTGATAATACCCCATGCAATATATGAACCATACTTACCGCTCTTTACAACAACATCTTCACCTTGATATTGTCCCATAAGGCGCCCTCCACCACTAATAGCAATCGGTTTGGGGTCTAGTATATTTGGCTCTGCTGCACCATTCTCTTTTATTTCTCCATTTCTACTATCTTCCCCTAACATGTATGCGAGAGAATATTCACCACGCTGTATTTTCGTATATTCTAGGTCTTGACGAACACTTTTAAATACGAATTTAGGTTTCTTTTCTTTTGTATCAATATCTTCATTGTCGCTGTTGTTGTCTGGGGCGGGGTCGATTACGCGACACCGAATAACAGGTCCATTTTTTGACATGATATAGGAGTGGTTTTCATCGATTTGGATTTCTTCCTTTACGACGCCGCGTTCTTTCAATTCTTGCAACTGAGCACTTACATCAAACCAGCATTTATAACATAACTCATGCCAAATCATTCCGCCAGTTGCAATTTCATCCAACTGGTTTTCCATATTCTTCGTAAATTCATAATTGAAAAGAGGCCCGAAATGTTCGAGAAGAAACTCGATAACTATGATACCGAGAGGTTGTATTACAAGTTTTCGTGTTTCCCCGCCAATCTCTCGAACTTCGGTTTTTAATTCTACTTTTTTGTCCTCGGTAATGACGAATTCGCGGCATTCGAGAGATTTACCGCGGACATCTTGGAGTTTTACATACCCTCGCTCTTGTATTTTATCTACTAGACTTGAAAATGTAGATGGCCGTCCTATTCCCATTTTTTCCAATAATTGAACGAGACCCGACTCTGTGTAATGTGATTTTGTATTCCGAAGGGAGCACTTTGTCATAATTTTCTTGAAAGGAACAACACAATCTCTCGAAGCAGATATTGCAGAACCGGATGTCGATGTTCCGAGAGATGCAAAATACGTATATTCTCTCGCATCTTTATCATAAGCGCCAGCAACTAATTTCCAACCAGGTTTGATTATTTGTTCTGCAGTATATCTATACTCACATTCAATCTCTCGACATTCTTGGTCTATTAGTGCTATCGGTGAAGAAATCGACATCGTTATCGTTTGACATATAGCTGGTGCCATAAGACTCTCGAGTGTGTTTCTTTGTATCATTGAATATAGGCGATGTTCTCTCGGATGACATGATTGAGGAAGTAATGTTCGAGAGATATCGGTGGGCCGAATAGCTTCGTGAGCAGCTGCAGGGGTTTCATCTTTTTTACATGACTTTGCAACAAACGATATACCAATGATATCGTCATCTTTAGTATCACAAGTACTCGCAAACCGTTTTCGTATATAGTCACATGCTTTAGTAACAAAATCAGTCGAATATACCTTACTATCGGTTCTCATGTACGTAATATAACCTTGCTCATATAATTTCTGTGCAACGAACATTGTATCCTTTGGCGATAGATGCAGCTCATTACTTGCAGCTTGCTGAAGAGTACTTGTAGAATAAGGTTGCGGCGGCGCCTTTGTTGTCTTCTTGGGTGTACCAACACTCGCACGAAATCCAGTATCCGGCGCCTTTGCGGTACCATGAATGAATTGCTCGAGAGATTTTACAGATGCGATTTCTCTCGAAAGTTGAAATGTTAGATTGAGTTTAGTGAAAATACCAGACACTGTATATACAAGTTCTTCTTTCGAAGTCTCAACTTCTTTATAATTGTCATAGATAAGGCGCAAAGCAGGAGTTTGACAACGACCTGCCGAGAGATTTGTATGAGCTACGTATGTCCATAACACAGGTGATATCTTATATCCAACAACCATATCAAGTATTTGACGGGCCTGCTGTGCAAATACCAACGACATGTCTATGGTACGCGGAGCAGTGATGGCTGCACGAAGTGCCGGTTCGGTGATTTCATGGAAGACAATACGTTTGGTTGTAAGGACTGAAAGATGAAATATTTGACACAGGTGCCACGCAATAGCCTCACCTTCACGGTCATCATCAGTCGCAAGTATAACCTCTGATGTGGAGGCTATGGCGGCGCGTAGTTTTGCAACTTGACCCTGTTTTGATGACATAATTGCAAATTTGGTTTCAAAGTTGTTTTCTACATTGATGGATTTTAAACCGTCTTCAATCTCTCGGATATGCCCGAAACTAGCGAGACACATGTATTTATCCTTTCCAAGATATCCCTCTATTTTCTGACACTTTGCGGGGGATTCCACAATTACGAGAGAACGTTGTGAGTTACACGTAGTACGTAGTGAAGTATTATTCGTTTCACTCACTCGTTTATTTATTTTAAATTTAGGTGGCATTGATTGGTTGTGTATATTGTAAACTCATATACAAAATACACATTCAATTTTATACTTGTTTCATTTTATCCGTTTGAATGAATATTCCAAAAGATAAATACATAAACATAGTTAAGGCTGCATACGAAACACCAGATAAATATGTATCCGATAAAAAGAAGACACGAAAAATAAAGAAGAACTATTTATAAGTTATCATATAAAATTTGCGTTTTACACCCTTGAATTTTTCTATAACTGTGAAATAAAATCGGGATACGTGGTCTAGATGACGGACCACAGGGTAGATGTTTTAGAAATTATTGATACAACCAACGTCATCAAATCGCAAAATCATAAATCTTTATTATATAAATTTAAATCAAATCCGCAAGATTTGCAATACTCTCTTCCTGCATTAAATCCTGCTTCACAATCATCACATACCATCTTCCTCTCTTCTTTCTCCTCTTCTATTGCTAATATCAATTCAATTTCCTTTTCTTCATACTCCATATGAACTACTTTATTTTTTTCATTTAGATAAACTACACCATATATATTATTTCGTCCTATTACCACCACTTCTTTATTTTTATAGGTTATTATTTCAACCTCTCCATTAAATACATTTAATAAATCTTTTAATGTTTCCAGATCAATTACCACTTCTTCAAATTTATCATTGATTTCATCAATAAAAGTTTTAAAATCACAATCATTATCATTCGCAATTAAACACAATCTTCCATATAAATACCCCATTTTAAACCCTTTTGATGTAAAATCCACCACTGATATTGATGTTGTCATAAATGATATTATATAAATTTAATATTATATATTTTTATTCATTATTTTTATATAATATTTAAGGTTATTTCATGTCATGCCATGCGTATATTTATCATTTTTCCCATTCGGTTCTTCATTATCATAATTTAGTTGGTCGAAATTCTCATATTTAAGACTTTTTATATTGCGATGAATAGGTTGTTTGTGACGGATGATGCCGACGCATTCTCTTATTAGGTATAATATTACAAACTACTATACTTGTTATATTACTTTTATATCACAAGTATATATAAAAAAAGTATATATATTTTTTTTTAGACTGTTTCTCAATTACACCCCCACCCTTTTTTAATAACCAACATAAATGAGTAACCGAGGATTTCGACCTCAAATTATACTATCTCAAGAGAGAGCAAGACCATTTCAATCAATAGGTTCATTTGAACTAAAGGGTGATAATTGTGTTTCGATAGACAATTTTCGATATATATAAGCAAGGTAGAGAATTATAACATGTTTAAACAGTTATATGACGATACATTAGAGAGTGCAATTGGAAAAATTAAAAATAATATGACTCGTAATCGTGTTTCACCTGACGTATATACAGAGAATGAAATAAAGTTAATTAACGAAATAAAACGCATTATCCTCTTAGAAGTGCAAGTTGATGAAAATGGGAACCAATACGATGATGGGAGAACTAAAACAATATGTCCGAATTTATCACGAATTATTACTGGTGGAAAAAATAGACGATATACAAATAAACAAAAAAGATTAAAATATTCACAAAAATCTCGTAAATACAAAAATTCTCGTAAATGTAAATAAAGCATGTAACATTCCTCTTTCATCTAACTAACCCTTTTTCAATCAATTTCTCTATTGTGTCAATATGCATTCTTGACCCATCACTTCTTATCAGATATATTTCTCCATAAATTTCAAACTGATACTTCCCCTCAGAATAGTGGAGACTGTTTTCAGGATTAAAATTACCTGAACCTGACCATGTCAGACAAGTTTTATATTTGTCTATAAATTCTATAAACGCCCTTTTTTGATACGCATGCGCTCTCAACCAGGGACCATCTTTTAGTTCAACGAGTATTTTTTTCTCCCACCTCTAGTTTGATTTTTTTTAGTAGACTTTCGAGCTTTGCGATACTTAGATGAACGCCGACGGGCGGCAGAACGCTTTTTGGATGATTTTCGGAGTTTACCTCCTACTTGAGGTCTTCTTAATATATCTACTGCTCTACTTACCAATAATCCATTTAATCCCCCACCTGGAGCTCTTCTTATCTCTGGCAGGTTACCTTCTAACATTCGATTAATATCTATATTGTATTCGTTTGTTATTTCGGTTCTTGCGCTCGTAATCGCTTGATTAATCTCATTTAAATTTAAAATGGCGGGACCATATTGACCTCCCACCTGGTTGAGTAAATCGTTATTTATCTGAATATTGTTTAATTCATTTCTAGTAAGAATTTTCTCACGAATATCATCTTGTTGCTGTTCATCAAGATTATTAAATTGCGCCCGTTGTTGTTCCGTTAAACTATTTT
>Ga0194129_10003333_pt1 | contig 22419 bp, 19 predicted proteins | sample TA2KigCa35mmetaG_FD_150862 | JGI IMG/M metagenome (GOLD analysis project Ga0194129, IMG submission 150862) | Freshwater microbial communities from Lake Tanganyika, Tanzania - TA2015038 Kigoma Deep Cast 35m | ecosystem: Environmental > Aquatic > Freshwater > Lake | place: Tanzania: Lake...
TAACCATAATTTTTCTTATGATGAGATGAATGAAATTATTTTCAATGAAACAATTCATATTCATAAAGATTTGCATTTGAGAAATATAAAATCAAAACTACATTTTATTGTTCCTGATTATAAAACCTTTATATTTGAAATTATTCAAAAAGATATACGTTGCTCATTATTCATAAATGCATTTACTTTTTTTACAGTTATTTATATGTATAATAAATACAATTCTATTTTTTTGAAATGGATATTGCAAGATAAATTTAATATCAAGAGACATCAATTGATTTTTTATATTGCAGTAGCATCATATATTATAAATTGCAGTTATAGCATGTTCATTGATAAAATTGGAACTATAAATAAATTGGACATAAATGTGGAAAAGATTGACTTCTTTACAAAATATATATATCATTACTATTGCTTAAAACATATTTCATTTTTAATATTTATTTCCATATCTACTGGAGGATTGATAACTATATTAGTATATCGTTATATACTAAAAAATATTAAAGGGTTTCTTCAAAAAACAAATTAAACCCTAAAATTATCACAATTTATAATTTTGTAAATAGTTTCTACAATATTATCATTTAACTATGGGTTTTTATGAAATTATTTAAGTTTTCAATATTTATAAGTGTGTCATTGTAACTAATAACAGGTAACTTAAATGTCCCTTCCATAATAGATATTAAATTTTTTACATGATGAAACCCTGCTGTTCCAGGATTTTCTTCTATTAGATTTTTTAATTTTTCTAGATTATTAGGATATCCTAAACCAATAACATTATTTAATACTTTTTTTTTCATTTGTTCTACATTTCTACAATGAAAATGAACTAAACATATATTTGTTAAAAAATATTTCTTTCCTCCAAAATGATTTCCATGATCTATACTTCCAGAATATGTCCCTACTTTATAAAATGCTTTTGCGACACTACCATAATCGCAGTAAATAGCCCATTTATTGTCGTGAGCTGCATTTTTGTAACCACCATTTTCTGTAATTTGTGAAGCTAAGTAGTTTGCTTTATATACTTTATTTGGAATATTTGGAAGATTTAAGATATACGAGTTAATTTTCTCTTTGTCACATAATATTTCTTTTGATCCACGGTTATGATATACAATAAATTCATCTATGTCCAAAGGATAAGCTATGTCTCCAATTTTACAATTGTTATTAATTAGAGTTTGCATATATGTTCCTTTTTTTGAATAATCATATTCACGAGAAATATTAATTCCATTTTTTAAAAATTCTTGCATTATTTCAAATGTTCCATCTGTAGAGTTATTGTCAATGATAAATAAATTTTCGTATCCAAATAAATATCCATGGTAGATAATCCATTCTCTAATAATATCACATTCATCTTTAACTATTGTAAATAGCTTAATCATTATATATATAAATATTTAATTTATTAAAGTTATGAACACAATTAAACCTTTGTTATATTTATAAATTTCTTTACAACATTTTATAATAAAATAAATTTATTATAAATTCTTTTTCTCACATTTTTGAAATAGTCATTTCTCTCGCAATCTTGCGAATGATCTTTTCATTATGTTGGGGTTCATTATCTCCTTTCCCTCCCAAAACCTCCACAACTAATTTATTATATTGATCAGACCTCTTGGAATAGCTTTTAATACAATCCGGATATTTTTCTTTAAACACATTTAACATTTTGGCATTTTTATGCATGATATATTTGAGAGCTAATTTCATCTTATCTTTATTTTCTGTTTCCTTTTCCCATTTATCCTTGTCTTTAATATACATAATTTCTCTCTTTGCATCCGTGCAATGCAATGGTCTTTTGGTAACATCCAATGCCTTCAAATTCTTTAAAATAATATTCGTCATTCCATTCACATAACCCAATTCCCCGACTTTCTCCAAATCATCTAGGTCTATTTCCATAGAATTCACAAAATCCATAATATTCATCGCATCCTTACATGTTTCATTTAAAAATAATTGCAAATTGAATGTTTTATTATTGGAGTTGTTTGTATTATACGTATTGTGTGTGCCATTTTCAATAACCTTGAGCATCATATTTTTTAATTCACTATTTTCTTTCATTTGTTCAATTAACATGTTTTTCAAATCTTTGTTGTCATTGATTAGCATGTCAATAATTTCTTCGTCCTTGTAATTTGTCGGTGGTTGGTTTATGGTAATAATTGTATTTTCTATTTTTTTTGAATTGCAAACCTTTTCATGTTTCCATAATCCAGAATTTGTTTTAAAATTTTTTCCACAGTCACAAAAGTATGTTTTTTTAAGTTTTTTTATTTCCAAATCATTTCCTACCACACTGGCCAAATGTTTAGCTCTCATTATATGTCTATCCCAATCACCCTTTGCATTGCATTTAAAGTCACATTTTTCGCATAAAAATTTCGGCGTGTTTTTTTGTGTTTTTTTTATTTCCTGAATTTCCATATATTGGAAATAGAAAAAAACTTAAGTTGTTTTTCTCAAAAATATTTTAAAAATTATCGTAACAACTTTTGAAAATATTTTTTCGGTACCAGACGCTAAATTTTTTTTATCGTCACAAATCAAATATTTTCCGGTATTTTGGGTTCACTTTCAAAAAATGGACAAAAAAAATGTCCTTTTTTCGAAAATGTTTTTCAGAATGGACCCAAAAATATTCAATATTTCGATAGGGGTCTTTAAGTTACTTTGGCAATTTATTATTTACGATTTTTCCTATTTAAAGAACACAATAATTATATTCACATTACAAATACTAGCAAATTGAATATATAATATTTCTCTCTTCGTTCCATTTTTATCCTTGAAATTATTTTGATTTTTCCATCAAACGATACAAAATATAGATGCCCAATGCAGAAACTCCTGCAAAATATAATTGCGCGATGGGATCATCTGGCAAACTCATCTCATCCATATTTCCTTCAAATGTCTCCCTGCATTTTCTTCCAGTAATCGGATTTTTTCTATCCATAAAAGCGCATGGATCCATATTTTGAATATCCACTAAGGTAACATAGTGAGTCTCAGAAGACCTATTATTATTCACATCAATGGTCTCCATGGTAAGGGGCTGACACTTAGGCTTTCCTCCTGCCAAAAAGGCTTGTAAAATGGAAAACGGATTTAATACATTTAAATTGCCCATAGCACCCGGAATTAAACCACGAAAATCGCTGAAATTAGTTCCAAGACCACTCGATATGAATGGAATATTTCCTAATGGAACATTATTTACATAAATATATCTATCTTGATCTTCTCCGGTGACATCATCTACACATTTACCACCCGTTTTTAAAAAAAACTTATTTCCTAAAGGTTTGCCAGTAGTAGATGCTTTGCCTTTTCCTGTTACCAATACTTCTACATAATCAATTAAACCATCAATATTTTTTGTCATTTGCTGAATAGTGCCTCTATCCGACATGCCAATTTGACTAGGTGCCTTTACATTTTTATAATATGGATATGTTGGGCCTAGAAGCTTCTCTTCCACTGCACTAGCATTTTGTAAAACTTGTTCAAATAAATTAGCTGAATCATCTGACATTATAATTAAATTATACAAATATTATTTTAATTATATTTTATAATAAATAGTTTCTTCTATAATTGGCATAGGGTTCTACTGCACTTGTATCTTCTTCTATAATTACCTCCTCTGTAGTTTCGTCATCTGTCGCACCAGTAACTTGTGGTGCAGTTCCACCCGTCAAATCAGTTGCCATTTGCTCTTGTTGTTCCATTAATGTAACAACCTTATCTTCTAATAGGGATACATTGCCGCTTAAATCGCCTACTTGTTGCTTAACGCCGTCTAGATCACCTATTTGTTGTCTTAATACTTCTATATTTCCTGCATTTTGCCTAGCTAAAATTAACGCATCATTCTGGTCATATTCTTGAAATTTTTGCTGTTGTTCTAAACCTTCCACACAACCACATGTATTTTTGCCAAATAATTGGTAAAATAATAGAAGAATGAAAAATCCGATTAACAATTTTATTAGAAGTGACATTTATATATTATATAACTTTTTATTTTCTATAACAATTATATAATGTCAACAGCTTATTATCCATTAGGTATGAGATCAATGCCCGCATCAGGTTATAGCCAACATAGTTCTGAACCACAAGGTTACATTTCATGGAAAGGTTCAGGGGTGTTTAGTAATCCAGTGGGTGTTACTGCAAGTCATATTCGTCCTCTTACAAACAATGACCCTGGAAACGTATTTCCAACTGGTTTTGGATTACCTAGACCTATGAAACATTATAGAAAGGGTCGTGTTATACCTGCTGAACCTATAAGAGCAAATGATTTAATTGCAAAAGATCCATATAACCAAAATATTGAAATGGTTATAAATGAAGCCGGTTTAATTAATTATAATATGAACCGTATTGTAAAATCAAGTAAGGGTGCTTCTCTCGGAGGAGGTGCAGGAGGTCGTGGTTTATTAAATCAAATGCTTGATACTCCTGGAAGTTACCTAGTGAAACAAAATATGCCCAATGAAGTGAGTGGAACATCGGAATTAGATAAAGAATGCAAAACATGTGAAGGTGTCGGCATAGTGGCAAGTTACTACCCAAATACAACTTATTTAACGGATAATCCAGAAAAGGTAACCCAAACTCCCAAGTTTTGTTGCAATGAAGAGAGAAAGGCCCGCCGTCGCGTGGTTTATGCAAGCACAAATTTAAAGAAAAATTATTATACCACTCACTCCCAATATCTTCAAAATAGATGCCAAACTTACGAACAAAAAGTATTCAATTTTATGGCGCCGAATCCTGTCAATATTGCTGAGATCCATAGTGGAAATCCATTTATAACGGCCAAAGAAATTGCAAACGCAAAACCAGGAAGTGCATTGGCTCTTTACAATACTTATTTTGCGAACTGCTTCCCCAATGGAGAAATATATGATGCTACAGAGGATGCATTGATTTTGAAACTGCTTGACATTATGGTCAGCAAAGGAATACTAACTCCAGAACAAGTAAAAAAATTTGAAGAGATTGGTAAATTCAATTTAGATGAATTTTATTTGTATATACAGAGCCTAGATGAACCTGCAAAAACTGAAGCAATTAATGAATTTTTATCATTTATTAACAATCCATATATAGGAGTGCCTTTATCTGGACCATCCAACCGTTTGGGTTGCAAACTCACTGTTTATAAACCTAGCAATCCACAATTTGCAGTTCAAGGTGCGGTGGATAGTAGCACGCGCATGTTGAAATTGAACGTAGATACGATTACTACTAATGCGGGATCTTTCACTCAAGGCGGGAATAATGCTATTCCTTTTATTTTGAAAAACAAGGCGACACCATGTAACATACCGCCAGTTTATCCATTTCAAAATCATAAATCGTGTAGTAATTTGGGTAAGAAATTCAATACGCCGAATACACCGGTAAAAAATGGCGGGGACATAAATTTTGTCGGATTGCAGCCTCCTTTTTCATCTAATCACTTCTCTCAATCGCCCAATACCTATAATACAACGCATAGATAATTCTAACGAAATCATAATCAAATATATATAAATTTATTATTTATATATATAAACTTCCTATGCTACCGGCTCAGATAAAATAGGTAAAAAAATATTCAATCTTTCTGGAAAGCGGTTGCATGGAATTTTTAATCTTTCACACCAATGAATACATCTTTGTAAATTATTTCTTTTTTGTATTTCAATTTTGTCATCGCGATTTTTATTTTTCAAAATATTTATCCAGAGGTTTAACGTTTCTAATTGTTGTTGTCCTATGATAATGTTTAAATCGTCTAATTTATTCAAAAAATAATAAGGCACATCACAACGATCCAAAATAGACACAATTTTTTCATTATTTATGCTATTGAATTGATCAATTACTTTGAATAAATCAGATGAATATTGTTTATGAATAGGATTTGGTATAAACCCTTTACATACAATATATTTTTCAAAGGAAGTAACATTGGATGAATTCGGTTTTATGATATATGTTTTTTCAAAAAATGTAGTTAATGTGTATATTAATTCAATAATCGGCTTTTCAAATGTTTCATTTATTTTAATGATTGCAGTTCCGCGATAATTTTGATAATGAAGAATGAATAAAATAATTCTTATAAAACTATATGCATATGTTTTCAGGGTGTCTGTTTTGGTTTCGTAAAAAATAAAATCAAATGTATTATTATTCAATTTTTGTATGCAAGAACTATTCAATTCTTCATAGGATTGATACATATCATTTTCATATTTTTCTCTCAATATTTCAATGCAATTGATTGCATGTTTATTATCTTTGCTAAAAGATATTGCATTGATGCTTTGATCAAAACTGTCAAAAACGCCCATAGTATTTATAATCTCAAACATATCATAAAATAAACACGTTTGGTCCCTCAATTTACTAACTGAAGAACATGTTCCTGGCACTTTTGTATATATGTATTCAAATGGATGAATATTTTTTTTAATTTCATTATACAAATTGGATGATATATCTAGTTGATTTATAAGTTCTTCAACCTTTTTATTGAGTTGATTGTAGTAAAAAAATAGACTATGGGATATAAAGGGTACATTATTTTGAGTAGATTCTGTTGTCAGTTTAAAAGATAAGTTAATATTATTATTGTTTGGTAATATATAATAGCTCATTGCTAATTATATATTAGACTATTAATTATTTATATCATTATAACATATTATTCTTCATCAGATTCAATAATTACCTTTTGCGCCTTTTTTTTCTTTGTAACCTTTTCCTTTATGTCTTTTGGTTTATCTGTGTCCTTCGGTTCATCCATAGCTTCTGTTCCTGGAATTAACAATAGTTTTGCCTTTAATTTTCTAACCTTCGGTTTTAGTTCTTTTACAGTTTCTTTTGCAGTCTCTACTGCATTTCTAGTTTCTTCTTTATTCCTAGAAATATCCATTTCATTGTATTCACTTAATTCTATTTGAACCTTCTCAGTATTGACTTCAATTACTTTTTTATATACAAAATACCTATTTAAAAACGATATTTTCTTTTCATAACTCGTCATATTCAGAGCATCTCCATAGTTCTTTTCTTTAAATTTATTTTTCTTGACTTCATCTAACATCTGAATAAACAATTCGCTAAATAAGCCACTTCCTTCTGGTAATCCTAAACTATGCGCTTCATCTCTGTCAATTAATTTGAATCCATAATTCTCCATAATACGATCCAAATAATCAAAATTGACCAAATATTCAGAAATGAGTTGATTAATAGACTCCTGATATACATCAATACGATAACCGATAGAACTAGAATTATCTGAAAATGTATCTGAATCATATCCCTTAATGATTTCCCAAATTTTCCTACCATCTTCAACAATTTGAATGCTTTCGCCCGGCTTCTTATTTTTCAACATATTAAATACCAATTTCCCATCATATGCAGTGCCAATGAAGTAGCCGTTCAATTTGGTGCATTCTGCTACATTTCTTAGAAATCCTTGCAGCGTTTCCGGGTTCTCTAGAAAGTAATGAATTGCAAATTGACAAGAACATACATTAAATCCGTCTTCGCCTTTTCCATATTGAGCCAAAACCCCTTTGCCCAACCTTTCTGGGTCTTTCGGTCCTAAACCAAATATGGCCTTAGTTATTTGAATAGCCTTGTCATTTAACAATGCTGACCCATTTTTAATAGAATAAGAGCTATTTCCATTTACAAAAAGAGCCGCCGGCATGTTTTTGGTTTGCTTTCTTAGATTTAGATACCTTGCACATGCGCCACTTAATGGATTTTCCAAATTTTTGCTTGATTTATCAATTCCAAATACGAAAGATAATTTGGCGGATATCCATTTCGGCAAATCACCTGCTCTGCCACATGCTAAATCTATTAATGTATCACCTGGTTTGCTAGTATTTACAATAAGCATTTTTTTTACATATAAGTTATGGAAATCTTTCATAGATTGTGTTTTAAAATTTTTTCCAGAGTCTTCATTATAGTAAATATCGGTACTGACACTCAAATCAGGTATGTCTTCTCCGGTTGATATCATAGTCTCCGTTATTCTATTGTAAATAGAATCCCATACATCATTTGCAACGTGATATGCATTTCCGAATTGTTTTTCTCCTTTATTTAATTGAGCCGTTTTATCATATCTTACTCGTAATGGTTTCCATCTCCACTCTTGTTTTTCATTAATATCGTAACTAAATTCTACAATCATATTGTCTGTAATCAGTTCATTTTCCATAGAGAACATTTGATATGCACCACTTTTGTCCATTTTCAACATAATATTACATGAACCCGGACTACGGTCACCATATGTTTCAGTTGGATAAAATTTAACCGGAAGTGCATCTTTATCCTTGCTGTTTTCTTCAAAATTTTTATACTCTGGAAAATTGCCATCAATCATATCCTGACATGGATTAATGTATCCATGCAATCTAGGAACGAACGTAGTTTTCAACTCTAATGTTTTGTATTGATTGAACTGTATATTTTGCATATTATTTATCCCATCTTCAAAGATGTTCTTTACAAGATCTTCATTATTCGGTCCTTTCACGACGCTGACAAGGAAATCAACAGTATTGTATTGGGGAGGCTTCCATTTAAATGAATATTTCCATGTTATTTTTGTCAGAGGTCCAGCTACTCCTATTTTATCTGCACCGACACCGAAATATGCATGACTAAAAATTAAACCATCGGTATTATATTCAAAACGGTTCTCATTCTCTTTTGTAATAATTTCTCTGCAAGCATCAAATATATTGCCGTTTCCATTTTCAGGGTAGAATTTCTTGCATTCAAACCGCATTGGTGCTGACAAATGAGACCCCGTTTTTATTTTGGAAGATGCGCTCGTTTCTACTACAGAGATAGGATTCAGAATAGTAATCAAATTTTTCAATATCATATATCTAGATTTATAAATATCCTTTTCGCCGTCTTGTAACATAAATGTATATGCTCTTACATCAAAATTATTAAAATAATAAATGTCAAATGCAGCATAAAGATTAATAAAAACGTCGTATTTATCATGCATAATGAGTTCTCCATCAAGCAATGAATTATATAAATCACGATTATTTGTTTTTGCTCCCGTGAATTTCACTTCCATATTTGTATTTATTAAATAAATCTTACCATTGTCGGGTATAAACATGAGATGACGTTCTCCGTCGGCCTTATCGGTAACCACAAAATCCTTGCGAATATTTGGCACATTGGAATTTTCATCAGGCGCGCAAATATTTCGCATTTTCAAAACAAATGAATTTGGGCCAATAAAATGGTTATCGCGTACATATTTACCAGGCTGATAATCTTGTTTATATATGAGACGCATATAATCTTCCAAAACCTGTTTTTGTTCAGGATAAGAAACCGGATAATTAGTGCCTTGCAAACCAGATAATACTAATTTAATCACATAACGAATCGCCGTTACAACACTAAAAGGATCATTGAATTTTGTTCCTGGTCCAACTCTTTTATTATCTACTTCTAGTTCAATTTCATAAGATTCATCTTTGTTAAATAAATCACTCTCTTGAAGTGCATAATAGGTTTTTAAATTGCGACCTATTCTCTCCGAACTTTTTACAATACTTAGATCTACATTGACAGGGTAGTCAGGATGTGAAAAAGTAACACGATTAATATAACGATATGCCTTTTTTGTTTTTTTCCAGTTAGATTGAATGAAACTCGTTACTTGGGTTTTTGGCGAAATTTCGTCCTGTAAGGATACTCTAAAATTAAAATCATCAAAATTCACCGGGAATACCTTTTCATTTTGAATTCTAATCATTTTCTTTTCTGTAAAAGCAACATTTCCAGGGAAATCCTTGTTTAATTGGGCCAAATCATTATGATTGCAATAAGATTGTATGGCTGCCAAACTCTGGATTTCGGCTCTTATGTTAGAAAGTTCATATTTTCCAGAAATTTTATTTATGTATTCATTTTGGATGCTTAAACGATATAGTCCTTCTTCATTTGCAGTTGAGAACCCGCTATCTTTAAGTTTTCTAATAACATTGTCATAATTTAATTTGGTAAGAGGTTTAATTCCTCTTGTTCCAAACCTAACCTCTAGTTCTTTATTTACAGATGCAGAATAAACATACGGATTTTGCTGATAATAAATTTTCACTAATTCTTCAAATTTCTGAGGCAATGTTTTTGCTTTACTTTCTCTCTTAACTAGATTTGTTTCATCTTCTTCAATATCCTTTTCAAAAATATCATCAGGTACATTATTTTCAGGAATTATAATACTAAGTTTTTTATCTTCTTCTAGAACGGGTGCCTTTGGTTTTAGTTTTTTCTCTAGCACTTCTAACATTTTAGCTCTCTCAACAATATTCATTCCTCTAAATTTTTCCATTTGTGTATCAGGCAAATTTCGCATTAAATTAACTATTTTAGGGTCTGCCAACATTTTCAGTGTTTTCATTTTAATTTCTGACTTAGGTATTTCTTCAATTTCCCTTTTCGTCTTTGCATCTAATTCAATATAAAATTTATATAAATCATTGTCTCCATTAAAATCCTCTATTGTTAGCTCGCTCATAGTAATATATTATAAATACATATTTTTAAATTATAGTTCAATTTTTTTTATAAATGCAAAACAATAGATTCATATAATTCTGGTTTTGTTTTTGTTTTTTTATTATCTGATCTAATTGTTTCAATTCCTAGTTTGCTGCAAATATCAATTAATTCATGCACTTTATAGCTTCCAATGGACTTCAATGGTTTATCCATATTGTCTAATACATAATATGATTCCGTATATTTGACCAATTCATTTTTATTAATTTTTTGAAATGCATAACGATCCTTATCTAAATAAAAAATGACAAAAACATCTTCTGTATCATTCATTAAATGTGTAAAACAAGTTTTGTTTTTAATAAAATGGATGTTAATATTTTCCAATGTACATAATGTAATAAATGTTTTAAAATCAATTTTTGCATGATTTGCTAATTGATCCTCAATATGAGTTAAAGTTGCGAATTTATAAGTCTTGAGCATTTGCTTTTCTTTCCGAAGCAGCTCAATGTATTCAATTTTCAATTTTTTTTCAAGAATAAAGTTTCTTCTCTCTAACATATGATATTTTTCAATTCCATGTCTGATTACATAAAAGCACCAAAATAAGGTATCTTTATCATTTGGTTCAAATCTAAGACTTGCTAATGAAACATTTTTATTTTGTGGATCCATTGAAATCTTATTTGTTGGGTTCTTTTTCAAAATATCCTTATCATTGATTTTTTGAAAATATAATTGATTGTCAATGATAGTCTGTATGACATCAGTTGTAAGCATATATTTTTCATTATTTAAAAAATCCATAGTGTCTCTAATATTAAATTAAGCACTCTTATCTTTATTATCTTTTGCGAAATAAATGTTTTTGTATTTTTCCTTTTCCTTTTCATCCTTATTAAGGTTGATTTCTTGTGTCTTTACATAATTCATGTATATTTGTAGCTCATCTAGAACTTCCTTTCTAAGCTCAGAAAGATTAATATGAATACCATATTTATTTTCATTTAATGTAATATCTTTGTGCTTATGCAGAATTCGCAACACTTCTACTTGATTGAACTTATTCATATTTTCAATCGCATCCCGAATGTAATTTAATTCACTCGCAGAATAATTATTAATGTCGTTTGTTGAAACAGTAACTTCCATTTTTGAAATATAAATAATACAAACGATGTTTTTATACTGTTTTCATTAAGATTTACATTTAGAAAGCAATAAAATGTATAACAACTACTTAAACAATATGTATTATTTATTATAAGTCATGCGAGCACTTATCAATATCATAAATAGATTTATGCCTAAACAAACCGTAAAACCATTAGGTAGATGGCAACTGGATTATTGTAGTAAAAAAATAGATATAAAAATAGATTTGGCAAATGAAGACCATTGCGGTCCATGTAAAATATCAAATTGGACGGCAAACGAATGCTCGGTTCAAAACGCTAGTATTATTTTGAATGGAGGGAAATCAATCCCACGACGAGGGCTGCTAAAAGAATAATATTAGGACCGCCACCCTTGTTATCATCAGGAAAAGGATTTTCATGAATGGATAACTTCCGCTTGATAATAAGATTATGATTGTTTTTTGAGTTTGTGATTTTGTATATTTTTTTATTTTTTATCATTTTCTCTCTATTTAACTTTCCATTATGAAAAATATTTCTCATAAAGTGTTGAATTCTATTGAAATGCATATTTTAGAATAATATAAACTATTGCAAATATTTTATATCATTTTTATTTAAAAAATAAAATATTTATAGCTACTATATGTATATGGAAGACGGTTTGGAAAGAAACTTTACATGGTTAAAAATGAAAGACAACCATTCTTCTTTTTCAAAACAAAATGATGAGTTGGATCCTAATGATAGAGAGAAAAAAGTATTTGATAAACCTGAATTAATTGAAAAGGAAAAAAATATTTATAAAAATAATTGTGATGTAAAATAAAATATATATGTACATTATCATAATGAGTTATGCAGGTTGTTGTAAATTTAATAAAGCATAAAATGTGCTTTTTTAAATTTTTTATAGTATAAATTAAAAGATATATTAAAAAATAAATATTATATATATTCATGTCAAAATACTTTATAACGCTTAATGGAACTTCATATGATTTAGCTAATTTAATAGATACAACTGGTAGTCAAGTTACCACTCTTTATGTGGGATTTCCAACATCAAGTACGCCTGAGTGCAATTTTGAAAAACTTGCGAATAATATCAATTATCTTGAAAATGGGACAAGTTTAAGTAATAAATGTAGTGCAAAATCTGAGAGTTCAAATTCTAGTTTAAATTTTAATGTTCCATCTGGTTTTAATGCGATATCTGGTATATTAGCTTCTGGTGGTGGCGGCGGTGGTGGCGGCGGACCTACTGGAAATGCCGACAATAGTAATAATAATGATTCTGGTGGAGGAGGTGGAGGAGGAGGTTCTGGATCTATTGTAGTATTGAACAATTATCCAGTTGTAGCAGGAGATAATATAGAAATAACGGTGGGTGGTCCTGGACTTGGAGCTCCAACTGCTAATGATAATCTTGCAAGAGATGGTGGTAACGGAGGAGACACAATTTTAAGACGCAACGGAAGAGGGCTACTAACTATTGGCGGTGGAAGAGGAGGCATTCGTGGTAATAATGGGAATGCAAATCTTGTTGGTAGTGGGGGTCCAGGTGGCAATGGAGGATCTATTAATACTAATAATATTACATCTTTTACATCAGTATATAATGGTAATCCTGGTTCCGCAGGAGCTGGCGCAATCAAAGGCACCCCTGGAAGAGGAGGAAATGGAGGGACTGGTACAGATGTGAATATTCAAACCGCGAATAGTGGTGTGTATCTACCATATAATAGTACTGGAGGTACTGGAAATGCGCAAAACAGCAATGGCACTGGTACAACTGGTGGTAGTGCGCCAACTGCAACATCTATTATTTTTTCTGGTGGTGGAGGAGGTGGATCTGGATGTGGTCAAGGAAGAGTAAATACATCATCGCAAGGCGGAAACGGAAGTGGCGGATTTGGCATTATATATTTATATTTTTAACTGCATTCAATTAACCCATATACATAATATTTGCAGTTTAATCTACAATTTACTTTTTTATCTGAAAATAAAAATAAATTTCCTAATAAAATTTTTTTTGTTGTATTATCATTCATATGAAATTCTATATTTTCACTTAGCGGAATATAAAATTTTAATATATTTTTTTTATTTTCAGTATAATCCATATTTTCATTTCTAATAAAAGATAGTTTTATAATATTTATATTCATCAAACAATAAAAATCTTTAATTTTGTCTAATAATTTTTTAATTTTTATTAACATATAGTTATTTATTGTTGTTATTAACTCAAACGAAATATCATTAGATAAAGTTTTATTGTTGCTATAATATTTTTCTATTTCATTTATTAACCATTCACATTCAGTTTCAGTAAAATATCCATCGTACATATATCTTTGAATAAATTTATCTTGTAATTCTATACTATTTAATTGAGGCGAATGTTCATACAACCAACCAGTTATTATATATTTATTGTCGCTTAATGGTACACTTCCACAATGAGGATAACACCATGATGCTGGAAAAAATATAAGCTTTCCTTCTTCCGGTTTTATTTTGTAGTTTCCCCAAAATTCTGTTTCACCTCCTTCTTCTATAGTATTTAAATACCATAAAAATGTTATTGCTCTTGCATTACCATTAGTTATTGTAAAATCATGATGATATACATATTTTCCATGATTTTTAATATATCTTTGTATCATAAAATTTTCTGTTATTAAATTTTTATCTTTAAAATAAGTATATTTTTCATCAAATGCATTTTCATACAATTTATTTAGATATAATTTAATATTTGTTTGCAATTCAAGAGACAGCATATTGTGAATTTCTGTCCATTTAGGATCATTTTTATTAATAAGGCAGTCCGTTGTATTTTTAATTTGTTTATTTAACCCAGCTTGTGTTACACCTTCATATTTTGTGTTAATTTCATTTTCAAATAAATCTATTATTTTTTGACATTTTTTTTTTGATATTGAATTATGATTTTCATATATGTAATTATTCATATTGATCTAATTGTTTTTTGTGTTTAGTTTTTAAATGGTTTATTATTTCATATATTGTAGAGTGATATTTAAGATTATTAGAAGAGTACCCTTCTCAGCCTAATCAATAGTAAGACAGACAAAAGTGAATGATATGATGCAATAAAAATTAAAAAATATTTAATTTTATTTTTATTTTTAATTTTTATAAATGATTTTATTATTCATCTTCAATAACAATTCTTGGTTTGGCAGGTTCCTTAGCAGACGCCTTTTTTAGCAATTCTTTGTCTTTGGGTTTAATAACTAATTCAGCAATCACAGATACCTGACGATCATTCAACTCAAATCTTTGACCAATCACTCTTGCTACAAAGCTATCTCCTTCCTTGATTTCATTCATTTCTGATAACAGATAATGATGATCTCTTGCCAAAAATACATCTACAGGAGAAGGGAAATCATCTGCACTAATACCTCTCACACCGGCATTTGTAATATTCTTTGCAATACACTGAATAAGTGCCCCTTCTACAGGAAAGCAAATGTCGCATTCAAAGACAACATTAAATAAAATTTGGTTTCCGCGTTCAATAACGCCGCTGGATATAGTAACTATCTTGGATGAATTTGGCTTTGCATAACCTTCAGCAATACATTTTCCTTCAAAATTTGCCGAAATATAAGATTGCATCGTTTCGTTAATATTTTTACCAATTGTTGTAATAGGTAGCATAACACTTCTTGTCAAAAGCGAACGCGAATAAATGGGGGAAATAACTTGTTCTCTCTTTTTCATCTTTTTATCCATTGTTATATTTACTTCATATAATATCTTTGAGTTGTTTTCAATTTTATTTTATTTTCCAAATAAAATAAATTTATAAAATAAAAAATAAATAGTAAATAAAATAATCATATCATTCTTATTTCACAATAACATTGTACATCTTATGGAAAATAGCCATTTCTGGAGTTAAAAACCACTTCTTACCATCTTTCACAATGTAATCAAAATAACGTAATATCAATTCCTGTAACACACATAATTCAACATGACCCACCGCCTCTTTTACAACATTGCCGTCATCATCTTTGATCAATTTTGTATTTTCCTTAGTATATTTATCCTCGCCTACAATTCTATTCAAAATATCAAGTGTTTTATTTTTACCCGCTTCGTCGCATCTAGCACCCGTATCGCGTTTAGAATCCAGATCTTTTGTTTTAAATACAAGATATCTATTACTCTTTTCATATCCTAAAAATCCAACTAACTTGTTATAATCGCTTGGATTAAATTGCAATACTTTTTTGGCTTCTTTTGTTTCTGCCAATTCTCTCTGACTATCTAAACCCATTTCTACCCAATGATTATCATCATTCAAATAGACAATTTTTCTCTTATTCAAATTGTAAAGAATAAATGCAACCGTATTTTTGGTGACAATGCTTTTTCTCTCAAAATATTCTTTAATAAGCCACTCCAAACTATTTCTCTCTATTGTATCCAATGAATAAATATAATTCATTAGATTTAATTTGTCTTCGTACATTAACAATTCTATTTGATGTCCAACAATAAACTCCAACAAATGCTCTTTGCTATCCGGATATTCTTTTGACATTTTTCTCATAGCAACGCCACAGTGTTTATACCAATTATCATCACCTCTCGGAACCTTTGCACCAGGTTTGCTAAATTCACGAGTTAAATTAAAATTTTCACTAATTGTTTCAAATACTTTTTTGCCTTCAACGATGGTAGGAAGTTGATTTTCTTCATCAATGAAAACCGTTTTCAAATTACCTTTATCTATCACAGGCTTCACAATATTTTGATTAATTTGAAAATCAACAAAACCATGTTTATAATCAATAGGAACGGATCTTTCATAAATGGATACATTTTCATTTAAAAGTTCAATTGGTTGGAACAAATAATATTCTCCTATATTGATTAATCTACCATTACGCCCATACTTATCTACAATAAACTCATTTTTATTTTCAATTAAATAAGTTAAAGCTGCATAAATTTGTACATATGGATATTCCTTGGGTGTTCTAATTTCTCTCAACAATACATCTTTTTTATAAAAAAAGGCTTCCTTCATTAACATTCTTATGCGCTGCAAAATTCTTTCAGAATTCATAGTAATAAAATTCTCATTGTACGTGTCTTCATTCAACTCTTTTTCTGTAATCGCTTTGTCTGGTCTGCAATCATAATTGCAATCCGCCATATAATCGCATGCTGGAGAGAAAGGTTGATCGCCAACTTTAAAATCGTAAATCACTTGTCCAGTAGATAATTGTTGTTTAATTTTAATTCCACCTTTTTTTAATTTTTCTTCAAATTTATCCTGTGTAAAATTGTTTTGATCCGAATTTAAAATGCAATCTACGGATGTTTCTTTTAAAACTCTTGTTACCTTGCCGATTTGCAATGCTTTGTACTCGGCGACACGATATACATAAAGATCCGCCGCCTCTTCTTCATTTTCACTTGTTAAAATTGTGCCATACATATAAATTTCCACATTTCTTTTCTCAAAATCTAGGTCTTTATGAGAGAAATTACGAACTGCACGACCAATAATCTGTTCTAGACGATTCATGTTATACCATGGCTCTAAAATATGAACCTGGCGTATAAATTTAAAATCAATACCTTCGGATCCAGCCTTGGAAATAAGAACAACTTTTACCTTATGTCCGTCTTTATTATCATCGCCGGTAAGTCCTTTTACTTCATAGTCATTGTTAGGTGAGATTCTTGGATCTCCAGTAATTAGAGAATAACGCGCAGGTGTAAATTTCTTTTTATCTTTGGGTGGTTTCATTGTTTTTGCATCCACGACATCAGTCGGTTTATTTTTGAACAAATTTTGGGTATTTTCACCGTATCTTGTAAATCCCATTTCTTCTAATGCAAGCGCCATAGGAATTAAACCACTATCAATATATTGTGAGTAAATAAGTATAACTCCTTCGCTAACCATTTCAGTTTCAGGATTATAAATTTTATCTAATATACATTTAATTTTTGAACTATATTTTCCTATGATGTCACGAGAGAAAATCCGTCCATAATCACTTACAGTGCTCTTTTTATATTCAAATGACCCCTTTTTAGGAGGAGATTTATCATCAACAAAGTCCATCATTCTTTCAAGACCTTTTTTGCCGGTCAAATCGTGAGGGTCTATATTTATATCGGCACCCTTTTTACCAGCATTTTGAGACATTTCTCTCTGTAACTCAACGTCAGGCTGTGGATTAGATTCAATTTCAGACATAACTTCATCCATTTCATCATCAACGAAACCAGGACGGTCTTTATCAGCTTGTTCCTTTTCTCTCTTTGACAAATCGGAGAAACTCGGACTAAAGTCATCAGAATAATCTTCATTCAATATTTGTTTCATATGTGTCTTCAAACCTTTTACAGGATAAGAAATAATCAAGGATTCTAATGGTGTTTGCAGCAATGTGTAACCAAAAGATTCCATATTTTCAAAACTGGGCATGTCTCGTACAACGCCTTTTTTTGTAGTTACTGTAAATTTTTTATTACGCAAATTGTAAATAATATATTTATACAAACAATATTGACATTCACCACAGGTCTCACAGTTCCCGATTTCATTCAAATACAAACTTAGAATTCTCTTTTTGTCTTGATTTTTAATTTTTTTTAAATTCATCTGATAATTTGGATAATCAAAACCAATATCATCATCATTAAATTTTTTAAAAGTATGTGCCTTATCAAAAATAGAAGGATAAATACGATAAGGGAAAGTATATGGATTTTCGCCTCTTACAAAGGATATATATCCTGTTGCTTTCCGAATAAGCATTTCTTCGCCGCCATTTTTGAAATCTCCCTTTTTATCAAATACATCCTTCACATCTATTTTTGCTCGCCTATCATTCATATTCATCAAATTGAGTAACCAAATTATTTCTTTGTAACTATTATACATAGGTGTCGCAGAGAGAAGCAAAAAACGCATATTGTGTGCGGATTTTACAAGTAATTCTAAATTTAATGCGACCTTTTTATTCTCATTATCATCTGTTTTGCGAATATTATGTACTTCATCAATCACAATAAGACGATTATCAAACTCATTCCGAAGCCGGCGAACCATGCGTTTGCTTAACTCTTTGCTTCCAATTTTGGTCTCACTCTCATCGTCCTGAGCCATCGTTTTAATAATATAATTTGCAAATTGGCCATAACCTAAAAATATATAATACGCATTAATAATTGTTTTGATTTGGGAGATTACCTTTTCTTTTGGAATGCCTTTCATATTCATTGGATTTATTTCTTGCAACAATTTGTTTCCAGTACAAGCTCGAATATTCCATAATCCATCCACTAATTTTAACTTTCTCTCATCAAACAATTGCAATTTGAAATTATCTTGTACATTTTCAGAAGCTACTATAATAATTCTCTTTGTAATGCCCATTTGTTTCATGTAATCCCTCATTTCTTCACACACACCAATTGCACTGCACGTTTTGCCAGAACCTAGACCATGAAAAAGAAGAAGACTATTATAAGGTGTTTGGAAAGACATAAAGTTTTTAACAAATGCTTGATGTGGTTGCAGTTCAAAGTCCGCATTACTTAATATGTCAGCCTGTTTTTTTATATCTTCGTAAATGACACCATCATACTTAGTATCATTGAATTCTTTTTTTTCCGCGATTTTTATATTGAAGTTGGTATCGTTCAAATTAGGATACAAAAATTCATCATGACCTTCATTACTTGATAGACAATTTCTCTCTGCAACCTCTTTCTTTAATTGAAATTTATTACAATCATTAGAAAAATAGTTTGTATCTGTGCAATTCAACCCCTTTGCATCCTTTTCTAAATCAACGTTGCATTCGGAAGAGTTATCAGACGACTCTGATAATATAAATTTTTTTTTATTCTTAGTCTTATTTTCTTCTACATCATTTATTCCAGAAATTTCAGGGGATATTTTAATTTTATCTTTTTTAGTGTTAGCCATAATACTTATATATTATGAATATAATCTATATTCCTGTAATACTTTATTTATATTTGCAATTAAATTCTTTTTTTCTAAATTATAAGGTCTAATAGATTCTAAACATTGTTCGTAAGTTTTCCATTCTATTTTGCTTACTTCTGTTTTTTGATAATTAATAAGGTCATCATCATGGTTCATATGAGCAATAAAATATTTGTGTTTATATGATTTGCAATTAGTTCCAATAAATATTTCTTCAAATGGCATAATATTTTCAATAATTGTAAATTTAGAACGCAATATGCCCGTTTCTTCTTCAAATTCTCTCATGGCGCATTCTAAATCTTTCTCCTTATAATTGCGACGACCTTTTGGAAATTCCCATTCGGTCTCACACCATTGTGTATCACTCATTTCTACAATATCCTTAATGGTAATTGTTTTATCATTGTCCATAACGCCATTTTTAATCAGTTCAAACTTTTTACTAGAACTAATTTCCTCATTTTTATACTGGCTAGCAAAACTTTCACCCCACATTTCTAACCATAATTTATCAAAAGGTTGAGTCAAGATCTTCTCTTTCTCATAAATAGACATTTCATTAACTATATTTTGCAACTGATAAACATTGTGAGGAGAATACTTGCCTCGGATAAAATCAATATAACCAAAACTATCTTTGCGTCTTATCATTAAATACTGAATTCCTTCACTTGTAAGCCTAAAAACAATGACCCCATAACTAGTAATTGGTAATTTGCACTGGTGAAAAAGATGTCCATGCTTTCCACAATTATTGCATATTGTATTTATTAGTTTATTCATATGATATAATTATTTACTATATAGATATATGTTTAAATGGGTTGTTTCTACGAATGTTATATAGAAAAATAAAATATAAACTATATATAAATGATACCTGGTTTATATGCAAAACGTGTATATGGTAATGGAAAAGTAGTAGGTGCGACTATTAATTTAGGATGCACGAAAGGACGTGGATCTGCAACAAGGATGTATCAGTTTTGTAGGCAACATCAAAGAGAGAAAGAATATGTAAATTGTTTAATGCCTTTTATTACCATATCAAAATAGTTCAAACAAATGAAATATTATAAAAATAAATTATATGGTAAATCTAGATCCAAAAATATGGGGACCTCATTATTGGCACTTTATTCATACAATTGCAATGACATATCCAAATAATCCAAATGCAATTACAAAAAAGAAATATTATGAGTTTATTCATAGCCTTCCTTTGTTTATACCCATTGAGAAAATGAGTTCTGATTTTAGTAAGCTGTTAAATATGTATCCAGTTCAGCCTTATCTTGATAATAGGGAAGCTTTTGTACGTTGGACATGGTTCATACACAACAAAATAAATGAAAAGCTGGAAAAACCACAAATTACATTAGATCAATTTTACATAGAGTTTTATTCACAATATAAAACAAATGATGAAAAGATGAAAGAATTTTACAAGCTTAAGAAGATGATTATTTACGCAATATCTTTGGGTTCATTAATAGGATTGATTTATTATTTTTATGAAAAATGAAAACTTAAACAAATAAACAAATGCAATATAAAGAAAATAAATAAAATTTATTATATATAATATTGAATATATATAATAAGATAATGAAAAAAAATAATAAAGGAGGCAAGGTTATTGCATCTGGAGGATTTGGATGCGTTTTTGAACCGGCCTTGAAATGTCAAGGTTCAACGCGAAGAGAGAAAAACAAAATATCCAAATTAATGATTGAAAGACATGCATTGAAAGAATACGAAGAAATTTTATCCATAAGAGAGAAATTAAAAAATATATTAGATTATGAAGATTATTATTTGGTAACAGGAACACATATTTGCAAACCTGCAAAATTAACGAAAACCGATCTAGTTCAGTTTAAAGAAAAATGCACTGCTTTACCAAAGGAAAATATAGATAAAGATAACATAAATAATAAATTAGATGATATGATGCTTTTAACTATGCCATATGGAGGCATTCCATTAGATGATTATTTATTTATGGATGGCTCTTTCAGAAAGATAAAAAGAACAAATGAAAAACTAATTGAATTGTTGAACGATGGTATTGTTCCTATGAACGAATTAAATGTTTATCATAGTGATATTAAAGATTCTAATGTTCTGGTGGAAGAGAAAGATGGTCAATTAAAAATGAGATTAATTGACTGGGGGTTATCTGTAGAATATGAACCCAGCGAAGAAACTCCATTTCCAAAGTCATGGAGAAACCGTCCATTGCAGTTTAATGTTCCTTTTTCAATTATTCTTTTTACAGATGATTTTTTTCAAAAATATTCGGCCTATTTAAAAAATGGTGGAGAACCAGATCCAGATCAATTAAGGCCATTTGTAATTGATTATATTCATTTTTGGATTGAAAAAAGAGGCACAGGTCATTTTAAATTTATTAATCAAATTATGACAATTCTTTTTGTTCGGGAAATACCCGACGTTGATGAGAAAGACAAGGAGTTGGTTATACAAACGCAATTTACAATGAATTATATTACAAACTATATCATAGAAGTACTACATTTTTTTACGCGTTTTAGGAAAGATGGAACTCTTTCTTTGCGTGAATATTTAAATGATGTATTTATACATATTATAGATATTTGG
>Ga0194129_10003337_pt1 | contig 22395 bp, 20 predicted proteins | sample TA2KigCa35mmetaG_FD_150862 | JGI IMG/M metagenome (GOLD analysis project Ga0194129, IMG submission 150862) | Freshwater microbial communities from Lake Tanganyika, Tanzania - TA2015038 Kigoma Deep Cast 35m | ecosystem: Environmental > Aquatic > Freshwater > Lake | place: Tanzania: Lake...
CTTCCGAGTCATCGTGCACGCGTTCGTGCCGAAGCCTGGCACCTTGCGCGTCGAGTTGCTCGGCGGCGTCGAGGTCGAGCGCATCGAGTACATGTACTCGGTGACGAACGTGGTCCCCTACCTGCGTCGCATCACTGAGAAGCCGTTCCTCCCGTCAGGCAAGATGATGATGAAGCAGAAGGGGACGCGCGGCATGGACGTGCACTCGCGGGTCATCGTTCATTTCAAGGACGGACGCGCCGAGCAGCGCGCCTTCTACAGCGGCTACAAGGCGACGCCGGAGGTGTTCTGGGTCGCGCCGGGCTTCGATCGAACCGTGCTGCCGGCGCTTCCCGAGCACGCGCGCGGCGTCGAGGGGGAAGTCCCCATGAGCGACGACGACTACTCCGGCTGAGCACGCTCGCGCCGCGACCTCAGTCCTTCGCGACGCTGCTCACGCCGCACTCAGCCATGTCGCGCACTGCGGAGACGCCCTTGCGGCACGCCCACAAGAGCCACTTGTTCACGACGCGACTCGGCAGTGGGATCGACAGCCGACAGAAGAGCTCGAGCTTGAGGAGCGTACGCCGCTCGCCGCAGGGGAAGGCCACCCATCGCCCCGACCACTTCTCGATGTTGCCGCTGACGAGCTCGCCCTGGCGTTGGACGCCGCGTGTCTTGTAGGGCTCGAACGGCCCGAATCGAGCGACCCCCCAGACCGCGGCGAGGCCGTGAAGGATTGGCGCGCGCATGTAGACGTCGGTCTTGTCGCCTTCCTCGGCGACGACGCGGCTCTGCTGGAGGCGCGGCAGGATCTCCTTGTAGCGGTGGAACTCGCCGAGGATTTTCGTAACGTCCGCGAGCGGGGCGCGCACGTCGATGACGGCTCCGCCGATGACGAGGTCGGTGCCCGCGACCGGGATGACGTAGGTCGCGGCCGCCGTTCGGTCGCGGTCGGTCGTCGGCGCACCGAGCGGTGCGTCCCCAGTTCCGGGCCTGAGCTCGATCGATGGCGGGCTCGCTCCTGGCGGCGCGCTGTTCGCCGCTCGAGGAGGCTTGGCCGGCGACGCGGATGGCGCGACATGGGAGGGCGATGGCTCGTCGGCCCGCGCGAGCCGGGGAGCAAAAAGGGCGACGCTCACCCCGACGAGGTCACGCCGCCGCAGCGTCGGCACTCAGGCATCCTCCGCGGTGCCGCTCATGCCATCGAGGGGCGCCATTCGGCAGTTGCCCTCGAACTGCACGCCACGGTCAATGAACACGTTCGGCGCGTGCAGATCGCCGGTCACGATCGCCGGGACGTGGAGCTCGATCGCCTCTCTCGCGCGCACACCCCCGCGGACCGTCCCACCGACGATGATGCATGTCCCGACCTCGATGTCGGCGTCGACGTCGGCGCCCTCGCCGATGACGAGCACACCGTCGCCTCGGATCTCGCCCTCGAAGCGCCCCTCGATCCGGATGCGCCCGTCGAACGCGAGCTTGCCCGTGTATCGGGTCCCACGCCCGAGCAGCGCGTGCAGCTCGACGAGCGGAGCCTGCCTCGCAGGTCCAGCCTCGCTGCGCGCCGCCTCGTCGTCGCCCTTCGTCATGGAGGTCACGTATCGCCCTCCCGGCGGGGCTTCAAGGACTCCGGCTCGCGCCCCGCGGTCTGCTTATTGAAGCGCGGTTCCGGAGCCCAACGTCTGCCGCTTGGTGGCTGTTTCCGGCCGCCTCGTGCTGTAATTCATGACTATGACACACGGCCCATTCTGGGTTGGACTCCGCAGAGTCGCTCTGATCGTTGCCCTGGGCGCCTGTGCGCCGTCCATCGACGGGCAGCTCGACCCGAAGCTTGCGGGTGAAGGGCTTCCGGACGACGAGGACGCAAAGCCTCGTCGCGCGGCCGATGAGCCAGCTCGCACGACGACGGCGGCTGGTCCGATTTCGCGCGGCGACGAAGAGGATGTCCCCGAGGGGGGAGGCGCTTCGAGGGGCGGACCGCTGCTCGTCACGTATCCGGGAGTGCGCATGCTCGACGCGGGGCGTACGCGCGTATTTGTTGAGATTTCCGGGAAGACGGAGATCCGTGAGCGAAAGGACGGCAAGACCGTCACCTTTCACCTCGACGGCGTCGGCGTGCCGGAGAAGGTCAACCGCATGCCACTCCCGACCATCCACTTCGGCTCGTCGGTGGAGCGGGTGCACCTCGTCCAGGGGGACGATGGGGCCGATCTCGTGATCGAGCTTCGCGCGAAGGTCGCGTACGGAACCAAGCTGCGCCCGAGCCGAAACGGGACGCGCCTCACCATCGATTTCGGTAAGCTCCCCGAGGTCGTGGAGGCGAAGAGCAGCGTCCAGGAGGCGCCGCCGGACAGTGCCTTCGTGCAAGCTCCCCCGGGGGAGGACGCGGGTTCCTCCAAGACGCGAACGGCGAAGGAGAAGTCCGAGGAGCGTCGGCTCGCGGCGGAGAAAAAGGCCGAGGAGAAGAAGCTCGCCGAGGCGACGCGCGTCGCGGACGAGAAGAAGGTCGACGAGAAGAAGGTCGACGAGAAGAAGGTCGACGAGAAGAAGGCGGGCGAGAAGAAGGTCGACGAGAAGAAGGCGGGCGAGAAGAAGGCCGACGAGACGTCGCCCAAGAAGGATGGCGCGCCGGCGGTCGATTCCTCGCCGCCGCTGTGAGGTCGCGAGCCCAGGCGTTGACCCCGGGCTCGCTCGGATTAGGGTTCCGCACGTGAGTCGGCTCGCTGCCACCTCGGTCACGACGCTCGCGCTCCTCTGCGCGGCCTCGTCCGGTCATGCCGAGCCGCCACCGTCCGAAGGTGGAGCGAGGGGGCTCGCGGCGGCCGCCGTCGCCGCCATCGACACGAGCGCCGCCGAGTCGGGTGCGCGCCTCGGCGTGAACTTGCGACGCTGCCTCGAGCTCGCCGAGCGCAATCACCCGAACCTGCAAGCCGAGCGCGCTCGCCTCGCGCGCACGAGGGCTCAGCTCCGCGAGGCTTATGTCGCACCCTTCTCGCAGTTTCGCGCCGTGGGTGGTGTGGGCATCGCCCCCACCGTTCGAGGCGACGGCATCTTCAGCCCCAACACCGATCAGTCGCTCACCTCCAACATGGGGATGGCGTGGCGCTTCGACGTGTCGGGCGTCGTTCCCCTGTGGACTTTCGGCAAGATCACGAGCCTATGGGAGGCGGCCGAGGCCTCGGTGAAGGTCAGTGAGCAGCAGGTCGAGGCGTCGCGTGACGAGGTCCGCTTCGACGTCCGAAAGGCGTACTACGGTCTGCTGCTCGCGCGCGACGGCCTAGAGCTGCTCGCCGAGGCGATGCACCGCATCGATGACGCGGCGCACAGGCTCGAGCGGGAGCTCGAGGTCGACGAGGGAGACCCGATCGATCTCTTGAAGCTGCAGACCTACCGCTCGGAGCTCGTGGCGCGCACCGCCGAGGCGCGCAAATTCGAGATCGTGGCGAGCGCCGGCCTGCGCTTCTACACCGGCGTCCCCGAGCTCGTCGTGAAGACCGCCACGCTCGAGCCGGGGAAGCACGCGCTCGGGCACGTCTCGAACTACCTCGCAGCGGCTCGCCTCAACCGGCCCGAGGTGCGCATGGCTCAGGCCGGTCTCGACGCGCGTACCGCGCAGGTCAAGCTCGCGCAGGCGCAGCTGTTCCCGGACTTCGGAATCGGCGTCTCGTTCGGCGCGTCGTACGCGCCCGAAGTCGCGAATCAGATCAACCCGTTCATGGGCGACCCGGGGAACTACTTCCGATACGGCCTCGGCATCGTCTTTCAGTGGCAGCTCGACTACCCGGCGTCGTACCAGCGCCTCGCCCAGGCGCGCGCGCAGCTCGATGAGATGGTCGCCCTCGACCGAAAGGCGCTCGGAGGCGTCGGGGCCGAGGTCGAGACGGCGCACGCGGAGGTCGTCGATTGGAAGAAGCGCCTCGAGGCCTTCACGCAGGCCGAAGGGTACGCCCGCAAATGGCTCGCGACGGTGCAGCAGGCGATCGACGTCGGAACGATGGAAGAGACGGACCTCCTCGAGCCCGCGCGTCGCTGGGCCGAGAACCGCTTCAGCCGCCTCCACGCCACGATGGAGTACAACCTCGCGCTCTCGAAGCTGGCGCGCGTGACAGGCTGGGACGCGGTCGCTCCAGGCGGCTGATCGCTCGCGCGCTCGAAGGACGTCGGCCGGCGCACTCGGGTTGAAGGTTGGGCGTCGGCGGGCTACGTTTCGCCACGGATGAGCAGTATCAAGCGGGCTTCGACGGGCGGCGGCGTCACGGGCGGGAAGGGCTTCCTCGCCCTGCTTGTCGCGACCGCGGTGAGCCTCGTCATCGCCCTCCAGGTCATCTTCTTGAAGGCCCCCGTCGAGGCGTCGATGGGGATCGTTCAGAAGATCTTCTACTTCCACGTCCCCTCAGCCTACGGCATGTACCTCGGCGCGTTCGCGTGCTTCGTCGGTTCCGCCGGCTACCTCGCCAAAGGCACACCGCGCATGGATGCGCTCGCGAAGGCGGGGGCCGAGGTCGCGGTGACGATGGGCCTCATGGTGCTCATCACGGGACCGCTGTGGGCAGCGAAGGCCTGGGGGCGCTACTGGACGTGGGATCCGCGGCTCACGACGTCGCTGCTCAACGTGCTCGTCTACGTGGCCTACGTCGTGCTGCGCTCGTTTACCGGCCACGGCGACGCGGAGCGAAAGTTCGCGGCTGCGCTCGGCGTGCTCGGAGCGGCGAACCTCCCGATCATCCACTACTCGGTGCAGAAGTGGGGAGGCCAGCACCCCAAGGTGATCTCGAACGGCGGCGGTGGCCTCCGCCACCCGGACATGAAGCTCGCGCTCACGCTGGGCTTCCTCACCTTCACGCTCCTCGCGTTGACGCTGCTCTGGCAGCGGGTGCGTCTGCACCTCGCCGCGGGTCGCATCGACGAGCTCGAAGAGGAAGCGATCGAGCTCGGGCTCGCAGGAGACGGTTGATATGGGCGCAGGAACCGACACGCAATTCTCCTCCTCCAAGGGAGCCGTGCGCGAGCTCGAACCGGCGGCTCCACCTTCGGCCTCTGCCGAGCCGACCGCCGACGCGCGCAGCGCCGAGTTCCGCGCGGTCGAGGGCGGTGCAGAGATGCAGAGCGGGACGGCCCTCTTGACGGAGGCCTACGCGGCGATCTGGCTCCTCGCGTTCGGGCTCGTGCTGCTCGGGATGCGAAAGCTCCGTCGTCTCGAACAACGTCTCGACAACTTGTCGGACGAGATCGCGCGCGCTCGCGCCGAGCAAGCTAAGAAGGGGTGACGCGTGCCGGACCTCGGCGCCATGTCCCCCCAGCACGTCATCTACATCCCGTCGGTGGCGATCTTGGGGCTCATCACCGGATACATCCTCGGCTCGCGTGCGGTGCGCGCCGAGTTCGAACGACGTCGTAAACGCTTGAAGGAGTGAGTACCACCATGCCCGATTTTTCGATTGCCGAAGAGCATCAGCAGCTCATCCAGATGGCTCGCCGCTTCGCCGCGGAGCGCATCATCCCGGTCGCGCACGACTGCGACCGCGACTCGCGCTTCCCGATGGACGTCTTCAAGGCGGCCTGGGAGATCGGCCTCGTGAACGTGCCGGTGCCCGCCGACTACGGCGGCACGGGTATGGGTGAGACCGAGAACGCGATGGTGACGGAGGAGCTTGGCTACGGCTGCTCCGGCATCACGACGAGCATCCTTGCGAATGGTCTAGCGTTGACGCCGATCAAGCTCGCCGGCAGCGAGGACCAGAAGAAGAAATACCTCGGCATGCTCACCGCCGAGCCGATCCTGGCCGCGTACGCGACCACCGAGCCCGGCGCGGGGAGCGACGTCGCCGGCATGAAGACGACCTTCCGGCAGGTCGGCGATGATTTCGTCTTGAACGGGCAGAAGTGCTGGATCACCAACGCCTCCTACGCTCGCTGGTACGTCGTCTTCGCCACCTCGAACCCCGAGTCGCGCCACAAGGGGATCGCCGCCTTCATCCTCGACCGCGACACGCCCGGCCTCACCGTCGGCAAGAAGGAGGACAAACTCGGCCAGCGCGCGAGCGACACCTCGCAGCTGTTCCTCGAGGACGTGAAGATCCCGAAGAGCCACCTCCTCGCGCCCGAGGGCAAGGGCTTCAAGCTCGCGATGGAGACCTTCAACCAGACGCGCCCCGACATTGGCGCGATGGCGACGGGCATCATGCGTCGGTGCCTCGACGAGTGCGTCAAGTACGCGAAGGAGCGCGAGACGTTTGGCAAGGCGATTGCCGAGCACCAGATGGTGCAGGCGATGATCGCGGACATGGCGGTACGCGTCGAGGCGACGCGGCTCCTCTACCTGAAGGCCGCGTGGAACCTGGACAACGGCGTGCGCGATCCCATCGTGTCGAGCTTCGCGAAGGTCTACGGCGCCGACAGCGCGGTGGCTTCGGCGACCGACGCCGTGCAGGTCTTCGGCGGGAACGGCTATGTCAAGGAGTACCCTGTCGAGAAGCTCTACCGCGACGCGAAGCTCCTCCAGATATACGAGGGAACGAGCCAGATTCAGCGCATGGTCATCGCCAAGAACGTCCTCGGCTGAGGCGTCTCGGTCGCACCTCTCCACGGGGCGCAGCGGAGCGCGACGTCCTCAGGCGAGCAAGAGCAGCACGAAGGCGGCGATGGCGCCGACGACCAGGAGCATCACCCCCGCGAGGATCGTGAGAGAGCTGGCCCTCGTCCGGTGCATCGTCTGCTGCACGTAGTCCGACACCTGCGGCGGTAGATGGGGCGGCGCTCCGTAAGGCGGTGCCTGCATTGATGTGCGGTGGGTGTCCGGCCCCTGAGAGGCGCCGTGAGGCCACGAACGGAAGCTCGATCCCATCACGTGTGGGAGCTGAGAGGCGACGTCGCTGCGCACCTGCTGCTGCATGTGCAGCGCCTGCTGCATCACCTGGCCCATCATCTGTCCCATCGCCTGCGCGTGCTGCTCGGCCTGCGCGCGGTGGGGGTAGACGGTGCCGCAGTATGGGCAATCGGCGCGACGGAGATCGTCGAGCGATAGGCTCGCACCGCAGTGGTTGCAGGACTGAACCGGGGCGTACATCTCGATGGCAGCTCGCGTGCAGCGCACGCCTCACGCCGGCGTCAGGTGGCGTAGCTCGACCCACATCGTCTGTCCGTTCGGGAAGACGAGGTTTGCCTGAGCGCCGTTCACCTGCGTTACCGTCGCGGGGTACTTGTTGCCGTCGCTCCACGCGACGAGCACCTGCTTGCCTGGCTCGATCCCGCCCGTCGGCGGTGGCGCGCCGAAGCCGCTCATCATGCCGAGGCCGCCCATCATCCCGAGCGCGCCCTGCTGCTGCATGGCCGCCGCCGCCGCCGCCGCGCCGCCGTAGGCGTGCTGCTGGTTGTGGGCCATCGCGGCCTGCATCTGCATCGCCATCGCGGCGTTCGGGTCGAGGCCGACCCCGCCGCTGGGGGCCGGGGTTCCGGCGGCCCTTCGCTCGACGGACACCTTCCCGGGTTGGCCGCCCGAGCGCAGCCGCAGAGCCTCCTGCTCCTGGAGCTGGTTGCGGCGCACCGCGAGGTTCATCGGATCGCGCGAGAGCTCGCCCATCCAGTGCGACGAGATCGTCGTCCACTCGCCCTGGGACAGGCCGAAGTGCCTCATCGAGCCCTCGAAGCCGAAGACCTGCACCGAAGCGGAGATCGCGCAGAAATCTTCGAACGAGACGTGCGCGACGCCCTTCTTCGCGGCCAGCGCCGCGTTGTAGTGCTGCATGTAGCGCGTGGCGACCTGGCCCATCAGGCTCATGTCCTGCATGCGCGCAGTCCAGCCCTCGACCGCGGCTCGCCAGTCGTCGAGTGGCACCCCGAGCGAGGCGATCTTCGCTTCTTTTTCGGCCTCGCCCTCGATCCCGTCGAGCTCGGCTCCGAGGTCGGCGTACCGTTCGAGCGAGATCCCTTGAATGGGCGCGTACGGATTCATCGCCCGACCATCGAGGCGGGGGCAGGGCGCGTCAAGCACGGCGACCGCGCGGGCCTCGCGCGTCCTCGTTTGATCTGTCACTGGCAAACGACTACAGCTCGTTTGCCATGGAGATGTCGTTCTCACCCGAGCAGCTGGCGTTTCGTGACGAGGTCCGGAGCTGGCTCGCCTCCAACATCCCGCCTCACATCAAGGCCAAGGCCGAGATGGACGCCTACTTCGAGCACCACGAGGTGATGGAGTGGCACAAGGTCCTGCACGCAAAGGGCTGGGTCGCGCCGCACTGGCCGAAGCAGTTCGGGGGCCCCGGTCTCGACGCGACCTGCCGCTTCATCCTCACCGAGGAGCTCGAGCTCGCGGGCACGCCCTTTCTGTCGCCCTTCGGCCTCGTGATGGTCGGGCCGCTCATCATGCAGTTCGGCACCGAGGCGCAGAAAGCCCGTTATTTGCCGAAGATCGTGAGCGGTGACGAGGTCTGGTGCCAGGGGTATTCAGAGCCGAACTCGGGCAGCGATCTCGCCTCGCTCGCGCTGCGCGCGGAAGACGACGGTCAAGGCAACTTCATCCTGAACGGCCAGAAGACCTGGACGACCTACGCGCAGCACGCCGCCTGGATCTTCCTCCTCGCGCGCACCGACGCGAGCGCAAAGAAGCAGGCTGGCATCAGCTTCATCCTCTGCCCGATGGACGCGCCGGGCGTGTCGGTCCGGCCGACGCTGACCACCGGCGGGACGCCCGCCTTCTGCGACACCTTTTTCGAGAACGTCGTCGTGCCGAAGGAGAACCTCGTCGGCCCCCAGAACGGCGGCTGGACGCTCGCCAAGGCGCTGCTCGGTCACGAGCGCACGCTGATCGCCGCGGTCGGCGCCTCGACTCGCGCGATCGGTCGCGTCAAGCGCATCGCCCGCGCGACACGGGTGGGCGATGGCGCGCTCCTCGACGACCCGGTGTTCCGAGCCAAGATCGCGCGGCTCGAGGTGAAGCTCGAGGCGCTGCGGATGACCAATTATCGAGCCCTCGCGGGCGCGCAGGGCGGGCACGCGCCGGGCCCCGAGTCGTCCATCCTCAAGATCCGGGGTTCCGAGATCAACCAGCAGTGCTTCGAGCTTGCGATGGAGGTGATGGGACATGACTCGCTCGAGTGGTTCAACGAGCCCGGCACCGTCCCGGCGATCGAGCAGTGGGTGCCGTCGTCGTTCAACTACACGCGCGCGACGACCATCTACGGCGGCTCGAACGAGATCCAACGCAACATCATCGCGAAGCTCATCCTCGGGCTCCCGAGCCTCTGACGAACGAAAGGTACTTCCATGGACTTCGAGCTGAGCGCCGACCAGAAGATGATCGTCGAGACCGCGGCCTCCTTCGTGAAGAAGGAGCTCCCGCTCGAGCGGATGCGCCGCATGCGCGAGGACGCGACCGGCTGGTCGAGGGACGTCTGGAAGCAGATGGGCGAGCTGGGCTGGCTCGGCATCATGCACCCCGACACCGTGGGAGGGTTCGGCGGCTCCTTCGTCGACGCGGCGCTCATCCTCGAGCGGCTCGGGGTGAACCTCGTGGGCGAACCTTTCGCGGCGTCGGCCGTGGTCGGCGCGATGGCGGTCCGGACGGGGAGCGCCGAGCAGGCGGAGCGCTGGCTCGCGCCGATGATCGCGGGTGAGACGAGCCTCGCGCTCGCCTGGGCGGAGCGAGGCGGGCGGTTTGACGCGCATCGCGTCGCGACCCGAGCCGAGAAGGTTGGCGGCGGATATCGGCTCCGAGGCGAGAAGGTGTGGGTGCTGAACGGGCACGCGGCCGACCAGCTCGTCGTCTCGGCCCGCACCGGGGGTGCCGAGGGCGACCGCGAGGGCGTGAGCTTGTTCGTCGTCGACGGCGACGCGCCGGGGGTGACCTGCGCGACCGTGAAGACCATGGATGGCCAGAGAGCCGCGAGGATCACGCTCGACTGCGTGGTCGACGCCGACCGGCGACTCGGAGACGAGGGCCAGGCGACCGCGGAGTTGGAGAGGGTCCTCGACCATGGCGCGGCGGCCGCGATCGCCGAGGGGTACGGGGCGATGCGCGCTTCGCTCGACATGACGGTCGAGTACCTGAAGACGCGCGAGCAGTTCGGCGTGAAGATCGGCGTCTTCCAAGCGCTTCAGCACCGCGCGGTCGACATGTTCGTCGAGACCGAGCTGGCGAAGAGCGCGATGCTGATGAGCGCGATCAAGGTCGCGTCTCCTGATCCCGTCGACCGAATGCGGGCGGTGTCGGTCGCGAAGGCTCAGCTCGCCATGAGCGCGCGCTACGTGTCGCAGCAGTCGATCCAGCTCCACGGTGGGGTCGGCGTCACCGATGAGCACGACATCGGGCTCTACTTCAAGCGCCTGCACGTGCTCGGGACGCTCTATGGCGACGAGGAGTTTCACCTCGCGCGCTTCGCGTCGTTGCCCACCTTCGAGCGAGCCTGAGCGCGCTGTGCGCGAGGGCGCACTAATCGCCGTACGCCGAACCCGCGCAGCTCCAGCGCTCCGCGACGGGTTCGCAGTTGACGTCGGTCAAGACCGTGGCCCCGAGCCGCGCGGCCGCGGTCTTCAGCCCTCGACGCGCGATCGAGCTCGAGCACTCGTCGTCGCACGTCGCGGAGGCCCGACCGTAGAGGACGGCGTTGGCGGGTGCGCGCCCGAGCTCGCCGACGTCGTCGGGCCCGAGCTCGCGTGGGGCCGGTGTGGCGCGGAGCGACTCGACCCGCAGCGTGAGCGGGACGCCGCTCACCGTCACCGTCGACGTAGCGGCGTCCGCGGGGCTCTGTCCCGCGGGAGGCTTCGCGCCCGCCGTCGTCGTCGCGACACCGGTGAGTTTTCGCGCGACGGAGTAGCGGCACTCGAGCCGGGAGCGGGTGTGCAGCGTCGCGCCGCCACCCTTCGTCCGCTCGACGGTGCGCTCCGTCACGGTGGTGCGGCAGGCAGGATCGACGAGCAGCGTGCCGCCGACGTCGGCCGCGCGCACGCGCGCCTCTCGGGTGAGCTCGTCCTCGTGGCACGGCGACTCAGCGAGGCCGCTCGCGCCGTCGTACGTGTCGCAGCGCGCCGTGACGACGCCGAGCACCTCGTGCTCGGAGGGCGGGCTGCTCGGGCGGTGCACGAGGATGGTCTCGGGCGAGGCGGAGGGGGTCGCGATGCGTCCGACGTAGCTCGTGCGGCTCGACGCGCACGCGAGGAGCCCCAGCGCGAAGACGACGGTGCTCGAGGGGCGCATGACAGGGGAGGCTACACCGTCGAACCGACGATGCGAGCATCGGTCGCGCTTCAAACCTCGCCACGCTTCAGCAAAGATGACCGCGATGAGAACGCTGGCCCTCGCCCTCACCCTGACGACGACGCTCGCGTGCGGTGGCGCCGCGCCGCCGACCCGGACCATCGACGATGCGCCCGTCGCCACGAAGGCCAAGGGCGCGAGTTCACCCTCGTCGGCGCCGTCGGCCGCTCGAGCGGCGCCTGCCGCCACGAAGGCCGCCGAACCGGAGCCGACGGGCCTGCCTTCGCGCTGCGCCGAGGGAGACTCGAGCTCGGTCTGCTTGCCTCCGGCCTACCTCGCCCGCGCGCTCTGCAACGAGGACTATCCCACGGTGGCGCTCGCGATGTTCGCGCGGAGCACGCCTTGGACCCGGGCGTATTCGACGACCACGTCGGCCGCATGGAACGCCTCGGGTGGCGCTTCGTCGAACGAGCGCATGGCGATGCACGAGGAGCTCTTGATTCTTCGCAAGCGAGGCGCCGACTCGAGCGGCATTCAGGTAAGCGGCGCGGGCACGAGCTACGACGTGCTTCGCTGGGACGGCTCGTGCGTGACGCTTCAGGACGGTGAGCTCACCTTTCAGGTCCCGCCGAAGATCGCGAGCGCTCGGGTCGTCCTGAAGCGCCTCGAGCTCCACGTCCGCGACGCGCTGAAGGACGCCCCCGAGCTCGCGAAGCTCTACCAGTCGCACCGCAAAGAGTGCAAAGGCGTCACCATCGGGGACGTCTCTAAGGAGTGCGAGAAGGTCGACGGTCAGCTCTCGGTCGCGGTCGCGAGCTACGTGCGCGAGCGCGGCGGCGTGCCCGAGCCGCACAAGCTGCCGAAGCCTCGCTGAGCGGCCGGCGTCAGTTCGATGCGGCGTCGGACTTGGACGGCGACGTGAGGATTCGCTCGAGCTCCCGCGCGACGACCTCGGCCACGAAGCGGTTCCCCTCGGGCGTGTAGTGGAGGTAGTCGTTGAACACCGTGCCCGAGTGGCGCCGGAAATCCTCCTGCATGTCGATGAGCGGGACCTTGCGCTTCGCGAGGTAAGCGGCGACGCGATCGCGGACGTAGAAGCGCATGGCGATCTTCTCGGGTGAGTAGACGCCCGTCGTCGTCTTGAGCCAGGCGGCGAGCTCGGCTTCACCGGGGCTGTAGGGCTTGATCCCCTCGAGCTGGACGAGCAGGTACTCCCAGAAGACGATGGGCCGCGCGCCCGACTCTTCGATGTACGTGAGGAGCGCGCCGAGCGTCGCGAGGTAGCGGTCGACGGCGCGATCGACCGTCGCCCGATCGGCGATGGTGACGTCGCGGCGAGCGGCAGGCTCCGCGGCTTCGGCACGCTCGGCGTGATGTTGGTTGACGGTTCGAAGCGCGCGCTCGAGCCCCCGCGTCGCCCCTGCGAAGAGCGCCGAGCGGTTGGAGCCGGCGCGAAAGAGCTTCTCGGTGACGCCGCTCCACGACGAGTCGTTGAGAAGCAGCTCGACGCGCGCCTCCTCGGGCACCGCGCTCTCGGGTCGGTAGTAGAGGTCCTCGAGCCCGTGCGGATGGTCGAGGGGGTAGGTGTCGTTGTGCGTGCCGAAGAGCAGCACCACGTCGGGCTCGTAGCGCCCTAGCTCGGCCATGTACCAAGGCACCATCATGCGCAGCCTCGTCTTGTTGACCGAGGCGTTGATCACCTCGACCGCGCGCCCGTCGGCGACCGGGCTCTTCGCTAGCATTGGCTGCAGGTAGGCGGTGATCGTGTCCTTCGTGTGGACCTTCGGCGACGCGCCTCGGGGCGTACTCGCCGAGCCTGCGTAGAGCACCGAGGCTCCCAGCGCGAGGACGCGCAGCGTACTCGGTGGCTTCGTGACGGTGAACTCGTCGAGGCTCCGAAAGCCCGCTCGATTGTGGACGAAGCTTGGGTGCGTGTAGTTCGGGTTCTCTCGGTAGATCCCGTAGCCGGTGAAGGAGTAGGGGTCGAAGCTCTTGAACGGTCGGCCGACGACCCGCTCGGTCACGACGCGCGCCGCGAGCTCGCCGCAGATGAGGAGGGCGAGCGCGACGAGGAGCACGCGGCTCCAGCGAATCCGGGGCTCAGAAGCGGGCATAGTCGAACACGCTGTAGGTCTCGTTGAAGACCGTGGTCGCCAGGTAGAGCGTCACCGCGTAGAGCGCGATGAGCAGCAATTGGCCCGCGAGGATCAGCTCTTTTCTCGTCGGCATCATCGAACCCAGAACCCCGCGGGCAGGACGAAGAAGGTCCACCCGATCGAGACGAACGCCACGGTCGCGAGGACCGACAGGACGCGACGCCAGCGCGGTGGCGTGCCGAGGGGCTTCTGCTGCAAGCGGGCTCGCTGCATCTCGCGGCGGCGGAGCACGTCGTAGAGCGCGAGCGCGACGCCATGGTAGAGGCCCCACAGGAGAAAGTTCAGGGTCGCACCGTGCCAGAAGCCGCAGCACGCGAAGGTGACCGCATAGCCAATCAAGGCGATGCTCGCGGGGCCAGCCGAGGGGCGGGCGGCTTGCAAGCGGCGCGTCAGTGGGACGAACAGGTACTGGGTCAAGAAGCGCGTGAACGTGATGTGCCAGCGCTGCCAGAAGTCCCGGATGTTCGCTGCGAGGTAAGGCGAGCGGAAGTTTTCCGGTACCCGGATCCCCGGCAGGACCGAGGCGCCGATGACGATGTCGGAGTACCCCGAAAAATCGAGGTAGATCACGCCGGAGAACACGAGACTCCGGACGCCGAGTTCGGCGACGCCAACCGACGAGAGCCCGTGCCCGACGAGCGGCTCGAGTCCGAGCGGTCGTAGGAGTCGCGCGACGACGAGGACCTTCACGAGCCCGTGCATCACGCGCCAGACCGCGCCGACCAGGGTCTCGGCGTCGAGCCCGCTACGCTCGTTCACGGCGCTCTGGAACTCGGCGTACTGGTGCATCGGCCCGCTGACGAAGCACGGAAAGTAGGTGCAGAACGCGAGAAAACTCAAAATGTCCGGCGCCTCGATTCGTCCATCGGCGAGGTCCTTGCACCACGACAGGAGCTTCACGAGGAGGAACGACGCCCCCAGAAACATGAGCCTCGATAGCGCTGGCTGGTGGAGCGCCGCGCCGACCTTCCCGAGCGCCCAGGCGACGACGAGTGCCCCGGCGAGCCCGACGAGCCCGGCGCCTCGGCGGGCCGCCTCGCTGGTCTTCGCAGCCGTAGCGGCGCGTGTCGCCACGTAGATGGCGGAGAGCGCGCCGTAGAGCAGCCCGATCGCCCGAGCGTCGAGTGCGGTGAACCACCACAGAAAGACGGCCGAGACGACCGCGAGGAGCCCCCGATGCGCGCGCCTCGAGAGCGCTCCGACGAGCGCGCGATCGAGCACGGCCCACGCGACGAACGTGAGCCAGTAGTCGAGCGAGACGAGGAGGCCCGCGTGCGGCGCCGTCACGGCTTCACCAGTTCGCGGTACTTCGCGCGGGTGTCCGCCCGAGCGACCTTGCCGGAGGTCGATTTCACGAGCCACCTCGGCGGCACGATGGCGGTGCGTGCCACGGTGCAGTCGAAGGTCTGGGCGACGCGCTTGCGAATCTCGAGCTCGAGCTTCGCCTTCACGGCGCGGTCTTCGAGCTCGCTCTCGGCCACGATGACGAGCAGCTCGGTTCCGCTCGCCTCGTCCGAGTCACCAAACGCGGCGACGCGCCCCGGGAGCACGCCCTCGATGGTCGAGACCTCGGCCTCGATGTCCCCTGGATGAAAATTTCGGCCCGCGAGGATGACGAGGTCCTTCTTACGTCCCGTGACGTACAGTTCGCCGTCGACGATGAAGCCGAGATCACCGGTGCGGTACCAACCGTCGACGAACGCCGCGGCGGTGAGGTCCGGGCGGTGGAAGTAGCCTTCGAAGAGGCTCGTCCCCTTGACCCCGATCTCGCCCACCCGGCCCTCCGGGAGCGAGGCTCCGTCGGCGTCGAGGATGGCGACCGACACCCCCGCGATCGGGCGACCGTTGCTCGTGAGCTCGACGGCAGGTTCGTCGCCGACGACAGCGGCTGCTCGCCTCTCGACCTCGAGGGCGCGACGGGAGAGCTGGGCGACGCGCGGGGCTTCGCCGACCGGGGACTGCGTCACCGCGAACACGTTCTCGGCCATCGCGTAGCAGGTGGTGAGCTGGCTCGGGCGCACGTCGGGCCAGCGCTTCGCGAAGGCGCGATGGCTCGCCGCCATGACCGGCTCCGAGCAGTTGACGAACGCGCGGACCGACGAGAGATCGGGCGCTCCCTCGCCATCGCTTGTGCGTACGCTGCCGAGGAAGCTGAACGCGAAGTTCGGAAGCCAGGCGAGCGTTCCTCGATGCCGCTCGATCGCCGTGAGCAAGGTCTGCGGACGCGCCACCCAATCGAACGGCGATAGCTCCACGACCGGCACCCCAGTGACGAGCGGGAGCAGGAAGCACGCGACGAATCCCATGTCGTGATAGAGCGGGAGCCACGACACGATGACGTCCTCGTTCGTGAGCGACAGCGTGTCGGCGTAGCTCCGCAGCTGAGCGAAGAGCGCGCGGTGTGTAATCGCGACCCCTTTTTGGAGGCCGGTCGTGCCCGAGGAGTGCTGCACCAGCGCGACGTCGTCGGCCGAGACCACGGGTATGCCACGTGCGGGGGAAGGAGAGATCGTCTCTGCTGCGAGGAGTCGATGTCCCGCGAGGGCCTCGGGGGTGAGCTCCTCGAGCGAAGCGAGCACGCTCGACGAGGTGATGACCTCGGACGGCCTCACGTGGTCGAGCATCCGCGCGAACGCGTCGGTGTACTTACGGCGCTCCATGCGAGGCGACGGCGGCGCGACCATCGTTGGGACGCGACCCGCGAGCAGCGCTCCGAGGAACGCGGCGTGGAGCTCGGGCGAGTGACCGAGGCAAATCGCGGTGAGGCGAGGCTCGTCGGCCTGCTCGTCGTCGGTGGTCGCGTGCGTGATGCGCTCGGCGAAGCCCCACGCGAGCCCGAGCATCCGCCGAAACGTCCAGCGCTCGTCGTCGCGATCCGGCCAGACGAACACGGCCGCCGTGCCGTCGGGGTCGTGGTCGAGTCGGTGCTGCAGAGCCTCGAGGAGGGTCGAGGTCTTCAGCCGAGCGGCAGGCGTCACAAGGTGACTCCGCGCCGCCTGAGCAGCGCGGCGATAGCCGCGACGGTGCCCATCTGCTCGTGGGTGATCTCCTGGTCGGGAAGCTTCAGGCCCGGGAACTCGGCCTCGAGCGCGGTGGCGAGCTGCACGAGGCCCATCGAATCGAGGACGCCGCTCTCGAGGAGCGACATCTGGTCCTCGAGCGGAAACGACTCGTCGCCGCCGAGGAACACGTCCCGGACGACGCGCTTGATGCGGGTCAAGAGGGCTTCGCTCATGTCAGCCACGTCCGTTGCTGCGATTCGGTCATCGGTTCACGGTCGTGGGCCGCTTCCCGGACTTCCGGTCGAAACGTCTAGATGAGCGTCCGACAAGCGCCAAGGACATTCGCGGACGGGCCAGAGGCCCACGCCGCCGAGAGCCCAGGGTCGTCGGCGGGGCGCAGGTGGCCGGCCTGGGCGCTTGAGCTTGGTCGTCCAGCTGGCAGGTTAGGTATCTTTAAACGCTGTCTAAACCATTAGAATAATATATCTTTGACTAAACCAGTTGGCCGGTTTAGTGATTGTATCGGAGGTGAACATGAAGCGTTTTGTAGCCTTGGGCGCTCTGGGCCTTGGCCTCGTGGGTGGTGGTTGCGCGCTCCGCTATGACCAGCGGAGCGACTCGGACACGGACGCGGGCTATCCCCCGATCGACCCGTCCTCGAAGTACTTCAAGCCTGGGCCGGTCCTGGCGACGACGGATCCCGTCGAGCGGGCGAAGCGGCTCGCGTATCACCAGGCCGTCATCGACGCGTACAAGTTCAGCTACACGATCGCTGAGACCGAAAAGACCAAGCAGAACCTCACCGAGCTCGTGGGGTTCTTCCGGCCCGCGGACGTTGGCGCCATGAAGCCGGCCGTGGACATCGCCACCATGGCGTACGACCTCGTGCTCCCAGAGAAGTGGGACTGGCGCACGCAGGGCGCAGGGATCCCGCCCATCCGCCAGCAGGGGTCGTGCGGGAGCTGTTGGGCCTTCGGAACCATCGCCGCGCTCGAGGGCTCGATCGCCGTCTCGGACAACACGCTCGTCAACCTGAGCGAGCAACACGTCCTTGACTGCAGCGGCAAGGGCACCTGTGGAGGCGGCTACTGGGCGTACAGCCTGCTGAAGAACAAGGGCGCCGTGCTCGAGCAGACGTACCCGTACAAGGGGTACGACCAGTCCTGCAACGTGCAGAGCGACTACCCCTACACGATCGAGTCGTTCCACGCCGTGAAGGAGGGCGACATCGAGGGCGTCAAGGCGGCGATCCTGAAGTACGGGATGGTCGGCGTGACGATGAGCGTGTGCGGCTCGATCCCGGGCTACAACGGCGGCATCTACGACTCGAAGGAGTGCAACAACTACTACACGAACCACATCGTCGCGCTGGTCGGCTGGGACGACACGATCCCGCACAAGTACGGCAACGGCGTGTGGATCATGCGCAACAGCTGGGGCACCGGCTGGGGCGATGACGGCTACGGCTACTTCGCGTACGGCACGGCGCAGCTCGAGGAGAACCCGACGTACGTCATCTACAAGCCCGAGGATCCGACCGACACGGACATGGACGGGATCCGTGACGTGAACGACAACTGCAAGCTGCAGCCGAACTTGGACCAGAAGGATCAGGACCAAGACGGCAAGGGCGACGCTTGCGACGACACGTTCGACCCGTTCGAGCGGACGATCACGATGGTCGACGATGACAGTCGCAAGCTCGACCTCGGCTTTTCGTTTTCGTTCTACGGAACGAGCTACCCGGCGGTGTACCTGAACGCCGACGGGAACCTGACGTTCGGCTCGCCCGACGACAAGACCGTAGCGCGCGACAAGCAGCGCTTCCTCACCGCCGCGCCGCGTATCGCCGCGCTGTATGCCGATCTCAACCCGAGCGCGGGCGGCAAGATCAGCTACGGCAAGAAGGACCCCTCGAGCCTGTTCGTGCGCTTCGATGGTGTGCCGCGGTTCGATGGGGAAGGGAAGGGCACGGCGACGGTGACGCTCCGCGCGAACGGGGAGGTCGAGGTCGCCTACGGAAGCGTCACGGGCTCGTCGTACGTCGTCGGCGTCTCGCGCGGCGGCGCCGGCAACACCGCCAACGAGGTCGTACTCGGCGGGTCACACGGGATGGGCGGAACTTCCGCGGTGTACAGCGCCTTCGGCTCACAGAAGCCGTTCACGGTCGCCAACCAGACGCTCGTCTTCACCCCCGATACGCCGCCCAATCCGGGGCCAGACCCGCTCCCTCCGCCTCCAAGCGAGGTTGCCCTCGGACTCGCCGACGATGACTCTCAGGCGGTCGCGCTTGGCTTTGCGTTCCCATTCTTCGGGACGAGCTACACCAGCGTCTTCGTCAACGCAGACGGAAACCTGTCCTTCGGCAAGGGGGACTCTGCGTCCGAGAGCCGGGACGTGTCGCGCTTCCTCGACAACGTGCCGAGGATCGCTGCGCTCTACGCGGACCTCGACCCTTCGAGCGGCGGCGCGGTCACGTACGAGAAGGGTGATAAGAAGCTCACCGTTCACTTCAAGGCCGTGCCTCGCTACGGGTCGAAGCAGTCGAACTCGGTGAGCGTGACCCTCCACGAGTCGGGTCTCGTCGAGCTCGCCTACGGGCAGGTCGCGAGCGCTTCGGTGATCGTTGGCGTGTCGAAGGGCGGCGCGGGCAATACCGGGACCGCCGAGGTGCTCTCGTCGCTCGCGCTGCCGATCGGGTACGGCGGTACGAAGACCCTCTACCAGGCCTTCGGCGCGAAGCCGTTCGACCTCGTAGGCAAGGTGATCGCTTTCAGTACGGACGGTGGCGTCACGCCCTCGCCCGAGCCGCCGCCGCTCGACGAGTCGGTGCTGACGCTCGCAGACGATGACACGAAGGAGATCCCGCTCGGCTTCCCGTTTCCGTTCTACGGGGTCGTCTACGAGAGCGTGTTCGTGAACGCCGACGGCAACCTCACCTTTGGCGCGGGAGATGGCGCGACCGCCGAGCGCGATCGCGCTCGCTTTCACGAGCAGGCACCTCGCATCGGAATGCTCTACGCCGACTTCGATCCTTCGGCCGGCGGCACCGTGAGCTACAAGCACGACGACGCCGATTCGATCACCATCTCGTTCACGAGCGTCCCGTCGTGGGGTACGTCGAGCGGAAATACGTTCCGCGCGAAGCTCCTCTCGAACGGGCGCATCTACATTCGCCTCGACGAGCTTGCGGCGTCGTCCGGCATCATCGGCATCTCGAAGGGTGGAGTCGGCAACGATTCGAACCCCTACGTCTTCTCGACGATGATGAACGGCGCGTGGTTCTATCAAAACAAGAACATGTGGGGGTACTACAAGGCGAGCGACAAGCCGCTCTTCGCAGGGAAGTGGATCGGCTTCGTCCCGTGACCTGAGCCCCGCGCGGTGCAGCGCCGAGGAGTCTCCGCTCCCCGGGGCGTCGCGCAGCCGAGCTTTCGCGAGCACTCACTTCGGGGGCCTCCCCGAAGCGCGAGGCCGAGGCGACAAGAAACGGAAGAGCCGACCGAGGCGGTTGCCCTGGTCGGCTCTCTGCTTTCGGCTGGTAACGCCTCTGCGGGGAACGCCGCTGCGGGTGATGGCCCGCGGAGCCTCGAGGCTCAGGCCCGTCGACGGCGACGTCGACGCGCCGCCGCGCAAGCGACCAAGCCCGCGAAGGCTGCTGCGCCGTAGCGAGTGTGAGACTCGGTGTCGCCGCCAACGGTGCAGCTCGCCGTGCACCCGCCCGTCGCCCGGATCGGCTCGTCGTTGGGCGTCACGGGCTCAGCGAGGAGCTCGGTGCAGTAGTCGATGTCGAGCGGGCGCGATGCCTTGCGGGTGGGGTCACCCTGCTCGAGCGGCGCGTTCTTGTTGCCTGTGTTGCGGTTGTCATGGTGGTAGCTCTCCCACTCAATGACGCCGTTCGACTTGCCCTCGGTGTGCCAGGCGTAGAGCCAGCCCGATCGCGTCCCGGTGACGACCTCGAGCGAGTCGTCGCCGTCGAGATCGCCCACGGCAGGGGTCGGGATGATCCACTGCCCGGTGAACTTCGGCCAGCCCTTCGGTTCACGCCCGCAAGCGTCCCAGGCGTGGAGGTAATACCCGCCGCTGCCCGCGATTACCTCGGGGTAATCGTCGCCGTTGAGGTCGGCGATCGCCTGGCTGTTGAAGAAGCTGTAGTCCTCGAGGACGAACGGCGCCGCAGGCATCATCGAGCCGGTCTTTCCGCTCCACACCGCGAGCAGGTGCTCGCCTGGGGCTTGCGAGGCGAAGCCGCCGCCTTGCAGCTGAATCGCAAGGTTGAGAGAGCCGCCCGCGGTGATCACGTCGGCTACGCCGTCTTGATCAATGTCACCGACTGAGGGCTGCGCGAAGAGCGGGAACATCGTGTTCGGACGGTAGGCCTTGGTGAGTTCGCCGAAGGTCGACGAAGGGGCGAGGCCCACGCGGACGTTGCCCGTATCGGGATCCGTGTACTGCGGCAGGACGTTCGGCGGCGTCTGGTTGAGGAGCGTCTGCTTGCCCGGATCGAGCGGGAGGAGCATCGGCGAGCTCGCGTTGCCGTGCGAGACCGCCGCGAGGGTCCCTTCGAAGGTGCCGATGACCGGCGAGTTCGGGACGCCCTCAGCGACGAGCGGGAATAGGTAGAACGACGTCATCGTCACCGGCCAGTTCGGTAGGTAGGCCTGCGGCGCCTTCGAGCCACGGCCGTCGATGAGGTACACCGCGCCGGACTGCTGTCCCTCGCCGAGTCGCTCGTTCGACGAGACGACCACCTCGGGGAAGCCGTCTCCGTTGAAGTCGGCGACCGCGGGCGTCGACATCAGGCGACCGCGGTTCGGGGTCCCGGCGAGCTTGCCGTCGTAGTGGACCTCGACCGGCCACCCATCGACGGGCTTTCCGTCGCTGTCGAAGACGTGGACGCGCCCGTCGAAGCCCGCCTGCACGATGTCGAGCTTGCCGTCCTTGTTCATGTCCTCGAGCACGGGGGCCGCGAACGAGCCCTGATCGACGATCGCCGCGGTGCTGCTGCAGAGCCCGGTCGGCTCCGTTCCATCGAGCGGGCAAGAAGGGACGTCGGGGAGCGCGATGGGGAAGCCCGCCTTACGCGCGCCGTCGTGCTCGATGACGTAAATGCGGCCGCTCCATGTGGTCGCCACGATTTCGGGCTTCCCGTCCGCGTCGATGTCGGCGACCGCGATGCCGTTGCCGAACGCGTCGCCGGCGAGCGCGGGGTCGATCGCCTTGGTCTTGTAGGCTTTACCATCGAGGTACGTCGGCTTGCCCGGCATGGGCTTCGAGGCGAGCCCGTCGACGCGGTCGGTCGAGAACGGAAATCCCGGGAGCGGCTCCGGTCCGTTCGGCGTGATGCGTAGTCCCACGATCTGTCCGCCGCCCGTCGGGTAGAGGATGTCGCGCACGCCGTCACCGTCGAGGTCGGCGAGCTTCGGGCTGCTCTCGCCGCTGTCTCCGACGTACACCGGGAAGCCCTTCACGAGGCTCGAGTCCTCGTGCACGTAGTACGTGCGGTGCATGATCGCGGGCACGTCGCCGATCGCGCCGCCGTAGTGTGCGACCGCGCGAACGCGCACCGTGATGGTGTAACGGTTCTCGCCGTTCGGGCTATCCGAGTCGGGCGCGTGCGTCGTGTCGACGCTGCGGACGTCGAACGAGGCGAGCGAGCCGTCGGCGCCGGAGAGCTCGCTCCCGGGGACGTTCGTCTGGCTCGCGATGGGCTTGAAGTCACCCTCGAGCGGCTGCACGCCGGGCGCCCACTCGACGACGTAGTCGTAGCTGGTCGCCCGCTTCGCGCTGACGGTCGCCTTGATGTCGATGGGGCCCGTGACCTGGTCCTTGTAGAGGACCTCGAACCAGTAGGGCTCGACCATGTCGACCTCTGGCGGGATCTTCCCGTCCTTGATGTGCTCGACGGCCGTGCTGGCGTTCACGCGACCGTAGCCGAAGCGCTGATCGAAGCCCGGCTGCGACCAGTACCACTTGCTGCCGGGGAGCCGCGACTCGGCGACGTCGATGTCGTCTGCGGTCGTAATGAGGAGCTGCTGGGCCTCGCCCGGCGTGAGCGGTGGCG